>JACCDX011323451.1_pt1 | contig 61273 bp, 60 predicted proteins | sample 7449681 | NCBI WGS metagenome assembly JACCDX01 (sample SAMN15323450, study PRJNA562643) | freshwater metagenome | isolation source: river surface water | place: USA:Blue River Watershed | collected 2017-08-18
TGCAGCTCCTAAGCCACATAAGAGCGTTGCCTATGAAGCAGCTGTCAAGGCTGCTGCTGCAGAACCTGCAGAAGGCGCAACAACTTTGAAGAAGAAGGCGCAAGAGAAGTTGGCTGCAAAGGCAGCACCTGCTGTAGAAACTCCTGTAGTCGCGGAAGATCCTGCTGTTACAGAACAAATTGCTGAAGACGCAACCTCAGCTGGAACCTCGGACGAAGCAAGCTCTGTTGCAACTCCGGACACTACAGAAGTAAGTTCTGTAACTGAAGAAACTCCAAGCGCATAATGATTGATGAAGCTCTCGAACATCTCGTAAAGGGAATCGTTGATAACCCTGACGATGTCAATGTGAAGGAGAAGACGCACCGTCGTGGCACCACCCTCGAAGTGCGCGTTAATCCTGAAGATATCGGCAAGGTAATCGGTCGTAACGGTCGCACAGCAAAGGCGCTTCGCACAGTCGTAAGCGCTCTTGCAGGTCGAACCGTTCGCGTCGATCTCATCGATACCGACGAGGTTCGCTAACTCTTCTTCTACCCATGAAATTAAACGTGGGCCGCATCGGTAAAGCTCACGGAATCTTGGGTGAAGCTACTATTGAAGTCCGTACAGATGAAGCAGAGAATCGCTTTGCCATCGGCGCAGTATTAGAGACAGAAAGCCACGGTAATCTCACCGTGGCTTCTGCACGTGTGCATAATGGAATTCTCTTACTGGCTTTTGATGGCATTGAAGATCGCAACTCAATTGAGGCGCTGCGCAATGAACTTCTGTACGCAGATGTAGATATCAATGCGCCAGGGGTTGATGAAGATGATTATCACGTCCTTCAACTCATCGGCTGTAAGGCGTATCTCGTCGATGGCGATGAATTTGGAGAGGTAACAGAAGTTCTTAATCTTCCAGGCCAAGATGTCTTGGTTATTAAGTCAGAGTCTGGCGAAACGCTTATTCCCTTCGTCCGCCAACTTGTTCCAGTAGTAGATATTTTGGCTCGCCGCTTGGTAGTTATTCCACCTGAAATTGAAGGGGAGATGAAGTGAAGATTGATGTCATCTCAATCTTTCCTGAGTATTTAGCGCCGCTTAATCTTTCACTTCTAGGCAAGGCGCAAAGTTCGGGAATTGTAGAGATTAACGTTCATAATCTGCGAGATTTCACCAACGATAACCACAACACTGTAGATGACACTCCGTACGGTGGCGGAGCGGGCATGGTCATGCTTCCAGAAGTATGGGCGCAGGCAATTGACTCGATCATTGAGGATGGGGCAGAAATCATCATTCTGACTCCTGCAGGAAAGCGATTTAACCAGAAGATTGCCGCTAGCTTCTCATCTTCAATCCAATTGATCTTTGCATGTGGACGATATGAAGGAATCGATGATCGCATTCGCCAGTATTACTCACAACCAGAGTTTCAAACTCGAAACATCAGAGTCCATGAAGCATCAATCGGCGACTATGTCCTCGGTGGCGGAGAAGTAGCGGCCATGGTGATGATTGAAGCAATCACCAGACTGATTCCAGGCGTTCTTGGAAATCCAGAATCACTGGCTGAAGAGTCACATAACAGCGATGGATATCTTGAATATCCAAACTTCACTAAACCACAAGAGTGGCGCGGAATCTCAGTACCCGAGATTTTACTAAGCGGTAATCACGCTGAGATTGCGAAATGGCGCACAGAACAGGCTCAAAAACGCGCGAAAGATAATTTATAACTCGTAAGTAACAAAGTTACTGCCGTACTGTTGCAGGTATGAGTGAAGAGTCAGCACAAATCCAATCACGCTTGATTCGAGATCTCGAGCCAGTTGTTGCCGTGGAACTCGAGCGCCATCTCTCAGTTCAGAAAAATTGGTATCCCCATGAGTATGTCCCATGGTCCGAGGGGCGCGATTACGCAGGTCCGCTTAACGGAGATGCTTGGGAAGCTAAAGATTCACGACTTACTCCAGTGGCGCAAGATTCTCTTGTACTGAACCTGCTCACCGAAGATAACTTGCCGAGCTATCACACCGAGATTGCTATCTCTATGGGCCGTGATGGCGCATGGGGAAACTGGATTGAACGCTGGACGGCAGAAGAAGCGCGCCACGCTATTGTGATTCGCGATTATTTGATGGCTACCCGGGGAGTCGATCCTTATCAGCTCGAAGATCTTCGGATGGCTCATATGTCTCTGGGTTACCAAACTCCATATGAAAACGACATGTTGCACACAATCGCCTATGTCTCCTTCCAGGAGTTAGCAACTCGTATTTCACATCGCAATACTGGAAAACTCTCTGACGATCCCATTGCTGAAAATATGATGCAGCGCGTTGCGCTCGATGAAAACTTACACATGCTTTTTTATCGCAACACTCTTTCTGCAGCTCTTGATATGGAGCCAAATGCAGCCATGCGTGCAATTGCAGATGTAGTAACAAACTTCGATATGCCGGGCGCCAATATGCCGGGCTTTGGGCGAAAGGCAGTTCAGATTGCCCTCGCCGGTATCTATGACCTACAGCAGCACTTAGATGATGTGGTGGCGCCAGTATTGCGTGCTTGGAAAGTTTTTGAGAGAGAAGATCTCTCTGGTGATGGCCTTAAGGCTCGCGATGAACTTAAAGCATTTATGGATGTGACTTACAAGGCTGCTGCAGTCTTTAACGACAAGCGCGAGGTCCATTTCGAGCGTCAGATTGCTCGTGGTATCGCACCAATTCGCATCACCAACTAGTCCTGAAATAAGATGAGTCTTATGACTCGCACATATCTCGTTGAAACCTACGGGTGTCAGATGAATGTGCACGATTCCGAAAGAATCGCTGGCCTCTTAGATGAAGCAGGGTATCTTCCCGTCTCAGAAGGAAGTCAGGCAGATATCGTCGTTTTCAACACCTGCGCAGTCCGTGAAAATGCAGATAACAAACTCTACGGAAACTTAAGTTTCTTAGCTCCCATCAAGAAGAAGAATCCGGGAATGCAGATTGCTGTCGGTGGATGTCTGGCCCAGAAGGATCAATCACTCATTCTCAAAAAAGCCCCGTATGTCGATGTGGTTTTTGGAACTCATAACGTAGGTTCGCTACCTGTGCTGCTTGAGCGCGCCCGCATCGAGGAGGAAGCGCAGATTGAGATCTTGGAATCTCTCGAGCACTTCCCATCTACCTTGCCAGCACGCAGATTCTCAGCGTTTACCTCGTGGGTCTCAATCTCAGTTGGATGCAATAACACCTGTACTTTCTGTATCGTCCCAACTCTGCGTGGAGTTGAGAAAGATCGCCAGCCTGCAGAAATCTTGACCGAGATGAAAGCGCTGGTTGATCAAGGCGTTATCGAAATTACTCTCCTTGGCCAGAACGTCAATGCATACGGCGTTGAGTTTGGCGATAGAGGCGCCTTTGCCAATCTATTGCGTGAGGCCGGCAAGATTGAAGGCTTGGAGCGAGTCCGCTTTATGTCGCCGCATCCACGTGATTTCACAGATGATGTCATTGAAGCGATGGCGCAGACAGCCAATGTCATGCCACATCTTCATATGCCACTTCAATCTGGTTCGGATTCAATTCTGCAGAGTATGCGTCGTTCGTATCGCACCGATAAGTATCTGGGGATTCTTGAGCGAGTACGAGACGCGATGCCAGAGGCGATGATTACGACGGATATCATCGTTGGATTCCCAGGGGAGACTGAAGAAGATTTCCAGGCAACGCTCGATCTAACAACTCAAGCAAAGTTTGCCGCTGCATACACCTACAAGTATTCAATCAGACCAGGCACTCCAGCCGGTGCTATGCCTAATCAAGTGGCAGAAGAGATTGTTGGAGAGCGCTATACCCGTCTCCATGAGCACCAACAGAAGATCTCCCTTGCAGTAAATCAATCAGCGATCGGAAGCGTTCATCGTGCACTTGTTTCAGAAGTTGAGGGACGTCGTGATGAAGCGCAATCTCGAATGACGGGTAAGACAGAAGATTTTCGCCTCGTTCATTTCAGTGCAGATACCGATGCTCGCCCTGGAGATATTGTCGATGTGAAGGTTTCTGAGGCGTCTGCACATTACCTGCTAGCCGATGCCATCTCAGTAACACGCACTCGTGGGGGCGATGCACACCAAGCACGCACCGCACCTGCATCTACTACTTTGGGAATGCCAAAAGTTCGTGCTTAAGAATGAGTAAAGTCATTGTTATTTGCGGTGCTACTGCCACTGGAAAGAGCGACATTGCCCTGGATATCGCTGAGCGCATCGGCGCTGAGATCATCAACGCGGATTCAATGCAGTTGTATCGAGGAATGGATATCGGAACCGCCAAATTGAAAGTCACTGAGCGCCGAAATATTGCCCACCACATGCTCGATGTTCTCGACGTCACGGAAGATTCAACTGTCGCCTGGTATCAAGAACGCGCCCGCACTGCCATTGCGGAGATTCATGACAGAGGACTACACGCCCTAATCGTGGGAGGTACTGGCCTTTACATTAAGGCAATCCTGGATGATTTGAATTTTCCAGATACAGATCCCCAGGTTCGCGCCAACCTAGAAAAATTGGGAGAAGAGTTCGGTGCCAACTATCTCTTTGAACGCTTGCAAGAGTTAGACCCGGCAGCAGCGCTGGCCATTGACCGCGCCAATATCCGCCGAATCATCAGAGCTCTCGAGGTCATTGAAATTACCGGTAAGCCATTTACTGCCAACTTACCTCGTGAAGATAGTTCACGCTTTCCTGATGCGCTTCAGTTTGGCTTGGTCATGGATCGCGAGCATCTGCGTGAACGTATTGATCTGCGCGTGGATCGCATGTGGGAAGAGGGATTTGTCGCCGAAGTAGATGAGCTCATTACACAAGGAATCCGTCGCGGATCTACTGCACAGCGCGCTCTGGGGTATTCGCAAATTTTGGCGATGCGCGCTGGCACTCTCTCTGAAGACGAAGCGAAGGAAGAGACAAAGAGAGCTAGCCGCCAATATGCCCGGCGCCAAGAAACCTGGTTCTCTCGTGACCAAAGAATTCAATGGGTAGCCACACATCAACCTCGACTAGAGACCATCCTAGAAAAGATAAACTCCTAGCCTGATGAGTTCACCGATAATCGCCACATATGGCCACGGAACCGAAAATGATTTTGTCATTCTCTTTGACCCTGATTCGCAGTATTCAATTACCCCAACTCAGATAGCTGCCATCTGCAACCGTAGCTCAGGCATCGGCGCCGATGGTTTTATTCGAGCCACTAAACCCGATGGAAAATGGTTTATGGATTACAGCAATTCTGATGGGTCGATCGCTGAAATGTGTGGAAATGGTATTCGCGTGATGGCTCGCTACCTAGTAGAACGAGGCCATCAGCCAGAGGGTATCTTCGCTATCAATACTCGCGCCGGTGTTAAACATTTACGTGTTCCCCTTGAAGGAGATATCTCAGTAAATATGGGGCAAGTTACTGATGAGATGGAAGAAATCGAAGTAACTCACAATGGAGCTACCCACTCAGGGCTTAACATCAGCGTTGGAAATCCACATGCAGTTGTCTTCATCGATAGCCTTGAAGAAGTAGGCCAACTTGAAATAGCGCCCGTTGTTTCACCGCAATCTTCTTATCCAGAAGGTGTCAATGTTGAGTTTGTTGAACTCATGGCCAATAACGAGGCCCGTATGCGAGTTCATGAACGGGGCAGCGGTGAGACTCGATCATGCGGAACAGGCACTTGCGCAGTTGCACTTGCTGCAACTCTTCATACTCGTGGCACGTTGCCAAGCCGTTGGACCATCTATCCACCAGGAGGACGTTTGATTGTTGATATCGATGGTCACTCAAATGCAACCCTGATTGGACCTGCTGTATTGATTGCAGACCATGACATCTCAAAGTATTTGGCGTAATGACGACCCCCGAAGATAGCTATGACAAGTTATTTGATGAGCTGCTCCGTGAATCAGCACGCGCTGCGGCAGATTTCGATGCCGATGAAAATAGCTACCAAGAAGATTCTCAGCAAGAGCTTGTAGATCGCCACGCACTTCGTCGCGTTAAAGGTTTTTCAACAGAACTTCAAGATATTTCCGATGCTGAGTATCGCCAGCTCCAGCTGGAGAGAGTTGTACTTGTAGGTGTTTGGACTGAAGGCAGCGCTGAGATGGCCGAAAATTCTCTCGCAGAACTCAAGGCGCTTGCCGAGACTGCGGGTTCTGAAGTATTAGAAGGTTTGATTCAACGTAGAGATAAGCCTGATCCTGCTACCTACATCGGTTCAGGAAAGGTAGTCGAACTACGACAACTCGTTGTCTCAACTGGTGCAGATACTGTGGTCTGCGATGGCGAACTTTCTCCTTCTCAACTTCGAACATTGGAAGAGAAGTTAAAGGTCAAAGTTGTCGATCGAGTCGCTCTCATTCTCGACATCTTTGCCCAGCATGCCAAAAGTAAAGAAGGTAAAGCCCAAGTTGAATTGGCGCAGATTGCATATCTTCTGCCACGTCTTCGCGGTTGGGGTGATTCACTTTCACGTCAGGTAGGAGGTCGTGCTGCAGGGGGTGCAGGTATCGGTGGCCGTGGACCTGGTGAAACTAAGATTGAGACGGATCGTCGCAGAATTCGCGACAAGATGGCAAAGCTACGACGCGAGATTGCTGAGATGAAAGTCTCGCGCGATACCAAAAGACAAGAACGTAAACGCAACAATATTCCTTCAGTTGCCATAGCTGGGTATACCAATGCTGGTAAATCTTCACTTCTCAATGCGCTCACTGGTGCTGGAGTGCTGGTGGAGAACGCTCTCTTTGCAACCTTGGATCCCACAGTTCGCAAATGCGAAACTACTGAAGGGCGCGTCTACACTCTCTCCGACACAGTCGGTTTTGTCCGCCATCTTCCACATCAGCTCGTAGATGCCTTTAAATCAACGCTCGAGGAAGTTTCTGGTGCGGATTTGATTGTGCACGTTGTTGACGGTTCGCATCCTGATCCCTTTGAACAGATTCGCGCCGTCCGCCAAGTTATTGCTGAGATTGGTGGGGGAGATATCCCCGAAATTATCGCGATCAACAAGGTAGATATTGCTAGCCCTGATGTTGTTATGGAGATTCTGCGTAAAGAACCGAATAGCTATGCGTTCTCCGTCAGATCAGGGTTTGGAATCGATGGCCTTGTCCATGCAATTGAAAAATCGCTGCCACATCCTGCGATTGAAATCTCCACAGTGATTCCGTACCACCGAGGAGATTTGGTCAGCGCTATCCATGAAACTGGAGAGATCTTGAGCGAAGAGCATTTGGCGCATGGAACTGCGATTCACGCCTATGTTGATGGTGGATTGGCTAAAGCCATCGAAATTGCCACCTCAAAGGTGGAATAAACGCGACACGCCGAGGGTTGTAACCTCCATAGAGCCGCTCTATGCGCGACTATTCGCGCAGGTTAAGGCACAAGTAATGGAAGCGAGGTGAGAGCAGTGGCAACAGATTACGACACACCCAGGAAGACCGATGAGGAACTTCATGAGGAATCGTTAGAAGAACTCAAGGCTAAGCGCGTAGATGCGCAATCAGGTCAGATTGATGTGGACGAAGCAGAAGCTGCAGAGAATCTTGAACTTCCAGGTGCGGATTTATCAGGCGAACAGCTAGCGGTCAGAGTTGTTCCGGTACAGGTTGATGAATTTACATGTTCACGATGCTTCTTGATCCATCACATCACACAACTTGCTAAGGGCGAAGGCGCTAAAGCAGTCTGTAAAGAGTGCGCGTAAGTTCTTCAGATTTTCTTACGCTGATTAACCAGTAGGGAACGCTATCTCTTTCATCGCTCAGGACAATCTTTACCCCTGTCGGAATCCAGAAAGCAAGAGATAGAAATGCAGCTGGATCAGCATCTCGAGTGCGCATTCGGCGCATATCCTCGCCGCTTAGCGCAGATACCTCTTTGAGATACTTAATCTCTATATGAGCAGCTCCAACTCGTAACTCTTTGCCATCGAGGGTGATTTCAGTACGCCAACGAATTGCAATTGCGATAATTCCGACAGTGGCGGCGATCCATGAAATCAGCGCGCTGCGGTTATCGAGCGCGGCCCAGATCGCGATAACCAGAGAGAGAAACATGAAGTAGATAAAGCCCAGCACCCAGAGTGGGGGACGAATCACTTCGCGGAAGACCATGCGCGCTAGGTTATCTTGCAATTCTCTCCTTATGCACTCCATGAAGTAACCTTGCTACATGAGTCGCGTTCCCAGTACAACGCCTCCTGAAGGGGCGCTCATCCCAGAGCGACACCCGCAATCACCAGAAACGGGAACTCAAATCCCATCCCACTTCAAACATTGCTTTGGTTGTGGAGAGCTTCACCCCACTGGCTTACATCTTGTTGCGCACGTTGGTGAGGGCGCTGATATCACCGCTGAATTTATCGTGACAGAAAATCATCAAGGCGCACCAGGGCTGGCACACGGTGGTCTCTTATCTCTTGCCTTCGATGAAGCGCTTGGAAAGTTGATGTGGTTGCTTCGCGCACCTGCTGTTACTGCTCGTTTAGAAACCGATTTCCTCAAGCCAGTTCCAATCGGAACCCGCCTTCACATTACTGCGCGCATTACCGGACAAGTAAATCGGAAGGTTTACTCTGAAGCAGAGGGCAGACTCGGTGGACCAGATGGTGAAATTGCAGTTCGTGCCGCTTCACTCTTTGTCATCGTGCCGATGAAACACTTCCTTGAGAACGCACCGGCTGAGTATTTAGAGACTATGCGTAAAAATCCAGAACTACTCTCTTTTGTTGATCCAGAGTTTGATATCAATCCATGAGTGCTCTCAAAGTTTTGATTACGCGGCTAGATCCTGATCTTCCGCTGCCGAAGTATTCCAAGGGGGGAGATGCTGGAGCAGATATCGTCTCTCGTATCGATATAACGCTGGCACCTGGTGAGCGTGCACTTGTTCCTACTGGAATCTCTATCGCGTTGCCAGATGGCTATGTCGCACTTGTGCATCCGCGCTCAGGTCTCGCGATCAAGCATGGTGTCACTATGGTCAACGCTCCCGGCACGGTCGATGCCGGCTTTCGCGGAGAGCTACAGTGCATCATGATTAATCACGACCCACACGAAAGCGTCACATTTAAACGTGGTGATCGTATTGCGCAATTAGTCTTCCAAAAAGTAGAGCGCGCTGAATTTATCGAAGTAGAAGAGTTACCTGGTTCAGGCCGTGGCACCGGCGGCTTTGGATCCACGGGGCGCACATGAGTCAACAAGAAGATCGAGAGAAAGTACTCAGCGCCTTTGGTGGGAAGAAGGGGTTGATTGATTCGGGTATCCCAACAATCATCTTCCTCATTGTTTTCAATGTTACAGATAAGTTGCAGAGCGCCCTCTTTGCATCTATCGCAGTTTCGGCAATTCTTACCATTACGCGCTTGGCGATGCGCGATACCGTTCAACACGCGGTGAGTGGATTTATCGGAGTATTGATTTGCGCCTGGTTTGCCAACCGAACTGGTAACCCCAGCGATCTCTACATTCCAAAGCTTCTCACCAACTTGGGTTACGGCACCGTCTACCTCATCGCTAATTTAGCTGGCTGGCCAATACTCGGCCTCTTGCTCGGACCGATTCTTGGTGAAAACCTCAAGTGGAGAAACCATCCCGAGCGAAAGCGCGCTTACATGCTGGCCAGTTGGCTCTGGGTGGCGATGTTCTTTACTCGAATCGCTGTGCAGTATCCGATTTACAGAACTGGAAATGTGAATCTCTTGGGCACGGTTAATTTGGCGATGGGCTATCCGCTCTTTCTAGCAACTGCATATGGGTCCTGGCAGATTATTAAGAACGCGCCACCTATTCCGACTGAGCGAACAGATACTACTGAGCGATAAAGCAGCCCTTGATCTGATCTTCAGCTTCGGCTGAGGCAACGAAGAGAAGTTCATCGCCGGCGGTAAAGACATCACTGGAAGTCGGTGCAATAACGCGGCCATCGCGGACAATAGCTGCAAGAGATGCATCATCTGGAAGCGTTACTTCTTCTACAGTCTTTCCAATACAGATGGATGTATCTGGAAGTGTAATTTCAACAAGATTTGCTTGGCCTTTTCTAAATGAGAAGAGACGCACTACATCTCCGACGCTCACTGCTTCTTCAACGAGTGCGGCGATAATTCGTGGGGTAGAGACGGCAACATCCACACCCCATGATTGATCAAAGAGCCATTCATTCTTAGGGTGGTTGATACGTGCGACCACGCGTGGCACGCCATACTCGGTCTTTCCAAGGAGCGCCGTCACAAGGTTGACCTTGTCATCACCAGTTGCTGCAACTAAGACCTGACACTTATTGAGTTGGGCATTATCAAGAGCGGCGATTTCGCAGGCATCTGCCATCAACCATTCTGCATCTGGAACAGAGTCAATCTTGAGCGCCTTTGGATCGCGGTCGATCAGCAGAACTTGATGACCGTTATCGAGAAGTTCGCGAGCGATAGCTCGACCCACATTTCCGGCTCCGGCGATTGCAATTCTCATAGGTTAATTCCCTGGCCCTTGTGTAAGTGCGCTTTCAGCGATTGCCATCTTGTCATCCTGAATTGTCATATGGACCAGATCGCCATCTTGAAGAACTGTGTGATGTTCTGGAATAAGTCCTTCACCGAGGCGCGTAAGAAACGCTACGCGAGCCTCTGTGGCTGCTTCGAGCTCTGTGATGGGGCGACCGTACCAATCAAGGTGAGGATGAACTTCGAGAAGTTGCACGGTTCCGGTGGCATCGCGCCACTCAGAACGCGCACCACCTGGTGCGATGCGACGCAAGATTTGATCGGTAGCCCAAATAACAGTTGCAACAGTTGGGATACCCAGGCGTTGATAAATTTCTGCACGACCTGGGTCATAGATACGAGCCACGACATTGGTAACGCCATAGCTTTCGCGAGCTACGCGCGCCGCCAAAATATTTGAATTATCACCGTTGCTAACTGCCGCAAATGCTTCGGCGCCTTCAATGCCTGCTTCGAGCAGAGTATCTCGGTCGAAGCCAACACCGACCACAGTGCGGCCCTCAAAGTCTGGGCCGAGGCGACGGAAAGCTTCCTTTGATTGATCGATGACTGCAACTGAATGTCCGGCTGCTTCTAATTCAATTGCGAGTGAGGATCCCACTCGACCGCAACCCATGATTACTACGTGCACGGGACTAACTTACTACTAGGCTAGCCATTATGTCTCCACACAGTCGAAAAGCTTTATCCGTTGGAGACCGCTTTACCGTCACAATTGAAAAAATCGCTCATGGTGGCCACTTTATTGCGCGCCATGAGGGCGCTGTGATTTTTGTGCGCCACGCAATCCCAGATGAGGTCTGTACCATTGAAATTACCAGTGTGGGTTCTTCATTTAATCGCGCTGATGTCATCTCGGTAGAAAACAGCTCCGCCGATCGCGTCACCGCTCCTTGCAGATACGCGCATCGCCAGGGCTGTGGAGGTTGCGACTTTCAACATATTTCGCTGGATCGACAACGAGCGCTCAAAGGTGATGTCATCACAGAACAGTTTTCTCGTATCGCCAAAATGGAAGTTTCAGTAGAAGTTGAGGAGGTTGCCGGACCTCTTGGGTGGCGCACCCGTTGCACTGCTGTAACGACCAAGGCTGGTGCGCTCGGTTTCTATCAAGCCAGAAGCCACTCGATTACTCCGGTGGATGATTGTCGAATTCTTGTCCCAGAAATGAAATTCGCAGAGCTAGCTGCACGCGGCGCCAAAGGTGATCAGCGTATTGAGATCTCGCTTTCGAATACAGGCGAACGAACAATTGCAACTGCGAACACTCGTGAAGAAACTCCAGTAAGAACATCAGATGGTCCAGATGTGGCGCACTATGAAATCGCCGGAAGGGTATTGGAGGTAAGTCAGAAATCATTTTGGCAGAGCCATAAAGATGCGCCTCGAGTTTTAACAGAGGTTGTTAAAGAGTTTGCCCAAGCAGTTCCTGGGGATCACGTACTTGATCTCTATGGGGGAGTAGGGCTCTTCACGGCGGCGCTGCTCGCGGAGGTCGGAAGCGAAGGTGCAATCAATCTTGTCGAAGGCAGCAAGAGCGCAACGGCTGATGCGCGCAGAAACTTTTCAGAAGATTCAGTTGTAACTGTCCACACAGGCGATGTCGCAAAAATTCTGCCGCGCTTTAGCAAGGCGAACGTCATAATTCTTGATCCGCCTCGAGAAGGAGCGGGCAAAGAAGTAGTTGAGCAATGTGCGCGTCTGCAGCCGCGAAAGATTGTCTACGTTGCCTGTGACCCGGCGGCGCTGGCGCGCGATGTCTCATACCTGCGCGAACACGGGTATTCACTCCAACAGCTCCGCGCCTTCGATCTCTTTCCTATGACACATCACATCGAATGTGTTGCGCTCCTGACTTTAGATAAGGTATCTTGACGTCAAGATACTTATGAAAGAAGGCTCGGGATGAGTAAGAATTCCCTCGGTACCAAAAAGAACCTCTCTGTTGCCGGTAAAGATTATGAAATCTTCGATATCTCAACCTTGGCAGCTGCAAAGGATCTTCCTTTCTCACTCAAGATCCTTCTAGAAAATCTCTTGCGCACCGAAGATGGCGCCAACATCACCGTCGATCACATTAAGGCGCTGGCCGAGTGGGATCCATCCATCGAGCCAGATACTGAAATTCAATTTACCCCTGCCCGCGTTGTTATGCAGGACTTCACCGGCGTTCCTTGCGTTGTAGATCTTGCAACGATGCGTGAGGCAATTGTTGAACTAGGCGGAGATCCAGCAAAGGTCAATCCACTAGCTCCAGCAGAACTCGTCATCGATCACTCAGTTATCGCCGATGTCTTTGGCACTAAAGATTCTTTTGAGAAGAACACAGATATTGAATACGAGCGAAACCGCGAGCGTTATCGCTTCTTGCGTTGGGGCCAAGGCGCATTTGATGAGTTTAAGGTCGTTCCACCTGGAACTGGAATTGTGCACCAAGTAAATATCGAATACTTAGCTCGCGTAGTCATGACTCGTACCGTCGGAGGAGTGCTTCGCGCGTATCCCGATACAGTCGTCGGCACAGATTCTCATACAACAATGGTCAATGGCCTTGGAGTTCTCGGCTGGGGAGTAGGCGGAATTGAGGCAGAAGCTGCTCTGCTAGGTCAGCCAGTGTCCATGCTCATTCCACGCGTCGTTGGATTTAAATTATCTGGCGAACTTCCAGTCGGAACAACCGCAACTGATATGGCCCTGACAATTACTGAGATGCTGCGCAAGCATGGCGTTGTTGGCAAATTTGTTGAGTTCTACGGCCCAGGAGTTGTCTCGGTTCCGATGGCTAACCGAACAACAATTGGAAATATGTCGCCAGAATATGGTTCTACCTGCGCCATCTTCCCAATTGATGAAGAGACTCTTCGCTATCTTCGCCTGACAGGTCGCACAGAAGATCAAGTAGCGCTTGTTGAGAAGTATGCGAAGGCGCAGGGAATGTGGCATGACCCAGCTGCTTCTCCTCGCTTCTCAGAACATATCGAGCTCGATCTTTCTACTGTTGTTTCATCTATCGCCGGACCAAAGCGTCCGCAAGATCGCATTTCTCTGACTGCATCAAAGAGCGCATTTGAAAAAGTATTGCCTTCTTACTTCACCGAGAAGACTGGAAAGAGCTCATACCCAGTTAAAGTTGGCGAGAAGGCGACCACAATCAAGAATGGCGATGTTGTCATCGCATCCATTACTTCTTGCACCAACACTTCTAATCCATCAGTGATGATTGGCGCAGCGTTGCTTGCTAAGAAAGCGGTTGAAAAGGGGCTTACCTCAAAGCCGTGGGTGAAGACCACTCTGGCTCCAGGATCTAAAGTCGTTACAGATTATTACGATCGCGCTCAACTCACCCCATATATGGAGGCGCTTGGCTTCAACTTAGTCGGCTACGGATGCGTGACCTGTATTGGTAACTCTGGACCTCTACCTATTGAGATCAGCAAAGCGGTCAACGAGAACGACTTGGCTGTAACGGCTGTTCTTTCAGGTAACCGCAACTTCGAAGGAAGAATTAGTCCAGATGTGAAGATGAATTATCTGGCATCGCCTCCACTCGTAGTTGCGTATGCCCTTGCTGGCACCATGGATCATGATTTTGAAAAGGATTCACTTGGCAACGATAAGGATGGCAACCCAGTTCTTTTGAAAGATATCTGGCCATCAGCTGCTGAAATTCAAGCAGTTATTGACTCCTCAATTTCATCTGAGATGTTTACTAAGGATTATGCAACAGTCTTTGAAGGCGATCACCGCTGGAAGTCACTTGATACTCCTACAGGAAAAACTTTTGAATGGGATCCACAGTCAACATATGTCCGTAAGCCGCCATATTTTGAAGGGATGCCGGCACAGCCAGAAGCTGTGAAAGATATTTCTGGAGCACGTGTATTGGCGATTCTTGGTGATTCCGTCACAACAGATCACATCTCACCTGCTGGAAATATTAAAGCAGATTCACCAGCCGGAAAGTATCTGGAAGCGCACGGAGTAGATCGTAAGGACTTTAACTCTTATGGCTCACGTCGCGGAAATCACGAGGTAATGATTCGCGGCACATTCGCCAATATTCGCCTCAAGAATCTATTGCTTGATGGCGTCGAAGGTGGCTTCACACGTAACTTCTTGAGTAATGGTGATCAGAGCACAATTTATGATGCCTCTGTTGCTTATCAAGCAGCTGGCGTTCCTCTCGTTATTCTTGCTGGCAAAGAGTATGGATCGGGTTCATCACGTGACTGGGCTGCTAAAGGAACTGCTCTTCTTGGCGTGCGTGCTGTGATTGCAGAAAGTTTTGAACGTATCCATCGTTCTAACTTGATTGGAATGGGCGTTCTGCCATTGCAATTTACTAACGGAGAAACTGCGCAGACACTTGGCCTCAATGGTGATGAAGTGTTTTCAATTGCTGGGGTAACAGCTCTTAATAGTGGCGCTATCCCTAAAGAGGTCACCGTGACTGCGGGGGATAAGGTTTTCAAAGCCAAGGTACGTATCGATACGCCAGGTGAAGCGGATTACTATCGCCACGGCGGAATCATGCAGTACGTACTGCGCCAACTGCGTGGCTAATCTAGACTAAACCCTATGCTCGAATCTCTCAATGGACCAGACGATCTGCACGGGCTTACCCCGGAACAGCTCAGTGAGCTCTCTGAAGAGATTCGCCAATTTCTTATCACCAAGGTTTCAAAGACAGGTGGCCATCTAGGACCCAACTTGGGCGTAGTTGAGTTAACGATTGCGCTCCATCGCACCTTCGATTCTCCAAAAGATGTCATCCTCTTTGATACAGGACATCAGTCATACGTCCATAAAATTCTTACTGGCCGCGCAAATCAATTTGATCAACTCCGCCAGCGAGGTGGAATTGCCGGATATCCCAACCGCCGCGAAAGCGAACACGATGTCATTGAAAACTCTCACGCCTCAACTGCGCTCTCTTGGGGAGATGGAATCTCGCGTGGCTTCACTCTGACCGGACAGACGGATCGCCATGTTGTCGTCGTTGTAGGCGATGGCGCTCTTACCGGTGGAATGTCATGGGAGGCGCTCAATAACATTGCAGCAGCCGAGGATCGTAATTTGATGATCGTCGTTAACGATAACGAACGTTCCTATTCACCAACTATAGGCGGGCTAGCAACTTATCTTTCAACGCTGCGCGTTACCCAAGGCTATGAACGATTCTTAGATTGGGGCAAGGAAGTTCTCTCAAAGACCCCTGTTGTTGGCGCGCCGATCTACGAAACTCTCCACGGCATGAAGAAGGGCATCAAGGACATTGTTGCTCCGCAAGGAATGTTTGAAGATCTTGGGTTGAAATATGTTGGTCCAATCGATGGGCATGACATTGCTGCGATGGAGCGAGCTTTTACTCAAGCAAAAGAATTTGGCGAGCCAGTTCTCGTTCATGTCATCACTGAAAAGGGGCGTGGCCACAAGCCGGCTGTCGCAGATGAAGCTGAGAAGTTCCATGCAGTGGGTGTCGTCGATCCTGAGACAGGAACGCCACTGTCCAAATCGGTCACCAGTTGGACCAGCGTCTTTGCTGATGAGCTGATTGCTTTAGGACGCACTCGTAAAGATATCGTTGCCATTACCGCTGCTATGTTGGGGCCAACTGGTCTGGATAAGTTTGAGAAAGAGTTCCCGGATCGCACAATCGATGTCGGTATCGCCGAACAACATGCAGTAACTAGCGCTGCCGGACTCGCCTTCGCTGGCATGCATCCTGTAGTTGCTGTCTACTCCACATTCCTTAATCGCGCTTTCGATCAATTACTTCTCGATGTAGCGCTTCACAAGGCTGGAGTTACCTTTGTCTTAGACCGCGCTGGAATTACTGGTGATGACGGGCCGTCACACCACGGCATTTGGGATTTAGCGCTTACCGGAATTGTTCCAACTCTTCACGTTGCAGCTCCTCGTGATGCGGCACGTTTGCGCGAAACGCTCCGCGAATCTGTAGAGATTAGCGATGCGCCTTCTCTTATCCGTTTCCCAAAGGGCGCAGTGCAAAGTGATATTCCAGCCTTTGAAAGACGTGATGGAATCGATGTTCTCTACCGCGGTGAGAGTGCAGATGTTCTCTTAGTCAGTGTCGGCTCAATGGCAGCTATCGCTGTGGAAGCAGCTTCACAGGCTTACCGTGAGGGCGTTGGCGTCACAGTTATCGATCCACGTTGGGTCAAGCCACTACCGCAGACCTTGGTTTCAATGGCGCAACGTTACAAGAGCGTTGTTGTTCTAGAGGATGGAATTCGACATGCTGGAATCGCAAGTTCTATCTCGGAGCTATTCCGGGAAGCAGGGCTTAACGTTGCTCTTCATAGCATCGGTGTTCCACTTGAATTTATCGAGCACTCAAAGCGCGCTGAAATTTTAGAAGACCTTGGGATTACAGCTCAGAAGATTTCACGCGACATTGTCGAGTGGAGTTCTACTGTGGAAGAGATGCAATTCCCGGCGCATGAAAACGCTGACCGCAAACAGACTCGCTAATTCCTTCACGATCTAAGTACGGCAAAATTCCACCGAGATGCATCGGCCAACCTGCGCCCATCAACATGCAGAGATCAATCTCTGCAGGAGTTGAGACAACGCCTTCATCGAGCATCATTCGCGCTTCTTCAGCAAGAGCCTTCAGTGCGCGTGCGCGAACCTGCTCGGCAGTTGAGGGAGTGGTTCCCTTATGAACAAGTGCAAGAGCCGCTGGATTAGGACCAAAGCTGCCATCTTCATTCTTGATATAGAAGGTCTTTACGCCTTCCTTGACCATCGCTTGCATCGTAGGGGAGATGCGATAACGCGGACCAAGATTTTCATGCAGGGTTTCAGCAACATGAAGTGCAACGCCTGGTCCAACGAGACCAAGAAGTTCAAATGGTGACATCGGGAATCCGATAGAGCGCATTGCGTTATCAGCAGTGGCTGGATCTGTTCCTTCATCGACAGCATCAGTAATTTCGCCCATAAAGCGGGTGAGAAGTCGATTTACAACAAAACCAGGTGCATCTTTACAGATAATCATGGTCTTCTTGAGTTCTTTACCAATGCTGACAGCTGTTGCAGTCGTTGCATCATCTGTCTTTGAGGTGCGAGCGATTTCAAGAAGTGGCATGACAGCAACAGGGTTGAAGAAGTGGAATCCAACAACTCGCTCAGGATGTTCTAGCCCTTCGCTCATACGTTCTACTGAGAGCGATGAGGTATTTGTGGCCAAAATACATTCTGGCCCCACGATCTTTTCAAGCTTCTTAAAGAGATCTTGCTTGAGCGATAGCTCTTCAAAGATGGCCTCAATGATGAAGTCACATCCAGCGAATGCGCTCTGATCTGCGCTTCCGCTAACGAGAAGAGATAGTCGAGCTGCTGATTCTGCGCTCATACGTTTCTTCTCAACTAATTTTGCTAGTTCGTTGCGAACCCAGGCAACGCCCTTATCTGCGCGCTCTTGGTCGATATCAGTCATGACGACTGGACATTTGAGATTACGCACAAGAAGAAGTGCGAGTTGTGAGGCCATAAGACCTGCTCCAACAACGCCGACTCGTGAAACCTTTCGAGCAAGGGCGGGTTTTGGCGCACCCTCTACTTTTTTGCGCTTCTTCTGAATCAGATTAAATGCATAGAGAGAGGCACGAAGAGGATCCGACATTGTGAGATCTGCCAGAGTGGCATCTTCAGCATCAAAACCTTCGCCCTTTGTATTCTTCTGGGCAGCCTTAATCAACTCAAGAGCCTTCATAGGTGCGGCAATCTCTGCGCCTCCATACTTTTTGAGAGCAGCAGCGTGTCCTGCAGCGAGTGCGCTATCCCAGGCTGGATCGTTTGAGTAATCCTTACGTTCAATCTTTGTAGTTCCATTGAGTACAGATGCAACGAAGGCGACAGATTTTTCAAGAAAATCAGCTGGTTCATAGACCGCATCCACTACGCCAAGAGCTAGTGCATCCTTAGCTTTCATCATGGTGTTGTTGTTGAGCGCGTTATGGATAATGACCTGCACAGCTCGCTCTGGTCCAATCAACTTGGGCAAGATCGTAGCGCCGCCCCATCCTGGAACGAGTCCCAAGAAAACTTCTGGCAGGGCCGTAAAGGCTGTCGTTGCAAGGGTGCGATAGTTGCAATGAAGTCCAACTTCTAAGCCGCCACCGAGGGCAAGTCCATTGATGAAAGCGAAGGTTGGAATTCCGATTTCATCAAGACGTCTAAAGACATCGTGGCCAAGTTTTCCAATGGCGAGAGCTTGTTCACGCTTTGCCAAATAGGAGAGCGCCGATAGATCCGCACCTGCTGCAAAGATAAATGGCTTGCCTGTAATTGCAATCGCTGCTGGCTTACGGGACGCAGCATCTGTTATTGCCTCATTGAGGGCAGCAACAGATTGCGGCCCAAAGGTATTAGGCCGCGTGTGATCGAGTCCGTTATCCAAAGTAATGAGAGCAAGTGAGCCCTTGCCTCCGAAAGGAGCGAGGTCGACATCTCGCACAAGTGCATGGGTGATAACTTCTTCCGGAGCGCCCTCTGGCATCGCAATTGCAGTCGTCATTACTTCTTTCCTCCTGTGTAGTGAGGGTTCTCCCAAATAACTGTTCCACCCATGCCGAGACCGATACACATAGTGGTGATGCCATAACGTACGTCAGGCTTCTCTTCAAAGGTACGAGCCAAGTTGAGCATCAGACGCACTCCAGAGGAAGCAAGGGGATGGCCCACAGCGATAGCTCCACCATAAGGATTTACTCGCGGATCATCATCAGCGATTCCAAAGTGATCGAGGAACGCTAAAACTTGCACTGCAAATGCTTCGTTAACTTCAAATGCGCCGATATCTTCAATAGATAGCCCAGCCTTTGCAAGCGCCTTAATTGTTGAAGGAACTGGACCGTAGCCCATGACTTCAGGTTCTACGCCGGCGAAGGCGAAGGTCACAAGACGCGCTTTGATTGTTAAGCCAAGTTCTTTCGCCTTATCTTCACTTGCCAGCAACGCCGCAGTTGCGCCGTCATTGAGTCCTGATGAATTTCCAGCAGTCACGCGTCCTGCGGGACGAAATGGCGTCTTAAGACCTGCAAGGCCTTCCATTGTTGTTGTAGGACGGGGACCTTCATCAACAGTTGCCACGCCCCAACCAAGCTCTGCGCTACGTGCGGCAGTGGGAATCAAATCACGTTGTAACTTTCCATCAGCATATGCCTTAGCTGTCTTCATCTGCGAGTTATAGGCATAACGATCTGCTCGCTCTTTAGTTAATTGCGGAAAGCGATCGTGTAAACGTTCGGCAGTTGCTCCCATGGCGAGCGCATCTTGTTCGACTAACTTCTCTGCCAGATAGCGGGGATTAGGATCCATCAGCTCGCCCATCGGATGGTTGCCCATATGTTCTACGCCACCTGCAATAGCGATATCAATTGCGCCCATTGCAATTGCACCAGCGATAGTTGTCGTTGCAGTCATTGCACCTGCGCACCAACGATCGATTGAATAGCCAGGAACCGTCTTTGGAAGTCCAGCCAATAGCGTTGCGCTACGTCCGATATTCATACCTTGATCACCTGTTTGAGTTGCAGCAGCAATGGCAACATCTTCAACCGCATCAGGTGAGACCTTGGGATTGCGCTCAAGTAGCCCACGCATGGCACGGACCATCAGGTCATCGGCGCGCGTTCCGGCATACATGCTGCCGGCCTTTCCGAAAGGAGTACGAACTGCATCAACCAGAACAACTGAACGAAGAGCGTTGGACATAAGAAAGGGCCTCTTTCGGTAGTGATGTTTCAAGGTTACTTGCCAGTAGCCCACTTTGTCACCACCAGTGATGTGACTAATTACGCAACATATTTGTTGCGTAATTCCTCGCTCTCGGTTAGCCTGAGTTCATTACAGAGGCGAGGGTATATCCAGAACACGGTAGGGGAGTTAATTGAAAAAGCTATTGGTAACTGCAGGAGTCATCACAGGTGCGTTGGTCATTGGAGGCGCTGCTTGGGTTGGATTGGGTTCCGATGGAGCCACTGATGAGGTTAAAGAGCTGACTGTCTACTCTGGAAGGTCGGAAGAGTTCATTGCACCCTTCTTTGCCGAGTGGGAGAAAGAGTCAGGGATCAAACTCAACGTGAGATATGGCGACTCTGCTGAACTTGCCGCTCAAATTCTAGAAGAGGGCAAGAATTCACCGGCTGATCTCTTCCTGTCTCAGGATGCAGGTTCACTCGGAGCAGTTTCTGCAGCGGGCTTGTTCATAAAGCTGCCTGACTCTGTGGCAACTCAGATTGAACAGAAGTACGTGGCTGATGACCGCACATGGGTGGGAGTTACAGGGCGCGCTCGCGTCTTCGCCTATCGTCCAGGCGCAGTGCCAACGCTTCCACAATCAGTAGCAGACCTGACTAAGCCCGCATACAAAGACAAGGTGGGAATTGCGCCAAGTAACGCATCTTTCCAAGCCTTTGTCACCGCTCTCATCAATGAAAAGGGCGAGAAATTTGCCGAACAGTGGCTCACGGGAATTAAGGCAAATGGTGCAAAGATTTTCTTAAAAAATAGCGCCATCGTTGAAGCCATCGATAAGGGTGAAATTGATTTAGGTTTGGTAAACCATTATTACACCTGGGAAGTCAGCGAAGCACTGGGCCGAAAGATTCAGGTTGAAAATGGATTCTTCGCAGCAGGAGATATCGGCAATCTCGTCAATGTATCAGGAGCAGGAATCTTTGCTACAAGCCAGAAGAGCAGCGCTGCCATTGACCTCATCAATTATTTAACAACTGAAAAAACTCAGATCTCATTTGTAGAAGTTACACATGAGTATTCACTGATTTCTGGAGTCAAGCCGCCTCAAGCTCTACCTGACTTGAACTCTATTGGTGCGCCTCAGGTCGATCTACGCACTCTTGAAAAGGTTCAGCAGACACAGGAGTTACTCGTAAAAGTTGGTCTCCTTTAGTGGAAAAACTTTGAAGTGAAAACTCAGAAAGACTTCGGAAGTTATGGTTTGAGGACCCTCGTGGTGGGGGTCCTCATACTCATTTCTCAACCGCTGATTTACCTGATTCTTCGCGCATCCGAAAAGTCTGGGGAAGATGTTCTCTCCCTCTTGCTTCGCCAGAAAACGCTCGAAGTACTCGGTCTGACTCTGGCTCTGCTCTGCATAGTTGTTGCTGTCAATGTCTTCCTTGGCACAGCAATCGCAGCCGGTCTGCACTACGTGCGAATTCCATACCCACGACTTCTTCTAGTATCAACAATCTTGCCGCTGGCGATTCCGTCGTATGTCTTCACCTACACCTGGATAGCGCTCATCCCATCCCTTCAAGGTTTATGGGCAGCAGCTTTCATCCTTGTCTTATCCACAATGCCGTACATGTTGCTGGCGGTATCAATCTCTTTCGCACGTATTGATTCTGGATTGATTGAGGTTGCTCGCTCACTTGGGCTCTCTAAATTTGCAGTCTTTATTCGAGTCATCCTGCCGCAGGTACGCCGCAGTATTAGCGCAGGCGCACTTCTTTCTGGTCTCTATGTTTTGAGCGACTTCGGTGCCGTTTCGCTTCTTAACGTCGAAACCCTCACAGTTTCGATTCAGAATCTCTTTAAGTCATCTTATGATCGCAGCGCCGCTGCCATCATTGGTCTGCTCCTCTTTCTAGCAGCTGCAATTTTTGTGTCACTCGAGTCAGTTCTCAAGGGTCGTGATTTTGAAACTAGGGGCGCTGAAGGCTTTCAACAACGTATACGCCGAGTAAATAACCTACCTCTTTCAATTCTGACTACCGCAGTACTTGTGCTCTACAGCTTGCTCGCTGTCGCTCTTCCTTTCTATGTGTTGATCTCGCGTTATTTACAGAATCCAAGTGCAGTGGCAATTTCAGACCTTATCTCTGCCGCTCTCTCAACAATCTCAGTTGCCGCGATGGGCGCCTTCATTGCATTCGTCCTTTCTCTGCCCCTTGCTTTCCTGGCCACGCAAGGTGTGAGCGCTTTTGCGTCAGTTTCTGAGAAGGTGACTCTGATGGCTCATGCGCTACCGGGTGTGGTTGTAGGTCTAGCCCTGGTTTCATTTGGTTCACGTTTAGGACCGCTGTATCAATCAATATTCCTACTTGCCTTTGCATATGCGGTGCTCTTTCTTGCTAAATCAGTGGCAGCAACTTCTGCGGCGCTATCCCTTGTATCTCCGCAGTTGAAGGAAGTGGCCGCAACTCTTGGTAAGAGTAAATCGAGCGTCACGATGCAAGTCGTCTTTCCAATCGCACTACCGAATTTAGCTTTGGGCGTCTTATTGGTATTTCTTACTGCGATGAAGGAGCTACCGGCAACTTTGATGCTCAGGCCTACGGGAATGGACACGTTAGCGACAGAGATTTGGAGTTTTGCATCAATTAGTAGATTTAATGAAGCTGCTCCATATGCACTATTATTGGTTCTCATCGCAGCAATTCCAACTTTCATATTGACTATTCCACGAAATGTCCAGAATGAAATTGAGAAGAAAGTGAGTTATATATAAATGACTTCACTCAGCGTTTCTCATTTAACGGTAAATTTTGGTAGTCGCACGATTATTTCTGATCTCTCCTTTGAACTTCGTCAGGGCGAGATTGCCTCACTGTTAGGTCCATCAGGGTGCGGAAAGACCACGCTTTTGCGCGCAATTGCGGGGCTGATCCAACCAACGAGTGGTGCAATTCGATTTGGGTCACAGCTCGTGGGCGTCTCATCAGTAGTGCTTCCGCCACATAAGCGCGGTACTGGTTATGTGCCTCAGCAAGGTGCGCTCTTTCCTCACTTAACTGTTGCAAAAAATATCGCCTTCGGTCTTGATAAGAACTCGTATACAAAGGTAGAGATTGCCGACATCACCCACGAAATGATTGGGCTCATAGGAATGAAGGGGATGGAGGATCGTCTTCCTTCTCAACTATCCGGTGGACAGCAGACACGTGTGGCTCTGGCTCGCGCCCTTGCCATTAAGCCTAAATTGATTTTGCTTGATGAACCGTTCTCAGCACTTGATGCGGTTCTGCGCGATGAATTGCGAACAGAAGTTGTTGGCTTACTGCGTGAATTAGGTTCGACCGCAATCCTTGTTACCCATGATCGTGAAGAAGCGTTGGTCTCATCAGACCGAGTAATTCTGATGCGCGATGGCAAAGTGGCGCAGAACGGAACACCTGAAGAGGTCTACGAGGCACCGATTTCACCAGAGATTGCTGCAAGCACTGGCGATGTTCTCATTCTTCCTGCACAGTTATCCGGTAATGGCGACACTCTCTACCCGCTCTCAGTCAGTGGCCTCGCGCAGGCTGGCAGCGAGAATGGTTATGTAGTCATTAGGCCTGAAGAGATTCGCGTATCAACGAGCGCGGATATGGGCGTTGAGGGATCGCTTATCCATATCGATTACTACGGCCATGATGCCATGCTGACGGTAAGCGTTGCGCAATCAACCACACCCATTAAGGCCCGAGTTGCTGGCCCTGCTGATTTCACTGTCGGGCAGAAGGTGTACTTACAACACTTGGGCCCAGTTAGATACTTTTCTCGTCAGTAGCTTCTAAATCGCTGGTTTCTTCAATCTCAAGCGGCTCCTTCTCGAGCAGCGAAGCTTCCAAGATTGGTGCAGCGATTTCACTCTGCCAGCGACGAGCGCCCATTGCTACGAGAGCTTCGGCCACCGTTGTCTCAGGTGGTTGCCAACAGATTCTACGAACCAATTCGGGCGAGATTAGATTCTCCAGCGGAATCGATAGCTCATCTGCTCGCACCTGTAAGTTGAAGCGAGCATGAGATAACGGAGCAAATTTTTCAGGAAAGCGCTCACGCCAAATCTTGATAGGCGGCATCGCATCGCTCTTAGTGCGCGCTTCTGGCCATTGATCTTCTGGCATCGCAATTGCATCTGAAATACAATTAATCCAGGTTGCTGCATTTTCTAGCCAACGAGCTCGCAACCCAAGCGGCTTTAAGATTTTCTCTAAATGTTTACGATTGGTAATGGGGCCCTTATCTGAAGCAAGTGCAAGTTCAGTAATCGCCGCATCCGAGAGTAGTCGACTTGGAGATACATCTAGCTCTTGCGCGAGTAAGTTTCGCTCTTGCCAGAGTTCACGAATAACTGCCATATGGTTTCGCTTCTTTACTTTGTGCATTCCAGAAGTTCTGCGCCAAGGATCAACCCGCGGGGGAGCAGGAGGAGCGGCCAAGATTGCCGCGAAATCTTCCAACGCCCATTGCAACTTTCCTGCCTTCTCTAGCAGCTCGTATACCTTGTTGCGAAGTTCTATGAGTAATTCAACATCGAGGGCTGCGTAGTTGAGCCAATCGACTGGCAGTGGGCGTTGTGACCAATCCACTGCTGAATGCTCTTTCGCAAGAGATACTCCCATCAGGGATTCCAGAAGTGGTCCCAATCCAACTCGAGGCAAACCAGCAATACGTGCACCTAATTCAGTATCAAAGAGCAGCGATGGGTTAATGCCAAGTTCGCGCAGACAAGGAAGATCCTGGGTGCTCGCATGCAAGATTACTTCTTCGCCTTGCAAGAGGTGATTAAGATCTACAAACAACCGATGTCCAGGTCCAAAGGAGATGGGGTCAATCAAATGCAATCCGCCACCTTGGCGCTTGAGTTGAATGAGATAGGCGCGTGCACTGTATTTATAACCTGATGCCCGCTCAGCATCTAATGCAAAGGGACCGTTGCCGCGAGCAAGGTCTGAAATTGCATCTTCAAACGCTGTCTCTGTATCGATGACTGCAGGTAAACCTGCAGATGGACGCAAGAGGGGAGTTGGCGCCGGAAGTTCCTCTTGATCAGCCACGGCGTCTGGCTGAACCAATAGATGCAACGCCATCTGGAATCGGTGGCAACCCAGAAACTTCGCTCATGAGATTGCACCAGGCATGGACATGAGAAAAGATGTCATCGCGCGATTGAATAATTGGAGTCCAAGAAGCGCGAATCTCAATCTCTGATCCATCGCTGCGCGGAGCTAACTTTCCGAATGAGGCACTTGATACTCTCGTTACCGTTCCGCTCGGCGCTTTATATTCGGCGCCAGTAGCGTTGAGTGAATCAAGGAGCCAATTCCAGCCAACTTCTGGAAATAGTGGATCTTCTTGCATTTCGCTATCAACATCAGCGCGCAAGAAAGTGACGCATCTGAAGTCACCTTCCCATGTGTCTTGTCCACCAGGTTCGTGCAAGATGACAAATCTTCCGGATGCGACCTCATCACTCTCAGCGCTATTGATATGAGGTTGCGCTGAGATGTCTGCAGTGAATGCGAATGAGTAGGCCGCCAATTTTTGAGGCGCAGGAACTTCTTCTAAGATTATTTCGCCGCGCGGTGTGATTGTGCGCAGATGCTCAACCATCTCTTCAAATGAGAACGATGCTGGCGACTTCACTGGTTAATTCTAAAGTTGACTTCGCCTTTCGAGTGGGAGGCTGGCAGCAAAGGAAGGTAGAGTCCATCCAATGGCCAGCCTGCTTGCGCTTCTTTCAAGCGCCTTATGGGGTACCGCTGATTTCTTTGGTGGCAAACTCAGTAAAAAGTATCCGGCTTTTGTAGTTCTGGGTGCACAGCAATTCTTTGGTTTTCTCACTGGTGTAATTCTTGTAGTTGTGACTGGCGCATGGAGCGCACAGGCGCTCGGTAGCGGTGGATATTTGATTCCAGGAATTATCGCCGGCTTCACTGGATACGGTGGATTGGTCTGTCTTTATGCAGGGCTTTCTACGGGACGTATGGGAGTTGTCTCACCGATTAGCGCACTGGCTGCCGTTATTCCACTTGGTTACGCCTTGATCTATAAAGGCGACCAGCTCTCTCTTCTTATTTCGCTGGGAGTAGTTCTTGCAATCCTGGGTGGATTTCTTGCCAGTGGTCCAGAAGTATCTCAAGGAGTTCCTCTGAAACCACTTCTTCTTGCGATTGGAGCAGCGCTCTTCTTTGGAACATGTTTGATCTTTATGGCCATTGGTTCAGAGTCAAGCGCGCTGATGACCATGACCACCATGAGAACAGCTACTCTTCTAATTGGATTCATTGTTTTGTTCAAATATCGTGGCTCGATTCGCTTTACTCGCACCGAGATACCGGTTTTGATTTTTATTGGAGTCGCAGACTTCGCCGCCAATTTGCTACTAGGCGTTGCCACGACAAAAGGTCTGGTTTCCCTCGCTATGGTTTTGGGTTCGCTATACCCGATTGCGACAGCGCTATTGGCCTATCTCTTGCTCCATGAACGGCTACATAAAGTGCAATATGTAGGAATTGCCTCTGCCGTCGCTGGCGTAGCCCTTATCTCAGCTTTCTAGATCACTTACTCGCTGAGATAAACCGAGTGCCTTCAATTACTTCTTCTCGCTGCTGTGGAAAGTGAGAAAGTAGCTTTGAAATATCTATTTTTTCTTCACCGTCTACGACTTGGGTAATGCTGAGTTCGAGAGCATCTACTCGACCGGCGGATATCAACTCCTCAATAATGCTAGCGCCTGCTTCTACATGCACATTAGCGCCAAATGTCTTGATGGCACGATCTAGCGCCTTCACTGGCGAGAGATTCCAGCAATGAGCCAATCGATTATTGACAAGCGGATTAATTAAAGATCTTGAAATCACAATCACTGGAACAGGTGTGCGCTGATATGGCTCTGTACGTGCGGTGTTTCCACCGATGAGAATGCAATCAGCTGCGCGACGTCTGGCCAGAAATGCAGTTCTATCGGCGGCGCTGCTGACGCCAGCAGAGTTGCCCCCTTTTGCTGTGGATCCATCTGAGCCTGCTACAAGGGTTACAGTCACGGTCATGAGCGGAAGAATATTAAATTTCTCACCCATTTATAGGCTAAATACCCTGCTTCAAATTGAAATTAGATAGATATGGGCGTTAGCCTTAAAACATGAGAAAAGGACTAACCACGGGTGCAATCTCAGCATCTCTCATGGTTTTGATTACCTTGCTCCCCGCAACTCCAGTTGCAGCCGCTCAAACGTTGGCTCAAGTGCAGGCGCAGGTAATTCGTTTAGAGGAAGAGGCAACGACTGCTGCCGAAGGTGCGCAAGAAGCAAAGGTGAAGTTAACGACTCTTACTCGCAGCTTGGCGGGTATTCAAGCTCAGGCAGCCCTTCAAGCAAAGACCGTCGATCAAATCTCTAAGACTCTTGGAACTATCGCGGTCAATCAATACAAGTCAGGAACTCTTAGCCAGAGCCTAGAACTCCTCTTCTCTAGCGATCCAGCGCTTTATCTCTCCTCAGCTGGTTCACTTGAGGCCATTACTCGCCGCAAATCTACACAGCTACGAAAATTTCAAACTGCAGAGCAGCAACTCAATGCGACATCTCTTACGGTTGCAGATCGACTCGCACAGGTGAAGGTGCTGGAGAAGAAGTTGGCTGAACGCAGCGCCTTTGCGCAACGAAAGTTGGCACAGGCCGAGCTCTTACTTTCAAAGTTAAAGAAGGAAGATCGGGAGCGTCTGGCACGTTTGGCTGAAGAGCGTGAAAATGCAGATCAGCAATCCTCTCTCAAGGCTGCCAAGAGTGCGGTAGGGCTTTCAGGACGTTCAGGTATCGCCCTTAAATATGCGCTTCAACAGATTGGTGACCGTTACGTTTTTGGCGCAGATGGAATGACAACATGGGATTGCTCAGGGCTAACCATGCGAGCGTTCCAAGCAGCTGGCGTAAAGCTTCCTCACTCATCGGCGGCGCAGGCTCGGATGGGCAAATCGGTTCCATTTGGCCAGAAGAAGCCGGGCGATCTCATCTTCTTTGGTCGCCCTGTCTCTCACGTTGGAATTTATCTCGGCGGTGCACGTATGGTTCACGCACCTCGTTCGGGTTCACGTGTAAAGGTCGCACCGCTCGACATGGGACGTAAGCCTTTAGTTGCTGTTCGCCGTTTCTAATGTCAGCGCCAAAAATACTCTGCATCACAAATGACTTTGGTCCTCGCGCAGGCGGTATTGAAACATTTGTTATTGGCCTCATCGAGAGACTTCCCAAAAACTCTGTCATTGTTTACACATCGAGCCAAGATGGATCTGCGCCTTTCGACAAAGCTTGGCTGCAGGACTACGGCGTTGAAGTAATTCGCGATCGAGCGCGAGTCCTTCTTCCATCCTTAAGAGTAGGAAGAGCCGTGCGTGCGCTGGTAAAGAACCGCCAGATTTCGCGCGTCTTTTTCGGTGCAGCAGCTCCGCTTGCGCTTCTATCGCATGGACTGCGTCGCGTGGGAGTTAAGAAAATCGTTGCTCTTACACATGGCCATGAAGTCTGGTGGGCGAAGGTTTGGCCATTTTCCCTTTTGATGCGCAGAATAGGAACAGGCGTTGACCATCTCACTTTTCTCGGTGATTTCACAGGACGCAATATCGCTAAACCACTTTCAGCACGTGCGCAGAGCGCTATGGTGAAGATTGCACCTGGAATTGATACAAATCATTTTGCGCCTAATGCCGGCTCCATCAAAGTGCGTAGCGAGTTGTCGCTTAGCGATAAGAAGGTAATCGTGAGCGTTGGTCGATTGGTTCATCGAAAAGGTCAAGACACGCTTGTAGAAGCCCTTCCTGGCATTCTTCGCGAAGTGCCAGATGCACATCTTCTCTTTGTTGGAGAAGGTCCGCGTCGAGAATTCATGCAAAAGAGAGCCGAGAAGCTTGGAGTATCAGCACACATTACCTTTATTGGAAGAATTCAGTATCAAGATCTGCCTAAGTACATCTGTGCAGGAGATATCTTTGCCATGCCATCTCGCTCACGCCTTGCTGGTCTTGAAGTTGAAGGTCTTGGAATTGTCTACCTCGAAGCTAGTTCCTGTGGCGTTGCAGTTATTGGTGGAAGATCCGGGGGAGCGCCTGATGCGGTGGTTGATGGCCAGACAGGTTTAGTCGTAGACGGAACATCTCAATCAGAGGTTGCAGCAGCTGCAATTAAGTTATTGCAGAGCCCTGAGCTCGCCAAAGAAATGGGCGCACGTGGTCGCCAGTGGGTTATTGATGAATGGCGCTGGGAACGATGGGCAGCTCAGTTTAATTCACTGCTCATAGAAGACCAGTCTTTCGCGCAACGTTAATTGCTTGCAAACGATTCTTGACACTCATTTTTCGATAGATATGAGTTAGATGGGTCTTGAGAGTTGACTCAGAGATAAAGAGTGACTTGGCCAAGGTTGAGAGTGGTTCATCCGTCGGCAACATCGTGATGATTTGGAGTTCGCGTTGTGATAATCCAAATTTAAGGTGCTTCCTTTGCAGCGCATCGACTATCTCTTGAGCAGCGAATGAGCGAGGTGATGCTTGCGCATGCGCTATTGCTGCCATCAACTCAGGCAGTGGGGCAGATTTGTTTACAAAGGCGCTAGCGCCGGCCTTCATAGCTGCTAGGAGTTGGTCATCAGAATCGTTAAAGGTCAGAACAACAATCGCTATCTCTGTGGAGATTGTGCGAACCCAGCTGACTATCTCTAAGCCACTGCCGTCTGGAAGATTGATATCAACAACAATGAGATGCGGACTTACAAGAGCAATCTGGGCCAGCGCTTCAGCCCTAGATGCAGCTTCAAATACCTCAATTTCTCCACGAACCTCAAGAGCCTTACGAATCCCTGACCTAACAACTGCATGATCATCAATGATGAGCGCTCGAGAGCTCATATCAGAACTGTTATGCGAACTCCCAAGTTATCTTCATAGTAATTCTCAATAGTGAGCGTCCCACCGAGCTTGGTAATTCGCTCTGAAATGCCTGTTAAGCCCCAGTGATCATCTTTCATTTTTGCTCCTCCAATCCCGTTATCGCATATCTGAAGATAGATGCGATTGTTTATCGGATAGAGAGTTATTCCAATTCGGGTAGCCCTAGAGTGCGCCCTCACATTGCGTAGGATTTCTCCGGTGATTGCGATGATTTCATGTGAAAGGTCAGGCGGCGCACTTACCTCTTCAATATCGAGCGCCAGCTCAAAATCTGAGTATTCCTGGGCGATGAGATTCTGTATCTGCGATGAGATTGAAAGTTGTGATTGGTTGCGTAGATTGAATATCTCGGTGCGAACCTTCCGCATGAGTTCATCAACCTGTAAACGTGATTCGCGAATAGATGCACGAGCGTTCTGCGGTAATCCATCTGTGGCAAGGAGCAAATCCAGCGAGTACCCGAGGACGACCAAATCCTGCGCGATTCCATCATGTAACTCCCGAGCCACATCAAGGCGCTCGGGAGATGGCATCATGAATTACTTAGTAAAGAGTGCATTGATCTCGGCAGCGTAGTTCTGCGAGATCACATGGCGCTTAAGAGATAGCTTGGCAGTGAGTTCGCCGGTTGCGATGGTGAAATCCTTTGCCAAGATAGTGAACTTACGGATTGATTCAGCCTTTGATACAGCCTTGTTGGCTTCATCGACTGCAGTTTGAATGACAGCGATGAGATCAGGATCGTTCACCAAAGTTTCAACTGTGGCACCCGTCTTATTATTTGCCGCAATCCATCCCTTGAGCATGTCTTGATCAATTGTAATGAGCGCTGCGATAAATGGTTGGTTGTCACCAAGCACGATGCACTGGCTGATGAGTGGATGCGCACGAAGGCGATCTTCAAGTACAGCAGGTGCAACGTTCTTTCCACCGGCGGTAACAATGAGTTCCTTCTTACGTCCTGTGATGTATAGGTAACCTTCATCATCGAGGCGACCTAAATCTCCAGATTTAAACCATTCGCCATCAAAGACTTCTTGGTTTGCCGCATCGTTCTGCCAGTAACCTCGCATAACGATTGGTCCCTTGATAAGAACCTCGCCATCTTCGGCAATCTTGATTGATGTTCCAGGGATAGGTCTTCCAACAGAACCAATTCGCAAACTCTTCGTCAGGTTAAGAGTTGCACCTGCTGTTGTCTCAGTAAGACCATAGCCTTCGAGAATTGTGATGCCGGCACCACGATAGAAGTGGCCGAGGCGAGTTCCAAGAGGCGCTCCTCCTGAGATAGCTGCTTCTACAGCGCCACCCATACCTGCGCGGATCTTTGAGAAGACCAACTTGTCAAAGAGCGCATGCTTGAGAGTTAGGAGTGGATTGAACCCACCCTTATCTTTTGCCTCGCTGTATGCGATGGCAACTTCTGCTGCCTTACGGAAGATCTTTCCTTTACCTGCAGCTTCTGCCTTTGCTTCGGCTCCGTTGTAAATCTTTTCAAAGATACGTGGAACGGCAAGGACGAAAGAAGGCTTAAATGAAGCAAGGTCTGCCGGTAGGCGTCCAACAGGATCGCTGCAGTGAGCAAGGTGAAGTCCTGAGTGGATGGCTCCAATTTGCACCATGCGACCAAAGACGTGAGCTACAGGAAGGAAGAGCAGAGTTGATCCACCTGGCTTTAAGAAGAGATCGCTCGCACCTTCGACAACATTTCCGCATTCAGAGAGGAAGTTTGCGTGGGTGAGTTGAACTCCCTTAGGGCGTCCTGTGGTTCCTGATGTGTAAATCAGAGTTGCCAAGCTTGCTGGAGCGAGAGAGTTACGTCGTCTTTCAATCTCTTCATCAGAGATTGCACTCCCTGCAGTTCTAAGAGTTGAAAGTACATCTTCAGTCATAATCCAGATGTGCTTTGTGTGCGCTGGAAGCACGGGAGTTACTAGCTCGCGGTGTGCAGGCGTTTCGACGATGAGCCCAACTGCACCAGAGTCGTTAAGAATCCAGTCAACTTGTTCAGGTGATGAAGTTTCATAAATTGGAACTACGCATCCACCCGCATACCAAATTGCAAAGTCAAGGATTGTCCATTCATAACGAGTGCGCGCCATGATGGCTACGCGATCGCCTATTTGAATTCCAGCCGCGACGAGACCCTTTGCGGTAGCACGTATTTCTTCTTCCACTTGGCGCGCAGTGAGTGGTTGCCACCCATCGCCGAGTGGACGTGACATTGTGACGCGTTCTGGTTCAAACCAGGCGCGCTCTGCAATGAGATTGGTGAGATTTCCTTCAGTAGCTGCAGGAATGATGGCCGGGACTGTGACTTCGTTCATGGCGCTAACGCTAGTGGTCACAACCTGAAAAATGGAAGATGTTCAACCTTGGATTTTTCTTCGAATCTCGAAATCCACGCGGAGTTGGTAGCCTTGGGGGCATGTCACAGAAGAGTACTTCCACAGTTGTCATTGATGCACCCCTTGCCGATGTGCAAGCCGCGCTCTTTTCTATTGAGTCTTATCCAGAATGGCTCTCCTCGATCAAGAAGGTAGATGTCATTGAACGCGACGGACAAAATCGCGTAACGAAAGCGAAGCTTTCAATTGATGCGGGAATGATGAAGGATCGCGTCGTCTTGGATTACGACTGGAGTGCAGAACCGGCAATTCTTACTTTCACGATGGATGAGGCAGATCTGTTGACTCAAATGGATGGCGCTTACACTCTCAAAGCGCTTGACGCCGATTCCACCCAGGTAACTTATGAACTAGAGGTGGCAGTCTCTATGCCAGTTCCTGCCATGATGATTACGAAGGCGCAGCAACAAACTATTGATGCAGCACTTAAGGAATTAGGCGAGCACCTGGCGTAATGTCATTTACTATCGGAGTAGATGTCGGCGGAACTAAGGTTCTTGGCGGCGTTGTCGATGAGTTTGGCCAAGTTCACAAGACTGCTAGACGCGATACTCCTAAAGCAGGTGGTGCAGCGCTTACCGCTGCAATCGCCGAGGTTGCCAATGAGTTGAAGACGCAATTTCCAGTCGAGTCAGTTGGCGTATCTGCAGCAGGTTGGGTTTCGTCAGATCGTAAGACGATGCTTGCTACACCAAACATTTCCGGATGGAACGGCGTTAATTTAGATTACGAACTCACCAACTTGATTGGTCTTCCTGTGGATATAGAAAATGATGCAAATGCAGCTGCATGGGGAGAAGCGCGTTTTGGCGCTGCCAAAGGTAAACAGCATGTACTGCTTCTGACTATCGGCACAGGTCTTGGCGGTGGAATTGTTATTGATGGAAAGTTACATCGAGGCGCCTTCGGCATCGCTGCAGAAGTCGGACATATGAGAGTCGTACCCGATGGACTTCTCTGTGGATGTGGAGCAAAGGGTTGCTTCGAGCAATATGGTTCAGGATCGGCGCTGATGCGGCACACACGTGAAGCCATTGAGCAGAATCCAGGAATTGCAGAGAAGCTCTTGGCGAGAGGCGATGGAACATTTTCTGGCCTGACCGGCACAATGATTATGGAAGCAGCTCGCGAGGGTGACGTTATTGCGATTGAAGCATTTAGAACAACTGGAAAGTGGATTGGTGCTGGTGTTGCATCTCTTTCTGCGATCTTAGATCCCGAAACCGTTGTAATTGGCGGTGGAGTAATTGATGCTGGCGATCTGCTCTTAGCGCCAATTCGCGAAGCAGCAAAAAGACATATGCCTTTCTCAGAGATTCTTCCTATGCCAGAAATTGTTGGCGCAACGCTTGGAAATCAAGCAGGACTCGTTGGAGTTGCAGATTTAGCTCGTCGCTAAAGATTTAAATTGCAGATCCATCATCTGGGTTGTAGTTCTGCCGATTATTCTTCCATTTTCTAAATGATCTTCTCGCATCTTGAATCTGTTCTCGTAATCCGCGTTTAGCAATCTGTGGGGGAGTAAACCGATTCTGGTCTTCAAACTTATCGAGTTCATCAAGATATGTGGTCGGTGCAGATTCATCGAGCGAGAGTCCTTCAACCATCGAATCAAATTCGGCCTTAATGAGTTCATCGTCATCAAATGCACCAGATCGTCCGCCTGTGGTCATGGTTTATGTTCGCACAAAGGCCGGCTTTCAGGCTAAATTAGCGCCATGAATAACCTGCCTTACGGCACCTTGAGAGCTTTCCTCACACCATTTCTGATGGTGCTCTTTCGCCCAAAGGTAAAAGGTTTGCGTAACGTGCCGGCATCTGGCCCTGTGATTCTTGCTTCAAATCACCTCTCATTTAGCGATTCGATATTTATGCCACTGGTTGTTCCTCGCAAGGTCACCTTCTTGGCAAAGAGTGAATACTTCACTTCTCCTGGACCTAAGGGCCTGATTAAGAAGTTAACTTTTATCGCACTCGGCCAGGTTCCAGTAGACCGATCTGGCGGACGTCGGAGCGAAGCTGCACTCATCACGGGCTTACAAGTTCTGGCAGAAGGTAATTCACTTGGCATTTATCCCGAAGGCACTCGCTCTCCCGATGGCCGACTCTATAAAGGACGTACAGGTATAGCGCGCCTGGCCATCGAATCAGGTGCTCCCGTAATTCCTATCGCTATGTTCAATACAGACAAGATTCAGCCAACTGGGACTGTGATTCCAAAGATTATGAGAGTCGGAATCACCTTCGGTGAACCGATGTACTTTGAGGGCGATTCGAGTGACCTGCAATATCTGCGCGATGTAACTGATCAGATCATGAAACGCATTCAGCAATTGTCAGGGCAAGAGTATGTAGATACTTATGCTGTGAAAGCAAAGAAGTCAGGTATCAATACAGAGAACACAGACGAGAACGATTAATCGATCTCTAGCTCAACCCGTTTAATCAGATAGTTACAGACGTTGCATTCTGGTCCAGGGTCAGGCATTCCGCCCTCGATAGTGGTAATCAACTCTTCTAGTAAGTTCATAAAGGTTGCGCTATCACGTTCTACTGGGACGTAGTGCTGGTTCACGCCAAAACCGTGTGAGTTGTTGGCAAATTCGCTTTGACGAGTTTCGGTAACGCCGGCCAGCTTCCAAATGAGTAGCCCCATCGTCGAGACTGGAAAAGGTTTTCCCTTATCAGGATTCTCAAGCGCATACGCATAGGACTCAAGTTGGGGGGCATAGAAAGGTCCATTATCGCGATCTGAGTCAGAGACTTTGCAATCGATGATGGCAACCGTTCCATCTTCGTAATGTCCGAGTAGGTCGTAGATTCCTAGAATCTTCCAGCGAGTCTCAAAACCGTTGATCGAAATAGGTGCGCTCTTCACCCACTGTCCCCACTGTTTCACCACACCGGGTTTGAGGGAGGGGTGCAGTGATTGCATAGAAGCTCGCCTGAAATGTTCCTCTTGTGAATCAGCCAGCGGCTTCACTAGCGGAAACTCTTTCTTGAGTTCAAATTTGAACCAGTACTTCAACCAGAGACAGCGTTTGCAGGTTGATAGCCCAAAGGTTAAATCTGAAGGTGCAATCGTCTCGCGGGCTGGAGTTTCGGGTTTGCGCATCTACGTATTCTCTCGTCTTGTACTGACAAGTGCTTTGCGCAACACGTGCTTCCTTTACCGGTTTCGACGCCATAAGATGCGCAAATGACCGAAATCGTGACTTCGCGGCAGGCGCAAACCCTCGTAATCTCCTTTAATCGTCCCGAGAAGATGAATGCAATCACTCGCTCTATGTATGCAGGGCTCGCCCAGAACCTCAATGAAGCAGCTGGGGATTTTGGAATTCGTTGCGTGGTGCTCACCAGCGAGGGCGATCACTTCACATCAGGTAATGACATTCGCGATTTTATGTCTAACCCACCAACAGAATCAGATTCTGATGTTGCCAAGTTTCTAGGTGCGCTTCTGGAATTTCCAAAGCCACTTTTAGCGGCTGTCAAAGGAAATGCTATTGGCGTCGGAACAACGATGTTGCTGCACTGTGATGTCGTTGTGGCTTCACCCACTGCCAACTTCTCTATGCCATTTACATCACTCGGATTAGTTCCGGAAGCTGGTTCGAGCATGCTCTTTCCTAATCTGGTCGGGTACCAGAGAGCGGCGAAGGTGTTTATGACTGGTGAGTCATTTAGTGCAGCTGAGGCAAAGGAGATGGGGCTGGTAGCAACGGTTGCAGATGATGCCTTTGCGCAAGCGATGGCTATCGCTGAGAAAATTGCCGCACAACCTCCTCAGGCAATTATCAATACTAAGGCGTTAATGAAGGCCGGTAAGCATGATGCAGTTGCTGCCGTCATGCGCGCTGAATTTGAAATCTTTGCGCTGGCTCTGCAATCAGAGGAAGCGGCTGAAGCATTTATGAACTTTATGGCAAAGAGAGGCAAGTAAATGTCACTACAAGGAAAGCGCGTCTTCATCACAGGCGGATCTCGCGGTATTGGATTAGCCATCGCTCTTCGCGCTGCCCGCGATGGAGCATCAATCGCTATTGCCGCCAAGACTGCTGAACCCAATCCAAAATTGCCTGGCACCATCTATTCAGCAGCGGAGGAAATCAAAGCTGCCGGCGGAACAGCGCTTCCGATTCAATGTGACTTAAGAGATGAAACTCAGATCGCTGCAGCAGTAGCACAAGCAGCTGCTGAGTTTGGCGGAATCGATATTCTGATCAACAACGCAAGCGCGATTAACCTCACTCGCACAGAAGAGACTCCAGCAAAGCGCTTTGACTTGATGTTCGATGTCAACGTTCGCGGCACCTTCTTAACTTCTCAGGCTGCGATCCCATTTCTACGTGATAGCGCTGAAGCGGGCCGTAATCCTCATATCTTGAATCTTTCACCTCCACTTTCCATGAAGCCAAAATGGTTTAAGAACCATGTGGCTTACACAATGGCGAAGTACGGTATGAGTATGTGTGTCCTTGGAATGTCTGAGGAGTTCAAACGAGATGGAATCGCAGTTAATGCGCTCTGGCCGCGCACTGCAATCGATACAGCTGCGCTACAGATGATTCCAGGCGTCGATACTGCTGCTTGTCGTACTCCAGAAATTCTCTCCGATAGCGCCTACATCATCTTGAATCGCAATTCGAAAGAGTGCACTGGCAATTTCTTTGTCGATGACGAAGTTCTAGCCTCTGAGGGGATCACTGACCTAGAGAAGTATTCAGTCGTTCCTGGCACAAAAGACTTCCTGCTTGATTTCTTCCTAGATTAAGAACTCTGCAGCAAACTCCTTTACTCTTTACGCCATGAACCTTGAGCTAAATGGGACCAATGTCATTAACGAGAACGAAAGGGGTGGAAAAGCCTCTTCTCTCTTCTGGCCTTGGTGCGGAGCGAATGTTTCTTTGCTGGCTCTCTCATATGGAGCCTTCTTTTTAGGCTTTGGAATTTCCTTCTGGCAGGCAACTATTGCTGCATTTCTTGGAACTGTTCTCTCTTTTCTCCTTGTAGGTTTCAGTTCTCTCGCAGGCAAGAAATCCAATGCGCCGACGATGGTCTTGGCGCGAGCAACATTTGGCGTAAAGGGCGCTGTTATACCTGGGCTACTTTCCTACCTCGTTTTTGTCGGTTGGGAGATAGTCCTAATGTCGCTTGCAACACTGGCCACAGGTACAGTTTTTATGCGCTTAGGAAATCTAGATCAGAACACTGCAATGGTTATCGGTTTTGCAATCGCGATTGCCCTTACTGTCTCAGCAGGAGTGCTTGGGTTCGCAGTCATTATGCGCATTCAGCGCATTCTTACGATTGTCACCCTGGTTATGACTGGTGTCTATATCTCACTGACCTTCGATGAGGTTAATTGGTCAGCAATCACATCTCTTCCATCTGGAAATGCACAAGGCTTTATCGGCGCAATTATCTTTGGAGCAACTGGAATTGGGCTGGGATGGGTTAATGCAGCAGCTGACTATTCGCGCTACCTGCCTCGCACTACATCCAGTAAGGCAGTCATCGGCTGGACAGTCTTTGGAGCATCCGTAGTCCCAATCATTCTCGTCACATACGGCGCTGCTCTCTCGGGAAGTAGCAAGAAGCTTTCAGATGCGATTGCTAGCGATCCGATTGGAGCGCTCACCACAATACTTCCAAGTTGGTATCTCGTTATCTTTGCACTGGTTGCCATCCTGGGACTTGTCGGGGGAGCAATCCTCAATCTCTACTCGTCCGGACTCGCTCTGATTTCAATCGGGTTGCCTGTAAAACGCCACGTTGCTGCATCTTTTGATGCGATGCTGATGTTGATTGGGGTTATCTATTTTGTCTGGGTAGCAGATGACTTCTTCTACCCTCTCCAAGGCTTCCTCATCACTTTAGGTGTGCCAATTGCAGTGTGGTCAGCGATTTTTGTGACCGATGTTTTGCTGCGCAAGAGCTATAGCGAAACTGACCTGTACTCTCACAATGGGCGCTACGGAAGCTGGAACGTCCAATCAATCTCAATCATGGTGCTCGGAACATTTGTTGGTTGGGGTTTTGTGACAAATACATTTGCAGGGTGGCTTTCTTGGCAGGGTTATTTCCTCCATGTAATCGGCGGTAAAGAAGGTTCGTGGGCCTACACAAATCTAGGAGTCTTCTTCGCGCTTCTCATTGGCTTTGTCGGCTACTTCTTACTTGCTCGTAAAAAGATTACCCGCCAAGAATTTGCTTCGTGATAGTTTGATGTAATGCGCCGCTCAATCGCTCCTCTTCGCGACTTTCTACATCGTGAATCGTCCAGCGGAGTCCTACTTCTGGTGGCAGCTCTTGCCGGCCTGGCGGTAGCTAATTCTCCTTGGTCAAGCACCTATTTCTCGGCCCTGAGCGCTTCATTCGAACTAGGTAACGATTCAATCTTCCTCAAACTCACAACACTCAAGGTCATCAATTATGCCCTGATGACAATCTTCTTCTTTGTTGTTGGGCTCGAGATAAAAAGAGAACTCACCTCTGGGCATCTATCTTCTATCCGAACTGCAATCATGCCTTTCCTTGGCGCTGTCGGTGGCATGCTTCTTCCGGCAGGCATCTACTTGCTTATTGCAGGGCGAGAAGCTCCAAGCGGTTGGGGCGTTCCGGTAGCAACAGATATTGCCTTGGCTGTCGGACTCTTGGGAATGATGGGAACTGCTGTAGCGCCACCACTTCGCACATTCTTACTGGGCCTTGCAGTTATAGACGATATCGGCGCAATTTTGATCATCGCATTTATCTACTCCACTGGAGTTACCGTTTCTTGGTTCGCAGCTTCTGCACTTGCCGTAGTAGCCATTCTTTTTGCAAAGAGATTTGGCGTGGTTAGTACTCCGATATACGTAATTCTTGGAGCTCTTCTTTGGTATGGCCTCTATCGAAGTGGAGTGCATGCAACTCTTGCCGGAGTGATTTTGGGTCTGTTGACCCCAAATCAGCCCAAGGTAAATCCGGATCTTCACGATGAGATAGATGGATCAGTTTCAGTAATTGAGTGGCTAGAGGCAAAACTGCATCCTTGGAGCAGCTTTGTCATTATTCCAATCTTTGCCTTCGCAAATACTGGAGTTGTGATCACCTCTTCATCTCTAGAGAGCGCGCTGAAATCACCAGTAGCCTGGGGAATCTTTGCTGGATTGGTACTCGGAAAACCGCTCGGAATTGTTCTGGCCCTCATCTTGGCAAAGAAGAGCAACGTGGGTGATTACCCAGCAGGTGCGGGCGTAGGCCAGATTGCTGCCACTGGCAGTGCGGCAGGTATTGGCTTCACTGTTGCCATCTTTATTGCAAACCTTGCCTTTGATGAGAAGGCACTTCAAGACACCGCAGTTCTGGCAGTGATTGTGGCATCCGTCGTAAGCGGATTGATTAGTTGGCTGCTCTTCGCCATCTTGGCTCCACGAAAGAGCAAGTAAGACAAAAGGCTAAAGCCCCGCCATTTCTGACGGGGCTTTAGCTATGAGTAGCTCTTAGATGTCGTAATAAAGCTCGAACTCAGCTGGGTGCGGACGTAGACGCACATAATCGACTTCGTTCTTTCGCTTCCACTCAATCCATGTTGAGATGAGGTCTTCCGAGAAGACGCCACCCTTAGTAAGGAACTCATGATCTTTCTCAAGTGAATCAAGAACCGCATCGAGAGATCCTGGAACCTGTGGAATTGAAGCAGCCTCTGCGCCTTCGAGTTCATATAGATCCTTATCAACTGGTGCAGGTGGTTCAATTTTGTTGACGATTCCATCGATTCCAGCCATGAGCATCGCAGCGAATGCGAGGTATGGATTGGATGACGGATCTGGGCAACGGAACTCAACACGCTTTGCCTTTGGTGATGAACCTGTAATTGGAATGCGGATACATGCAGAGCGGTTACGAGCTGAGTAAACGAGGTTTACCGGTGCTTCGTATCCTGGAACCAAGCGACGATATGAGTTGACCGTTGGGTTGGTGAATGCAAGAAGTGATGGAGCGTGCTTCAAGAGTCCGCCGATATACCAGCGAGCCATATCGGAGAGATCGCCGTATGTGCCTGCTTCGAAGAAGAGTGGTTTGCCATCTTTCCAAAGTGATTGGTGAACGTGCATTCCAGAACCGTTATCTCCGAAGAGTGGCTTTGGCATGAAGGTCGCTGTCTTGCCACCTTCCCATGCAACGTTGCGAATGATGTACTTAAACTTCATCAGCTCATCACCAGCGGAGAGGATATCCGTGAAGCGATAGTTGATCTCCATCTGTCCTGCTGTACCAACTTCGTGGTGTGAGCGCTCAACTAAGAGTCCAGCGCGACCGAGTTCCATCACCATTTCGTCACGCAAGTCAGCGAATTGATCTGTTGGAGACACTGGGAAGTATCCACCCTTAATACGTGTGCGGTATCCACGGTTTGGAGTGCCATCTGGGTCGGCAACGATTCCTGTGTTCCACGCACCTTCATATGAATCAATGTGGTGATATGCCTCATTCATGCCAGTCTTAAAGCGAACTGCGTCAAAGACATAGAACTCTGCTTCTGGAGCAAAGAACGCCTGATCAGCAATACCGGTTGACTTCATGTAATCCACGGCCTTCTTGACGACGCCACGTGGGTCGCGCGAATACGGCGTGTTATCTACAGGGTTGTGAACCGAGAAGATAATGACCAAAGTTTTCTCAAGACGGAATGGATCGATAAATGCTGACTCTGGAACTGGCAGCAACTTCATATCGGATTCATTGATTGCTTGGAATCCACGGATTGAAGAACCATCGAACATGAGGCCATCTGTAAAGACCGCTTCATCGAATGATTCAACAGGAACGTTGAAGTGGTGCTGGATTCCCGGAAGGTCGGTGAAGCGAACATCAACAAGCTTCACATCTTCCTTCTTGATGTATGCAAAAATTTCTGAAGAGTTCTTAAACATATTGATACTCCAATTGAGGCTGATTTTTCACAGCCAGCTCATCCCAGTCAGCTCATCGTTGAGTACCGCTGATGGAGTGAAGGCTAGTTCTCATGCGTAAAAATGTCATAATCGCAGTGTTACAGCCGTGTTACATCTCGGTTGATTGACTCACATCTACCCCCGTTACAGGTAGCCGATAGGCTTGGCGCCATGTATCCACGTGTGAGCCAGGGGCGCCGAATTCTCGGCATCACCATCGATTGGTTGGCTTGTTATGCCATCGCACTCGGATTCTTCGCCGGAGGAGGCTCACTAGCCGATCGCGTCCCTGGAGCACGCTTGCCTGTACTTCTTCTTCTCTTCGCGCAGTATTCGATATTTGTCGCACTGGGTGGCGCTTCATTTGGCCATCGCATTGTTGGCCTCAAAGTAGTCCGCTATTCAGATGGCGGAGCGGTAACGCCGCTTCAATCGCTTATTAGAACCGCACTCTTAATGCCGGTCGTTACCGCAATCACCTTCGATGAAGAAGGTCGCGGAATCAATGAACGGCTATCGAATACAGTCCTTGTGAAGACGCGCTCTTAGAGATGCTCAATTCTCCATGAGAAGAATTGAAATTGAGTTAGATGTAGCCATCATTATCGAACGAGCGTTTGCTGGCTTGTATTCAGGCCCACTCACAATAAGTTCGATTGAAGGCGGTCAGCGGGCAGCTAATCGCGCTCTGGAAAACCTCGACATCACTAGGTATGCCGAACAAAGGTCTGAAGTCGAACCTCGCGAGAAGCGTGGTGCTACGGTGCTATCTCCTTACATTCGTCACAACATACTTACCTTGTCTCAGGTATATAAAGCAGTCAAAGATGCTCCTTATAAAGATAGAGAGAAATTTCGCGACGAGCTTTTTTGGCAAGAGTACGCTCGTCACCTTTATGCCAGAGTTGGGGCAACACTCTTCGAGAATCTTCGCTTTGAAGCAAACTGGAACAACCCTGGTGATGGCTGGAATCGCGAGATGCTCTGCGTTGACCGAGTTTTAGCCGAACTCGAACGCGATGGCTGGCTTGTAAATCAAACGCGGATGTGGATGGCGTCGCATTGGACTGTGCGAAACAACATGGGTTGGTTACATGGGCAAGAACGGATGTTTCGCGAGTTATTGGATGGATCTCGTGCAGCGAATCTTTTAGGTTGGCAGTGGACAGTCGGTGCTGGCACAGGAAAGCCTTATGGATTTGCTCGATGGCAAGTGGAAAAGCGAGCTCCTGGAATCTGTTTTAAATGTCCGCTCAAAAAGAACTGCCCAATTCAAGAATTTCCTGATGAAATTTCACCAGTTGCTCTGCCTAAGAATCCGCTGCTCGATAGCGATCCGGATTTAGGTCGAACTATTGGTCCCGTGTTGGTAGTTGAAAATGACAATCCAGCGTTTGTTCTACTAACTATTGAATCTCTCGGAGATTCAGATCCGGCACTTCAAGCGCGCCCTGATTTACCTGTTGTATTTGTGTTCAATGAGGATTCCTTGAGGAAGCTGCAGTTGAGTTCGAAAAGAATCGCCTTCTATCTTCAAACTCTGCAAGATTTGTCACAGCGGCGGCGAGTAGAAGTGTTTATTGGAAGCCCTTATTTGTTTGCGCAAGAAAACAAAGTAGCTGTGACTTATGCGCCGGTTCCATCGTTCCAGAAATTTGCGAACTTAGCTGAGATTCACCCCTACCCATGGTTTAGAAAACCTCATGCAGGCTCTGTGCGTAGCTTTACTTCGTGGCGTCAGAAGTTGGATTCAAGCCATAAGTTTGCGTGAGTTAGCGGATTTTTACACCTTTAGGCATTGGACCCTTTGGGATTGGAAGTGACATTCCACCGACGGCCTTAAGGCGCGCACGAACTTCGCGCATCTGGTGAGGAGTGAGTTTCTTTGGAAGTTTGGTTACGTGCTTCTGCAATTTACGAAGCGGAACCTGGCCTTCACCATCTCCTACGAATACCTCAATAATTGGAACACCTGGTGCGTACCGTTCTGATTTTCTCTTCTCGTCCTGCACCATCTGGCGAACTGCAAATCCACCTTCGCCGGTAAGAACTATTCCCGCACGTCCAACGCTGCGATGGACCATATCTTGCTGCTTGTTGACGGCAACTGCAGGTGTTGTGGTCCAGCCTTTGCGAATTGCCATCAAGACGCTTGCACCTGCACCAAGCTGTCCTTCAATCGATGCATATGCTGCAGAGCCAGCAACTCGGGTAAAGAAGAACATGGTGGCGAGAGCGGCAAGCGGAAGAGTGACGAAGCCTCCATAAACTGGCCGTCCAAGTACGAAGCCAAGTGTTACACCCGCGACAAGTACGGCTGTGAAGAGAGCAATGAGCGCCCAACCTATCCATGACTTTTCGGCGCGAGTTACCTTGTAAGCATCTCGAAAGGTTTGAAAACGAGGCTTCTTGATCTTGGCTTCTTTTTTCTTTCGCTTGAACATGAGAGTTAGTTTAGGGGAGCGGGCGCAGTTCCACCAAGGCGCACAGGCGCCCAGCGCTGGCCTTCGTGTGAATCTGGATACGTTTCTTGGACTTTATGAAGCGCGGCAATCATTGTTTCGCGAAGCAGTTTCTCGCCCGCTTCGACATCTGTCTGCTTATCAAAGTAGAGCGGGGTGCCGAAGGCGACAGTAATCGGAACGTTTTTGCGACGAAGATTTCGTTTGACTTTCTTCGTCCAAATTCTTTGTGAACCCCAAACTACTGTCGGAATTACCGGAACACCAGCGCCCATGGCCAAGCGAACGGCTCCCGATTTAAGCTCCTTAATCTCAAAACTAACTGAGATCGTACCTTCTGGAAAAATGCCGATGATTTCACCGCCGCGTAAAGCTCGGAGCGCTGCGACAAAGGAAGCAGAGCCATTGGAGCGATCTACGCAGATGTGGTGCATTCCGCGCATCAAGGGTCCCGCTAACTTGTTGTCGAAGATCTCTTTCTTGGCCATAAATCTCACGTAGCGATTAACTGGAAGTGCCGCGGTACCTACCAAAGCAAAATCTAAATACCCAACGTGATTGATGGCAAGAATTGCGCCACCGTCACGGGGAATGTTTTCTTCGCCTTCGAAATCAAATTTCAAACCCAGGTACTTCCAGAACGCCTTAACGGCGACGATTACTGGGGGATAGACAAGATCAGCCATGAGAGATGTTGGCTCGCTTCTCTTGCGCCTGCTTATAGAGACGACCTGCGCGGTAGGAGCTACGGACCAATGGACCGCTCATGACACCGCTAAAGCCAATCTCTTCCGCTTCCTTTGCTAACTCAACAAATTCATCTGGTTTTACCCATCGTTCAACAGGGTGGTGCTTGTTGGTAGGACGAAGGTATTGCGTAATAGTAATGAGGTCACAACCTGCTGCATGGAGATCAATGAGCGCTTGCGAGATTTCTTCACGAGTTTCGCCAAGCCCCAAGATGAGGTTTGACTTGGTGATTAGGCCAAAGGCGCGAGCCTGCGAAATCACGTTGAGCGACCTCTCGTAGGTAAATGCTGGACGAATCTGCTTGAAGATGCGCGGAACTGTCTCAAGATTGTGAGCAAATACCTCAGGGCGAGTTTCAAAGACTTCATTAAGTAGAGTTGGGTTACCGCTGAAATCTGGCGCTAACATTTCAACGCCAGTTCCGGGATTTAGCTCATGAACTTTGCGGATTGTTTCTGCGTAGAGCCAGGCACCTTCATCCTCGAGATCATCGCGAGTAACTCCGGTGATGGTTGCATACTTCAGCCCCATAGATTGCACAGATTCGGCAACTCGACGTGGTTCATCGCGATCTAGAGGTTCAGGTTTTCCGGTATCGATATTGCAGAAATCGCAGCGACGAGTGCAGCGTTCTCCACCGATGAGGAAAGTTGCTTCTTTATCTTCCCAGCACTCAAAGATATTTGGGCAAGCCGCTTCTTGGCAGACGGTGTGAAGTCCTTCTGTCTTAACCAACGAGCGCAGGCGAGTGTATTCGGGGCCCATGTTGGCGCGAGTCTTGATCCATTCAGGCTTTCGCTCAATCGGAGTCTCGGCATTACGCGCCTCGATACGAAGTAACTTGCGACCTTCGGGTGCGATTGTCATGCGCTCACCTTCACTAGAATTTCAAAGAGGTGCTTTTCAACTACGGGCAACACTTCATCTAACGTTACTTTACGATTGAGCTCAAGCGCCATTGAGGTGACTGCGGCATCACTGATACCGCATGGGACGATTCGGCTAAATTCCGAAAGATCTGGGTTTACATTTATAGCGAATCCATGCATAGAAACACCAGATGCAACGCGAATTCCGATAGCAGCAACTTTACGCTCGCCGTGTTCATCGCAAACCCAAACACCTGAACGCCCTTCGACGCGTTGCCCCTTGATTCCAAACTCTTCGCAGACAGCGATGATTCCAGCTTCAATCTCGCGAACAAATCCAACCAATTCAGTGGGTTTGGCCAGTTTTACGATTGGGTACCCCACTAATTGACCAGGACCATGCCAAGTGATTTTTCCACCGCGGTCAACATCAATCACAGGTGTACCGTCTTGAGGTTTCTCATCTTCGAGAGTGCGCTTACCTGCGGTAAAGACTGAAGGGTGTTCAAGAAGTAACAGGGTGTTCTCGCGAGAGCCACGAACAACCTCGGAGTGAATGCTGCGTTGAACAGATAGAGCCTTCTCATAATCAACGAGGCCTGCTCGCTGAAGTGCGAGCGGAGTATGAGAGATAACTCCATTTTGGGCTGCGCTAAGAAGGGGCACGGGTACAGCCTAAAGGTAGGCTAGCGCTCTAGCGAATTACGCATAATCTGCAGTCCGAAAGGCCTCTTCATCGTGTCGACAGTCACTACTCGCAATAACCCTAAGCCTTATGCCTTAGCCATGCTGATGGTCATCTTCTGGTTTGTACTTACCGGAGTATTCGGACCTCTCTTCGGCAAGCTCTCTTCAGTGCAAGAAAATAACAATTCATCATTTTTGCCAAAGGGCGCCGAAGCTACACAAGCATCTGAGGTTATCCAGACTTTCTCAGGCAAGGATTCATTTAGCTTTCCGACCTTGGTTCTCTTTGAAGGTGCTGCTACTCCTTCGGCTCTAGCTGCGATTAATGGCCATCTCGATGAAATCGGCGCGCTGACTCTTGCCGGTACGGATGCCAAGATTTCAGATTTTGTCGCACCAGGACAGCGAATTTCAGCCTTCCCTTCAGAAGATGGCAAGGCAATTCTGGCGAATATTCCACTAGATGGAAATGCAATTGGCGAAGTCTTGCCTAACGATGAGCCAGTATTACCAGCGATTGTTGAGGCGATTCGTGAAGATATCGCGCCGATTGCAAAGGCAAATAACTTAACGCCATATGTGACTGGTCCCGGGGGATTGCTAGGCGATCTCTTTGGCGCCTTTGGTTCGATTGACTCGACGCTCCTTCTGACAACTCTTTCTGTAGTCGCTGTGATTTTGATTGTTGTCTACCGCTCACCAATTTTATGGATTATTCCGCTGTTATCGGCGCTCTTTGCTTTAACGATGGCTGGGGGAATCGTCTATTTGCTTGCAAAAAATGACATTATCGATGTAGACGGTCAATCGCAGGGAATTCTCTCTGTTCTTGTAATCGGTGCTGCAACGGATTATGCACTACTTCTCATTGCTCGCTATCGAGAAGAGCTTCACCTACATGAGAATCGCTTTGATGCCATGCGTGCGGCTTACAAGGGCGTGTGGGAACCGATCGTTGCATCCGGTTCGACGGTTTCTATCTCACTCCTCATTCTTCTCTTCAGCCAGTTAACCAATACAGCAGGTCTTGGCCCTGTTGGTGCAATCGGAATCGTCTGCTCGATGATTACGATCTTGACCCTGTTGCCAGCTTTCCTCTTGATCTTTGGGCGTTGGATTTTCTGGCCGCGTCGCCCTGAATTTGACGGTGATGATCATGTTCTTTCAGGAACTTGGTCAAAGGTAGGAAACACAATTGGACGTCATCCGCGAAAGGCGTGGGTTATTTCAGGCGTTATTCTCCTTGGTTTTGCCTTTACTTCTACAACCTTGAAAGCAGATGGAATTGGAACTGTAGATACTTTTACAACCAATCCTGAATCAGTCGTTGGGCAGAAGTTGTTGGTAACTCACTTCCCAGGAGGTGAAGGAGACCCAACTCAGATTGTTGTGAACCTTGACAGAATTGGCGCGGTAACTGCCGCAGTGCAAAATGCGCCAGGTGTGACATCGGTTGTACCAGCCCTCGATGGATTTGCAGCGCCTGGTCAACCAACGCCTCCAGTGAAAGTTGTTAACGGCAAGGCAATTCTCAATGTCACTCTAGATAAAGCTCCAGATAGCGTTGAAGCTTCTAATGACATTCCGCGGATTCGTGAACTGGCTAAGGAGGCGGACCCAACCGCTCTCGTAGGCGGTACTAGTGCAGTCTCTTTCGATATCCGAAAAGCTAACGATCGCGACAATAGATTGATTATTCCAATCATTCTCTTTGTTATCACCATCATTCTTGGTGTACTGCTGCGAAGCATTCTGAGTGCAGCGTTGCTCCTTGGAACAGTGGTGCTCTCGTACTTTGCAACGCTGGGAGTCTGTGCGCTGGTCTTCAATCATGTCTTCGGATTTGCTGGTGGCGATACTTCATTCCCACTCTTTGCCTTTATCTTCCTCGTTGCATTGGGTATCGATTACAACATCTTCTTGATGACCAGAGTCCGTGAAGAATCAATCAAGATTGGTACCCGTGCAGGAGTTATCAAGGGACTTACCGTCACAGGCGCTGTGATTACTTCTGCAGGAATAGTGTTGGCAGCCACCTTTGCCGTACTAGGACTTCTTCCACTCGTACCACTAGCCCAGCTTGGTTTTGCCGTTGCATTTGGCGTATTGCTCGACACAATCATTGTCCGCTCAATTTTGGTACCCGCTCTTGTCCATGAGATTGGCCCAAAGATTTGGTGGCCATCTAAACTTCAGAATAAGTAAGCTAAAAATGCGCGTTGGAATTGCTGGATACGGCTTAGCAGGCCGCTCATTTCATGGCCCCTTGCTCAAAGGGACCGGCTTTGAAGTCGCTGCAATTCTTACAACAAATTCGACTCGCGCAAGACAAGCAAAAGAGGATTTTCCGCTTGTAAAGATTGTTGAAAGCTTCGCAGATCTATTGCGCCAAGATTTAGATCTTGTTGTTATTGCTACTGCAAATAAGGCGCATGCAGAACAAGCGCTGACTGCAATCGAAGCGGGTATCCCTGTAGTTATTGATAAACCGGCAGCGCGAACGGTCGCTGAAACGCAAGCAATATTTGCAGCTGCTGATAAGGCAGGAGTACCGGTCACGGTTTTCTACAACCGGATCTGGGATAGCGATGCTCTGACAATTAAAAAGGTACTGGCGCAAGGCCTTATTGGTAAACCTTTCCGCTTAGATTCTCGCTTTGAACGTTTTCGCCCACAGTTGAATCCAGCATCATGGCGTGAGAACGAGAGCCCAGAAAATGGGGGAGGGCTACTCCTTGATCTACAAACTCACTTAATTTCCACCGCTCTCGACTGGTTTGGGCCAGCGCAACTTACAAGTGCACAGATTCGCTGTATTCGTGGGAACTCTGAAGATGATGTGGTTCTAGCTTTACAACACGATTCGGGTGTTGATTCTTATCTTTCAGCCAGCGCAATTGCTGGCAACCCAGGGCCGCGCATTCGACTCTTGGGCACCGAAGGCGCGCTAGTCATTGAAGATTTAGATCCACAGGAAGCGCTATTGCGAGCTGGAGAATTCCCTGAAGGTGGAACTTGGAAGGTGCCCTCAACATCTCGTGCATTTATCTACAAAGGTGATGCAAAAGAAGAGATCACCGGAGTTCCTGGTAACTATGGCGCCTTTTATCTCGCAGTAAAGGCTGCACTCACCGATGGCGCAGAATGGCCGATTTCGCGGGATGAGATTTTAGCGGTTGCAAAGATTGTCGATAGAGCACGTGAGATAAATGCTCGATAAAGAGGTAACAGTAATTGGTGCAGGACTTGCAGGGCTGAGCGCTGCACTTACCTTGCAAAGCGCCGGGCGTGCGGTGCGAGTCATTGAAGCGAGTGATCGCGTGGGAGGCCGTGTCGCAACTGACTTTATTGATGGATTCACACTAGATCGTGGTTTTCAGCTGATTAATTCAGAGTACCCGGAATTAAAGAGGCTCGATGTTATAGATGCATTGTCATTTATTGCAGCACCGCGCGCGGTTGAAGTTGCAATGGATCAGAGTCGAATCGTGGTGGGGGATCCGAGGAGCTACCCGCTCTCAGCGTTCTCTGCAAAGACAGGTTCGCTGGGATCAAAAATTGGTTTCCTTCGATACTTGTTTTCAAAATCCAGTGGAAGAGCCAGCGTTGAGGATGAATTACAGAACCTCGGAGATCTCTATCAGAAAGTTCTCCGTCCATTTCTGACCGGAGTTTTTCTCACCTCACCGGCCCATGTCAGTGCCATCAATGGCAAAGAGATCATCCGTTCCTTTATTTCAGGTGCTCCGGGGATTCCAGCTAAGGGAGTGGGGGCTCTGTCAGCGGAGATTGCTAAGAGAATCGGAAACATTGAACTAGGGCGCAATATCAATTCACTTCAAGGGCTAGGAGATGGGCCGGTAATTGTGGCAACCGATGTTACGACTGCCGCTCAACTCCTAGATATGACGAGCGTACCTAAACTTGCATCAAGTACAACGTGGTATCACGAAGTTCCTTCTGGTTTAACGGATTCAAAGAATTTAGTCATTGACGGCCAAAGACGCGGCCCAGTCGTAAACTCGATAGCAATATCAAATCTTGCACCAAGCTACGCGCCAGCAGGCAGAACGCTTCTTTCTTCAACGACGGTTGAATTTGCCTCAGAGTCTGAGGTCCGTCGCCACCTATCTTTGATGTGGGGTGCGCAGTCATCAAATTGGTCGCTGATTGCTAAATATGAAATACCTAAATCGCTACCAATATTCTCACCAGGGGCTCAAGGCGTAACTTCAGCGAAAGTAGATCAGGGAATCTATGTAGCAGGGGATTACAGAAGTGCACCTTCTCAAAATGGTGCCCTCTTATCAGGCCGCTTAGCGGCCGAAGAGTTACTCCTCGATGAGCGCAGTTAGCGCATTGGTGATGTGCGGGTAGTCCCAAGTAAAGCCAGCGTTGGTTAGCTCTTGTGGCATTACTTTCTTGCTACCCAAGATTTCGCTAGAGAAACCACCCAGTGCAATCTTTAGACCGATAGCTGGTGCTGGAAAGAGCGCTGGACGGTGCATAGCTCGAGCAAGAGCTGATGTAAATTCTTGATTTGTCACTGGATTAGGTGAAGTCAGATTTACCGGTCCCTCAATCTTGTTCTCAAGCAGGAAAGAGATTGCGCGAATCACATCGTGCAAGGTAATCCAAGACCACCACTGCTTACCGTTTCCGAGTTTTCCGCCGAGGCCTAGGCGAAAGAGCGGAAGCATCTTGCCAAGCGCACCGCCTGTTGGATCTAAAACCAAGCCAGTGCGAATCTTTACTGTTCTCACGCCTTGCGCTAAATCTGCAGCAGCTTCCCATTCGCGACAGACAGCTGCAAGGAAATCATCTCCAACGCGGTCGCTTTCAACGACTGCGCGATTTCCGGATTCTCCATACCAACCGATAGCGCTGGCAGAGATAAAGACTTGCGGCTTTACTTCGGAGACTGCGCGAGCAATCGCAGTGGTTCCTAACAGACGAGAATTTAAAATCTCGGCCCTGTACTTCTTGCTCCAACGCTTATCGCCCACTCCCACGCCAGCAAGATGGATAACTGCATCCACGCCACGAAGAGCCTCGATATCCACATACCCAGTCTTGGGATCCCATTGGATTTCATCAGGAGCAACAATAGGGCGACGGACCAAACGTTGAACTGTGTGTCCTTCACTCTTTAGGTGCCCAACGAGAGCGGTACCAATAAGTCCAGAAGCGCCCGTAATAGCGATGCGTTGCGGCAATGACATGAGGGTTAGAGACCTAAATCCGATTCAAAAGCGCCACCTTCGAGGCGCTCTTTGAGCGTTACTAGGAAGCGAGCTGCATCTGCACCATCGACAACGCGGTGATCGTATGAAAGTCCAAGGTAGACCATTGAGCGAATTGCAATTGTTTCGCCGCCATCTTCGCCTTTGACGACCATTGGACGTTTTACAACAGCGCCAAGTCCGAGGATTGCAACTTGTGGTTGATTGATGATCGGCGTATCAAAGAGCGCGCCGCGTGACCCAGTGTTGGTCAATGTAAATGTTCCACCACCTAGTTCGTCAGGCGTTACCTTGTTGTCGCGAGTACGAGCAGCGAGATCTGAAATCTTGCGAGCAACGCCACCCATGTTGAGGTCGCCAGCGTTATGAATAACTGGCACAAGGAGTCCACGTTCGGTATCGACAGCGATTCCGAGGTGTTCTGCTCCGTGATAAATAATCTGATCGCCTTCAACGGAAGAGTTCAGAACTGGATGCTGCTTTAGTGCTTCACAAACTGCAACGGCAAAGAATGGGAGGAATGAGAGCTTTACACCTTCGCGAGCTTCGAATGTCGCCTTAGAACGTTCGCGTAGACGAGCAATCTTGGTGACATCTACTTCGATAACTGTTGTGAGCTGAGCAGAGATCTGCAAAGACTCAACCATGCGCGCTGCGATTACCTTACGGAGTCGTGACATCGTCACAGTTGTTCCACGAAGAGGAGATGCAACAGGAGCTGCCGGACGTGGAGCAGATGGAGCTGCCGCTGCTACAGGACTGGCCACTGAATTAGCCGTTGGCGCTGGTGCTAGAGCTTGTAAATCTTCCTTACGAATACGTCCACCGATTCCGGTTCCACGCACTGTTGCAAGGTTGATGCCCAACTCATTAGCAAGCTTGCGGACAATAGGAGTTACATAAGCATCTTGTGGTTGTGAAACTGGTGCTTGTGTTGCAGGAGTAGGGGCCGCAGGTGCTGGTGTTGAAATTTGAGGTGCCACAGGTGCCACAGGTGCTGCCGGTGCTGCCGGTGTAACGATAGGAGCAGGTGCAGCAGGTGCAGCAGGTGCAGCTGCACCACTAACACCGATTAGACCTAAACGAGCTCCAACAGCAACTGTTGTATCGACAGGTACGTCGATTGCAAGGAGAGTTCCTGCAACAGGTGACGGAATCTCTGTATCTACCTTGTCAGTTGAAACTTCAAGGAGCGCTTCATCGATTGCGACGCTATCGCCTACGTTCTTAAGCCAACGTGTAACGGTTCCTTCGCTTACTGATTCACCAAGCGCTGGCATCGTGATAACTGTTCCGCCCGATGTTGCAGCAGGTGCTGCAGGAGCCGCAGGAGCTGCTGCTGGTGGGGGAGTTGGCTGAGGTGAAGGAACGGATGCAGGTGTCGCAACTTGGGGAGGAACCCCTGCCACACTTGCATTTGTCTGTGGTTCGGACACAGGCGCAGCTACAGATGCGTCTGTAGCAATAATCGCAAGTTCAGCGCCGACAGCAACTGTCTGATCTACTCCAACGACAATCTTTGAAAGAACTCCTGCAACAGGTGACGGAATCTCTGTATCTACTTTGTCAGTTGATACTTCAAGGAGCGGCTCGTCAACTGCGACCATGTCGCCTTCGTTCTTAAGCCAACGTGTGACTGTTCCTTCACTAACGCTCTCACCGAGAGCTGGCATCGTGACTGAGAATGACATCGCTATTTTCTCCTCTTACCTTAACCGTGTGCGTGAAGTGGTTTGCCGGCCAGCGCCATGTGAGCTTCGCCCATGGCTTCTGACATTGTTGGATGTGCATGGATCAGAGGAGCGACATCATCTGCCGTTGCCTCCCAGTTGTAAATCAATTGCGCTTCAGCAAGTAGCTCGCCAACGCGCGCACCGACCATATGAATTCCCAATACTGGCCCATTCTTCTCTGCAACTAACTTAATTGAGCCAGCTGTTTTCAGAATTTGCGCCTTGCCATTACCGGCCAAGTTGTAATCAAGTTCTACGACGTCGTAACCACGTTCTTTCGCTACCTTCGTAGACAGTCCAACGGATGCAACTTCAGGTTCAGAGTATGTAACGCGTGGTACACCGTCATAATTGATTGGACGTGGGTTCAGACCTGCAATCGTTTCGGCAACGAGAATTCCTTCTTGGAATCCAACGTGCGCTAATTGCAGCGTTGGGATGATGTCGCCAACCGCCCAGACGCCTGGAATATTGGTACGACAGTGGTCATCGACTGTGATGTATCCGCGATCCATGGCGATGCCGAGCTCTTGGTAGCCAATTCCATCGGTAACAGGGCCACGTCCGACAGAGACAAGAAGAACATCGGCGGTGAATTCACGTCCATCTTCAAGAGTAACGGTGACGCTGTCGCCATTTACCTTGTGGGACTTAAAGCGAACACCTAGTTCAAACTTGATGCCACGCTTACGGAAGGCGCGCTCTAATAACTTGCTGGAGGATTCATCTTCAAGGGCAATCAGATGAGGCAGACCTTCAATAATCGTGACATCTGCCCCGAAGGATTTCCAGACTGAAGCAAATTCGCATCCGATGACGCCACCACCTAAAACAATGACGCTCTTTGGAACATAATCCATAGAAGTTCCGTGATCAGATGTGATCACTCGCTTACCGTCAATATCGAGACCAGGAAGTGTGCGCGCATATGAACCTGTTGCAAGAACGACATTCTTACCAACATATTGAACGCCATTTGCTTCAACGGTATTTGCTGAAACTAAACGACCAATTCCTTCAACGTAAGTAATATTGCGAGACTTAACCAAACCTTGGAGACCTTTATGAAGACCAGCGATAACGCCATCCTTATAGGAATTGACGCCCGCCATATCGATGGAGTTGAAAGTCGCATTGACGCCGAACTGAGCTGATTCACGAGCGCTATCGGCGACCTCGCCTGCATGTAAAAGCGCCTTGGTTGGGATACATCCGCGGTGTAGGCACGTGCCGCCAACCTTGTCTTTCTCGATGAGGGCAACTGAGAGACCAAGCTGCGCTCCGCGTAGCGCTGCTGCATAGCCGCCACTTCCGCCACCAAGAACTACTAGATCAAAATTCGACACCCGTCAGGCTCCTTCTTCATCTCTTTCGCACGTACTGCATCTGCTCTAACAGCCATATCTTGCCAGCCTTTTGGGGTCGCGCCTAACTGAGGGTAAGAGGTAGCTCTAGCGCTCTTCTAGCGCCAATTGCACCAAGGAGCGAAGGGCAATTCCAGTGCCACCAACCGGGGTATATCCGTGAGGCGCCCCCTCGTTGTAGGCGGGACCTGCAATATCTAGGTGGAGCCAAGGAAGTTCATCGGCAACAAATTCTTTGAGGAAGAGGCCAGCGACGAGCATTCCACCCATTCGCTCACCAATATTTGCAAGATCTGCAACCGGTGAGTCAAGTGAAGCGCGCAGTTCAACTGGAAGCGGCATTGGCCAAAATGCTTCGCCGGTCTTCTTGGTAAGTTCAACAAATGCTGCTGAAAACTCTGCATTGTTTGTCATTACCGCGCTCGTGCGCGTGCCGAGAGCGACGACTTGTGCGCCGGTAAGAGTTGCAACATCGACGATGCCATCGAGATCCTTGCTCTCCTGCGCTCTTACAATCGCATCAGCCAGAACAAGTCGACCCTCAGCATCAGGATTGAGAACTTCGACAGTTTTGCCGCCGTATATCGTGATGACATCGCTTGGTCTCGTTGCTGTATCGCTGACCATATTCTCAGCAAGTGGTGCCCAAGCATCGATTGCAACTGGCGCCTTGAGAAGTGCAATTGCAATTGTCGCAGCACAGACAGCAGCTGCTCCACTCATATCTGACTTCATCGCCTCCATGCCAAGAGCTGGCTTGAGGGCTAAGCCGCCAGTATCAAAGGTGATGCCCTTTCCGACATAGGCGTACTTTTTCTTTGCCTTGACGCCCTTAGGCGTGTAAGAAATGTGGAATAAGCGCGGAGGATTAACTGATCCTTGACCCACGCCGATGATTCCACCATAACCCTTAGAACGAAGTTGTGAATCAGTCATCACCGAAACCTTCAACCCAACTGCTGCGCCGCCAGCTTTCTTAACTGCTGCGCTCATGGCGGTGCAGAAAGAGTCAGGGGTCAGATGGCTTGGTGGAGTATTGATCAGGTCGCGCACTAGATGTGTATAGGTTGAGATGACTTCAGCAGCCTTTGCCGCATCTTTGGCAGAGCTCTTTCCAGCTAGAGAAGTGTGAACGGTAATCGTCTTCAGTGGAGCCTTCTGCGCACTCTTAGTTGAACCTCTAAATTGATCGAAGAGATAGTTTCCAAGCCCTGCCCCTTCTGCGATAGCTTGAACAGCGCTCTCACTCTTTGCAGGCAGAGAGAAAGTTGCGCTGGTACTGCCTGAGAGTGCGCGCGCTGCAGCACCGGCTGCACGGCGGAGTACTTCATTGTCATAAGTGGCGCTCTGCTTACCCAATCCAGTGAAGACAATAAGGCGAGTAGCAGTTCCTGGAACCTTGATGACTTCATCAGCTTTTCCTGTTGCACCAAGATCTGCCAGGGTCTGAAGCAGAACTTTTGCATCGAGTGCGATATCGCCAGATTCAATCTGCAAAGAGAGCGAAGACTTTGCCGCCTTCGCTGCCTTGATGGCTAGCCCGACAACCAAAATCTCATCCTTGACGATTCCATCACTGAGGCGAATCGATGTCATGTAAATGCTCCCTTGAGATCCTCGACGCGTTTTACCGAGCGCGCAGCAGAGCGTAAGTGTAGGTTGAAGCCTGTGAAAACTTCACCTTTGCATCAGAAACATCTCGATTTGCAGGCCAAGATGGCCGACTTTGGTGGATGGCTGATGCCAATCGAGTATCCCGGCGCCGGTGTATTGGCCGAACATGCGGCTGTTCGTGAGCGCGTGGGCCTCTTCGATGTATCTCACTTAGGTAAAGCAAGCGTCACCGGAGCTGGAGCCTTAGATTTTCTCAACTCACAATTTACTAACGACCTCAATCGGATTACTGATGGCAAGGCGCAGTACACCTTGTATTGCACGCCAACAGGTGGCGTTATCGACGATCTGATTGCGTACCGAAATAGCGTTGATGATTTCTTTCTCATTCCAAATGCTTCAAATACAACAGACGTTGTAGCAGCGCTGCAAGCAAGCGCACCTGCAGGTATCTCGATTACAAATTTACATACAAGCTATGCAGTCCTTGCTCTCCAGGGGCCACAAGCACATGAAGTGATGCAAAGCTTGGGAGTTAATCCAGTAATGGATTACATGGCATTCGCTCACGTCAAGATTGCTGGCTGCGATGTCATTCTCTGTCGCACTGGATATACGGGTGAACAAGGATTTGAGATTGTTCCAAAAGTTGAAGATGCAGCCCTTGTATGGGATGCAATCTGTGCGGCTATGAAACCGTTTTCTGGGTTGGTCTGCGGATTAGGCGCTCGAGATACGCTGCGTACTGAAATGGGCTACCCGCTTCATGGTCACGAACTCTCACTTGAAATTTCACCGGTTCAGGCAAGTGCCGGTTGGGCAATTGGATGGAAGAAGAGCGAATTTGTTGGTCAAGCGGCCCTGCGTGCACAGAAGGAGTCAGGAAAAGTTCGCACCTTAAAAGCGCTCACGTCCCTAGATCGAGGTATTCCACGCGCTGGCATGAAAGTTCTCAATAGCAAAGGCGCTGAAATTGGTGAAGTTACAAGCGGAACGTTCTCACCGAGCCTCAAAGTTGGAATCGCTCTGGCCTTACTTGAGCCGGGATATGAAATCGGAAGTGAAGTAGCAGTCGATGTACGTGGAAGAGCGTGCGCTGCAAAGATTACCGCGCTGCCTTTTCTTCCTTCTCACGTTCGCTAGCCTGCGCTTTCACAAATTCAATAGGAGTAAAGAATGCCGCGCGAGTGTGCGCCCTACGCAAGGTATGCAAAATTGGTTTGCCGGCGATGGCAATCAATGAAGCGGTAAAGATTGCGCGAGGGACATCCCAAGCCATGGCCGATAAGAAGTGATAACTAAGGAACCTACTCACGTTCTCCGCAATAGGTGCACCGGCTTGGTAAGAAAGTTGAGTATCGACTCCTAGAGTCCAAGGCCAGAATTGCAGATCCATCGCTAGTCCAAAAAAGGCTGCTGCAACAACTCCATATAGAGCAAGTAAGGCGAGTTCGTTTCGTCCGCGAACATTGCGGGGGATGAGTCCTATTCCAAGACCTATCCAGCCGGCTGCAAAGGCTTGGTAAGCAACCCAAGGACCAAGTCCGCCAGTGAGAAAAGCTGAGAGCACCATTGAGAGTGCCCCCAGAAGAAAACCAAACGATGGACCAAAGACTCGCGCAGCAAGGATTAGGACAAACCACATCGGTTCAATACCAACAGCGCCAGTGCCCATTGGGCGTAGAGCTGCGATAACTGCTGTTAAAACCGCAAGTAGCGCAATCGATTTGGTATCCAATTTGTTATTACTTACGCTAGCAAAGAGAAGTAAGAGTGCACATGGAACGGCGATAGCAAAGAGCCATTGCGGTCTAGCTTGTGGCGTCGAAATAAGAAATGGCCAGGCGAACCCCAGTGCGCTAATTGCACTAGTAGCAACGAGTGCAGGTAGAGCTAGCCCTCGAAATGAGAATGCTGCAGGAGTGCGATTCATGGTTGCTGCGCTAACGCCTGAACGACATCAGAGACGGTAAGCCATGGCTTAGGCGACATCACCTTGGCAACTTGTGGAGCAAAAGCAGGAGAAGACAGAAGTACGTCAAGAGTGGAGCCGTCCGCAACGATGTCACCTTCTGCTAAGAAGAGAACTCGGTGCGCTAGCTCTGCAACCAACTCAACATCATGAGTTGCCATCAGCACTGGGCGCTGGAAGGTATTTGCATACTCTTTCAGCGCGAGAGCAAAGAGGTTCTTAGCTTGATAATCGAGGCCACGAGTTGGTTCATCCAGAACGAGCAGTCCAGGATTGCCAGAGAGAACGATGCTCAAAACTAGCGCAAGACGTTGGCCTTCAGAGAGATCATTGGGATGCGTCTCTTGCGAAATATGTGGGACAAGACGTGAGAGAAAGGCGAAGGTGGAGCCGTCTGCAATCTCATTATCGCGATCAGCCTGCGCGCATTCAGCACGCACTGATTGTGCATAGAGTAGATCGCTAGGTTCTTGCGGAACATAACCGATGCCCTTTCTGCGTTCTGCACCCTTGAGAAGGGTTGGATCCTTCCCGTAAACACGCACGCTCCCTTTTGTTGGTGGCTGTGAACCGACTATCGCTTGCAAGAGCGAACTCTTGCCCGCACCATTACGTCCCATCACCGCAACAATTTCACCGGCTCCAATTTTTGTTGAAACGCCCTTGAGCGCGCGATGGCTTCCGTAGGTGATTGCTAATTCATCTACTTCGATAACCACATCAGAGTTGGTAGGTATCGGATCTGCGGAGTCATAAGTTTGGGAGCGAATATCTTCAGTTAAGCGTCGTACCTCTCTGACACTGGTTCCCACTTCGCTCAGGTTGAGCGCGCGCGCCAGACGAATAATAGGAGGGACCAATTCAGCAGTTCTCAAAACCTCCTCGGCAGGACCGATAGCCGTTTCGCCATTGCCTTCTATGTAAATAATGCGATCGACAAATTGGATCACGCGCTCAAGGCGATGCTCGGCAATGACAACAGTGACGCTGAGATCATGAACAAGTCGGTGTAAGAGCGAAAGCACTTCTTCTGCGGCAATTGGGTCCAGTGCACTTGTTGGTTCATCCAAGACCAGTACTTTGGGATGCATGACAAGAGCTGCACCTATTGCAACTCTCTGTTGTTCGCCTCCGCTGAGAGTGGCGATAGATCTATGGCGCACAGCGTTAAGGCCAAGCAGGTCAAGGACTTCTTCCACACGCTTTCGCATGACATCGTGTGGAAAGCTAAGAGCCTCCATTCCGAAGGCCAACTCTTCTTCAACGATGTCGGCCACAAAACCATTAAGCGGATTCTGTCCGACAATCCCAACGATATGAGCCAGAGAGCCTGGCTTTACCTCACGAGTGGAGATTCCATCGACGCTGATATCACCAGCCAAAATTCCGCCGGTGTGATGAGGAACAAGGCCATTGATCAGACGTAGAAGTGATGATTTTCCTGAACCAGTTTCTCCCATTACTAGAACCATTTCGCCCTCTTGAATAGAGAAGGTGAGGTCTTCAATGATGGTCTTAGTTGAATGTGGGTAGATCAACGAAACGTTTGAAAATTTAATCATGCCAACACCAGCGCTGAACTGACCAAGGCGGTGAATGCAACAACTGCACTATCGCTCATCTGCCATTTCTCTGGCCTGTAACGACTGCGCTTTCTGCTGACACCAAAACCGCGCGAGTCCATTGCAGCAGCTAGCTGCAGAGATCTAGAGAGCGATTCTTCGAGGAGAGGCAGCGCGAGTCCTCGCCAAGATATCTTCTCGTGGCCGCGCAGTTGTTGTGCCAAGCGAATACGTCGAGCGCTCTGAGCAAGTTGTGGAAAGAGTGAGGTAGCGATGACAAGAGTGATACCAATTTCATAGATAAAAAATGGCAGAGTGCGTAAAACCTTGTGTGGGCTTGTGAGTGAAGTCGCAGCTCCGAAGAGCGCAATGACGGTTGCGATGATTAAACCTTCGTGCAGTGAGGACGATAGACGCTCCAGAGTTACCGCTCCACCTAATCTGATTCCGGGCATCCAAGATGGCAGGTCAACAATAGGAACGGTAAACAAGGTTGTTCCTGGAATAGGCACTCCGATAAGAACGCCGACAACTGCACGAATGATCAGAATGACAGCCCCTATGCGCAGCGCAATCCAATAACTTCTGCCCCAAGGCGAGCCATCACTACGCGCAATGACGAGAACAGTCGCTACACCAATTGCACCGAGTGCAATCCACGCGCTATCTGCCAACACAACTGCTGTAATCAGCAGTAGTGCCCAGATCCACATGGTGAGTGGGTGTAGCGACCGTTTCATCGTCAGAGCTCTTTAGTCAATCGAATTACTTCTTGAGAAGTGCAGCAGGAGTTTCAATCTCCACGCCACACTCTTTCTTTGGATATCCATTGAATCCGCAGATAAGACCAGAGGAAGCTGAACGTACCTTCACAGCCTGGCCCAAAACATCGATTCCTTGAGATCCCTTTGCTGTTGTCACGCAGCGCACGATTGTCCTTGGCACCTTCTCACCTTTAGGTGCATATGCCTTATTTCCGAAATCAATGACGAGTGCAATCCGCTTTACATCTGGATCCTTCTTCACCTTTCCGCAAATCTTGGCAAAGTTTGGCTTGACGAGTGGAGCTGCCGATGGAACATCATCGCTGCTAAAAACAAATGACCATCCTTCAACTGCTCCATCTTCGATATCAACCGTGGGGCCAGTCATAGCTGCCTTCCATTCAGTTGCACCCGGGGCTGCTTGAAAATATCCCCAGTAGCGCCAACCTTTAGTCGCAGCTTGCGCTGCTGGCAGAGTTATTACTTGTGAAAAGACGAGAGCAAAACTCATCGCAATTGTTATGAACGTGCTTTTCTTCATGTGTGGAACTCCTGTGTCAGGAAGTCTCACAGGGGTAGCTCGCTAGCGCTCGGCTAAAAATCAGCCTAAAACCTTTGGACTACACCCCGCAAACCTCGGCGGGTGTTGGTCAA
>JACCDX010964941.1_pt1 | contig 61267 bp, 78 predicted proteins | sample 7449681 | NCBI WGS metagenome assembly JACCDX01 (sample SAMN15323450, study PRJNA562643) | freshwater metagenome | isolation source: river surface water | place: USA:Blue River Watershed | collected 2017-08-18
AGCCGGTGTAGTTGCCTGCGTTAAGAACGGCGTAGGCGTTGTTGCCGCTGTCGAGCGTGTACGTGGCGTTGTGCGGCAGGTAGACAGTGCTTCCGCCGTTGTCACCAAGGGTGTTCAGGTAGAGAGGTGCCCAGCCGTCAAGCGCGTTTGTGTGCGCAAACAAGCCAGCCTTGCTGTTGTAGTTCCCAAGGAACACGGCGCGGTTTGCATCAGAGTTCCGAGAGATGATCCGGCCACGCCAGTAAGCGCCAGTGCCGTCGTGCTGGGCAATGACGCTGTTCGACAGAGAGTTGAGCTGAAGCGTCCCGGTCATTGTGTCGCCGGACTTCAGGACGTACTGACCCGTGTAGTTTGTGTAGTTGCCGCTGTGCAGCACAGTACGCCATGTCTGGTTCGTTCCATTGACTTTCCTCCGGAACGAAAGAACATCGTCGCCGAAAGCAATGGCGATCGTGGCAGAGTAATAGGTCTCCGCATCGCCATGCGACATGCGCAGAGCGTAGTGCCAGTCTGAATTTGGGTTCAGTGTGGTGTTGCTATGAGCCTGCCAGTACTGAAGCGCGCTGTCTTTTGAGCCAATATCAGTCCCAAGCTGCCAAGCATTGCTGGTGTTTGAGGCGGTTGCCGCGTTGCCGCTTACATTGATGCCCCAAGTGCCGGATGCACCAGAACCAGTCAGCGAAGGGGAGTAGCTGGTGTAGTTCCCGGCGTGAAGCGCTGTGTTCCCCTGAATCGTTAAGTTGCCGTATGGAATGGCGACCGTGCCGCTGTTGTACCCAGACGCGCCGGTGTTGAACGTAATTTGGCCGTTCCACGCAGAATTGATTTCGACGTTGCGACCCGGGAAAGAGAGCTGCCCCGTGTTGCCGGAGAAACCAACGTACCCAGTCCATTGGAGATCAGCGTCACGGAAACTGATGCGGCCCTGAGCGCCAGTCAATGCCAAAGCGACGTTGTCCGCCGACACGTTTAAGGTGCCGCTGACGTTCGTTGAACCCGAGCCGTTGTTAATGGTGATGTTGCCAGAGTCGTCGATCTGGAATTTGTAGCCCGAGCCGGTGCCGTACCCCTTGTAGATATAGTACGTGCCGTTGCGACCTACGTTCTCCCAGCGGAACGTGCCATCCGCATCGCAGAACTGAATGATGTTGCCACTACCCTTGAGGTACATGGCGCGGCTGCTGCCGTCATTGAAGAAGACCGCGCCGGAATTGAAGATTGTTTGGCCGGTCAACGTGCCGCCGCTCAAAGGCAGGGCGTAGCTTCCGTAGTTGCCCGCATGAAGCACCACGTTGCTGTTAATCAGCGCACGGCTGTTGACGGCGTCCCACTGAAACTTGGCATTGCCTGACGTGTCGTAAAACCACACGTCCGAGTTCTCGTCAACGCGAAGGCCCTTGTAGGCCACGCCGCCAGAGTACGTCTCGATCAGGAAGTCGCCGTCGTAGGCGTTGTCCACGTTGACGCCGCTGATGCGAGCAGCAGGGCGATAAACCCCAGAGCCGTTCTTGTTCTTGAACGTGATGTAGCCGCTCGACGCAGCACTGGCCGTGTCGTTGCGAACCTCGATGCTGTCGCCGTCAGACGACCCAGCGATCACTTTGCCGGTCAGCGTGCCGCCGCTCAGCGGCAGGTAGCTGTGGCTGTGCGATGCCGCTGCCGCGTAGTCGGTGTAGTTGCCTGCGTGAAGAACAGTGTTGCCACCAACAGTCATTGCCCCGTTCACGCGGAACGTTGCGCCGTTGTCTACGCCAAGCTCAGGCTCATACGAAGCGTTCAGGCCAAAATAGAAACGGCGTGTACCTGCGACGGAGAAGTTGATGTAGTTCCACGCGGTGCCGCTGCTCTTGTTCAGCGTCAAGATTCCATCGACGGTGGAAGACAGCGTGCCGCCACCTGTTGACAGGGCGTAGCTGGTGTAGTTGCCAGCATGCAGGACTTGGTTGCCGCCTTGCGTCAGCGTGTTTACCGCATTGACGGTGCCGTCATTTAGGCGAAGAGCCTCTTTCCAAGTACCATCCGTCTTGGTGTAAAAGCTGACGTACCCTCGCGACGAAGTGGAGTCTTGCGACCCAAGAATGTTGACGGCAAACGCTTGGTATCCGTACTGATTGATTGCCCCAAGAAACGTGCTATCCGAGTTCAGTCGCGCAAGGAAGTTGACGCTGCCGTCACCGGTATCGCCGTTGAATCCGCCTGTCGATACAACTTTCACCGACCCAGTCACCGTGCCGCCACTCAACGGCAGATACCCAGACCCTGTGTCGGTCTTGAAATCGTCCAGCATGGCCTTGGTGATGCGCAGCTCAACCTTGTCGCCAGCAGACCATGCCCGCGCAGAAGTGCCGTCTTGGGCACGAGTTATCGTCAGTGTGTCAGCTGAACGCGCGGTGACCTTGACGATCTCGATGTTGCCAGCGCTGTCCAGCAGCGTGACGTAAAAGTAGTCACCACCGGAGATGGCTGGGAAGAGCGCACCCTGGCCCGAGGCGACCGAGAAGCTCGCTGCCGTGTTCGTGATCGAGGCCGACAGAATCGACGCCGCATTGTTTGTGTATAAAACAGCCATTACGCAGCCTTTAGGTAATCCGCAGAAATTCTGACAAGCTCAGCCGCGACGGCGATTTCCGCCTTGGACGCAGTAACTGCTATTGCCTGCTCGGATACCGCAATGATACCAATTTGAGGTGCCGTTGTCTGTACCTGTGACCCGACTTGCAGCTCAGCGGAAACACCAATTTGGTCGATCTCGGTCGCGGTGACCATCTGGCCAACAATCGACGTCGCGGAAGTTATTCCGTTGTAGCGGAATAGTTTTCGTAACCGTGCATTGACCACCACGGCCATTGCGATTTCGTAACCCGCCATCCGCTTGGTGATGTAGATGGTCGTGTCCGTCGTCGCAAACGACTCCAGCATGCCCTGCATGTTGATCCGCACCGCCAGATTGGCGGCAGCCGTGGATACCTCATCCCCAGCACCAGACATGCGCTTGGTTACGGCAGCCGTGGCGCTCAGAGACGCCGCGACCTGGGCGTTGGTGGCCAGGGTGACCCGCAGCTCGATCTGTGCTGACACGCCCGCCACAGCGGCTGCGGCGGCGCCTACGTTCTTGGTAATCGCCGCAACGGCGGAAGTGGTGGCCGAGGTCTGCCCCGCGAACGCCAGCAGCTTGGATATTTGGGCGGCTGCGCTTGTCTGAGCTACGGCATTTGCCGCAATCGCCATGTTCTTTGTCAGCGAAGCAGGCGCAGGAGCCACCGTGGCAACAGCAGAGCCCGCGAACGCCATGTTTACAGACAGCGCAGCGGTACCAGACGTCGTTGCCGTGGCGACAGTGGCGAGTGCGGCCAACGGGTTGTCTAGGCTGGCTGTGGCAACAACATTCGCAGCCCCCACCACCACAGAGGCAAGGGGCTTGCCTACATCGGTGGCTGCGGCAGTCGAAGCAGTTACGACAGAATCGGTCGTAAGTATGTGGTACCAAACCAACAAGGCGGAACTGTCTGTGTCCGACGCGATGCTGGCGTACTGATTGCTGTATTTGGCGACAGGGGCATCCGCGACTGTGGCGGTTGCGGCGGCCTGACCGGCCACTCTGAATATGAAAGCGGCTGCACCTTGCGCTTGCGCCGTACTCGACGCGCTGACAGCCAGATTGTCCGTCTGACTTGCTGTGGCCGAAGCCATGGCCGTCGTCGTGACAGCCGAGGCGATGCTGAAAATTTGAGCAGCCGAACCGGACGCCGTGGCGGCGATCGATGCGCTGCCAGCCAGTGGAATGCCAAGAATGACGTTGGCTACGGTGCCGACCGTGGAGTTACCAGCGGTAGCGATGTTCTTGCTCAGGCTGGCCGTTGCCTGGATGTTGGCCGCGCCGGTGACCGCGCCCGAGAAGACGCGCTGATGCGCCATGGCCGCCGAAGCGGTTGCCGCGCAAGAAACAGATGCCGCCAGTTCTTGGGTTAGTCCTCCGACTGAACCGTTGAGCTGGGCGCTGTTAAGAACAGCGCTGTTTAGCAGCATCTAGCTCACCTCAATTACGCGAAGGTGATCGACAACGAGGCCGCCGGGAAGGTCACCGTGTCAGCTTGGTTAATCGTCTTGGCGATCGTCAAAGCGCCCCAGAACAGCAGGTTGCCGCCGGAAGCAGAGTCGAAGATGCCGAAGTGGGTCACCGTGCCCCAGCCAGCGGAAGGCGTAGCAAAAGTGATCGCGGTGTTGTTGCTGGTCTGGCCACCGGTACCCGAGGAAGCATCGGTGGAACCAGCGGATTGAGTGCCTGCCCAGTTGGCCAGCGAAGACGTCAGCGAGGCGCGTGCGTAGCTGCCGCCAGACACTTCGGTGCCGCCGCCGGAATCGCTGGGCGCAGCGGTCAACAGGCCCACGTACAGAGTCGAGGTGGTGGGGGCACTCTGGCCACGGAACAACTGATCAATCAGTTTGTTTTCCAGGTAGTCGGACATCGCAGACATGGTCTACTCCTTATGCAAATTGAGAACGGACATTGAACTTGAGAACATCGTAGACAGTCTGAATCTGACCGTCGAAATCGACCTCAACTTCGCCTTCGTACAACCCTGGCTCGACGTCCAAAGCGCCCGTTGGGAAATTGAATCGAACGACACCTGTGTCACCAGCGGTTGTCCCACCCGCTTCCAGCACTTTGGAGCAAGTGAAGGTAGACAACACAGTGGTGCTGCCAGCGGCGCGGAAGTAGACACGGATAATAACGTCAGCGTCTGCAACGTTGATGCGCTCACCCGTAGCAGGGTCTGTGAGCGTCAGCTTGATGTAGGGCAGCGTGTCGCCTTGAACGAGTTTGATCTTCGTGCTCATACAAACCTTTGGAATTCAATCTGAGTGGCTGCACGGGTTAACCCTTTGTTCACACGAGTGCGCACTTCGTTGATTGCATCGGAAAAACGCTTCAGGTACACCTGTGCTGATTTGGGGTCGTAGTACGGTTGGTTGGCCGTATCGTACAGCCTTGCACGCGCACCATACCCAATGAACTCTAAATAGCGTTCGTAAATTTCAGAGTCAATCGACGACGACCCACGTGTCGGCGCAATGGCCGCACGAACTTTGATTTTGCTAGCCTCAGATTGTTTTGGTGTTGGGACCAAACGCATGACCGTGGTTGGCTGGCGGAAATAGTAATACGGATTGCCCTCCAACTCGTTCCAGTTGGAAGTCCGATAAATGCGAGTCAGCTCTTCAACGGCTTTTGGGATCAACAACTGATCGCCATACCATGCTTCCATGATGTCAACGACGGTGTATCCAGCGTCAGGTTCCAGGTCGTACTCGGACTGCTTGGCAATAGCCGTCATAGGGTCCAAGTTGGTCTGGAGTACCCGCGTCTTCTCGCAAAACTGGATGCACGCGTTGCGTACAGCCTGCACAGCGACGATTTCGGGGACATCTCGTACGTACGGGGTGACCTCGATTAAAAAATCTTCGTATAGTGCGCTCATGAGGTAGACCCAGGTACGTTCGGATTACGCGGCAGCATTGCCTGCTCCGGCGTGCCTTTGGCTTCAGTCTGCTCTTTACCGCCAACAGCGGCAGTAAACGTGGTCATGTACAACTGAGCCAAAGCCAGACCCGGTGCGTACTCGGCATCTTTGCTGCACGCACGGTACAGGATGTAATCCACCAAAGCAGATTGGTAGATCGGGAACATCGGGATTACTTGCGTTTCAGACGTCAGGTCAGTAGGTTGAACAGAGTAATTCAGCTCTACGTAGTTGTTCCCTTTGCTTGGGGGGTAAACGTAGAACGCCAACTGGTCCTGCAAGTCGTACACGTAATGTTTGGTGGTATCCGACGCTGCGGCTGTGTGCCAGTTTGCATCAAACCCATCCATCAACTCGCGAGAAATAATGCGGACAACACGACCGGGGGTCGTACCATCAAGCCCCATGTTGCGGTTGACAGTCAGCAAGAGCCAACCATCGGAAGGGAGCTTCTGTCTCGTGCCAGCAACCAGTTTCAGTGAAATCACATTATTGGTCGCGTTGGGCTGCATGATCACAATTTGACGCAACCCATCGTTAAGCCAAGCCAGCAATTCAGCTCGCGTCCACCGCACGTTGGCGACGTCCACAAGCTGCGTTACAGCCTTGTTAATAATAGCTTGCGCGGTCACTGTGCTCATGCATCACCTCACGGCGTCACAGCAAGTGCTGCGGTAATGGCGGGCAGCTGTGTCCCGGCCCATGCGCCTTGCTGAACAAGGTTCGCTCCGTTCGTCGTACCAGCATCCAGACCAGTAATCGCAAGGGCTTCAACGTAGCTGAAACCTGCGGTCACCAGACCGTCGATGTTGGAGGTCGTGTCTTCAGCAATCACTTGCTGCGCTTGCGGCAACGAGAGCCCGCTTGCGATCAGGTCGTCAATGATGGCCATTTCATTCTCCAGTTAATTCAACCGAGAGGGGCCGAAGCCCCTCCCCCATTATGGACCAACTGATTAGTTGGCGGCGACCAACAGAGCCAAACCGCTGGCTTGGACAACTTGCGTGCCGTACACGTTCAGACCACGCACCAGGGTGCCGAAGTCGTTGGGGTTCTGCAAGCTCTCAACCTTGGCGATCTGGGATGCGAAGGTGATGGCAGACTTGTGACCGGCGATCACGGCGTGACGCTTCAGAGCGCTAGACAGGGTAGCGTCAGTACCAGTGTTGGGGTTCATCCAGGTCTTGCCAGCAGCGCCGCGCGGAACCAGGTTGGACACGTACACGGTGAAACGGTCGATCATGCCGATCTTGCCGTTGCGCAGAACGCTGGAAGAATCACCCATGAACTGGGCTTGTGCCAAGTTCGACTGCATCAGAATCTGACGCTCGGTGGGGGTGATGATCAACCAACGGTCGGTCTCGGGCACGTTGGCTTCGTCCAACACGCTCGACAGAGCGGTGATGCTCGACAGGATGTTGGAAGCGGTCAAAGTGACGGGGGCCAGGTCGGTACCCAGGTTGTAACCACCAGAGATGGCACCAGCGGTAGCACCTTGGTTGGAGGCAGAGCCTTGGTTGAAGGTCGTGTACAGCACGTCCTTGTCGATCTGAATCTTCATCTGCATCGAAGCATCGTTGGTGAACATGTCCATCAACTTGGGCTTGGCTTGCAACTCCAGAACGTTGTTCACGTTCACGCCGAAGTATTTGCCTTTGTTGATGACCAGCTGCAACGTGCTGGGAGCGGGCACTTCATAGGCCAGGTTCTGACCGATTTGGTAGCTGTTGATGGTGATCGAGGGGATCGTGTTGATGATCACGGTGTCGCCCATGCCGGTGATGTCACCTTGCCAGTCGGTGTTGGCAATTTCGCCAAAAACGGTGGCGGCATAGAATTTCTGGGCCAGCTTGCCGGACCAGAGGGCGGGGATGAACGAACCCGAATAGGCGGTGCCGGAATAGGCAACCTGACCACCGGGGGTGTTAAAGCCACCGGAGTTAACGGGATATGCTGCTGCTGCGGTTACTGTAGACATGGTCTATTTCCTTTTCAAAAAACAATTTGATGAAATGTCGCCATGTCTGAGGTGTCCTTAACGGACTCGGCCTTCATTGATGGCGGCATGAATTTCTCTTTCCATTTGCTCCGCCTCAGCGCTATTCAGGTGTCCCTTCATCCAGTCGTTGTAGAAATTAGAAATCTCCTGTTGGGAGTAAATCTTCTTCTCAGCAGACGAGGTAGCTGGTGCAGCCGTTGAACGCGAGCGGGTCGGTGCTACTTGACGCTGAAGGTCACGATTCGGAGCTGTTTGCTGAGCTGGACTTACTATGGCTTTGTACTGCTTGAAGATAGCAGCTGTACGGCCTGCGTCAAACGCGTCGTAAGCACTATTCAAAGCAGCTTGGCGAGGCAACCCGTAAACCGGGTCAACTTCGGCCAGCCATGTCAGAAAACCTTGGTCAACGTTTAACGCTTCCCAGTCAGGAACTTGTGAAGCCAGTGCGTTGATAAAACGATCTTTATCGGACACAACCTGACGTTCAGTCACGTTCCCTAGCTTTCCTTTCAGCTCTGCGATCTCGGCCTGCAACTGTGATTCGCGATCCCGGAAACCCGAAATCTTGGATTCAGTGGCGCGGTCAATCAGATCAAGCAGATCAGAACCAAACGCTTCTTTGTCTTGTTCAGTGATAAGAGTCTTGGCCGGGGTCGGCTCCGGGGTTTGCTGGGCTGCTTTGGCTGCGGTCTCAGCGAGCAGAGTCTGCACTTGCGTGTTCAACTCGCGCATCTGAGCATGCAATCGCGGCACTTCAGCGTCGTACTTGCCTTTCAGCGTGAAGAACTTGGCTTGCCAAGTGTCCTCGGATACGTCCGGGGTCGGATTCGGTTGCGGCTCTTGCGAGACTGGTTGCTTGGGCGGTTCAGGTTCGGTGGGCGGTTCGGGGTTGGGTTGTGGGTTAGTTTCCCCTGCTGGGGGCTGACCGTTCAACTGCGCCACAAATGCATCGGCGTCATCGACTTGTTGCTGAATTGCTTTTGGCAATGCCATTCTCTATCTCCTTCGCTCCGACTACGCTCATGGACTTCGGCTTTACGGTCAGTCCAAGTTCGCTTACGGTCTGCTACTGTTAAAAATTAAAATCTGGATGTGGGCTCCGACTTTACGGTCAGCTCACGCTCCGCGTGTTTTGGCGAACAGCACTTCTGCTTGTTCCACCAGCTCAAGGAGTTCCTTGAGTTCGATGGCCCGCCCCTGAAGGCGGATCATCTGGTCTTTGTCAACCGCGTCTACAAGTCTTGCGAGAGTCTCTTGTTTTCGCGATTCAAAGAATTCTATCAGTGGTTTGAACTCAGGTGAACGCAACAGTGTCAAACACCGTGCAATTCTTGCGTCAACTCGAACCACTTATTTGCAAAGGCCGTCGGTCTTGGCGGATTCTTGAGCGTATTCGCCCGAGCGCTTCAGCGAACCGAAGATGTCGCCGTTGCTGCCACCAGCGCCAGTCGCGCCACCTTTGGACATGCCATCGGTCTTGGCGGACTCTTGTTTGTACTCAGCGGAACGCTTTTCCATCGGATTAACTGCTTGCATGTGAATGCTCCTTATGTTACGTGTGGATGATATACAAGAAATTGCCCGTGTCAACTACCTACACCGGGCGTCGGTGCAAAATTATTTGTCACTGGCGTGCCATCACCCAGCTCTTGGCCGGGCGTAGGATTTGGTGCTGTCTGACCGACGGGGGCTTGGCCATTCATCATCAACTGCTGCTGCATGGCGGCCTGCTGAGCCTGCGCAACGCGCTGTTTGATGACCTCGGGGCGGGGCACAATCAGGTCGGGGTTCAGGTCCAGCGTCTTTGCACCCTGACGGAGCAGCTCGGCAATACCCTCGACGCCCACAATCTGCTGTGCCACGGGGCTGGACAAGGCGATCTGGAGGAACTGGTTCTGACGAACCTGAGCCTGCTCTTTCACAATCAGCGAGGTCGCGCCGCGTGCAACGATGTTGACGTCACCCTTCAGGTCTTGGTCAGTACCGTAGCGCATGTTGTAGTAATACAACCGCTCGATGACGGGCTCGATCACCGACTCGTCGATGTTGGCCACAACCTGCTTGATGGCCTTGCCAGCATTGCTCATGAGCATGCTCATACCCGAGGCGGTGCGGCCCGCGCCGCCCGAAGGACTGTCGCCGGTCATGTAGCGCGGAATGCCTGTGTACTCGTCGGCCAGAATGCTGAACTTCTCAAACACAGCCATCAGCTCCTGAGAGAGCGAAGTGGGCTGGAAGAACTGCATCGGGGCGGCGGAACCGGCCAACGGGTCAGAGGTGACCTGCCAAACCTTCCACGGGTACATCTGGGTGATGTTCTCGCCCTGCGGCAAGCGGTCAATGTTGTACACCACCTGCGGGCCCGAAGCGATAGACATGTTGTTCACCAAGGCGCGCGCCGTGGCGTTACAGACGTCCTGTGCGTCGCGGCACAGATCAGCAACAGAGTTGCCCCAGTACGCACCGGGAACTTCCTCGTAGCTGGCCTTGTAGTACGGTTTGCGGCCCAGCGGGTCCGGGTTCACGACAGCCTTGATCACCCAGTGACCGATGACCCAACCCTCGATGGGGTAATCCATCAGCGGATCAGGCACTTCGTCTTCACTCAAACCCCAGTCGCGCAGCAACTGGCCTTGCACGTTACCCCAGAACTGGAGCGCGTCGATCAGCTCGGACGGGTTCTGCTGCACGCCCATGGTGGACTTGCCCTCGGCAGCCGCCTTGTTCATGTCAACGTAAATCCAGTCGCGCAGACCGCCTTTGCCGTACTCTTCCAGTACTGCACGGATAGCCGGTTCGCTGTAACCTTCAACGCCAATAAGGGCTTGCAGGTCAGTCCTTGCTAACTTGTGGCGCTCGATCAGGAAGCCGTCGTCCACGTTGGACGCGTCGGCAGCGGGGTAAATGTTGAACGGATCGACCCGTTCCCACTCCAAAACCAGCTGGTCTTTGACGTCAAGTTCGTACCCGTTCGGCCCTTTGACCCACTGCATTTTGGGGCGCTTGCGCACCACCGGACCCTTCAAAAAGGCTGACGGGAACGTGGTGATATCGTCAAGGAACTCAGAGAACGCTTTGGACCAGTTGCCTTCTTGCAACTGATCTTCCATTTTTCGCTCCATCCGCTCCGAAGTGCGCTTGGCCATGTCGTGTAAATGAGACATCGCCATGTCTTTCATTTCTAAAAGACGCTCACGAACCTGCTGGTCGGTAGGGGGAGTGCCCGCCATATACAGCTGCTGCACCTCAGCCTGCGCTTGCTGCATGATACTCTGAACTTGGTCGGGAGGGAGGTCGGGGACTGCACCGGGCTCCAGGGTCCACGGCTTGTCTTCTGCGGCTGTTACGAGCGTATCGCGAAGCCAGCTTGATGCTGCGCGGCACTTGTTCGAGGTGATCATCATGTAGATGGTGCTCGAACCCTGCTCCCGCAACTGGGCCAGCTTGTCAGGGTCATACTCTCCCCGACGAGCCCGCACAGACTTCAGCATCTTAATCTCAGATGTCATCTGCTTGGCCATCATGGCGGACATCCACTTCTTGCGGATATACCCTGCCAACGCCTGCACAACAGGCTGTGAGTTCGCCTGCTGCGCCGCTACCCTCGCTTCTTCTTGCAAGGCTTTGATGGACTTGATGGTGACAAGACCCCCCACCGAGGTTGTCCCCGGTGCGGCGCTATTTGTAATGTTAAGGCCAAGCTGCATATGCGTCACATGTTAACAACTTACTGGGGGTGTAACCGGTCTGGCTGGCTCTGTCAAGTGTACGCGTAGTTCACTCGTTCGACTTTCACAGCCTTGCGGGTCCATACATCCCCCGTCACGTTGCCATCTGCGTGTAAGCAAGCATATTGATGTGCGTCTGCGATGTGGGAATGCGAATTTTTCTCCGGCTTGTCGTCAGTCTCGCCGTTGTTCTTGATTTTATACCGATATCCGCCTCGAAGTGCAGCAATTAAATGCGTACAGCTCGGATCAATCAAGTGAGCGGGCTTCCCATCGACCACTCGGGTGAGCATTTTGTCCACCGCGTTGATCCGTGCCACCACACTGTTCGACTTGGCCGGTATGACCCGAAACCCCTCCTGTTTGAGGATGTCAAACACGGAGCGCTCATCCGTCTGCGCCCGCTGCTGCCCCGCCGGATCGCCAATAATCAGCACGTTCATGCCCGGAAACCGGTTTGCCAACAGAGGTTTCAGCTTTTCTCGGCAGAATCGGAGTGTTCCCATTCCGTCTGACACCAAATCCGCGAACGTAAGGAGACGTCCTTGAGCATCGACTTGGTTAATCGAGCAGGCTGGGGTGAGTCCGAAGTCCATCCCGATGATGAGTGGGTGGGTTTGGAGTTTGATGTGGTTAAGCGTCTGCTTTGCAACATGTGTATCTCGATCAAAAGCTCGGAATACAGGCTGTCCAGAGAGCGATTTGCCGAATTTCCCATGTACGTAGACATCAATCCAATCCTCTGACTTGCCTTCACACAAGTTCTCATAGTACCCGTCGGGCAAATACTGAACCCAGTCAGCTTCTTGAGCCATACCGCTGGGCTGAATGGTCACGTGCATGTTCTGAGGCGGCTCGTTGAGCATGGTCTCCCAGAACGTATCCATGTCCGGCGGGTTTGTCGCACCCCACACTTTGTGCACCTGATTACCCGCGTCGTCGCAAGCCCCAACGCCATTCATTGTCTTGTCAGGGTAGCGGCCGAGACGACCAGTAAGAGCATTGTAAATATCCGGATTGATCTCTCGGAACTCGTCCATAACACCAAAAGTAAGCTGCAAAGATAGCAATCTACGAACGTCATTGGCGTCATCCAGTCCGCGAAACAATACTTCGCATTCAACGTCGTCAAACTTCATGACAAACTTACTGTTTGTCCGCTCCAGTATGCCAGCCTCACCATCGGGGTACCACTTGATGAAGTCCGGTATGGTCGTATCCCACAGCATCTGACGCGTGTTACGAATCACCGCTGCGCGTGAGCGTCGTATGCCATCCGGGCACGCCTTGACTTTCTTGGCTTCATAACTCAGCTTGATCAGCGCCGCCGTCGTCTTCGTCGAGCCCACAGGTCCGACGATGAAATTGGCAAACTTCGTGCTCGTCAGGAACGGCACTACAGAATGCGGAGGGTTGTAAACGAGTTCAGCCATTGATTCTCCGAGCGTACTCCGCCATCAGCGACTGGCTGATACTTTGAATTGCATAAGCCTCTTGTTCTTCACCGGGGCGCTCCTCACCCATGTGCTCCGCATATGCTTGCCATACATGCACAGCTTCATGTACAAGCAGCCCAGCCATCTCGATGGCATTGCGATTTTCCTGCGCCACTTTGCTCAACGACACGATGGCGCACAGCTCGTTGGTTTTGCGGTTTACAAACGTGGAACACATCGCTCCCGACGTAGGATACGGCAATTTTTCATCAGTCAGATTACGCGATGCGTGCCGCAACTCGGCTTCACTCAAGCACAACGTCAGATACGGTCCGGGCTTAGCGGCTCTGCGGTCAAGCCATTTGTATTTGTGTTTCATCCGTCAATGGTGATCGGGGTGGGTGCAGTGTTCTGCGGAATGTTGATGGTAATACTGAACTTGGCAGCCTGCCCAGCGGACTCTTCTTTTTTCTGAGCTTTGAGCCCGGCCACGTCCACCAGTGAATTGAACACTGAGAGCTTCTGCAATATGGTGGTGTCAGTGCCTATGGCCTGCTTGAACATCTGACCCATGACCTCATCAGCCATGAGCTGTGCTTTCATGCGGAACGTGTATCCATTGCGCTCAAACTCTGAGCGCTGCGCCTGCACTGCTGTGATAAATGGTGGCCACTGCGCCAAGCGTTCCCAAGCGGCCCCACGAAGTCCAAACCGGTCTGCAATGACTGCGGGGTCTTCCAGTCCTGCCGCGCACTCCAAGATCAACTGTGGCGGGATATCCAAAGTCTTGTGCGGCTCCGGCGCTGCCACCGGTAGCGCGAACTCAGAGTGTTCAGCGTGGACTGTCAGATCGTCATTCATCTGTAGACCCTTGTTTGTTTTCTGCCACATAAGCTGTGAGGGCTTCACGAATCAGAGCTGACACGGTTGTATCCCGCTGTTCAGCCATAACCCGCAAAGCCTCCACGAGTTCTTTCGGCAGAAAAAAGTTATGCCGATGCATTTTTTACTCAGGTGCCGGTTCCGGCATTTTTTGCTGCTGTTGCTGCATTACATCATTTCGGATGCGGAAAAACAAATCGGCGTGCGACTCGATGGGCATCTTGGCCAAAGACTGCAACACCTTTTCAACATCAGCCAGCGGGAGGGTCAGGGTAACTTCGTTCATGAGAACTCCTAAAAAGTGAGGTGTGTATGGTAACGCAGTATGTGCGTATGTCAAGTGGGTAACGTGTGTATGTTAGTAAAAATAGGTCTTGGGTTGTGAGCAATAGGTGAGGTAGGCGGGTGGGGGGCTCGGTCAGGTGTCCACCCCCTCCCCCCAGGCGGCTCGTCGGGTGCACGCCATTAGTGTAGATGCATCGTCATCTCGCCACCAAGTTCCTTAACAAGTTCACCATGTCGTATTCCAAGCGCCAAAGGCGAAAGCCCGTGCGGTAGCAGAGTGCATTGATGTGGGGTGATTTGACCATTAAAAATTTAATTGTGGATTCTTATGTGCATTGGGGGGTTAGCAACTCTTGGTGCGTGTAATGGGCGGAGCATTACGTAGCCGTTCTGACGTGTTCAGTCATGGGAGCCAGATCACTGGGGGCATACCGTGGAACACAATCGTGTAGAGGGGTAAGAATCCCACCACGATAAGGCCGCATTGGGAAAGACCAGCGCAAAGCATTTCCCCCGTAAGGGGGTATTAGTGTGCATAGTGACAGTGTGCACATCATGCCTCTTAACCATTCAATCATGGAGTTTTTATCATGTCTCAAGCAATCGCAATCTTCAATCAAGAATCTGCCATCGTGTCCTACGCTGACAAGAAGGGCAACACCCACGAAATCAGTGCAGAGGGCGCATTGTTCAAGGGCGGCGCGGCTCTCAAGTCGCTCAAGAATCAGGCACTTGATAGTGCTCTGACCAAGGCATCCAACGGCAAGTACCGCACAAGCGCCGACATTCTTGCGGCGGCGTTCCCGTCAGTCGCCAAAGCGTTCGACAAGTTGCACATCCTGCCTTGGTCTAATAAGTCCACCATGAATTCGTATCTCATGGCGATGGAGTACGCTGAGCCAGGCAAGAACGGCTGGTCTGCCAAGCAGTCCGAAGCGCGTATGTTGTTGCAAGCCCTGCGCCAGTTGCCCGGACTGTCCAAGGATGCCAGCGAGGCAATCACCATTGACGCCTAAAGTACTCATGTCACGCTTGCTCTCGAATATTCCAAGGGTGAGCGTGACGGAATATTGCCAAGAATATTCGTAAGTCATTGATTCCAAAGGAGTTTTAATGATGAATATTCAAATATTCAAATATTCTATATAAATAAGGTACACGCACATGAGAGAACCTGACTGCTTGGCGTGTGTCGCGGAGGCACACACAATCCACGTCATCACAAAACCCGTCTGACCCTCCAGAAAAACCGGAATATTGGAATATTTGAATATTCCAAAACACCCTCACAGAATATTCCAGCATTCATGCGCCCTATCCTGTGAGTACCCACTAACGAGAATATTCCAGCGTATTTCACACACAGAATATTCGACCCGCCTCATCAGCAAATTCCCCTCTCCCAAACCCTCAACCCTTGGAGTCTCATCATGCCCAAGCACACCTTCATGCTCATCAACACCGATCCAAAGATCACAGAGCCCCACTTCGTGGACGCCTTGGATGACACACCCTTCATGTTCGAGCTCGACTGCGTGGACAACCCGTTGGATCAAGACGACCCCGAATCCGCCTTGGATGCATACTACCGCCACGTCTTTGCGTAAGTTGTACACACTCAATCAGTATGAACCACAATCACCTACCCATCTGCCTGTCCTGCTACACAGTTCGCGTAGAGCCAAGCCAGCGGCACCTATCACGCCCAGTGTGTCAGGCATGCGAGACCACCATGAAATCCAACATCAAACGGCTTGTCGCCCAAGCAGAAAGGACACTCAAATGAGAGCCAAGACCAGCACAATCCTCAAAGCCGCACGCAAGTATCTACCTACACACGACAAGCTGGGTATCTGCATGGCCGTACACAACTCCAACGCTGGGTCGCGTGAAGACCGTCTGCGTGTCTGCGACATGATCAGCAAGCGGATATACCCGTTCAGTTACGCATCGGATTGGTTGGCTTGGACCATCGTGCATGGTCCGAAGAAGCGAGACCATCGCAAAACCCAGCTCAAGGAATGGATCGCGGCGTATGAATGGCTCGATGAACAGGAAAGACCAGCCATCCAGATGTGGCGGCACCAGTGGCTGAACCAGATGATCAAAGAGTTCGAGAAGAAAGGAAATTAATATGCCCTACATAAGTGTGCACGTTCCCATCGAGGACGTGTGGGATGAAGTTGACGATGACGACCTGCTTGAAGAAGTAGAAGAGCGTGGACTTGCTATGCCTGTTGGCAATATAGAGAAGTTCAGCGAAGCGTATCGACTGCACGTCACGGGTAAACCCGAGTTGTGCAACGCCATACTGCATGAGATCATGCTCGAAGCACTCAACAGAGTTGTATGAAAGGACACCACCATGAGTGACGTACAGACAGTATGCGTGACCATCGCGTTCTTGTTTTGGGTTTGGATGATACTGAAATGAGGAGACCGCCATGACCTACTGCATCGAGTGCCACGAGAACAGAGTGGAGCCGCAACGTGCGGCAGTCGAGTTAACCAGATGCCTAGCCTGTGCCAAGGAAAACCCGGAGAAGCCCAAGGTCAGGACTGTTGTACCCTTGCCAAAGTCCAGCTACATGCTGGTTACAGATATGTCAATATTGCGTGGGCTCAACTCATCACACAAGGGAAATATGTCATGAAACGCTATGTAATCAAAAAGATCGGTGGCGTCTGGTTCATACGAATCGGACGCTTTGGCATGTCACTATGGTGGAGTAAACCAAGACGATGAAACATGAATTCCTGAACCAAGACCTCTGTGCAAGGTTGTCTCGCTGGTTTGCCACAAGACTTGGGGCTCGACTGTCCTTGTCACGGAGTAGTCCGGCTTCACCTATCACGCGGGGGTAGCACATGAAAATCGCGAACCTTAGATACTTCTGGGAAGGAAAGAACGACAGACACTACTACAAATGCGATGTGGCATACACCCCGATGCAGATGCATGACCACGTATGGACGCCGAAGAACGCAATACGAATACACGCCACAGTCACGAGAGATACCAAGACAACATCTCCAACATTCAATCGGTGGTATGCACAAGTGGGCACAAAAAACAAATCAGAGCCGCTCATGTCATTGGCTGATGCCAAAGCATGGGTGGAAGTCGTGGAAAGGATGACCAGAACATGAAACACTGCAAGCGATGCGACACCAGCAAGCCTGTGTCGGAGTTCCATAAAAACCCGAGGCTTAAGTCTGGGGTCAATACGTATTGCAAGATGTGCGTTGCTATTAGTGCGGCACTGTATCGCGAAGCCAGATCAACGCAAGAGCGCGAAAAAGCATTGGTAAGACTGCGAGACTACCGCAAAGCAAACAAAGCACGGCTGAGTGAGCACAACAAAGCCTACCGAGACAAGAACAAAGAGTGGCTTGCAGAGCTGGCTGCTCAGTACCGCAGAGACAACCGGGGCAAAGTCAACAACTGGAATATTGTTCGTTTCCGCAAGATCAAGCAACGCACGTTCCCCGAACAAAAGAACGCTATCGAAGAGTTCTACCACAACTGCCCAAGGGGATACCATGTAGATCACGTCATACCCTTGACGCATCGACTGGTGTCAGGGCTGCACGTACTCGCCAATTTGCAGTACTTACCAGCAAGCGATAACGTCAAAAAGCACAACAAGTTTGTTATTACATAGGAGTTGCAATGACCAGCTACCGCGAAGAAATCAACAAGTACAAAGCCAAGCGCACCGGGCAGACCGATGCCAAAGTCGTAGCCCCCAAAGGACGCAAGAAGAAGGTACATAAGCCATGGGCTGTGCTCTACGTCTACAACTTCACTGGGTTATCAGGCATGCTGGTTGCCAAGCCGCACAAGCATGAGTTCGCAGAGGAGGAAGATGCCCGCCACGAGTACAACAAGCGCCTGCGCCAAGGTTGGTACAAAGAATTGTGGCTTGAATACAAAGGAGAGAAAGTAAATGCATAACAGAGTCAAAGTTGCTGGGGTCTGGTTTCGCCCAGTCCCTTGGCTCGTAGAGAATGACTGCGATGGATGCGCACTCAATGACGCATCGGAATGTACGTTCAACACGCACATAAACGACCACCCATGTGACCACGAAGGAGAGTTCAATGGGAAGATACTGATTCGCACTACCAAAGAGGCGTATGAGAAGTACGCTGTAGCCGCAGTCAAAGCCAAGTTTGATCAAGCACAAGGAGACAAGGATGAATGAAGAAGACTTCTTAACCGTGCGACGCCACGTCTACATGCTGGTTGTCGCTGCGGTAGTCGTTGCCTTGGATGTATTCGTATGGAGACCGTGAAGCAAATCTTTGGGTGCGCTAAGTGGACATCTGGCGAGCGTGGGTGGGAGATATTCCACATTGAGTATCGCGAACGCTTGTGCGCTGACATGAAGCAGAGCGACGCCATGGCTCTGTGTGAGTTCCTCAACATCATTAGGGACATACATTCCAAGTGGGACATACCCAGCGAGCAGATCGCTGCCATCTACCGAATGATCAAAGACAACCCAGTGGGATAGTAATTTAAGTAAGTTTAGCGCAGACTACCTGTTAAACAGAACACAAGCGTAGAACTTGTGACGCAACTCGATGCTAAGGGTTTTCCCTAATGCATCGTTCACACGGATGTGTAGCATACACACCCTCTGAGCACAGTAACCCAATCAACTAAGAGAACCAACCATGAAATACTCTGACATCAAACAGTCCGTCATCGCCAACTTCGCTCGCGGCAACAAGCTCGTACCGTATATCGAGGGCAAGCCCGGTGGCGGCAAGTCTTCGCTGGCCCGTGAGATTGTGCGTGACCTTGGCATCGACCCAAGCCGTGTGACCGAGTTCAATCCGTCACTGCGTGACCCTGTGGATATCATGGGTCTGCCCCGTACCGATGGTGACCATGCATCGTGGCTGCCGCCTTCCGAGTTCTGGCGCTTGCGTGACGATGGCACTGACCAGCCATGTGCCTTGATCATCGAGGAGTTGTCTGACGCACCGGTGCCCATGCAGAACCCGCTGTGCCGTGTCATCTTGGATCGCTATGCCGGTGAGCTCAAGCTGCATCCCAAGCTGCACATCATTGGCACGGGTAACCGTACCGAGGACAAGTCCGGTGCGACTCGCATGACTACCAAGCTGGGCAACCGCATGCAGACCTTGCAGTTCGACGAGAACTTAGACGACTGGTGCAACTGGGCGTTGGACAACAACATCGCAGTGGAGATGATTCAGTTCCTTCGCTTCCGTCCCAACTTGTTGTCTGACTTCGACTCCAACCGCAAGATCAACCCGACGCCTCGTTCGTGGGAGTTCGCCAATGAGGTTGACCCGACGCTGACTTCTGACCTGTACTTCGCCAACATCTCTGGCTGTGTGGGTGAGGGTGCAGCAGCCGAGTACACCGGGTTCAAGCGTATCTACGAGGGTCTGCCCAACATCGACAGCATCCTACTCAACCCGTCCAAGGCTGAGGTTCCTACTGACCCTGCGGTGCTGTATGCATTGACCGGTGCACTGGCTCACAAGACCAGCAAGGACAACTTCGACCGTGTCACTGAGTACATTGGACGCATGCCCGCTGACTTCCAAGTCATGTGTATCTTCGATGCACAGAAACTCAAGCCTGAGATTCGCAATACCAAGGCATTCGTGGCGTGGTCAGTCAAGAACGCCAACGTGCTGTTGTGAGTCGATTCGTTTGGAGGCAGCAATTCTACATGCCAGTGATCGGCGAATTAAACGATTGCTGGGAGCTTGTGGTTAACCCCGTGGTCCCCCCTCGGGGGATCGTTGCTGGGTTTGACTTGCGAACATACGCAACCATCCACAAAGTGGGTAAGCGCACGTGGAGGCTGAACGTCATGACGCCCAACATGATCCAGCACGAGACAACAACCCACAGAACACTCAAAGCAGCCAAAGCAGTAGGGCTGATGACCGTCACATTTATCGTAGCAGAAGGAGTAACTAAATGAAAACAATACACGACAACTTGAGGATGCTCACGTTGCTGGTGTCCTGCATCGGGCGTGACATAGAAAAGTTCTTGGAGGCACCACAAGACTTCAACGCACCCGAGTATTTCGTGGATGTATTGGAGGCGGCAAACGAAGCACAGAACCTCATCGTTGAGGTGCGTGGTCAACTTAAAGGAGTAACTAAATGAAACTGACAACCCTCGCAGACAAAGCCATGCTGGTCAAACTGACCGTGCGTAAGGCAAACCTGACTCGGCGTGACACCACGGCTGAGACTTTCATCCAAACCCAATTGGACGATGCGTCTCTCGTGGTCAACCGCAAGCTGTTCAGGGACAAGCTCAACCCAATCAACAAGCTCATGTCCGATGCATCGGAGGTGTACACCTATCACAAGGCGCACACGCTGGGCTACATCGACAAGGGACCGCGTATCCTCGCCAACGCTGCGTACTTTGAGTACACCGAGAAGATGCGTGAACTCATCGGCAATGTAGATCGGCGGCTCGCAGAGTTGATGCCTGACTACAACAAGTTCGTGCAGCTTGACATGATGTTCCGCAGTCAAGGGCGTAGCAGCACCAACGTGAGCGTGGATGATTACCCAACGGCAGATGAGTTCCAGAGCCGCATGGGTTTTGAGTTGCGCTTCCAACCGCTGCCCGAAGCCAAGCACTTCTTGTTCGATATCAGTGACGAGGACATGCAGTCATTCAACCAGACCATGGCTGACGTCGCTGCCAGTGCACGTAGCGAGGTGATCAAGAAGATGCTGGAGCCGTTGCAACACTTGGTCGAGAAGCTCAACAAGCCCATCGGTACCGACAACTCCATCTTCCGTGACAGTGCGGTGGAGAACGTCATCGAAGGCTTGGAGATGGCTAAGCGTCTCAACGTGGGTGGGGATGAGGACATTGTGATGATGGCAGACGTCATTGCCCAAGCCATGCGCCCCTACGCTGACAACAAAGCCGTACTGCGTGAGTCTCCAGTCGTGCGGGAGCAAGCAGCCAAGAAGTTGGACGACATTGCCAAACAGATGGGAGCCATCTATGGAACGCCATGATTACCTTCACTGAACTCGAAGTCGTACTTGGATTCGGCATCGCTGTCGTACTGTACGTCAACCGCAAGATACTGAAAGAACTTGAGCGCAGAATCGAGGAGCGGTATCGAATGATTGACTTCATGCGTGACGTTGCCGATGAGAAGGTGTTTATTAAGAAACTAGAAAACGGAGTTGCAATTGTTAAAGAAAATCCTAGACCTGCGAAGACTGCTGTACCGCCCGGAGAAGGTGGCTCGGGAGATTCGTGATGTACTCAAGCACATTGAGATGCAGCCACGAGTAAGAGCCTCTGATTCCAAGAAAGATGGCAGCAAGTATGTCTGTATTGACTCGAACCACATCACCATGCCAAGGGAGACTTGGAACCTCATCAAGCCCAGCGTGATCAAGCTGAACTACCAGTACAAAGATGGGCGCTTGTGGTACATCGAGAAAGATCAGGGCATATCCACATCATCATTCACTGAAGACGAACTAACCGCGCTCAAAGTAGCGTACAGAATGGAGCATGGAAATGACAATGCATAAGCAACAGAAAACAGACTACTGGGACATCGCTCGTATGAGCAAGATGCCCGGTGCGAAGATTACAGCGCAGATTGACCCGAGCACATGGACAGTGCGCACTCGCAACGCAGTCAAGCGCATGATGCAGACCGCATGTATTGTGGGTGGGCATTCCTCGGTGTCGAGAGCCCTTGCAGTAGCAGTGTCCAACCAATACGAGGTTAAGTGCTCACGATCTTACGACAAGAGCCATGTGTCGGCGTCTGGTCTGACGCAAGAACAGATCGACTTCATCGCCCCCTTGGTGGATGCAGACTTCGTTGCCAAGCGTCTTGCTCACTCATACGGCACCGCTGACCACCACAAAGCGATCAAGGTAAAACTGGCTCAAGGTGGGATCAATCACTACTTCGAGCAGACTGCGTACGCCACACGAATAAACCAGATGCTGGCCAAGTCGTTACCCGAGGGGACCAAGCAAGCAGCAGCGCAAGCCTGTGCTGCGATTGACAACAACGAAACCATTTACATCGAACTAACTTAACAAGGAACCACCATGGCAACAAAACTTGAGAAAGCCCGAGCACAGATCGTTCTCGACCACCCCTTCTGGGCAAGCATCCTGCTGCGCCGCCCATTGATCAAAGACAACAACATTCCCACATTGGCAGTCGATGCCCGTGGACGTATCTACTACAACGAGGAGTTCGTTGAATCCCTCACAGTCCCGCAGCTTGTCTGGGGTCTGTGCCATGAGGTCGGTCACGTTGTTGGTCAGCATGCACTGCGTGTCGGTCATCGCAACCGCCGCAAGTGGAACTACGCTGGTGACGCATGGATCAATGACACCCTGACGGACTCCAAGGTAGGCGACCCCATCCCCAACACAGTCAACATGCCCGGCTCCAAGGACGACACAGTCGAGAACATCTACGACAATTTACCCGAGGGTGAGGACGGTAACGGTCCGAGCAACGGCGGTACCGGTGACGATGTGATCTACGGCGATGGCGAAAACGGTAAGCCACTCACAGCCGATGAGGTCCGGGAGATTGAAGGGCAGATCAAAGTCGAGATCGCTGAAGCCGCACAAGCTGCCAAGATGCGCGGTAAGCTGTCCGGCAGACTGCAACAGATCGTGGCTGACATTCTGGAAGTTAAGACACCGTGGCATGAAATCCTCGAAAAGCATATGGTTAGCCGTGTGCAGCAGGGTCAATCGTGGCGTCGTCCCAACCGCCGCTTCTTAGATACGTATCTCCCAAGCGTAGACAAATTACCACAGATGGGCGAGCTTGTGGTGCAAGTTGACGTGTCCGGCTCCATCTCACGCCAAGAGTTGAGTTATTACAACGGTCACCTATCACGCATCATCACGCAGTGCAGACCGAGTAAAGTACACGTTATATACACAGATACGCAGGTACAACGCCATGATGAATTTGACTGTGGTGAAGAAGTTACTCTGGAGTTCTTTAGCGGTGGCGGTACTCATATGCCCGCTGGTTTTGATTATTGTGCTGAGCAGGGTATCGAGCCCGATGTGTTTGTATGCCTGACTGACGGCTACACGGACTTCGGTGACGACCCCGGCTTCCCTGTCGTGTGGTGCATCAGCTCTGACGTTGAAGCCACCCATGGCGAGAACATCCACTTCGAGATGGAATGATGGACTGGGAATGGCAGACAATGCCGTACGCAGTGTCCAAGTTAGGGCTCAAGTACCGTGGCGTTACCAAAGCAGTGGTCGCCGAAATGTTTGGGCTGTACTCTGTTTACGGCACGAAAGCAAACAAGTTCGTCGGTACGTTTGAGACGCTGGATGAAGCCAAAGCGTGGGCGCAAGCCGTGTGCAGAATGGAGGTATCAGAGTGACAAGATTGACAGACTCAATAGAGAAGTTGGAGTCCGAGTATGAAGAAGCCCTGACTGAAATCGCCCGACTTGACAAAATCATTGGTGATCTGGAAAGCGACGTTGCAGACGCGAAGTTCCAAGCGGATGGGTTCGCAGACGAAGTTCGTGATCTGGAGGAGTTCCAAGACTGGGTGTTCGAGACGTACCCGGACATCAAGACCGCATATGAGGTACGACTACGATTGGAGAATGCCGCAAATGGAACCGCAGCCAAACATCCGACTTGAGTGGGCTGACATCAGCCCCTACCGCGCCGTACTTTATGAGATACGCGAAGACAACCCATTCAACCGCAAGATCGCATCTGTGGAGTATGACTGGGAGAGTGGCACGTTCATGTCCTGTATCCACAACGGAGAAGTTCTGTTTGACGCAGAGCTTGAACTGGCTACGAAGATAGAAGCCCAAGAGCATGCAATAGCCATGCTTGTCCTTAAACGAATGGAGTTAGCAATGTGAAATACTCAGCAAAACAGTTGGACGACAACCGATACATCAACGTCGAACATGACGAGTGGTACGGCTGGGTGTACGAAAGATTCACCGAGAAGATGGAGGCTATCGGTATCTGCGCTGACCGCTTGCACTTCAGCATCTCGTACAGCCAAGGTGACGGTGCATGCTTCGAGGGCAAAGTCGAGGATTGGGGAAAGTACCTAGAGAGTCTTGGGTACACCGACCCTATACTAATCCAAGAGGCAACGCAGCTCTGGTCAATGTCTTGGTCCCAAAGGGGCCGGTACTCGCACCAGAACAGCTTGTCATTCGATGAATGTATCTACTTGGGGGACAACCCCCATGATGAGGAGGAAGACTCTCTACGAGCAGCGGTATGGGATGTGCACATGCGGCAGTTTGATCTACTAAAGATATCTGAGGAGATCATGGCCAACATAAAAGACCATTGCACTGACCTGTACAAGCTGCTCTTGGAAGAGTATGAGTATCAAACAAGTGACGAAGCAATAGCTGACTTTCTTGAGATGAATGAGATTGAACCACTAACTGAAGAGGAATAACCCAAATGGCATACGTAGCAATTTCTTTTGACCTGCGCGAGTCCGTTCGCCGCAACATCGACGCAATGAAACGCCGCGAGCTCAATGCAGCCGCGCCCAAAGAGAAGACAGAGGCGGTTCGTCTTCATCAAGTAACGCAGCACCACCTTGAAATAGTGTGGGGTGAGCACTTGCATCTGAAACCCATCATTCCGCAGAAATGGTATCGTAAAGTTCAGAACGTCTACCTCAAAGCTGAGCGCAAGATTGGAGACACTGACGTTAGTGCAACGATGACATATGAATTCCCTGACACCATCCCCGCACCTCCGGGTTCCGAGCACTACATCCGTAAAGACGTGGGTGAAGAGTTCCCCGGCATGAAAGAGTTGCTGGACGCCGCAGTGAACCGCCGAGAGATCGAGTTGCGCTGGAATAAAGTTCACGATCAGGTGACTACGTTTATCAAGAACTGCAAGTCGCTCAACGAAGCACTCAAGCTGTGGCCGGATGTCAAGTTGTACATCCCGCAGAACTACTTGGATCGTGTGGAGCAGAAGACTAACAAGCCCAAGGAATCTCGTGCCGCAGAGGTGCTAAAGCAGATCGACACGGACACCGCTACTGCCTCGGTGGTGGGATTACGTTTTGTAGAGGCACTCAAGGAGCAAGCATGACAGAACTGGAACTGAAACGCCGAGCCATCCACAACTTCAAAGCCTATGAAATCCCTAAACACACCAAGCGTAACTACCAGCGCCAGTGGATCGAGTGCATCCGCACCCTCGGCCCGAAATGGAAACTTGCAACCCCCGTGCAACGACTATGATTTCCCAGAGACAATGGAGCAGCGACTCGCTCGCATTGAAACCCGCCTTGTCAGGCTCATGATTCACTTAGGAGTAAACCCGTATGGCAATTGAACGACCAGCACTAGCCAGTGACGTACAAGTCGGTGGTGACCACTACCGAAGCAAGGCTGTCCAACCATGGACAGCAATGGAAGCATGGATGACTCCAGAGGAGTTTGAAGGCTTTTTGCGTGGCAATGTCATCAAGTACATCGCTCGTTACAAAGACAAGGATGGCCTCAAAGATGTCTATAAAGCTAAGCACTATCTCGAAAGACTTTTGGAACTTCTTGAAGGACGTAGCAATGGTCAACAGTAACAGCGCACTGGGTAGTACAACTCTGGCAAACACAGTGAGCGCTCCACTTGCGCAGAGCATGTGGCACAGCACCGGTACCTACGGCCCAGATATAAACCCAAACCCTTTTGGTCAGGCGGTTCGTCTTGACGTGCACCGAGCCGCCAATGGGTTCATACTGCGCTCAGCCCGTGTGGAGGGCGGGCTCGCGGTTACTCAGATCGCTGCCACTATCGAGGAACTCAGAGACTTAATCACCGCAGAACTCGTAGCTCAAAAAATGGATGAGAGATAACCATGCCTGACTTACAAACTGAAATCTTCAAAAAAGTATTGCCCAACATGAGCAACCTCAAATTCGACGACCCCGGTGGAGAACAAGAAGTCATCGTGGAGACTGCCTCACAGAATACCAGCGTGGCGAAGTCTATCTGGGAATACGTCAAAGCGCATCCCAACCAAACGCTGGCTCCGATTGTCAAGGCGTTCCCTGATATCGAGCGAACAGGGATATCCACCCGACTGACACAGATGCGAAAGCGCGGCAACATTATTGCAACACCCAGTGCTAAGGGGTTTCTCTACTCTGTTTCATCTGACACGTACAGCGCACTGTCAAGGACAGAAGCTCTTGCAAAAGCCCAAGAAGCGCGGCAGGCCAAGCGGAAGCAACGACAAATCCGAGCACATGTCAAAGCTGCAAAATCCAAGGCTATGAAGCCCACAGCGCCGGCACCCAAGGCAGTGGCTCGGCCCGAGGCAACTCCACGAACAAGCGTGGCATCACTGTTGGACACGATGAGCATTGTCCAAGCCCGTGAACTGTATGATCAACTCAAGAAAATCTTTGGAGGCTAATATGCTGTTCTTACAACAACCCATCAACCCCGTTGACGTAAGGGGGTATAACGACGTCTCGTTCAACCCTCATGCCCTGAAGACCTATTGCGAAGAAATGAACCGCAACATGGGTTCTATTACGCACATGCTGCAAGACTTACAAGACCAAGTCAACCGACACAAGGAGTTCTCCGACTGGGTTGATAAGTTCAGCCCCGAAGCGCGTAAAGCGTTTGAGGCGCACAAGAACGTGATGCAAACGTTTGCTAGCGCAGATGATGGTCCGATGACTTACGCTGCGGAAGGACAAGCATGAAAAACCTCATCCGTCGATTCTTGCGCTGGGTGAACACGGACTCCCCCGAGACAGCGCAAAACATAACAATCGGGTCGGTGACGCCACCCCGTGATGACCAGTGCCAGCTCACTATCCGTGATGCTGTTAATGGCAAAATACTTGAGCTGTCTATGTTCAATCCAAGCATTCGCGCTGGCGGTGGGTGGACACATACAGCCTACGTCGTCAAGTCTGATGACAGTCTGGTTGAAGCAGTTACTTCACTTCTAGTTCTACACAAGTTGACCAAATGACAAGCCCATTCAACTGGCGCTCGGACAAGAGCCCATCTATCTTTGCAACTGACAAATCCTTCACTGGAAAAAGCAATGGCAAAACCATCTCAGAACTCGCATCCGAAGCGGTCGAGAAGCAGCGACTCGAAGGCAAGCGACCCGGAACACTCCATGGACTCAGCAAGGAGTACGACGAAGTCTTGCTTGCCCGAGAGTACTACATGCACCAGCGGTACCTCGAAGATACCAAGAACTCTGGACGATCTCAAAGCATGGTGGCCGTTCGACAGATTGGACCCGACAGTTTTGCAGAAGCTCGGAAAGCGATTGCCAAAGCACGCAGACGTTGAAGATGCACTGATGTAGGAGGCTGTATGCCAAGACCCAAATCTGAGATTACTGGCCAGCAAGGCTTTGTGGGTATTCGCCTGACCGAAGCCCAACGCAACGAGTACAAACGACTTGGAGGCCCAGCGTGGCTACGCAGAGTTCTAGCCGAGAGCATCAACAAAAAGTATGAAACCCAACCCTCCCATGCAAAAGGGGCGCAAGCTCCCGCGAGTAACCCACAGACGACTCGCACACATCATGGCCATCATGCTTGATGGTCCAACCACAGCGCAAGAAATCCACGAAGAAGTGGGTATTGCCAAATCCACAGCATATGATTTGCTTCACGCATTTCATTTCGCCCATGTCGCGCACATCAGTGCGTGGGAGGACGACTCTCGTGGATACAACATCATCCCAGTGTTCTCACTTGGACAAGGGCGTGATGCACGTAAGCGACCGCGCAAGAAGACAACCGAGAGGGCGGCAGCGTACCGCCAGCGAGTGCGTGAACGTGAGAAGATTGCAGCCATGACCGGAGTGTCCCCATGAGATACCTAACCCTAGACTTTGAGACGTTCTACTCCAAGGACTTCAGCTTATCCAAGATCACCACGGAGAACTACATCCGCGACAAAGAATTCCAAGTCATTGGATTCGCGTATCAGCTCAACGATGAAGAACCTGAGTGGGTGACTGGGTCTGATGGAGCCATCGCCATGAAACTGGCGGCGCTGGACATTGAGAACAGCTACCTGATCTGCCACAACATGGCGTTCGATGGAGCCATCCTCAAATGGCGCTACGGCCTTGAACCCAAGTACTACCTCGATACGCTGTCGATGGCGCGACCTATCACGGGTCAGACTGTCGGCGGTTCACTGGCTGCGTTGACCAAGAAGTTCATCGTTGGTGGTGCAAAAGGTACTGAAGTCGTGAACGCGCTTGGCCTGCGACGGGAAGACTTCCCTGCGGCGCAGTTGCATCAGTACGGCGAGTACTGCAAAAACGACGTGGCCCTTACGTGGACCTTGTACAACATCCTGCGCCAGTGGAATCCCCCCAAGGAACTCTACATTCAGGACTTGATGCTGCGCATGTTCATCGACCCAGTACTTGAGCTGGACAAGACTGTTCTGGAAGAACACTTGCTCAGAGTGCAGACCAACAAGACCAAGCTAATGGCTAGGATTGACACATCCATTGGACGTGACGCACTCATGTCCAACCCGAAGTTTGCAGAAGTGCTGAAGCAGCTTGGCGTTGAGCCCCCCATGAAGATCAGCCCGACCACGGGCAAGGAAGCGTATGCGTTTAGCAAAACCGATCAAGCGTTCAAGGCTCTCTCCGAGCATCCAAATCCAGCGGTACAAGCCGTCGTTGCTGCGCGGCTCGGGGTTAAATCGACACTGGAGGAGACTCGAACGGAGTCTTTCCTTGGTATCGCAGACCGTGGACCGCTACCCATCCTGCTCAACTATTGGGGTGCGCATACTGGCCGAGCGTCTGGTGGGGACAAAATGAATCTCCAGAACCTGCCGCGAGGTGGGGCGTTGCGTCGATCCATCGTAGCCCCCGAAGGGCACGTCATGGTGGCGTCAGACTCAGCGCAGATCGAAGCCCGTGTGGTAGCGTGGCTTGCTGGCCAGACCGATCTGGTCGAGGACTTCCGCAACAACGTGGACATCTACTCATCGTTTGCCTCGGTGGTGTACGGACGCCCAGTTGACCGCAAGCGCAAAGAAGTCGGCCCAGATGGCAAGGAGTTCAACCCAGACAAGGTTGAAGGCTTCGTAGGTAAGACTTGTATTCTTGGCCTCGGCTACGGCATGGGCGCTGAGAAGTTCAAGGCAACGCTCAAGATCGGCGCTGGTGGTGTGTCGGTGGACATGCCCCTCGATGAAGCCAAACAGACCGTCACGATCTATCGCACCAAGTACCACAAGATATCCATGCTGTGGAACGAAGCCAACGCCGCACTGGATGTCATGGCGCGTGGGTACGAAGGGGAGTTCGGTGTGGGCATCAAGCTCAAGTGCACCCCCGAAGGCATCCACCTGCCCAACGGCACCATGATTCGGTACCCCAACCTGCGCAAAACCCCTGATGGGTACGAGTACGATGGTCGTTATGGTCCGGTCAAAATCTACGGTGGTAAGGTAGTTGAGAACGTAGTCCAAGCGCTTGCCAGGATCGTTGTGTTCGACCAGATGGCCAAGATCGACCAAGAGATGCGTATGTGCGATAACCCACAAGCGGGTTCGCGCTACCGTGTTGTCCTGACCGTACATGACGAGGTTGTTGCCGTAGTTCCCAAGGCTGCTGGCAGCTGGGCAGTCAAGCTCATGACGGAGATCATGTCAGTTCCACCACGCTGGTGCAGTGACTTGCCAGTGGCCTGCGAGGCGGATTTGGGACGGTCTTACGGTGATGCAAAATAACACTTGACAACCGTTACGGATGCCCTAACATACACACATGAGCCCAAGGTTTTTACCCCTTGGGTCGCACCCCTATGAAAATTCCAGCTTGGACATTCAGTCAACTTGAGAAGTTTGAAACCTGCCCTCGGCAGTACTACCACGTTCGCGTCAAGCGTGATATTGTGGAGTCACCCACAGAGGCAACGATGTGGGGTGAACGAGTGCACACGGCGATGGAGCTGCGCATCAAAGACGGTACACCGCTACCCGAAGGGATGACGCAGTGGGAGGGACTTGCCAAGAAGTTGGAAGCCATGCCCGGCAGCAAGATGTGCGAAGAGAAGATGGCCTTGGATGAGAACTTCCAACCATGTGACTGGTCAAACGCTTGGACTCGCGGTATCGCTGACTTGCTTGTGGTGAATGGGAACGCCGCAGCCACCTTGGACTACAAGACTGGCAAACGCAAACTCACCCACCAACTCATGCTGTATGCAGGCTACACGTTTGCGAAGTACGAGCAGGTCAACACTGTCACCACTGGCTTTGTCTGGATGCGTGACAAGAAGATCGACAAAGAGGTCTTCACGCGTGACCAAGTGCCCATGATCTGGCAGACGTTTGTGCCCAAGGTTCGCAAGCTGGAGAATGCATACGAGCGTGACGCATGGCCGTGCCGACCCAGTGGGTTGTGCAAGGGCTGGTGTCCTGTCAAAACATGTGAGTTCTACAAGGATAAAAAGTAATGGCTGGCACACCCGAAGGCAAAGTCAAAGACGCAGTTAAAAAAGAACTGCGTAAGCGGAATATCTGGTACTTCATGCCCATGCAGAATGGGTTTGGAGTCGTAGGTATCCCTGACTTTATCTGCTGTCATAAGGGCAGGTTTGTCGCCATAGAGACTAAGGCTCCGGGTAAACGAGGATGTACAACGCCCAACCAAGACCGTACATTGGCTGAGATTGCTGAGCACGGGGGATGGGCTGTTGTCGTGGATGATGTTCAACAACTTATTGAATTTTTGGAGGTGAAAGATGAATAAAGGCGGTCCCAAAAAAGCAGCCTATGACAAGGCATACAACGCTCGTCCCGAGCAAGTTCAGAACCGCATGGAGCGCAACCGTGCTCGTGCTGCGCTGATGAAAGATGGCAAAGTTCACAAAGGAGATGGCAAGGATGTTGACCACAAAAAGATGCTGGATGGCGGAGGCACCAACGCCAAAAGCAATCTGCGAGTTGTAGACAAAGAAACCAACCGTGGATGGAGAAAAACTAATGGCAAAAATTACGGGGGCTGAGCCGATACGCTACATAGACACGGGGACGTTCACATTCTTTGGGCACCCCGTGCCTCGCAATGTTGCCGATATGGTATGGCAGCTCACCTGCGAATGGGGACACCCTGAAGTAGTCTGGAAAGTACGCGGTAACGACGTAGTACACCGCTTTACGTTTGAAGACAAAGTGACGACTGAAACAATACTTGCTGCCCTTGTGGCGATGAGAATGTCATGCTGATCCGACAAGATAAAAAAGCAGTCATCCTAAAACTGCGAAACCCTGCACGAGTAACCACGGTAGTCCCTACCGCCAAACTTGTGGAACACGAGGGGCAGACCCTTGTGGCTGTACCGCATCGACCTGATGAAGTGAAAGTTCTTCGCAACCTTGGGATTAACGCCCCCGACCCGATGAACTATTACTACAAGTGGCCCGGTCGGTTCAAACCATTCCAAGCGCAGATCGAGACAGCGAACTTTCTGTCCATGCATGACCGTGCATTCTGTCTGAACTCCATGGGGCTGGGCAAGACTGTTACGGCTCTATGGGCCTATGACTACATGCGTGACAGCAAGCTGGTCAAGAAGGCGCTGATTGTTTGCCCGCTCTCTACGATGGAGCGCACATGGGCAGACGAAGTGTTCAAGACGTTCCCGCATCTGGATGCGACCGTGGTGTATGGCACACGAGAGCGCCGCAAGAAATTGCTGGCGCAGGACTCACACCTGTACATCATCAACACCGATGGCATCAAGACCATCCAAGAGGACTTGGCTGAACGTAGCGACATTGACTTGATCATCGTGGATGAGATTGCCATGTTCCGCAACTCAGGCACAGACCGCTGGAAGATTCTGAACTCCATATGCAACAAGCAGTCTCACCGACGTGTATGGGCGCTGACTGGAACGCCGATTCCGCATGAGCCTACGGATGCATGGGCGCAGTGTCGCATCGTTGTACCAACCAACCCCAACGTACCTAAATACTTTGGGCAGTTCCGTGATCTGGTGATGAAGCAGTTGACCCAGTTCAAGTGGGTGCCTCGGCGCAACGCGCTGAGTACTGTCGAGAGCGTCATGCAGCCAGCCATTCGGTACTCGTTGGATGACTGTATTGATCTACCTGAGCAGACATTCACGACTCGCGATGTGGACATGACACCCGAGCAGTCCAAAGCGTACAAGGCCATGCTGGAGAAGCTCAAGACTGAGATTGACGATGGAGAAGTTCTCGCAGTCAACGAGGCGGTCAAAGCCAACAAGCTCGTTCAGATTGCCTGCGGCGTGGTGTATGGGCAGAACGGCGAGTACATTCACATCCCCAACAAGCCACGCATTGACGTTCTAAAAGAACTGATCGAGCAGTCTGAGGGCAAAGTGCTTGTGTTCGTGCCACTCACCGGTGTGCTGGAACACTTGGTGGATGAGCTGAAGGATGAACTTGAAGTCGCAGCAGTCCATGGAGCTGTGGGTAAGAACGAGCGGGATGAAATCTTCCGTGAGTTCCAAGAAGGCACTCGCTTACGCGCCATCATCGCCAACCCGGCAACCATGTCTCATGGGCTCACACTGACTGCGGCAACCACGATCATCTGGTACGCGCCGATCCACAGCAACGACATCTATGAGCAGGCTTGCGCTCGTGTCAGACGACCCGGTCAAACCCGAACGACAGTGATTGCTCACATCGCAGGGTCAGACATTGAACGAAAGATTTACACCCGACTGCAAACCAAGCAGAAACTGCAAGGAACTTTACTTGAACTCATGAAAGGAATAACAGATCAGTGAAAACACCTAGTAAAAACCCCACAAGTTGTAGTACCCTTAGACCCCCCGGAGACCAACATGAAGCTGTCAGAGCTGGTTGAAAAATACATCGAACTCAGAGACAAAAAAGCTGAGTTGAAACACGCATACGACGAAAAAGCCGCCAAGATCGACACTGTGTTGGATCAGATCGAAGGCACACTTTTGAAAGCGTTTGACGCTGCTGGTATGGATTCTGCAAAGACTTCTGCTGGCACCGCTTACACATCCACCAAGACGACTGCGTCAGTGGCTGACAAAGACTCATTCATGGATTTCGTAAAGTCCAAGGGTGAGTGGCACCTTTTGGAGACTCGTTGCTCCAAGACCGCTGTTGAACAATTCAAAGAAGTCAACGGTGAAGTACCCCCCGGCGTGAACTGGCGCGAAGAGCGCGTAGTGAACATTCGCCGTTCTTAATTTAACTGGAGAACCCACGATGAGTAACATCATCCCTTTCGATTCTGGCAACCTGCCTGCGTACCTACGTGAAGCCAAAGCTGCTGACCTGAACACTGACCTGACCGCCCATGCGGGTACAGGCTTCCCCATCATGTCCATCAAGGGCAAGAATTTCACGGTCGTTCGTGATGGTGAGCGCACCACACTGACCAAAGAAGTTGACGGTGAGCGCATCGCCGTTCCATCCATTGAAGTCGTGCTGGTCAAAGCCAACAAAGGCAACAGCAAGGTGTTCTACGCCAAGGGCTACCAAGAAGGCAGCGAAGCTACCAAGCCTGACTGCTTCAGCAACACGGGCGACCGCCCTGATCCCTCGGTGGCGCAGCCGCAGAGCAAGTCCTGCGCTACCTGCCCGCATAACCAGTGGGGCAGCAAAGTGGGTGACAACGGTAGCAAAGGCAAGGCATGCCAAGACTCCGTGCGTATGGCCATCGCCACGCCTGATCTGATCAACGATCCGTACCTGCTGCGTGTGCCGCCTGCATCCATCAAGAGCTTGGGTGAGTATGGCAAGATGCTGGCCAAGCGTGGCGTGGGCTACAACATGGTGGTGACCCGCATTGGGTTCGACATGGAGTCCCCGACCCCGAAGCTGACGTTCAAGCCCACTGGTCTGTTGAGCGATGGTGGCTACGCTCAGGTCAAGGAAGTCATGGCGTCTGACGTTGTGACATCCATCCTCGGTTCGGAAGGCATCATGGCTGGTACGGAATCAGCAGTGACTGAAGACGAGCCCTTGCCCACTGTGGACGTTAAGAAAGCTGAGCCCGTTGCCGAGAAGCCCAAGGCTGCGGCCAAGCCCAAAGCTGAACCGAAGCCGGAGCCCAAGCCTGAGCCCAAAGCCGATGTTGACGTTGACATCCCCGGACTCGATCTGTCGGGTCTGAATTTCGACGACTAAGCTAACGGGGGGAAAGCGGATGCTGGTGGATAACGCCCAACCAAGTGATTAAGTTCATGCGGTGCGGCCCCACCAGACGCAGCGAGTACCCCCACCTTTAGCCCTGCGGGGCTTTTTCTTTCGGAGTAATCATGTCATACGAAGTCAACAAGCGGCAAATTGATACAGTCATAACAGACATAGCCATCGTACTTTCTTCCACTGGAGCACCCAAAATTGAGGCCATGCTGGCTCTGGTCGAGATGGCTGGCCGCATTGTCGTGGACGCATCGGAAGGTCCAACCCATGGACAACAACTATACAAAGCAGCTGCCGAGCATCTTGAACGAACTGTTCGTGTCGGCGCTTCAGCGCAAGGGAAACCTGTCCTGACTGGAGCGTGAAATGAACACGCTTGAATTCCTACAAACCATATTGCCGGACGAGGGGTTCAAGTTTGTAGGTCTCTCTCGCATTGGTTCTGGTGGCATCGCTCATAAGGCGTACGAATCACTGGAGCTGATGGCCAACGCGATTGAGTCCTACGACAAGCAAACCAATCTGACTGTCTACCATGCCTGTACGGCCTACAAAGCTGCCAGCTTTGAAGTCGAAGTGGACGGAGAAACCAAGACCAAATACCGTGGCCCACAGAACTGGCTCAAGGCCAAATCATTCTGGGCTGACATTGACTGCGGCGAGTCCAAGGCGGCTGAAGGCAAGGGCTACGCTACCAAGATGGACGCAGTCAAAGCGATTGTCGGGTTCTGCCAGAAGTACGGATTCCCCGCACCCATGGTGGTGGATTCTGGTGGCGGCATTCACTGCTACTGGCCACTGACCAAAGCAATCGGACCCAACAGCTGGCGTACCATTGCCAATGAATTCAAGGCTGCACTGGATGCAGCTGGTCTCTTGGTAGACCCCACAAGAACTGCTGATCTGTCTTCAGTGTTGCGCCCGGTCGGTACACACAACCGCAAACCCGGACGCGATGTAAAGTTAGTTCAGGTCAAACTACCACCTAACCCTGTCACACCCGAGCAATTTGCTGACGCAGTCACCAAGGCTGTGAGCTCTTTGCAGGTCATCCCACCCAAGGTCAACTTTGATCCGGGCTTGAACGATGACTTGATCGCCCACTTGGGCCCACAGATCGAGTCTTCGGCCGAAGAAATTGCGAATCACTGCCAGCAAGTTGCCAAGATGCGTGACACGCTGGGCGACGTGGACTATGAGTCATGGCGTGGTGTGATTGGCATCATCAAGCATTGCGTCGAAGGGTACGACAAGGCCGTAGAGTGGAGCGCCAACAGAGCCGCCACTGGCCATAGCAACACCGATGTACTGGTGAAATACGAAACGTGGAGCTCCGGCCCCGCGACCTGCGAGTTCTTCCAGAAGTGCAACGCTGGTGGTTGCAGTGGATGTGTCCACAACGGCAAGATCAAGTCACCCATCGTGCTTGGCCGTATCACCCCTGAGCCCCACGAAGAAACTGTTGATGTTGTCGTGGATGATGAGGAAGTCGAGACAGTAGTACCGGCACTGCCCGACAACTACGAACATCAAGCCAACCGGATGATCCGGTTCATCAAGGACAAGGACGGAGTCAACCAGCCGTACACCTTCTGCCAGACCCTGTTCTACCCGGTTCAGCGTATACGCAAGGCCGATGGAACTTTTGCATTCACTATTCGTATGCACCTGCCGGACAAGCGGGTGCGGGACTTTGAAGTGGACACCGCCGCACTGGCGTCATCGTCTGATCTGCTCAAGGCGTTGTCCCGCTATGAGTTGATGCCCACAAACAACAAGGACGCTACGATGCACCTGACTGCATACATACGTGATTCCATCCACAAGCTCATGGCTGAACAGCGGGAGACTGATACCCTCACCGCCTTTGGCTGGCGCGACAACATGAATGGCTTTCTGGTGGGCGACCGCCTGTACCATCCCGATGGCTCCGTGCGCAAAGTGTTTATTGGCGGCGCGGCGGCTGACCACAAAGCAGCATACCCCATGCCCCGTGGATCGCTGGCAGCATACTCCGATGCCGTGAACTTCGTGTACAACCGGGTCAACAGTCAAGCAGCACAGTACGTGTTTTGCAGTGCCTATGGCTCCCTGCTGTCCCCGTTCGGTGAGGACAGCTACAACGGCGCTCTGGTGGCCGTTATCAGCGGCAAGTCAGGCAAGGGCAAGACCTCGGTGTGCCGTGCAGCCCTGTATGGGATTGGAGACGCCAATAAGCTGATCTTTGCTGGCAAGGAAGGCGCGACCCGCAACGCTCGTTGGGCCATCGTGGGTGCTCACAAGAACGTCCCTGTGGTGTTCGATGAGATGACTGACATGGACCCCGCCGAGTACAGCAGCATGGCTTACACCGTGTCGCAGGGTACTGACCGAGCCCGACTGACCTCCAGTGGTGGCAAGGTGGGCTTTGCCGAGCAGCACACATGGAAGATGAGTCCATTCCTGACTGCCAACGAAGACATGTATTCCAAGCTGGCGTCGCATAACGCCAACACTCAAGCGGAAGCTGTGCGTATGGTGCAGGTCAACTTCGCCGAGTACAACGTGCCCATCATCAGTCCAGCGTCTGACGTGTCGGATGCGATTGACGCCATGCGAGAGAACTGGGGTCACGCAGGTGACAGCTTCATCAAGCATATCGTGACAAAGCAGAAAGATGTAGCGGATTTGTTTGCCAAGTTGTCCGGTCGATTGAGTAATCTCCTGCCAGATGCCGAGTACCGGTTCTTCCGAAACCATGCCGCCTGTACCCTGACAGCGGCCCATATCCTGATCGACCTTCAGATTGTGCAGTTCAACTACCAGTCATTGGAAGACTTTGCGGTTACTTTGATGCGCGACATTGTGTCCACGGTGTCCACTGGGAACATGACTTCACCGGGCGAGGCGATCAACCGCATGGTTCGGGACTTGTCCAGTCGCATCATTGTCACAACCGAGTACCGCGATCTGAGGACTGATGCTCGTGGCCCCGAAGAATCCCTGTCCCGCGTGATTGGCACCGCTGCTGGTCGGCGCATATTGGGCAATCAGCAGACCAAGGGCAAGGACCGCTACGCCGGTAAGTTGTTCATCGCCAAGAAGGAGCTGGCTGACTGGTGCTCCAAGAACCGGATTGAGCCCAAGGAAGTCGTGGAGTACGCCACAGCCCAAGGCTGGATCATTCCATGGCAAGAGAAAGTCAATATGGGGCGCGGTACGGTGTTCTCCACCGGTAGCTGCACCTGCTGGGCGTTTGACTACTCTGCGATGGAAGGAGCTGTTGAAAAGACCAGTGGTCCTATGCCAGTTGCATCTGCGGAAGATGTTGCTGTATCATCGGCTGGCTAGTGGTTTTGGGTTTCCGCTAGCTTTTGGTTCTCCTAGCTTCCCCCCGGATTGAAAGGTCCGGGGGGTTTTTTACGCCTGTACGTTGACAGTAGGAGAACTGCGCCAGAGTAACTGGCCCTGATTGTCGTACCCCGCGATGACTTTGAGGCCCGGCTGGTATTGCTGAATCTGAACCGGTGCGGCGCGGGAAGCCTGTTCCGGCTGGTCATGCCGAAGCAATGGGACTGAAGACCGAATAACCGGCGGATCAATCCTCATTGGCTCAGCACTTCCAAGCGCGAAGGCTCTTGTTGATACGGCTGTCCGGGTCTTTGGCCGTCTTCTCACTGGTCAGCTTTTTCTTCATGCCTTCCATGCGAGCGCAGAACGAGTCTTTACGCGAACCGCCTTCAGGCTGGGGCGGCTTCAGGTTCATGCCTTCTTTCTTGGCGGATGCGCGACCCTTGGCGTTCAAGCCGCCATTCGGGTTCTGACCTTCTTTACGTTGCCATGCAGGTGTCTTAGCCATTATTTCTTCCTTTCGGTTTTCGCTGACTTGAGGAAGTCAGATTTGGTAGGAGCACCTTTAGTGCCCGGCTTACGCATCTTCTCACCAGAGCCTTCAGCAATTCGCTTTTGCTTGGCGTGGATGTTTGCATACAGTCCCGGTTTGGTAGCCATGGTAAATCCTTACACTGGTTGATAAACCACCGTAACGGCGGCGTTGTCTCCTTTGTCCACGAACAAACCTTTTTCGCAAAGGATGCCGGGCTCAGGAAGCATGATTGTAAAGATGCCTTGGGCGCTTGGGTCAATACCAAACACCATAGGGTCACTTGTTGAAGTGCCATCATGCGCGTAACAGTCCGTAGTCTGCGCCGCAGCGGACGAAATATAGAACGCTCGAAGGTAACACGGCCCGGTGTAAATCTGCGCGTTTGCGTAGATGTGAGTTGATTTCAAATTCTTGGCCATATAAGTTCCTTAGATTCTGCTAATTTCTTGCACAAAGCGCTTGTTGGACGTGGTGGTTTGCACACCGCCGACAACGCCGCGCTCACGTTTACGTGCTTCAGCAACTGCTTGGAACAGCTCTGCCAACGGCTGGACTTTATAGCCCTTGGCCCTACGAGAGGCTTGAAGTTCTTCCCACTCTTGACGCGCTTCGGCCATGGCGGCAGTGTCACCGTCTTTACTCGCAGACACGTAGTTGGTCTTGATCTCAGACGCCTTGTCAGCGTAGTACTGGTTTTGGTCAGCAACAACCCGCTGAGTAAATTGCTGGCGGGTGATTGTGGTGGTGGGCAACCCAACTGCTTGGAACGCTGCATCCACGACGGAGATTTCTTCCGGCTTCAACACAACGTCTTTGTTGCGGCGGGTCACGCCCTCATCCAGCATGCGGTAGCCCTTCATGGCGTTACCGATACCGTTGGGCATTGCCATCTCCAGACCACGATAGTAGTCACCCTTGAGCATGAACCCGAAGGCGTCAGCCATCTTGAGGCTCAGACCGGCGGACGCGCCCATCATGGCAACCAGAGCTTTCTCTGCACCTGCACGGCTGGTCATGTCGATCTGAGCGTAGGGGCCGAACGGGGAAGCAACGTTTTCCATGCCGAGCTTCTTGCCCAGTGATTCAATACCGGCAGCACCGGTGGCACCACGAAGAACCAGATCAGCCACAGCTTGGTCACCAATCCAGCGGCGCAGCATGACTTCGGGGTCTTCCGGCTCGTCATCGCCCAGAGCACTGGCTACTTTGGACAGAATCCATGCAGCCTGTGAGACAAACGGCACTGCCAGCACACCACCAATCGCGGCCATCTGAGCAGTGATGAAACCCAGCATCTTGCGGGCGACGGCTTTTTCCTCTTTGGAGGACTTGCCAAACGCAGTGGAGATCAGCTTGGCCAGCATGGACAGTTGGATGATCTGGAACCGCTTGAACTGGAATGCAACACGGCCAGCGTTGGACTGCATGATGCGCGGAGTATTGAACCCGTCATAAGAACCATGCGTATTGGACACGACTTCAGCGGCAAACTTGGTAGCGGCATCGGTCTTGTCTTTGCCGTAGCGTTGCAAGTACCCACGGTAGGCAGCGATGGCTGCGGTTGCACGGTTGATGGATTCAATGCGCGTGTTGACGCTCTGCAACTTGTGCAGGGCACGGTTGGCAACGTTGCGCTCACCGGCACGAGCCTTGGCGTCAGCATCCACACCGATGTCAATCTTGCCCATGCCCACCAGGGTCTGGAGCATGCCGCGCACGTCAGCGGGGGCTTTGTCAAAGTCGATGTGATCTGTCAGGCTGATACCTTTGACCAGACCGGACATGTCCTTGTACGCTGCGTTGATCACACGAGCCGAGCGGAAGTAGCCCAAGCGGCCAGCGATGTAGGGCAGCGACAGAACGTAGGTCTGAAGCATCTGCTGCAAGTAGAACGCCGGGCTGGTAGCCAAGAACCACACACTGGTGGTCTTTGTCAGGAACGAACTCAATGTACTGGGGGTCTCATACTTCATGCTGGATGCATGGCGCTTGAGCAGTTCGTTGAAGAACGGCGTGGCAGCTTCATTGTTGTACTTGCGCTCTTGCCGCATCTTGTTGATGGAATCGGCGATATCGTCGTTGTACTGAAGGGTAGCCAAGAAGTGAGCGTTGGCACGACCACTGGTGGCCATGTTGCGCATCATGTCTTTATCAGCACCGGTGATGTCTTTGCGTTGCAGCATGGACTTGCGGGCACTGGACTCAGCGGCAGTAATCAGGTACAGGTCACCCAACATCTTGTCGATGGACTTGAGTGCGTCAGGGTCACCACCTTTGAACTCTTGCGCAACCATCTTGCGCAGACGATTAATTGCCACGTAGGAATCAGAGCTGCTCAGGTAGTCAGCGTAGGCTTCTTTCTCAAAGGCTTCAGGCATGTCGTACATACCGGTCGCCCCAAGGCGTTCCGCAACAGCCTTGGCCTCCGACAGCGTCTCAGCAAACTCCACAACGTAGTGCTTGGGATCAGTCTCGTTCTGCTCAATCCAAGCGATGGCTGCGGGGTCGCGCTGCTCAGCCAGTTCCTCGTAGTGCTTGTACTCTTTGGACTTGGCAACCATGACGAAGTCGCCGTACCGACCGAGGTAGGCGTAAGGCTTGCTGTTGACCAAGTTGTTCAGGCGGCTCTCGCGCTTCATCAGCTTGGCCTTGTCCTTGGCGATCTTGTCCAACTCATCAGCATCACCGAGAGCGGCTTTCTCACGGTCAGAAAACTCGCGGTCGATGGCGTCTTTCACGGCCTTCTGCTTGTCGCGCAGGGCTTCGTTGCCGTAGGCGAACACATCCTTGATCAGCTTCTGAGCTGCTGGCGGGAACGCGTTGAACCGGGCTTCCATGCCCTTGTCGATGTTCAGCAGTGACGTACCCACAAACTCTTCGCCGGGGTAGTAACCCCACAAGCCGGTGGTCGTGGAGTCAAAGATGAACTCGTTGACGCTGCCTTTGCCGGTACCTTGCAGTTCCTTGGGCAGCTTGTCGTACTGCTGGAGAACCTTCTCAACGTTCAGTTCGTGCCGCAAGCGCAGAGCCTGACGTGCGTACTGCGCCTTCAGATAGTCGGCTGCGGAGCGCATGTACTTGCTGGCCATGTTGACCACGTCTTCGGTGATGGCCGATGCCAGAACACCCTTCTTGACTTGATACAGCAGGTCCGTGGTGATGCGCTCAGATGCGGATTGCAGTGGCTTGGGTAGACGACGAGTTAGCGGCTCTGGTCCGAGGGCTTGGCTTCGGCTGGCGAGGCTTTCTCTTTCGCGTCCAGATACAGGAGCGAGGCCGGTTTCACCGCGTTGGCTGGCGTTACGATTGCGGAACGCAAGGGAGCGGACCGCGACAGTTTCAGGCTTCTGGATTTGAAGCGTTCTTGTAGACTGGACATGTTTAATCACCTCCGCCATAAAGGCAGCAGTACCGGGGGCCAACTCTTCAAGTGCTGCACGAGCTTTGGGGTCAGCGTAGGCGCTGAACACTTGTGCAAACAACTCACCTTCCACCATGGTGGAGTTATTCAGATCGGGGAACTTGGTCAGGTCAAACGGATATTCCAAGTACTCACGCCAGTTTTCACGGGTGTTGTACAGGTTGAACATCTCACGGGCGACCACACCAACGGGAGTGATCTTACCGTCTTTCACCGACACTGACATTTCCGGCTGGCTGGAGTAGATGCCACCGTGAGGAGCCATGTCCACTGCGTGGCCGACTTCGTGGGTAACAGTCTCAGTAGCGTGCTTGCTGGAAGTCAGCTTGGCTTCGTTTAGAACGATTGTGTAGCGTCCACCAGTGGTGCGAATCTCACCGTTGATGGCGTCGTCGCTGGTGTCGTTGATGACTTCCCAGTCGCTGACGTAGTCCATGGCATGCTCGATGCCCATGTCTTCAAGTTGATTCTGGGCAGCCGCAACTCCGTCAAACGCATCAGCCAGATCACCCACGTCGTAGAACGCTTTGGACTTGCTGGCCATAGGACCACGTTCTTCCTTACCAACCTGAGCGCGGCTGGTTTCTTTGGTAACCGCAGCTGTTTTCTGCGTGCCCGTAATGGTTTGCTTTTGCGCAGCAAACAAGTCAGCTGTGTTTTCTACGGCGTCTGGCAAGACAAAGATCATGCCGCCATTGAATCCCTCAATGTTGGGCAGCACTTGCTTGAGGAATGTATCGTGTGACGTATTGATGCAACCATAGCTGATCTTTCGATCTGCGGGGTTGGCGGACTTCAGACGTTCAGCACGTTTCTCCGTGGGGTCACCAAGCCATGCAGCATGCACGGCAATGAAAGTGCGATCCGTGGCGTCTTGCGATTCAACCAACCGCAGAACTTTCCCACCGGCATAGTCTTCGGTGTCAGCAACTTGGAGCGTGAAACGCCCAGCGGGGGTAACTTTTGGGCCACCCAGCAAAGAACTCTTGGCCAGCTTATCGCCGGTTTCCTTACCAAACAAAGCAGTGTCTTGAACCAGCACTGACCCATCAGCGTTGAAGAAATGAACTTGCCCGGCTGGTTTGTCCGCAATGATGAAGCCCTTGCCTGATTTCTTGGCGACAGAAGCCATATTCCGGTAAACCATCTGCGCTGTTGGAGACATCTTTGCAACAGCTTCGGCGGGCACATCCGCTTGGACGGTGATGGTTTGTTCGTATGTCTGCGGCAGATTGAAGGCAAAGTTGCTGGCGCTAATGTTCGGATTGAACACCAAGGCCATTGCCAACACACCTTCAGAAATCGTCTTGATTACGTCACGGATCGCAGCCGATACAGCTTCAGCACCCTTGGTGGCAAACGTGACAACGTCTTCCTTGACCCGGGCCAAGAACTCTTCGGTGTCGCGCTTGAGGCCATAGAACTTCTCAAGGCGGTCAATCTGCGGTGCAGGAAGAGCAGCAACTTTGGGGGCGATGGTCTCGTTGATAACGCGGGCTTCCACGTCAATCACGTTGGATTCATCAGTCAGCGCCGGAGCATTTCCACGAGCGCCTTCTGTCGTAGCCCCTTTGTTGGCCAGTGCTGTGCCAGTAGAGCCAGCAACGTCACCGATGATGCGGACAGCAGCCGCGAGGTTAGCCGTTCCACGCTTGGCGAGATCATCCCAGCGAGTCTTTTCATCCCGAGAAAGAACTTCATAGGCGGGCAACTCCGGTGCAAGAACAGTCAATGCGTTCCACTGTTCGGCTGGCGTCTGGACTTCAGGCGGCTTTACTTCTTCAGGCTTGGCTTCTTGCTTGGGCTCTGCTTTGGCTTTACGTGTTCCGGCAGTTTTGCGCTTTTTGGCGTTTCCTTTGCCCACCGCTTCGCCACCTCCGGCTCCTTCGCGAACAGGTACTTCCTCTGTGCTTGACTCTTGAACGGCATTTTCTTCCCCTTGAGTAACGGTGATCTCGCCTTTCTTGGCCCGTTTTTGCTGCTCCTTGCGGTACGGCTCCCACACTGCGTCAATTTCTTTTTGCACCGCAGCCCGACGTGGGTCTTTGGGCGGCAGAGAGTCCAGCAGAGTCTGGAGGGGGGCAACCTTGGCGGCAATAGCGTTAAGCTGCGCAGCTCCCGTAGTGTCCACAGCACCTTGGCTACCACCCGCAGAATCCACTTCACCCATGGATTTGCCTTCACCGGACTCGCCACCATACATTTCGTCGGCAAGCAGTTTGGCGGAACGGTCACCCTTGACGCCCTCAGTCTGCATTTCTTCAGACAGGGTTTGCGTGGGCGACTCTTCGCCCTCGTAGCGAGTGCTATACAGCGCCGTCATTTCCTCAAGGCCAATGCCATCAGGGAATTCAGGCGAACGGTACGTATCAGCCACCGCCACCAACGACTGCGCCAACTCAGTATCAGTGATTTGGAACTCACCGGCTTTCAGAGCCACGCCCATACGCTCCAGCTGTTTTTCAACAGTGTCAACGTTTAGATTGGTGTACTCCGCGATGCTTTCGTGGGGCAGTTGTTCGAGCAACGCCAGACGCAGAATCTCCGCCCGTGTAGCGGCAGGGACGACGTTAGAGCGCTGAACTCTGGGGGCCAATGCGGTGGTCAGCAGGTCAAGAATAATCTCAACGCGGCGTACACCGGGGATGTGGCTCAGGTCTGTGGCGTAGTAGCGGATGCGGGGTTCGTATTGCCTTGGGCCATTTTGAACAAGTTTTTGATCCACACCGGGTTGGTTGGCTTGTTCTGATTGACCGGATACTTGCCCGCCACCCACACCACTTTGGGTTGCTTGAGCTTGTTCATTTACTTGCCCTTGCCCCGACCCCGGCCCGAGTAACTCGCCACCGACAACACCGGGTACTGCACCGGTGCCAGCCCGTATTCCTTCTCCTGACGGCTGTCCAACTTGGAGGCCAAGCGATCCTTCAGCGACACCTCCTGCCCCGACGGATTGAACTCCGCCGGGTTGTACAGCCCCAGCGTTTGTTCCATTTGCTTCTCCTGTTCCGCCTTCGACTGGAACTGTTCCCACCCCGGTAGCTGTTTGCAATTGCAATTTTCCATTTTTAGCTCCTTCTTTAGCTGCTTTGGATTCCTGACTTGCGATGAATCCATCCGTGTCCTTACCAGTCAGGGCTTCATGGATGGCGTTGAGTTGCTCAAGGTATGCACCCTTGGCGTTTTTGGAAAGCGTGTTGAGGTTGCTGGCGGCTTCATCCACCGAGGCAACATGCCCAATCTGGAATTTCTCTGTAACCTTCTCCAGAGCCTTTAACACTTTGTCAGCAGACCCGATAGGGTTGTTGCCGTTGTAAGTGAAGCTCACCAGAGGGCTTGGCTTCTCAGGCGTAGCAAATGCTGCATTGGCTTGAGAGATAGCGTTGGCGATTTGAACTGCCTGTGGGGGCAGCGCAGCGACCTTACTAGCCAGTGCGTTACCAAACGTCCCGATTTGCGGGCCAAGAACTGTCTGCCCAAAGATGGATAGCGAACCTTGGCCTTCGGGGTTGTACGTTGCACCAATGCTGGAAAACGCGTTTTCACGAGCAACTTGTTGCTTTTGCGCTTGCTCAGCCGCTTGATTTTCAGCGTTGGCTTGTTGCTGCGCTTGAGCAATATCCGTGGAACCACCGGAAACAACCGGAGCTATATTGGCGGTCGCAGTAGCCGCAGGCGCTTCAGTCGTGGTCGGCGTGGCGCTAATGTCTGGTTGCGTAAACGATTGTTGGATATCGCTTCCGGTTTGTTGTGACGTACCGCCAAGCAAAGACCCGCCTTCCGGCTGCCGTTCTCCGGCGATAGCAGTCAAACCCCCACGAATCACACCGCCACCGATACCGCCTTTAATCATGGACAGACCGATTTCGTTCATTGCCTCAGCGGAGGTAAGGTCTTTGTACGCGCCAATACGCTCCAACCCAGTCTGTACGCCTTCTGTGCCAGCTTCAATCCCGACACCAATAGCAGTTTGCTTGGCAACTTGTTTGCCTAAACTGGTACCTGCCTCACGAGCCAGAATGTTTGAGCCCTTAGCCAAGAATTTGTTGGCGATACGTTCAGCACCAAGTGCAGTGTCCAAAACCGCAGCAGCGCCACCAGTGGCCAGTGCGCGACCCCTGTCGTCAATACCTTGTTCACGCTGTTCAGCCCGGATTCCACCGTATTCTTGAGCAAGATTGCCTAGGTATGCGCCAGCACCAGCACCAAGGGTTTGACCAATGGCAACGCCCGCAGGACCAAACGGCAGACCCAGTGCACCACCAATAACGCGACCGGCCAGCCCGGTACCAACAGACGTGGCAACTTGAGGGACAACTTCACCCACGGCTTCGCGAGTGGTAGTCCACGGACTGCGCAAGGCTTCTTCGACAGTGTTGATCTGCGAGGGATTCTTGAAAGTTATCCCAGCACCGTAACTCTCAACACTTTTGCCGACATTGGGAAGCCCTAAGTCTTGGGCCGTTGAACCCAGCGCCTCAATAACTTGCCCAGCTCCACGCTTGATATCAGAAACGAGACCCGGTTTGTTTGCCTCAAACCCAAGGCGATCTGCAATGTATCGCGGGTCCATCTCCAGAGTACGGGAAACTTCTTTGACGACATCGTAGTCGCTGAGCGTGTCCCCGTTTGGGATCAGAGCACGAAACTGATCAATTGTGGGCATACTGCACCTTTGTTACGGAGCGGCAAGGGGATTGGCTTGCTGGACAGCCAGAGCTTGTCGGCGACGCTGCTCATCTGGAGCAAAGATAGTAACAGACGAGGTTGGCGTTGCAGTGGGAGGGGTAGTCTTACCACCGGATTTGTCTCGGAAGGCTTTGAGCAGAGGGTCTTCACCAAACACATTGGGGTATTTGGACTTGACAAATTCAATCTCCTTTGGAGTACGAGCTTCCTTGAGTTCATCAAACGCTGCTTTGCGTTCTTCCGGCGAGGCTTCGGCGTTGTTGGCTTTCTTCAGCGTGTTGATAATCCCAGTGACATCACCCGTTTTGCGTGCAGCTTGCGTAGCGGCCTCCAGCAGAATTTTTTGCCCTTTGGGGCCGGCCTGCTCTTCGGGGGTCAGATTAGCAAATTCTTCCAAATGCGGCTTCATTGCAGCCTGCGCTTCCCGATTTTCATTGCCTAGGCGAACCATGTTGCTGTACAGCTGGGCGTGTGCATTGGCCTGGTTGGCCGCCGCGTTTGCTTGACCAGCTTGCGCTTTAAACAACTGAGCATCAATTTTGGCTTGGAGTTCCGCAGCTCCAGTCGCGGCTTGCTTAGCAGAGGCTTGTGCAGACACTTCTTGTGCGCCAACTTGACGTTCCTTGAGAAACTGCTCTTTATGTTTCCAGTAGTTCTCGGGGGACGACGAAGCCATCATCAAGTCTTGTGCTTTAGAAGTCAGCATCTCAAGCGTCTTCAGGTCCGCAGGCATCGACGTCTCTTTGCCATCTTTGGCGGTAATAACAATCGTAGGTTGGCCACCCATAGCGCCGGGGACAATTTTGGCTGTCCCACCATCGGCCAATCCGGGTAGTTTGTCTTCGTTGTATAACGGTATGAAATGCTTTTCCAGCACCGCAGAAACGTTGCCTTTGTTGTTTGCCAGATCAGCGATTACGTTGCGCTGGAACCCAAGAGCGTTTTCTTGACGCACTTCGTAGCGTTCTTTGCGCTTGGCACCGGAAATCTGTAGACCTGCAAGTTCGGCCTGCTGAGCCTTCTCGGTCATGCCAGCAGCGTACAAGCGCTTGGAGTACTCCTCCGCAGCCATTTCGCGAGTCATGGTGGGGCGAGCAGGATTAAGTGCAGCGGTCTCAACAGTTTGTGGGGCTTGCGCCGCATTGGCACGAAGCGTATCAGCCAGTTGGGCACGGTCAGCAGCGTCAAAACCAGCATCACCAGAGTCCACTGACAACCCAGCGGCTTGTTGCGCCCCGATGCCCGTGTCAGCACGAAGGTCACCACTCAGAGCAGACTTGCCAATACGTCCATAGGATTCAGCCGATGCGCTGCGTTGCGTCTCAAGGTCTCGCTGTTTCTGCTCAAACTCAAGAGCAGTCCTGCGTTCAGCAGCTTCCCGAAGCGCAATTTCTTTTTGACGATCTTCGATTGCCTTGAGAGTGGTGTACGTATCCATCCCGCCCTTGGCGAGACCACCAGCAAATGCGCCCAGATTAAATGCCATGATTCATCACCTTCGCGTAATCGACCAACTTGTACCCGTCCGCGTGCAAACTGACTGCGTCAGGGATCAAGGGCTCAACTTCATGTGCCATCACACCCAGCTGGACGCCATGCCCCCAAGTGGCTTGGTATTCGGGCTTGTATTCAAACGCGTAGAACGGTAAGCCGTTATCAAGCGTACCAAGGCGGCGCACGTTTTGTTTGATACGAATGTCGGATGCAGCTGGAGCAGCAAATGCGCCCATTTTCCACAGAGCAGCACCAGAACCTAGTGCGCTACCCAGCCCGGAAGCAAATGCACCGGAAGCCTGTTGTTCTGCGTTGTATGCACTGACGTCGGCGTTGTACTTACCCACACCCAACGAACCAACTTGATTCCACCCCTGCATGGCTGTGTTGGCTCCGGCGTTAAGTGAAGCCCCCACACCGGTGACGGTATCAAAAGCGGTTTTGCCGCCAGCGATGCCTTGGTTTGACGCCCCAAGAGCAATGTTTGTGTTAGCGTTGGCTTGCGCGGGGAGGCCCGCGTACATGTTGTACACGTTGGCTTGCTTGGTCAGCCCAATGTCTTTGGCAGCTTGACGGGTTTGCGTAGAGGCTTGTGCACCGGCCAAGGCTTGCATAGCCCCAATTGCGTTTGTAGACCCAGCGGAACGACCTGATGTGGGGTCAACACCGTACGAGCGGTCTCGCATGGCTTGTTGCTGGCGTTGTGCCTCAAAGGCCACGTTGACATCACCCAAAGCCTGACCAGCCAACATTTCTTGGTAGCCTGCTTCGTTGTATTTGTCGGCGTCTTCTTTCAGCTTTTGCATCGCTGGAATTGCGCCTTCTTCATACCGAGCGTACGCTTTTCTGGCTTGCCCCAGATTGAAGTCACTGACTTCTTTGGTCATCGCAAACTGCTGGTTGGCGCGTTCCTCGGCCACTTTAGATTGGCGCAGCAGTTCTGGATAGATGTCGGTCTTGAAAGATGCCCACTGCGCGTCGGCTAAGTCGGCCAACTGCCGTTGAGCTATCCCAATGTTTGGATCAGGGGTTGGAGCGGAGCTTCCGCCTTTGCCACCTTCAAGCGTCATGCCTGCGCCGAACTTACCGTAACCACCACGGGGGCGGAAAGCCAGTTCCGGCAGCATTTCAAATTCATTGAGTCTCATCGTTTCACTCCAATCCAGCGGCATTCTTCGCGGAGCATGCCGAATATGAACATATTTTGTCCGTCGGAGCAAGCACGTCGCATTACTCCTTCGTATTTGAAGCCTAGATGCTCAACGAATCGTTGGCATTCTACATTGTCCTGCCGTACAAGGCCAGTAATTCTGTTGCATTTGAGTTGTAGAAATGGGTATGCGTGGATTCGGAACAAGAAGTCCTTGGTCATCCAGCGCTTGCCCGGAGCCCCTGCAATGTGTGTACATATGGAGGGGCCAGTGTAGATGTTGTAGACCACACCGGCGATTAGCTCACCGTTTTCTTCCAGCCCAATCCCAACGGACCCTGCGCCAAAATTGTCCTCGTCAACCCGAGAACCGACCCAGTCGATCACCCGCTGGTCTTGCCCGTAGATGGTTTGCTTCATGTGGGAGGTACAGGCCAGACCACGGTGAGTGGATAGCCTGATTGATTTGTGATGTCACGCAACGCCTGACGATATGCTGCCCAGTCCTGCTGCTGTTGGGCAGACAGGGGGCCATTTGGGAGCTGGGTCCAGTCCGAAGAGTACAACAACTCTTTTCGGGTCGCCAAGGCTTGGGCAATTGCAGCTTCATATTTTTGAGTTTCGCTTCGCGTATCCACCCAAGAAAATGTGTCATTACTCCAACGATAGAAACCCGTCGGCAAAATGGCTTTGGTTTGCTTTTGCTCTGGCGTGTAGAACACCAGTTCGTTATTGCGCACAAAAGCGTCTCTGAAGGTAGCGGTGCCCTCGATTGTATTGCTGAGGGCAGCAAAAGTATCCTCGTCGCACTCCCCCGACAATAAAATTTCGCCAGTGAGTGGGTCAAACTGAACGTAATTTTTCATATTTTTGCCTGGTAAGCAGCACAGTATCCTTCGAAACCATATGAGGAATCCGCGACCACGCTGGATATAAACAGTTGTCCAGCAGAATTCCTATATTTCTCGTTGGTTGTCACAATTTTAATTTTATAAGTGCCTGCGGCAAGAGTAATGCGTTGGCTATAAGAATTAAATATAAACCGAGCAATCTTGCTTGTAGTGCCGTAGATTGATTCCACTGAACTGGCTATTTGCTGGTACGGGATTGCTTGAAGTAGGCCAACCAAAGCGTCCGCATTATTGTATAGACGCACCTCAAGTGTACCTTCCATTAAGTAAATGTTAGTTGAGGCAGCACTAAATAATTCTACGCTACCACTAACAAAAAACTGAATCGGTTTTGTGGATACATTAGTGAACGTAAGGATCGTGCCAGGGCCGCCAAAGTAGTTGCCGTTGCTTGGCCCAATACTGGTAACCCCGGAATTAGCGTTTGCTAAATTTAGCAATCCGTTTACGTTCAGTGTTGACCCATCAAACTGCACGTTGGTTGTTGAGCTTCCAAAAGCAAACGTGCCATCACTATTAATGACGCCGCCAGTTCCGGTCATTGAAGTACCGCTGACTTCTGCCGTATTCGCCTTAAATTTACCAGTTACGCTCAAATTACCAGTATTAGTGGTAATGGCAGAAAGACTTGTTACGTTGAGGCGATCGGCATCAATTGATCCAGCTTCAATTCGGGCTGCATTGATGTATCCAGACGTGATTTTCGTGGCATCAAGGTTGGCGATCTTGGCGTCATCAATTGCAGCCAGACCGATCTTCGCGTTGGTGATGGAACCGTCAACAATGTACGCGGCGTCCATGTAAACACCAGGGTTGACAGTTACTCCGTTCACCGTGGTCGGAGTTGTTTGCACCACAAACGGTGCAATGCTACTGAACACCACCCAAGCGGTACCGGTATAGCGGTATGTGACTTTCGTAGATGGCTTGTACCAGAGTTGCCCCGTGGCCGCGCTGCTAGGTTGAGTTTCTTGGCTGAAGTCCGTTGGCGGCGCGATGTAGAACTTATCAGCGCGAATACCAAAAGTCGAAGCCGCTGCACCGCCTGTAGCGGCTACCTCAGACCCAAGCCCAAAACCTGCGAGGCGTCCGTTGACATCGGTTACCACGGAGTACTCTGCCAAGGCAGAACCATCCGATGCGGCGCGGGCAATCATGCGCTGTTGGATCGCGGCAGAAGTGTTTGTGCTTACCGTTTCGACGTCGGTCACATCGGCAAACGTGAAGTTTTGGATATCCCAGTAGCCAGCAGCTCCGCTGTAGTTGTCCAGGAATTCAGGTTGCACGTACTTAACGCCTGTCTGCCAGTCGGCCGACGTCCATAGAAAGTTGTACTCCCCCCAAGTATCGCCGTAGGCTGCAATGTGATCAGCTCGACTTGTGAAGGACGGCTTGTATGGGCTGCGACCCCCATTAACGGGCCCCGGAGCATTGGCATCATTGGAAACAAACTGACGCAGGCTGAAGTACAAATAGCCAGCAGCATTAGATGACGGCCGTGCCCAGAACTTGACGCGGTACTTTTTTGTTGGGTCGATGGGAACAAAGTTGCCTTGATTGGGGTAAGCCCCTCCGGACCCAAGCAGGCGCAAAGCATTATTACCTACCTTTCCGTCTGTAAGAACAACGATGCTTTGACCATTCAAGGACCACTGTTCCAGGGGCAACCCAAGTGAAGTACCACGAATGGTGGCTTGCACGCCAAGCAAAGAATTGGCTGCTGATGTTGCTGAACCTGCCGCATTAGTTGCAGACGTCGAAGCGTTGGTGGCGTATGTTGCCGCATCGGAAGCAGAAGTGGACGCGTTTGTCGCTGAGGTATTGGCAGATGAAGCATATTGAGCCGCATCGGTTGCCTTTGTGGATGCAGTGCTGGCAGACGTCGCCGCAGAGGTTGCACTATTGCCCGCAGCCGTCGCGGAGTTTGCAGCCGTGGTAGCGGACGTCGCAGCGCTAGACGCCGATGATGCCGAGTTGGTTTCCGACGTTGCAGCGTTGGTTGCTGAAGTTGCAGCATTACCAGCGGATGTCGCTGCATTGGTTGCAGACGTGTTGGCTGCTGTCGCCGATGTAGCGGCGTCGGTCGCTTTGGTGGAAGCCGTGCTGGCCGAAGTCGATGCGGCTGTGGCGCTGGTTTGCGCAGAGTCGCGTGCGCTCTCAGCAGACACTTTTGCGCTGGTTGCCGCCGTAGAGGCTGTTTCAGCGTTGGTGGCATACGTGGACGCGTTGGTCGCAGACGTAGCCGCAGCAGTCGCACTGTTGCCCGCAGCCGTTGCCGAGTTTGCCGCCGTGGTGGCTGACGTTGCAGCATTGGAGGCAGAGCCAGCCGCTGAAGTCGCGCTAGTTGCTGCCTGATCCGCACTTGTCGAAGCACTTCCAGCGGAGGTAGCCGCGTTGGTCGCAGACGTACTTGCCGCTGTTGCCGACTGTGCAGCATCACTGGCTTTGGTGGTCGCCGTCGTAGCGCTTGTAGATGCCGCCGTAGCGCTTGTCTCCGCCGAGTCCCGAGCACTTTCCGCCGCTACCTTGGCGTTGGTGGAAGCCGTCGAAGCAGTCTCAGAACTGGTTGCGTATGTGGCTGCGTTGGTTGCTGAAGTTGCCGCCGCACTAGCAGAGTTTCCAGCGGAAGTGGCTGAGTTTGCCGCCGTGGTGGCAGACGTTGAAGCCGAGGATGCCGAGTTAGCTGCATTCGTGGCCGAAGTCGATGCTTGCGTAGCTGATGTGGAAGCGTTGCTGGCAGCGGTCTGCGCGTCCGTCTTTGCAGATACCGCAGAATCTTTAGCAGTTTCAGCCCCGGATTGAGCCGTGATGGCCGCTACTTTTGCAGTTACGGCGTCAGACGCAGCTTGCGAGGATGTAGCTGAAGCAGTTTCAGCCCCTGCTTGGGCGAGTATCGCAGCTGTTTTTGCCGTGACAGCATCCGCAGCAGATGTGGCCGCTGCTGCCGCAGACGCAGCTGCTGAAACAGTAGACCCATAAGTCTCCTCCAAGTCTTCGATCTTATCGAGCCGGGTGTTCAACGTAGACGTTATGTGCGCTTCGCTGATCTGCTGATTTAGACTACCAAGCACAAATGCAGGATCGGGGGATGTAGCCCCCAAAGTGCCCAGCAACGCGTTAAACGGACCGGCCACATCGGCATTGGAAACAAATCGGACCCAGTAATAAAACGTTGTACTGACTGATACAGCATCGCTGTACACACCGCCGGGGGCAAATCCGACCAGCGTTGCGTTGCCGCGCACGTCCGTAGACGACCTCCAAACTTCAGCATATGCGTGGTTGCTGTACGTGGGGGAGTTCCAAGACACAATGATGTTTGAGAACGCCCCAGCCGCTTGCACGTTTGTTGGCGCTGGTGGTGGCGTGTAGTCTAAGTCTGTGGTTGTAGTGGTTGAACTTCCTGGGATACCGGAAACCGCAGTTTGCCCGCTTGCCATTGGGGCGCTCGTCACTGCACTACCCAAAATCTCAATACTCTCCTTCATCGGTCGCAGGATGGCCGCAATGTTGGTGTCCTGAACCGACACAATAGATGGGATGCCCGGCAGCTTAGTGGCCATGGTTACGCCCCCGCAATGTCAGTCATAGTGGACCCAATAATTACACGGCGAACGGGCAACTGACCCGTGATTTCGATTTCCCACCGATAGGCGCGAACGCTTGATGGGAGGCGCACCGGTGCTTCGCTGGTCATGTTGACGGATACAACTTGCACACCGTCAGCGTAGATTTTGACGTTCACGTACCGACCATTGACACCCAAGTTAGTGTAGTCCGCGTGTAACTGCATAGCACCAAAATTAGCGGGTTTGGGCAGCATGAACACCTTAGACCGCCACTGAAACGTGGACGGCGACGTGGGGTCGGTATCCAGTGTGTATATCCTGTTGTCTGTTGCAGACAGGTAATGCACCAAGCCAGTACCAGGCTCAACGAAAACGGCTGTAGCAGTCGAGTCAAGGTTGATCAGAGGCGGGTTGTCTCCGCGCTGAACTACGAAAGACTTGCGTTCACCCATGACCGTATGAAACCCGAAGTACATGTTGTTGTACAACGCGCCGATGATGCTGCTGGGGTTCAACGCTTGCCATTCGTCACGCGTGTACAGCGCTTGGCTGATGACGTCTTGAACGCCGGGGGCAATCGAGACCAGACCGTTGGGGCTGCTGTATAAAACGCCAAACTGGTCGCTGGCGATAGACTTCTTGGACACACATGGCTGCACGATTGGCAGCTTGTCCTGAGCCATGGATGCGGGGGTAGTTCCGGTCACCAAGTAGGGATTGCGTGTCGTCCCCACAAACAGCGTGTTGCCAAACACACCAAGGCCCACAATCGGATACTCCGTCGTGATCATGTATGTCGAAGGCCATGCATGCGGCTTGTATGGCTCGCAGAACCAGACCTGATTACCTGTAAACCCAGCCAGTATGCCATTGGGTAGGGCCACCAATCCGCGCAGTGTGGAGGGCGGCGGGGTAAAGTAGTATGACTCAAGGGTGATCCCAAGGTCCGCAGCTGCTTTGGTGTCCACGTAGGACGCCGTGGCGATTGGAACCTCCGCAACCAGCTGATACGCAGAACTTGTAGCCCCGATCACGGAGCGGTAGATGCGGCGATACCGGAAGTTGTAGTTCCCAGTGGGCGGAGTGCCAAAATTCGAAATCGTGACGGAATCGCCCGAATAGTTCGCAGTCACGATGGTGGCCGGGCTGGGTGCCGATTCCTCGGCAATAACGCCGAATTCTGTCACGTATGTATAGATGTAGGAGCGTGTCTCGATTGGAGCAGCACCAGTACCAGCGGCAGATGCAGTCGCAGCCGACGTGGGGGCTGGTACACCCATCTCGTACCACGCATTGGGGAACGGATCAACGCCAGCGTTGTTACCAGACGCCATAGCCCAGTTTGTTTTACGCGGGCTAAAAGTGCTACTTGTGAAGTAAAGGCGGAACTCGGCCAAGTCAGCCACAGGGCCAGGGACCACATCCACGTCGCCCGGCCAAGTAAGCCAAATGGGCGTGATACCCGACTCTCCAGCAAACTTGTAAATTGTGCCCAGGTTGGACGCAGTGGGAGAGTACACCTGCGTTGGCCCGTTCCAGGGGCGTAATTCAAGGGATTGAATCTTTACGTTCTTGGCAATCTGAGCCTGATTGTCTTGGAGTTGAGTGGGGCTGGTCCGAGGGACCATGCCGGAAAAGTCATCAATTCGCAGTGCGGCCATGACCCCACCCTCCTATTAAGCTGCTTCGGGAGCAGCGTCTTCTGCGGCGTCAGCAGCTTTTTTACGGGTACGCTTGGGGGCACCTTCTTCTAGTTCAGCAGCCATGGCCAAACCTTCTTCGTTCAGATTGAACGTGCCGTCGTAGGTACCGACAATTTTGCGGCCAGCCATATTGCCAACAACAAGGTTTCCAGCGACCAGTTCAGCGCCGGTTGCTTCCATAAATTGCTCAAGGGTTAGTGCCATGAGGGCTCCAAGTAGGGTTGTACACCACAGGATTATGATCCAAAACGGTCAACTCAGGAAGACCGCTCGTTCGTCTTTGCGTCGGTTGTCCAGCCCTTTGAGGACTTTCCCACCTGCTTTGTTGTACTTGAGAAGCTCCTCCGCAGCTTCATCCATCTCGCCCCGAAGAACTTTCTGACGGAGGGTGCTGCGCTGTAGTGTTCCAAGACCAACATTAAAGCTAAAGCTAACCAAAGCGTCGAATTGGCCTTGGGTAAGGGGGACGTTGCAATAGGTAGCGACGCCTCGTTCAAAACGGGCAAGATCAAATCGGAGAATCCCATCGACTTCTTCCATGGTGAATGTACGGTCGTCTTGTGGACGGAGGGCCACCTCCATCCGACGCTCTAGCGGCAGCTTCCCCTGTTCAGGGTACATCACATGCCCCACACCGATAGTCCAGAGCTTGGCCGGACACCGGTATGGTTTTTGGCGCACCCCCTCGTGGTGCTTGATCATTTTGATCGCGTTGGGGGATACGTTCATTTCTTGGCAAAGGCTTGGCTACCGAACCAGAAAGCGATGATGCTGGCAAAAATCTGCTGCGTGTCATCATCCCACAGAGCGTTCAGGGCGTCGTTGAAAGCCACGCCGGTTTTGATGGCGTAGTAAAAACCAAACACATCCACGAACACCAGCAAGAAGAAAAAGCCGTAGGTGATGATGGGGCGCACGCTGGCACGCATGTTGATCACCCATGTCGAAGCGCCTTGGCTGATGGCAATGTCATGTGCGTACAACGCTTGGCGTTCTTGCAGTTGCGCCTGTTGCGTTTGCACATCAGCGTTGATTTGCATCTGCTCCGTGTGTATCTGCTCGACCTTGGCTTGGGCTTCAAACCCAGCATTGCGCAAGGCCAGCTCACGTTCGGTCTGCATCTGTGCCAGAGCCAACTCGTGTTTCTTGTCCGAGCGATCTTGGAAGAAATCCAGTACTTTGGGCAGACCGCCCATCAAGAAAGAAATTAGTGTGGAAAGAAGTGTCAGCATTACTGTTCCTTTTTCGGTTTGTTGTGATTGGACAAGACCATTCCAGATAAAGCTCCTACCAAAAAGGTTGCAATAGGCTCAAGAATCCGAAAAAACGCTTTGTCCGCTGGAGCGATCCCACTCATGGGCTGGGTGACAAAGACAAGACTATACAAGATTACGGCAACAGTTCCGCCTAATGTTAGGGCCAAAACCAGCCCAACAACGAACCGAAGTCGTGCTTCCAGTTCCTCCGTTGTGTAACGCATCATTGTTTCATGTCCTCCGGTTTGATGAGTTGGTCAGGGCAAGTTCCGGTTATTGCACAAAACGGCCGTTGGCAAAAATCAACTTCCCAATTTCGTGGGTCTTGGCAAGGGTAGCGGAAGCGATCTTGGCAGCCGGTCAGTAATAGCAAAACAAGAAGCCACCGCATGTCAATCCTTTCGACAGTCTTCTTCAAATTGTCGGCGCAACTCGCCAACACGTTTGTCCATTTTCTTAGCTTTGGCCTCTGCGGTCTTGTAGTCCATGTACAGAAACCCACCAAAAGTCAAAGCAAAAACAAGGATAACCATCATGATGACGTTACCCACCATAGCGAGAGTAAGCCGTCTCTGTGTCGAGCGATTGCCCAAAGGAGCAACATTAGGTACAGCCATACGATTATTGCGCAAATCAGCCATGCTCCGATACCCCAATAGAAATCACGTTCTTTCTTTTGTTCGGCAGCTTCTTGCTGACGTTCAATCCGAAGTTTCTCCCATGCCCGTTTCTGCTCCTGACCGATCTGCGCTCTCATCACTTCAAACCTTGACCACAAGTCTTTCAATTCAGGAGGTGATTGGTAAATCATTATCTCCCTCATCTCAGTCTCCATTAACTGAAGCCTAGACCGAATCAAAACTCTTTGTAGCGCCCGTTTACTTACAGAGTCTTCGCCTTCGTACACTTGGTGCGCCTGCTTTTCCTCTTCGTAGAACAGCTGCTCGATTTTGTCAAACGCGTCGAAGAAGTCACCGAGCTGGTTTCCGATACGAGAAATCACATCGTTGGGGTCGGTGTTTGCCGCTTCCTTGAACTCCGCTTTTTTCTCAGCAATCTTTATTGCTTGCTCTTTGGAAACCTTCTTACCAGCGAATTGTTTGTCAATGTCTTTGAGGACTTCGCTTACGTCTCCCGCTGCGCTCTTAATATCTTTGTAGAGCTGACAGCCTTTTTTGACAGCTGCAACTGCACCATTGGCCAGAGCAAGGAGGGTAAGCGGGTCCACTCACATCAATGGAGTTTCAACACGACGCCGATCAATAGCATCATGATGGCCCCACACGAGGCAATCAGAATATGCTCAATACGTTTGATTCGTAGGATTGTTTCTTTCCAACGCTCGGCACAAACAGCTTCATGCGAGCTGAAGCGTTTATCGAGTTCGGTCAGGTTTGCATTGACACTCATTCCAAGTTCCTCAGTTTGTACAGCACCGACAAGTACGCCCCTATGGCCTCGTCAATCAAGTTTTGGATAGCAGTATCTTTCTGGTCAACAGCTTTGTATCGCATATCCTCGACCAGTTTCATATGCTTTTCCAGTGTATCGGCAATATCAGTAGGGACACTACTGTCCAGAATGGGGATGTCTTTCATCAACCCATTGCGACCTTGATACGCTTCAGCAATTGCGTCAGCGCGGTCAACAATATCGTCGTAAAAAGAACCCAGGGCCACGTGGGCAGCGTAGCTACCCGGACCCGACACACGCAAATGCGCCCGGTGCGCCACTTCACGGCTCAGAAAAAGCGTAGCAATCAGGCGTTCAATCATGATGACCTCAAGCGGTGGGAGCGTCGGGGTTCGGAACTTCAGCAACTGGTGCCCAAGGCAGAGCCGAAGAAGTCAAAGCAGCCTCGGCAGCCATGCGGGTGGCGATCATCTCGGTGTGCGCCTTCATGCCGGGAAACTGGCCGGTCTCGGTGTCTTCGATGGCGTTCACCCAGTCGATGACTTGCTCTTGGGTCAGCTGCGAGTACGGAGTGAAGTTTGCCGGGTCAGGAGCAGTCATGGTGGTTTTGCCGGGCAGCTCGAACACGCTGCCATCGACGTCGGCGGAGAGAACCCACTCGACTCGCGTCAGGATGTCGGTCAGGTTGCCTTCGTTGCGAGTGCGGGCGGCGGTGATGCGGACGTTAAAAGTGGTGGACATAATTTACCTTTCGGGTTGATTAAACAGTAATTGTCATGCAAGACTGGCTTTCCAGGCCAGAAGTTCTTGAATGATACTTTCTTGCTCAGCCATGCGCGTGCGCAGCGACTGGGCTTCTGAGACGAGGTCGGCGATGACCTCAGCGCTACCAGCTTGCATTGCTTGGTATTTTGGCCGCCCTTCGGCATCAACGGCGTCTTTTTCGCCAGTGACGCTGGACTCGTAGACCTGCTGAAACTCATGCGCCAAGAAACCACGAGCGCGGTGTCCGTTAGCGGCCCAGGTGTACTCGACCGGTTTCAAAGCATCCAGGCGTTCGCCGGAACCGGAGACCGCAACCACATCCGTCTTCAAGCGATAGTCGGACGTAGTGTTGTACTGCACTACCCCGCTGCTGTTGATAGAAATGTAGCCGAACTCAGTGTTACTGCTCCATTGCCGGAACACCATGACCTGACTGCCGGTGGGGCACCAAGTTGTAAGGGCCGGATGGTATGTGACCGAGGTTGATACGTAGATGGAGTTCCCGTCTTTGTTCAACTGAATGCCGGTCTTATCGTACCTTGGGTTGACACCGTTCTCGGAATCGACGAGTCGGATGTACCCGTTGGAGTTGGAGATGGCGAAGCCGCCCGTCATTGTTCCGCCTGTCAAAGGCAGCGCAGCAGCGGGGAGATAGTTGGAGTAGTTGCCAGAGTGAAGCAGCGTCTGGACATACGAGCCGTCCCAGAACTTGCCGCCGCCGTAGATGTACGTGCTGCCAGTTCCCTTGATGTATGTGCCAAGACCAGCCGTGGCGTTGTAACCGAAGGAGTCGGACTGTCCAGCCATGTTCATCACAGTGCCGTTTGAGATGGAGCTTGTGATGACGCCGGATACCGTCCCACCGCTCAGCGGCAGGGCGTAGCTGGAGTAGTTGCTGGTGGTCAGACCTCCGCTGACGGAACCTGCCGTGTCCGCATAACCTGCCGCTGCCTTGTACCAAGAGCCCCACGATCCGCCTTCACGGAAGCGGAACGTAAGGTACGGCTGGCTCCAGCCACCCGTCGGCAATCGCGGGATGGCAAACTGCATTGCGTACTGCGAGTACGCATATTCGTTGCCAAGACCAAGCGTGAAGCCGTAGTACTGGTTGCAGGTGCCCGGTCCATTACCGTTGCCTTGGACATAATGGACACCAAAATCGGGGACGTTGTTGAAATCAGTTCGTGTGCTATGGTTATTCCCAGCGTTGTTGAAGAGCTGGGCGTAAGTCAGACCATACGCTGATGCAGCGTTGCCTGTAATGCTGATACCCCAGGTGCCGGAAGCGCCGGAGCCTCCCAACGATGGGGCGTAGCTGGTGTAGTTGCTGCTGTCGAGGACGGTTGCGTCAGTGCCGCCGCCGTACGAGTTTTTGTAAACGTGCAACTCGCCGCTGGCCCAACGGAATTGCCAGCCATAGTTGTTGTTGTGGAATCCGGTGGTGTTGGAGTCCTGCCCAATCATCAAAGAGACGTTGCCGTTGCTGGAGTCAAACTCTAGGCCGCCCCAGCCGTTCCTCGAACCCGCAATTCTCCACGAGCCATACGTTCCGTTGTTCGTATAAAAGGTGGCATTGTTTCCCCGTCCATAGAGCGTGAGGACGGTATCAGAGAACGTTGCAAAGTTGTTTCCAGTGCTCCCCTTAATGCGGAAACCTGTTCCTGCGTACGCAACCAGTTCTTCCCAGTCGTCGTCGGCGTTCCAGAGGTAATGGTTCGTGTCACCGTTCGTACGGAGGTACAGTCTGTAGTCGTTAAGACCAAACGAACCAGACAAGTTAACGCCGCCGCTCAGCGGGAAGGCGTAGTTGGTGTAGTTCCCGCTGTGCAGTGACTGGCGAATGTTGGACGACAAATCAACTTCTTTTGCTGTCGTTGGCTTGCTGCTGTTGCTGATGCTGAAAACGCGTTGACGGGGGTAGGTTGCGTAAGCGGAATACGCGCGTACGTAGAAGCCTTGCCAATAAGACTGCCGAGGGAACCAGAAGCAAAGGTTGTTGTTGTAGTTGATCGCGACCAAGCCCGTGATATTGGTGCCGTTCGAGTACCCGCCATGGTTGATGATGGTGTCGTAGTAGATGTACCCCTGGTACTGGATGTCAAAGGGAATCTGATTGCCGTAGGAGTTGCCGCGAATCTCAAGAATGAACGGATCGCCGTTTGTGACGTAATAAGGAATGTCGGTCTGAATCAGCGTGCCATCGACAAAGTCGCGGTCAGAGTGAACCCAGCCATCGGCCAAATACTTGCCGCCGGCAAGCAGGTATCCGTCCTGTGTTGCCGTAAGCTTCTTTGTCCAACCGGAGCCGTTGTATCCCCACAGCGCAGCGTTGTTGTTCTCGTCGAGTTGCCAGTTCCAAGCGCGGCTGTTGTTGTTATTTGCAAAGTAGAGCTGAGAGGTGACTGAGGACGAGCCATCAAAGAACACTCGAACGCTCGCTCCACCGGTCATGGCCAAATGGCCAGTCATCGTGTCGCCGGTTTTCTGGACGTAACGACCGTCTCCGTAGCTGGTGTAGTTCTGGTCCGTCAGAACCCTGTTCCACGTCTGCCAAGAGCCGTTGCCGCCCCATCCACCACGGAAGATCAAATCATTCCCTGCATGGCTGACGTAAAACTGGGCGCGACCGCCAGTACCCTGGCCGGGATCAAACGTCAATACCGTGCCGTACGGATACGAATAGCTGCCCGGCCTGTTGGGGCTGTCGTTGATGTATGCGTAGTACATCGTGTTGTACGACAGCGTGTTGAAGTCCATGCCGTCGTTGCCGCCGCCAGCACGGAGATAACCGCTGAAGCCGGTGTAGTTGCCTGCGTTAAGAACGGCGTAGGCGTTGTTGCCGCTGTCGAGCGTGTACGTGGCGTTGTGCGGCAGGTAGACAGTGCTTCCGCCGTTGTCACCAAGGGTGTTCAGGTAGAGAGG
>JACCDX011607618.1_pt1 | contig 61222 bp, 53 predicted proteins | sample 7449681 | NCBI WGS metagenome assembly JACCDX01 (sample SAMN15323450, study PRJNA562643) | freshwater metagenome | isolation source: river surface water | place: USA:Blue River Watershed | collected 2017-08-18
CCGCGCCGAAGACCGATGTGCTGCATCGGTATTACGTAGCGCTGGGTGTGGCGCACGTGGCTGAGTCGCTGGAACTGATTCAAGCAACGCTGCGAAGTGACCGGCACTAAGCAATAAAAAACCCGCTACAAGAGCGGGTCATTCAGTCACACTCAGAACCCATGCTATCTGCATGGTGTCCCTCACGCTTCCCACAACCTTGGCTATCTGCCAAGTGGCATGGTTCGCGCTGCTAGCCGCACGGCGACCGTGCGATGCTCAATTCTTAGATTGCCTGAACGGCAGTCGCTTTTTCGCCTTTGGGGCCGTTGCCCTTGACGAAGCTCACGCGCTGGTTCTCGGCAAGGCTCTTGAAGCCATTGCTCACGATGTCTTGAAAGTGAACGAACAGGTCAGCGCCGCCTGCGTCAGGCGTGATGAAGCCGAAGCCCTTGGAGTCGTTGAACCATTTGACGGTACCGGTTTGGTTGCTCATAGCATTTTTCCTTAGTTGTAGAAGGATGTTGGATGGCGACGCATGACGAAGTCGAGCGTTTGCCGCAAGCACATCAGACAAGGAAAAACGGGGGAGTCAGACGGGAATCGCTCCGGAGCGGAGCCAAACAGGAAAGAGACCTACGGTGATCAACTTGATGAAGTGCAGGCGGACAGTACACCACTTTTCCAGAATCGCCTAATCCTTTCTTCAGAGCGGGGTTGGCGTCCGCAAACTGCCGTTCGTCGGGTATCAGTACGTGGGAAGGGCATACGGCCGAAAGCCGATGTGCTGCATCGGCATTACGTAGCGCTGGGGAGCCGATATCGCGAGCGAGCTGCATGCGCTGCAGCTTGAGATTGCTAAGTGTCTGTTTGAAAATTCGGTCTTTGTTTGGTCGGCAATGTCCAACGGTGATTTGGACCGGAGGGCATCATGTGGAACGAGCCAACGCGTGCCCGTCAGGCGGCGCGCAGTGTGCCCCGCAAGCGTTACCCGAGCGACTTGACGGATGCGGAGCGGGAATTCATCGCACCACGCTTGCCCAAGCCCGCCCTGCGCGGACGCCATCGCGTCACCGATCTGCGCGCAGTACTCAACGCCATTCGCTATCTGGTGCGGTCGGGCCGCGAATGACGGATGCTGCCCATCCACTTTCCGCCTTGGCAGACGGTCTATTGGTGGTTCCGTCGACTGGTGCGCAGCTTCCTGTTCCAGGTCATTCATGATGTGGCGCTGATGCTCGATCAACAGGCGCAAGGGCGTGAAGATCAACCGACGGCCGCCGTGATCGACAGCCAGACCGTTAAAGCGCCTGGCGCGGCGCGGCGATCGTGCGCCAGCGCACGTCGCCGTCAGATCATCGCGCCGTTAATGGAAATGACCTGGCCGGAAATGTAGGTAGCTTGGTCTGAGGCGAGGAACGCCACCAGATCGGCGACCTCTTCGGCTCGACCGGCGCGCTGCATGGGCACGATCCGCTTGATGGCCTCTGCATCAAACGCGCCTTCGATCATGTCCGTGGCAATGATGCCGGGTGCCACCACGTTGACGGTCACCCCGCGGCTGGCCAGCTCGAGCGCGAGGGACTTGCTGGCTGCATGCAGTGCCCCCTTGGCCGCCGAGTAATTGACCTGCCCCCGGTTGCCTGCAATCGCCGCAGCTGAGGAAATGTTGACGATCCGCCCCCACCGGGTGCGCATCATCGGCATGGTCAGTGGCTGCGTGACATTGAAAAATCCGTTCAGGGAGACAGCCAAGACGCTATCCCACTGCTCGCCGGTCATGCCAGGAAAAACGACGTCGTCGTGAATGCCGGCATTGTTCACCAGCACCTGCACTGGTCCGTCTTCGAGCACACGGTCAAGCGCCCGTGCCGTCGCCTCGCGATCGGTCACGTCGAATGTCACGGCGGCCGCGCTGCCGCCAGCGGCCACAATACTGTCGACGACTTGCTGTGCTTTGGACTGATGACGATTCGCGTGCACCAGCACATGCAATCCGTCTGCTGCCAGCCGGGTGCAAATGGCGGCGCCGATGCCGCCGCTGCCCCCCGTGACCAGCGCCTTTTTCATGAATGGCTCCCTGAGATTCCCGATATGTCGATCACCACGGATGCGCGGCCTTGCAGCACGCAATGCTCCCGGTGGATCACTTCAAAACTGTAAAGAATGAGTTTGTCGTCCCCTGACAGGCGCTGTGCCCGCACCTGAAGGGGCTCGGGCAAGTCATCCAGCCTCACCACATTGGCGCGCATGCCTCTCACACTGCCCAGATAGCCGGGCTGGGGGGCGCCGGTCGAGCCTGCCGAGCCGGCCAGCAAGGCGCCGTGCACGGCCATGGCTTGCGCTGCATATTCAATGCCGGCTGCGATCCCGAGACGCCCATGGGAACGCAAGGGATTGCTGATGTCCGTATGGCTGGTTGCAACACAGCGAATGACATGCTCATCCCAATACTGCACCTGATCCAACAGGCACATGTTGCCCTGGTGCGGAATGCGGGCCGCGATCGATTCACGGTTCAGCATGGCAGAACATCGATTCGCAACTGCATGGGCGGCAGGTAATCAAGGCAAACTGTGCGCGCCTGACGCTGCGCCAGCAGTTGCAGCAGCGGCAGGCTGCGCAATGCCGGTATGTGCTGTCGCAGGAACTCAAGGCCTGAGTCCGCCATGGAGGTGGCTGACTCCGAGCCGAATGAAATTCTCAATGCTGCCAGTGAATGTTCGCTACGTTCAGCTCGCAGCACCATGGCCACACCGGCTGCATCAGGGGTGTCGCGCTTGGCGTGCAGCGGTTCGGGATATTCACTGTCGTAGGCAATCAGCAATACCGGTTCGCCATCGTACTGTGCCTGTGCTGCGGCATCCAGCAAGCCAGCCCCGAAGCTGGCGTCGTACGCGCACAGTACCTGGCACGGCGCCATGGAACGGGTGGCAATTCCCCAGTAGCCAGCTGCTGCGTTATGCACTGAATTGTGAAAGCGAGTCGGAGAGATCTGCCGATCGTCAGTAGCCAGCTGTTCACAGAGTGCGTGGCAATTGTGGCCGTCCGCACCCGACGCAGCAAAGACGGTAGTGAGCGTTGCGGTATCGCATTGTGCATGTGCCGCGGCATCGATGCCCAATGCCAATGCCAGTTTGACGACGCGGCTGGCACGACGGCGCTCTGCGGCCGGCAGTAACTGAGGCACGGGCAACACGCTGGGCGCGGCCGCCAATGCGTGCTCGCCGCACAAAACAGCGCTGGCAGTTGGCCAATCAGGCAAGCCGGGGGCGATGACACCCACGCCGTCGACCCAAACGTGCAGCGTCGTTTGTGACATCGCGGTGTTCATGCGCTGGCTCCGAAGATCAGGCTGCAGTTGCTGCCGCCAAAGCCAAACGAATTGCTCAGGGCGTAGCGTACGGGCGCAACGCGTGGCGCCATCTGGTAATTGACAGTGATGCCGGGATCGATGACCTGCGTCCCCGGACTGCCCGGCAACTGGCTTTCACTGATCGCCAGTGCGCAAATCACTGCTTCGACAGCACCGGCGGCACCTAGTGAATGACCGGTTGCGCCCTTCGTGGAATTACACGGGACCTGATCCCCGAACACGGCAGCCATCGCTTTGCCTTCTGCGGCATCGTTGGCCGGCGTGGAAGTGCCATGCAAATTGACGTAGTCAATCTCATGCGCCTGCAAACGGGCAGACCTTAATGCCGCTTCCATCGCGCGCTGCGCGCCCAGTCCTTCGGGGTGGGGGGCTGACATGTGATACGCATCGCTGGATTCGCCTGCGCCGCGCAGATACACCCCATCCGGCGGATTTTCTGTCGGCCGTTCCAGTAGCGCGAACGCGGCGGCCTCACTGATCGAAATGCCGTCGCGATGCGCGTCATAAGGGCGACATGGTTGTGCCGAAGTCAATTGCAACGAGGCGAAGCCGTACAGGGTGGTAAGGCACAGTGTATCCACGCCTCCCACGATCGCTGCATCGATTGTGCCGAGTGCAAGTTGCCGCGCTGCGGCCGCGAACACCTTGGCGCTCGACGAACATGCGGTGGAAATCGTCATGGATACTCCCGCGATGCCAAAATAGGCACGGGTGAACTCCACCAGCGAAAACGAATTGTGCGTAGTCCGATAGTTGAAATCGTCAGGTAACGCCCCCGTCACTGCATCGCGACGCCGGTACGCAAGTTCGGTCTGCAAAATCCCTGCAGTGCTGGTGCCCAGAAACACGCCTACCCGATGCGAGCCGTAGCGCGCGACCGCTTCACGTATCCGGTCCGCGAAACCATCGGTCTCCAGGCCCATCATCGTCAGGCGATTGTTGCGGCAGTCATAGGCTCGCAATGCCGCCGGCAGGGCTTGTTCGTCAACGCCTGCCACTTCACCGACCCAGGTATTGATCCGGACGGTTTCGAACGCACAAGGCGCCAACCCGGTGCGCCCGGTTTTCATCGCGGTACGCAAGGGCTCCAGGCCACGGCCAAGGCAAGTGGTAGCGGTATAGGCAGAAAGCAGCAGCGGCATCACGATAATGGCAATAAGAGTACAGAATCTAGACAGGTACGCGGCACACCTGCATGGTGTTGGCAAACGGTTTTCCGCCGCTCATCAGATGGGGTTCTACCTCAAATCCCAAACTCTGTAAAAGAGTCACCCATTCTCCCAATGGCCGGCAATGCCGGCGTGACAAGCGGTGGCCGCGCAGGAAGCTCGCCACGCGGTCGGCCACATGGCAGGAGCGACAGGGAAAACCGGCTTCCCTGCCCGCATTCCGGATCGAGATGGCGCTCCCTGTGCCGGAAACAGACTGCGCTGCCGAACGGTTCGGAACGGATTCGGCGACCGCTTGTCCCGGGCGTAGCAGCAAGCAAATCGGGCGGACTGCCTGCACGACTGGCTGGCCACGTCGATCAGTGCTTTTGGAAATGCATTCGTCATTCGATGCAAGATTCGGCCAGTGTCACCGGCGTGAGATGGTGCTGCGCGCAAGTGCGCAACAGCCGTGGCAACACCTCGAGGATGACTGCTTGCCCGGCTGCCGTTCGCGCTGCGTTACCGTCATGGATCAGCAGTACATCGCCTGCGGCCAGTCGATGGCTCAGGCGTTGCAGCACGATGTCAGCGCGGGATTGTCGGGTATCGAATCCGCGCCGTGTCCAGGCGGCCAGGTGCAGGTCGAACTGTGCCAGTACAGGCTCGAGAAACGGATTGCGCAAGCCGGCGGTGGCGCGAAAGAAGTGCGGAGCCTGGCCGGTGATGTCGCTCAGGATCGCTTGTGCTGTCGCGATGTCGGTCTTCATGCGTGCAGGACCAAACAAGGAAAACGCGTTGGAGTGCGAATGTCCGTGATTTTCCACGCGGTGGCCGCGGTTCACGATGTCACGGCATACAGTCGGATGCTGCCGGGCGCGCCGTCCGGTACAGAAGAACGTCGCTTTGGCATTCGTACTGTCGAGCAAGTCCAATACTTTGGGGGTGACCTCCGGATCCGGTCCGTCGTCAATCGTCAGGGCGATCTGGCCGGCCGCCGCCGCGGCGGCCGGCAAACGGGTGAGCGTCGGACCCAGCCAGCCACATCTGGGAAGCAAGCCGGCGACGGTTAGCACGGCATGGTTGACCACCAGCCCGCCCACCGCCCATGGCCAGCAGGCGGGATAGGCCAGCGAACCGACCAGCGCAGCGCCATGCGCGGCCACGGTGGCCTGCAGCAGAGGCGAGGGAGTCCAGGCTCTTGGCATCGGTCAGTCCTTGAGCAAGCCGCCGTGGAGGAACCTTGTCCACAGAGCGCGCCAGGCATCCCAGTCATGGCCGCCCGGCACTTGTGCCGTTTCAGCGCCGTGCAGGCACCGGGCGACGCGCTGTATTCCGGACGCAAAGCGGTCTTGCTCTCCATGCCCGATGAAAACGGGCAGTTCCGGGATGGTCGTGTTGAGCCAATGCCAGATGCGAAACTCCGGATCCTCAAGCTGCGCGGCGGTGGGCCTCCAGGCGTCGAGGCCGCCGGCATTGTCGATCGCATTCAGCGTCAGCCGGCTTCCCGGATAGGGCGCGAGCAAGCACAGGCCATCGACCCTGCCCAGCCGGCTTGCCATGTACGCAAGCGACAACAAGCCGCCCATGGAAATGCCGCCGAGCCATACGGCTTGATAACGTTCGCGAGCCGGAGACAGCACGTCCGTTTCAAGGGACCGGAGCGCGGATTCGTCGAAGACACCTTGCTGGCGCAGGCTCAGCGGGATCACCGTCAGTGCGGGACGGTGCTCGCGTGCCAGCGTCAGCAAGCCTTCCTGCACCATGTGCTCAGCTGTCATCTGTGCCCCGGGAAGCATGAACAGCACTTGCCCGGAACCTTGCGTGGCCGGCGCCTCGTTCATGAACGCACCGGCGGTGACGTCCGGTAGATAAAGGCGGCCGACAGGAACAGCGCCAAAAATGCGCCGGGACCGACGGTCACGCCAATGGCGTGCAACACGGGCACGGACGACAAGGCCAGCGTTCCGAAGCCCACCACGGTGGTGAGGCAGGCGACGGCCATGGACATGAGGGTATCGAGTTCCAGCGCCTCGCCGGTCGCGACCCGGTCAAACACCAGGCTATAGTTCGAGCCCACCGCAAAAATCAGCAGCACGCCCACCAGGTGCAGCAGGTTCAGGGCTTCACCGGCGGCGTGCAACCCCGCCAGGACGATCAGCACGGTCAATGCCAGCGGCAACAAGACTCGACACAGCCGCTGCCATGAGCGCAAGGAGGCTGCGAGCAGGCACACGATGGCCAGCAGGCCCGCAAGCGACAGCAGGAGCGCTTCATCCAGATAGCCGCCGTAAAGGCGATCAAATTCGCCCTTCATGTCGATCATCAATGCGGTGCTGCCTTCGAGTGCCTTTGTCACCTGTTGAACAGGCACTTCCCCGTCGGCGTTGGGACGCAGCGGCAGCAATACCGTCCAGCTGTGCGCCCCGGGCATCAGCAAGGAATCCACCAGCAAGGCGAGGCCCGTGCCGTCCAGCGACGCGCGCGTCACCAAGGGGCTTGTGCGGGCGACGCCTGCTTCCGCAACAAAATTCTGCAGGACCGTGGCGGGAAGCGGTGAATCCACCAGTGCCAGCTTCAGGCGCCGGGTCAATTCATCTGCGGCCGGCAGGCTGCCCTGCCGATGCGCTTGCGATTGCGCACTTGGCAGGAAACGGGCCGGGCTGTCGTAGCCGCCGATCGCGCCTTCCGCCACCAATGCATCCAGTCTGGCGCCGACTTGTTCGGCGATCCGGAGCGCATGCTCCTGGTCCCTGGCCGTGACAACCACCATATAGCGCGCATCGGGCGCGGCCAGATCCGCGCGCAGCCGAGTGTCGAGCTTGACCTCCGCTTCGCTGGCGGTTGAAAGAACGGACAAATTACTGCTCCATAATTCATCACGTTGCGCGATCAGGTAGGTCGCTGCCGCCAACGCGATGCCAGCCCACAGCCAGCGCCACCGGGGCATGCGCGCGAAACCGTCGTTCAGCATGTGAGCAATGCGCCCGTGATCCGGCACATGGATGCGCGATCCGGCCAGGCCCGGCAGGACAAAGCGCGTGACCAATGCGGCAGCCAACACGCCTGACAATGAGTACAGGCCCAGTTGCGCCAGGCCGGGGAAGCCGGAAAACATCAGCGTCCCGAAACCGACGACGGTCGTGAACACGCCCAGTCGTATGGTCGGCCAGCATTCCTTTTTCCATTGGTGCAGCCCCACTTTGCTGGACTGCACGAAATAATAGATGGCGTAATCGACTGCCTCACCGATCAACGCGGAGCCAAATCCCATGGTGATCCCAAATACTGCGCCATGGACCAGGCTGACCGATACCACTCCCGCCAGCGCCGCACTCAACACCGGTAGCATGCCCAGCGCCAGTAGTCGCAGGGAGCGATAGATCCAGAGCAGGATGGCCATGCTGGCCAGGGAGCTGATGAGCGCCAGCCTGGAGACCTCTTCCTTGATCGTTGCGCGCGCACGGACCGCAAACAGGCCGGGACCGGATAATTCAAGAGACAGTCCCGCCAATCCCGGTTGACGGACGACATCGGCAAACGTTTGTCGTACCAGGCCAATGGCCTGCTCCTGGCCGTCGGTATCGGAACCGAGGGCTTTCATCTGAACCAGCAGCATGGCGCGCTCGCCATCGCGAGAGGCCCACACCCCTTGCGCCGTGTTCGGCTGCGTTCCCGGATTCAAGCCCTGCAGCAGCTCCAGAAACTCCCCGGTCGGGTCGCGGGTGAGGTAAGGCTTGAACAGCATGCCCAACGGAGACGACAGCGTATCAATCGTATTGGCGACTCCTGTGCGCAAGCCGTCTTCCGTAAATCGATCCGGCGTCACCGACGGGCTCAACAGGTAGCGGTGCCTGAACAGGAAGTCTTTTTCCGCATCCAGGCTGGCGCTGGCGCCGTTTTGCGCCGACAAAAATTCGTCGCGCCCGGCCAGGCGCTCGCGCAGTGCCTGCGATGCCTGCGCGCGCTGCCTGGCATCGCCGCCTCCGATGGACAGCATCAGCAGGCGCGAGACCGCGCCCTCCTTCATTTGTCCGATCAGCACCTTTTGTTCTGCGCTCGGCTGGGAGGGCAGGAAAAACGACATGTCCGCCACGAACCGGCTGTTCAACGCGATCAGGCCGCCGGCCAGCATCGCCAGCAGCCACAGAATGAAATTCCGCCAGGCCATGGTCATGGGGCATCCATCGGCTCGATCAGCAATTCAGAGCGGTCACCATCGGCGAGCAGGTAGTCGATGGTGCGCACCTGGTTGCCACTGCCGCTGACGGTGATCCGCTGCAGCAAAGCCACGATCGCCGGCTCAGTCGGGGTCAGCGTCAGCACCCAATGCTGTACTTGTCCTTTGAGTTGCAGTGCGTAATGGCGCTCCAGTGACTGGCGGTTGCCCGACAGGGTGCTGCGCACGCTGTCGACGAACGCCAGCGCTTCAGGGCGGCTGGCGAGGTTGATAGTGAACTTGCGACGATCGCGCTCCAGAATCAGTCGGTCTTTGTCCAGCACCATGGTTTCCCGCTTCGGCGACAGGGTGACCTTTTCAAGGCGGTCTGGCGGGCTGTAGGTCATTTCACCTGACGCGACTACGGGCTTGTCCAGCACGGCGATGTAGCGCTTTTCGATGAATTTGGCGCGCCCGCCTTTATGCTGGGCCAGCTCAGCCATCAATTGGTCAATGTCAAAGGTTGCGTGTGCAGCACTTGCGACGACAAGCAAGGCCAAGCCTAGGAGTCCGCGTACGTTCATGGGTGGTACCAGAAATCAAAAAAATTGAACCAGTTATAGGGAGCATGCCGACAATGCTGGTCGAGCAGGCCGGCATAGCTGCGCACCGCTGTCTGAATTGCCGCATCGCGTTCGCCGCGCGTCGTAGCGGAAAAATCGACCAATGGCACAAAGTGCAGACAATAACGGTTGCCTCCTTCGTACAGGCCGGCCATGAAAAAAACCGGCCGTCGCAACATGGCCGCCATGCGCCAGGGCCCCAGCGGGAAGCGGGCCGGTTGTCCCAGCAGGGGCAAATCCATCGTGGCATCGTCCGCGAGTGTCCGATCGGCCAGCATGCCAACCAGATAACCGGCTTCCAGCTTCTCGCGCACCTCCAGCATGGACTCGATGCGGCCGAGGGAAATGATGTCTTGCGCTGCCTTCGGATTAATCGCCTCGAGCGTGGCGTTTATCTTTCTGGCGTTCAGTTCGTACATCATCATCGCCACGCGCAGGCCGGCCAGCTCACGCCCCATCGCGCGAAGCACCTCGAAGCTGCCCAGGTGGGCGCCGACAAGAAGTGCACCCTGGCCGTCCGACATTGCTTGCAGCAATGCATCCGTCCCGCGGACTTCGATGTTGAACAGATCAAACTGATCGTTGAGCAAATAGATCCGGTCATGGATGGTGCTGGCGAAGCTGAACACATGTCGGTACAACTCCGTCCAGCGAGCGGGGCGACCGAGGGCGCGCGTCAGGTATGCGCGGCTGGAAGCCCTGGCGCGAGGTGCGAACAGGCAGAAATAAAGTGCGATGCCGTGCAGCACAACGCGCCCTGCGCGCCGGCCGAAGGTGAGCGAAATCAGGACCATCAATTTCAGGACGGCCACGTTGCTGCGCTCGCGACGGCGCAGCCAATCCGGACGGGCAGACGCGCGGTTCATGTGGCCAGAGCCGTCAGCGTGCCGGAGGCCACATCCACGCCTGTAGCCGTGGCGACACGAAATGCCAGGCCGCCACGCGTCGCCGGCTGCACGCTGAAATGCAGCACGTCACCGGGCCCGACTGTGCTCAGGAATTTCGCCTGTCCTAACTCCCAGCCCTCTGCGATGTACGGCACAGCCTGCTGCGCCAATTGAAACACCTGGTCCAGCAAGACGACACCGGGCAAGATGGGCTGGCCGGGAAAATGTCCTTCGAAGGCGGGATGCTCGCAGGGCACGGTCCAGACGAATTCAAGCGCGTCCATTCGTCACCCGTTGAAGGTACAAAGCGTGTAATGCGCTACGCGGCAATTTGCCGGTGCTGTTGCGGGGCAGTGCGTCGACCCAAATGAGCGGACGAGCCAAAAATACCGGATCGATACGCTGTCGCATTGCATGCAGCAACTGCTTTCTGTCCAGGGTCGGCGCCACAACGAACGCCGCCAGTCGGGTGACGCCGCGACCCGCTGCATCATCCGGTACGAAATAGGCGCCATCTTCGACGCCGTCGATACTGGTCAGTTGATGGTTCAGATACGAGAGCGACGTACGCTTTCCCGCGATGTTGATTGAATCAGCCAGCCGCCCATGCAGCAGAAACTGGCCCGAAGGCAGCAGTTCGATGGCGTCCGCCAGCGGCACGCGGCCGGCCACATGGCCGTTCAATGCGTAAGTGGCATCATCTTCCTGCTCCATCGCGACCCCGGGCAGCAACTGCCAGGCGTCACCATCGGTCGTGCGGCGGCTGGCCAGCGCGGACGATTCGGTGGAACCGTAAATTTCCTGTACGAGCGTTTGGGTTCGCTCTTCTACTTGTCGTGCCAGCTCCCGGCTTAACGGAGCCGTCGCGGACAGCACCTTGTCGAGGGGCGGGAGTTCAAGGCCTGACGCCATCATCGTCGACAGATGAAACGGCGTGGTGACCAGCATGCGCGGGCGTGGCACGGCCTGCAGTGACTGCACCACGTCCTGAGGGTACAACGGCTTGCCTGCCCAGAAGGTACAGCCCCCGTGCAGCGCCAGCAGGAAGGTGGATTCGAACCCGTAGCTGTGCTGAGCCGGAACCGTTCCCACGATCGCATAGGAGCGATTGTTCAGTTCAAGGCCACGGGCTTCGGCCTGACCATTCTGGACCAGCTTGCCCCAGGTTTTTCCGTGCGCCTGTGGCAGACCCGTGGAGCCCGAGGTAAATAAAATCGCCGCTACATGGTCGGCTTCAATGGTCGGCACCGTTACGCCGTCTTCTTGCCCGCTGAGTTCCGGGCAGCCAAATGCCGGCAACCCGCCGACGTCGGCGGCGCTGTCGACGAGGCACCATGCACCGGGATAGTCCATCGCAAGTTGCCTCAAGGTTGCGGCTGAGTGCGAGGATGGCTGCAAACTGGTCTTGCCACACAGCTGGCAGGCAGCAAACGATACTGCAAAGTTGTAACGATCTTCACACAGGTTGATGGCCCATGGCCCGGCCGGCAGCCGTTCCGACAAAGCCAGCGCCTGTGCGACAAATGCGCGCACTGACACGGCGCCGCTTGGTCGCCACGCCAGGATCTCATCCAGCGCGCGACCACTGACCAATGGCAAACGTTTCATGACCGGGGCGCCGTTTTGCCGAGACCGAGGTGCCGTCGCTGTTGGTAGGCCAGCACAATCGCTTTGAAGGAGGGGCGCTCGTGCGGCGGCAACAAACGCCGGCGGACCAGGTGCTCGATCAGGAATATCGATCCGATCAATGGACCCGTCAGCAGGTTGGCGTATACAGACCACCATTGCACCGGCGCCCACGCGAACAGCACGGTCGATGCCAACGCGTTTACAAGGAAAAACAGCGTCCACACACCAGTCAGTTTTCGCGTATAGCGAATATTGCGTTCAGAAAGATGCTCACCCAGGATGAAGCGGGACATGCGTGTAATCAGCGCATCGCCCGGTCCCATTAATGTGCGACCGAACATCACTGCAAGGGCCAGATGAGTGCCGAGATGCTGAAGGTAATACACCAGCGGCACATTGATGCGCAGCACCGGCCACAGCGTCCACAAGCCGCCCGCCAGCAGCACAGCGAGCGCCCACGCCCACCAGCGGCCCGCGTGGGTAACGAAAATCATTGCTCCCGCCACGATCAGCGGACTGACTGCCAAGGCCAGTCTGAGATTCGGATTGCCCAGGGTGTCGCTGCCCCAATGTGCGGCCACCATCCAGCAAAAAACAAGGCCGGCGACGGCTGCAGCACGCAAGGCGCCGGGCAAGGATAAATTCATTTTGTGCGGCAACGGACAATGTGTGCCGTCAAACCGCGCAGGGAGCCAAACACCTCGTCCTTGTTTTCAACGTCGGATTTCAATTCGAATCCGTATTGCTTGGAAATGACGAGGGAAATTTCAAGCATGTCGATCGAATCCAGGCCCAGGCCATCGCCATACAAAGGCGCGTCCGGTTCGACTTCCTGTGACGATATTTCAAGGTTCAGGGCTTCGATGATCAGGTTGGCCACTTCGGGCATCAACGCGTCAACAGAGGTGTTGGCAATTGCGTCAGGCATGGGATCAATGAAGGTTATTTGGGGCGCGGAACGCCAGTACGGCGTTGCTGCCCCCGAAGGCAAACGAATTTGAAAGGGCGGCCTGCATCTCAACGCCACGCAGGCCTTGCGTCACATGCTGTACGCCTTCGCAAAGCGGATCAATCCGGCCCGGTAAATGTGCCGTCGGCGGGATGCATTGTTCGCGCAGCGCAAGTACGGTGACCAGCGCTTCGATGGCACCTGCGGCACCCATCAGGTGTCCGTGCATGGACTTGGTGGCGCTGACCGGCAATCCGGGGGCGGCATCGCCAAACACGGTCTTCAGCGCATGCACTTCCACCGGGTCACCTTCATGCGTGGCGGTGCCATGTGCGTTTACATATCCGATGTGTTCGGCATTCAGGTTGGCGTCGGCAAGCGCGCTTCGCATGGCACGGACCTGACCTTGCGCGTCCGGTTTGACCAGATGGTTGCGGTCGCAGCTGGCGCCATACCCGACCACTTCGCCGTGGATGCGGGCGCCACGCCGCACGGCATGCTCCCAATCTTCCAGCACCAGCGCCGCACCGCCTTCGCCCAGCACGAATCCACGCCGATCCGACGAAAAAGGCCGGCAAGCAGCAAACGCTGTGGCTTCGTCGCCGGGCGCCAGCACCCGCATCGCTTCCCACGCGCGCATCACGCCATAGGCGAGTGGCATGTCGGAACCGCCGGTGAGCACAACAGTACATTCGCCCGAGCGGACCCGACGGAATGCCTCGCCGATTGCGATGGCCGACGACGCACAGGCCACGGTGTGGCTCATGCTGATGCCGCCCAAGCCCAGCTGAATGGAGATGTGCGCATTGCAGGCATTGTTCATTCCCAGAACGACGGACATCGGTGATACCCGGTCGCGGCCGTTCGCCCACAAATCCCTGGAGCCGCGTTCGAACGCCGATATGCCTCCCAGCGCGGTGCCCCAGATACATCCCCAGTCATTGCGCTCTTCGGCGTTGCCCGGCTTCCGGGGGAATCCTGCATCGGCCCAGGCCTGGAACGCCGCTGCCAGCCCTAGCTGGGAAAAGCGCTCCATCATTAATGCCAGCGGTTTGGTCAATGCCGCTTCGGCATCGAAACCCGCGCAACATACGGCGGGCGTGTTGACTGGCTTCGGGAAATCCTGGCCGGAAAACAGCCTGACTGCCGACTCGCCCGCGAGCATGCGTGCGAAAAAATCATCGACATCGCCTCCATAGGGGCTGACCACCCCTAACCCCGTGACGGCTACACGCCGCATCGTCATGCGGCAGGAGCCTTGGCAGCGATCACGCCGTCGATAATCTTCACAAGATCGGCGACAGTTTGCGGCATGGGTTCGCCAGGCTGCAGGTCAATGGAAACGTGGAAATGGTCTTCGGCTTCAAATATCAATTCAGCCAACATCAGGGAATCGATACCGAGGTCTGCCAGCAACGCGCTGTCGACCACCAGTTCAGGCTCCACACCTGCCCGAGCCTTCAAAAAATCGCTAATCAGCTGGATTGAGTTCATGTTCGTTGAAACGCCCAAACGGCCCGATTGAAGGCCTGGCCAAACGGAGAAACACCGCCTCTGCTCAGAGCTTTTCCGCAGGCGCGCAGCGTTTCACGAGTGCTCGCAACAGCGCAGATTCGAGTGTAAATATTATAAGTTGAATGGCACAATCGCTGCAAATGAATGAAATAACTACTCCCCGCTGGCGCGATCAATTTGTGCGCAGGTTATTTGTTTTATGGCCAGTCAAGGCCTTTGGAACTTCGGCTTTCATGACGCTGTTTTTCTGGGGCTATTTTTCGATACTGGACGCGAATGCGGGCACGGCTTATGAAATGCCCAAATTATGGCTGGATGACTGGATAGGATTTTCACCGATTGCGTTTCCGGTTTATGCATCGCTCTGGGTTTATGTTTCGCTCCCGCCGGCACTGATGCCGTCGTTTCGCAGGCTGGCCCTGTTTGGCGTCTGGGTGTCTGCCTTGTGCCTGTTTTGCCTCGGCATTTTCTGGCTGTGGCCTACCTGTACGCCGGTGGTTCACATCGACTGGAGCCAGCACCCCGGGCTGGCGATGATCAAGGGTATCGACGCAGGCGGCAATGCTTGTCCGTCCTTGCATGTGGGTTCTGCCGTTTTTTCCGCGATGTGGCTGCAGCGCCTGCTGTCGGAAATTAACGCTCCTCGCTGGATTCTTGTAGGCAACATATTTTTTTGTCTGGCGATTGCCTGGTCCACGATTGCAACGTTGCAGCATGTGACTCTCGACGTTGTGGCAGGAGCCGCCATTGGCGCTGCATTCGGTTATTTGTCGCTATGGCATATGTGCGGGAAGCGCTGATCTGGCCGGCATCAGCGCCGTGGTGTTCAACACCGAATTCTCCGATTGCATTGCAGCGCTCACGTTGGCGACGCCCTGTCGCGACGGGCACTAATTGCTCACAACGGTTTGGGAAAGTTGGCCGGCGTCGCGAGCGGACCTTCGCAATCGCGGCGCCACCATGGGTATGGTCAGCATGGTGCTGGCTACCGCCATCAGCAGCAGGGCAGTAAAGGTTTCGCTGGAAATTACATGTTTGTCGAGCAGAATATTTGCAAAAATAATCATGATCAGCGCCTTGGTCTGCAGCAGCCAGCCGATGATGCCGGTTTCAGCGCGCGGCCATCCCAGCAAGCGTCCCGCCAGGCGCACACCAAGTAGTTTTCCCGTCACCGACGCGAGCAACAGCAAACCGGCTGTAAAAAATACTGCGCTCCCGCCAATGGCCCAATTGGTGCGCAAGCCGGTGGACAGGAAAAATACCGGCATCAGTACCAGCAGCACATGGTGGCGTAACTGGTCGAGCTTCTCTTGATTAAACCAGTGGGCATCCATGACGGCGCCCGCCAGGAAGGCGCCGACCATGTAGTGCAGCCCGGCCCAATCGGCGCCGAAGCCGCATATCGCCAGCCAGATCAGCGACACATGCCAGCGATCGCGTTCGGGCAGCCAGGCCATCAGGCGACGGAAGAGAAATCCCAGGAAAGCAAATATGGCGAGAAAAACGGCTTGTTTGCCGACGCGACTCCAGTCCATCATGATTAATGCCAGCACACCCCAGATCGCAATATCGTCCAGACTCGCGTAGCGCAAGATGCGTTGCCCCAGCGGCTGGCGTAGGATCTCCAGTTTCTCCATCATCAGGATTAAAATCGGCAGCGCTGTGACCGCGCAGGCCATTCCTACGCCGAGTACAAATTGCCAGGGGTGGGCTTGCGGGCCGCTCCAGCCACTGAATTCCAGCAGGAGTCCGGCCGCCGCGCAGCCGAAGACCAATGGAACCCCCAAAGCCAAGCCGGCCGTGATCACGCTTTCGCGTCGGTGTAGCCATGCGTTGCGTAAATCCAATTCCACGCCGGCGATCATCACGAACAGCATGACAGCCCACCAGGCGATGCCATTCAGCGTCTGCACCACGGTAGGGGTAAATACGAACTGGTAATAGTCGGGAAATATTTTTCCGAGTACGCCAGGCCCCAGCAGGATTCCCGTGAGGATTTGCACGACCACCAGCGGGGCGTAATAGTCGGTACGGCCAAGGCGCCAGAGTAACCAGGGGATGGTGAAAATGATCGCCATGGCGATCAGATAAACCTCGGTGGTGTTCATGCCTTGCGCGCGGTGTATTCGCGGAATACACCAAGAGTGAGCGAGCATTGAACGTCGGTGAAGCCGGCGCACCGGAGGGTCGCGATAATGTGTTCCGGCTCGAGCGCCGCTTCAATGGTGTCGCCATAGTAAGCCCACAGTTTTTTCATGTCGGCATGGCGTCCCATGATGCGCGCGAGAAAGGGCACCATCACGCCCAGATGGAAACGGAGCAGAAAGCGGCTCAGGCGACCGGCGGGTCGGCTGATCTCCATCAGGCAGACTCGCCCGCCGGGGCGAAGCACCCGAAGATATTCGGCAAAAGCCTTGTCGAGATCGCCTACGTGGCGCAGCGCATAGCCCATGGAAATGAAATCCGCCGTGTCATCGGGCAAAGGTATCGCTTCCGCATACGCTTCAATGGTATCGACTGCGATCTTCTTTTTTAACTCGGCGAGCATGCCGGGGGACGGATCAAGCGCGATTACACGGCCGGACTCACCAACAATTTCGCGACCGGCGACTGTTACCAGACCGGTACCCGCAGCGACATCCAGCAGCGTCATGCCTTGCATCAGACCGGTACGGCGCAGCACTTCGCGGCGGTACCACGCGCCAGTACCCAGCGCCGTCAGGGATTCCGCATTGTCGTAGCCGCTGGCGGCTTCGTCGAACATTGCTCTGGTCACTTGGCGGCGCCCGTCTTCATTGTCGAAATAATGTCGCAGGCGCGGATCGGCCTTGAGTGCAGCGGTGCGTCCGGTACGGGGCGGTTTGTTCATCAGAGGCGATGGGCTGTGGAGGTAAGGCGGCACCAGATCAGATAAGGCAGCCGCAACAGGAAACCTGTAAACAAACGCGCATGCATCCAGGTCAGCAGCACGTTGTCACGCAGATAGCGGAAATGTGACACGCCGCCCTCTTCTGCCGAGAGGTAGCGCACCGGCGCATCGATATTGATCGGCATGACCCCGGCCCAGCACAGGCGCACGACAGCCTCTGGGTCAAAATCAAACCGGCGCATGAAACCTTGTTTCTGCATGATGCGCGTCAGCGGTGCAATCGGGTACACGCGGAAGCCATACAGCGAGTCGCCAACGCCCATCCACAGTGTTTCGAGATTGGCCCAGCCATTGGATACCTTGCGTCCGTTGACCCGCAGCGCGGGTGCGTCAGGTCCAAACACCGGTTTGCCCAGCACCATGCAGCCGGGCTGCTTCAGCGACGCGTTCATAAATGCGGGAATCAAATCGGCCGGATGCTGACCATCCGAGTCCATCGTCAGCGCGTGAGTGAAGCCTGCCGCGGCAGCTTGACGGACGCCCTCCAGCACCGCCGAACCTTTTCCCTGATTTTTCGGCAGCATGATGACGTGAAGCCCCGGATCTTGATCAGCCATTGCCTGCAACGCCAGTCCGGTGCCATCGGTGCTGCCATCCACCACGACCCAGACGGGTGACCACCGGGCGCGGGCAGCACGTACGGTTTCGTAAACCGCTGCGCCGGGGTTGTAGCTGGGGATCAGCACTAAATGGGTGGTTGATGCATTCAGCATGTGAGAGTCAGGCAGTGGTCGATGAATAAACGGTTGGGCAAGGCGCCAGTTTCTGACGCAGTTCGCGTTCCATGGTGTTTGTGAATGTGTGGATGTCGGGCTGGGCCGACAAGCGTCCACCGAGCCTTACACGGCAATGCAGCGGCAACAGCGGCGCGCGGAACAGCGGCCACTGCTTGCCCAGGTAGGGCGTGGAAAATTCGATCAATACCGTCTGGACGGGCACGGCCGTGCGTTTGGCCAGCAAGCCGGCAGTCACCGTGCAGGGATTCAGCGGGAAATCTTTTGTTCGCGTCCCTTCAGGGAAAAGCAAGACCTGCCCGCCTTGCTGCAACGCGTTACGGCTTTGCATCACGATCTGCACCAGTCCGTCATTGCGAATGTAGCGCGCCAGACGGGCTGCCGCGCCGAACAGCGGGTTGTTCATCAGGCTGGCTTTCATCACGCATACCGCATTGGGCAATCGCGAGAGAATGACGATTGCGTCGAGCAGTGACGGATGGTTGGCCACCACGATCAGCGGGCCGGCATCCTTCAGCTCGTCCAGGGCGGACAGTTCGAACCGGCATGCGCATAGCCAGGTCAGCAGTTGCAGGTAAAACCGAAATGCATACATGATGGCGAGCCGGCCAAGCTTTTGTCCGGTGGACGCAGGCAGCAGCACGTGGAGAACCATGGCTATCGGCAGCCAGGTCAGGCAAAGGGCGGCCAAACTGCCCAGTCCAATGATCATGGCCACGTGTTCATAGGCCCGTAAAAGAAAGCGGTGGCGCTCTTGCAATTGCTTCACCAGTCAGGCGTTGTACAAAGAGGCGTCATCCACCTTGCGGATGTTGAAGCGACGATTTTTCCAGGCCATGAACGCCCGCTTGGGCTGCAACAGGTTGGCGGTGTAGTACAACATTTTGAAAATCAGGAGCGAGCGCCAGATCGGCGTTTTTCCATAAATGTCGCCCGCTAACAGCGAGAGCAGCGCCTCTTTCACCCTGAATACATTTTTTGGAGACATGAAGAAATCGCGCATGATTGGATTGGTCATGCGGTAAATAAACCATGAGAATTCCCGTGGCCCGTGTTTCATCTGCCGATCGAACTGCTTCAGCGCTGTGTCTGCCTGTGCCGGTTGTCGCAAGCAGGTATTGATGGCTTCGGCGCCCAGTACGCCACTGTTCATCGCCAGCCAGACGCCGGAAGAAAATACCGGGTCAATGAACGCGTAAGCATCGCCCAGCAACAGGTGATTGCGCCCATGCGTGCGTTTTGAAACATATGAAAAATTTCCGGTCGCACTTACTGATTCCGTCAGCGTGGCGGACGTGAGGCGCTCCGACAATGCGGCACAGGTCGCAATGTTTTCCAGTAAAAATTGTTCCAGGCTACGCTCACCTTTGGTTTTCATGTGATACGGCCAGGTCACCATGCCAACACTGGTGGTGCCGTCGTGCAGCGGAATGAACCAGAACCAGCCGTGGTTGAACCAGAAGATCGAAATATTTCCTTCAGCGTCGCCTTCGTTCCGTTGAGCATGTTTGAAGTGTCCATACACGGCTGAACTGTTGTGGCGCGGATTGCGTTGTTTGATGCGGAATTTATTCGACAGGAATGTGTCGCGGCCGGACGCATCCACAAGAAATCGTGCCTGCCATTTAATCCGCCGACCATCATCGCTCTGTGCCTCAACCGACACGATATCGTCGTCGAGAAAATCGACACGCTGCGCCTTGCAACCTTCATGCACCTCGGCTCCCTTGCGCTGCGCGTTGCGGATCAGGATTTCGTCAAATTCCGACCGACGCACCTGATAGGCATACGGCATGGATTTGTCCCAGCTATCCGCAAAATAGAAAGGCTGCGTCCAGCCGTGATTGGGAGAAATGAACTCAGCGGCGGGCTTGTACATGCCGATCGACCGCACTTCGTCACCCACACCCAATTTGTCAAGCAAAGGCAAATTGGCCGGCAGTAAAGATTCGCCGATGTGAAAACGCGGATGGTGCGATTTTTCCAGCACGACGACATGATGTCCTTGTTGTGCCAGCAGTGCTGCAACAGTCGATCCGGCAGGACCACCGCCAATTACCAGCACATCGCAATGCTTGTGCGTTATTTCTTCTGCTTTCATCTGCGGTTTCCTTCAGCCACTAAGAAAACTGAATTTCTGATTGAAAATTCTACCAGCGCCGCCGGTTGGAAAAATGGAATACGGCAGATCGGCAAAGCCGGAGAATAATAAAATGAGAATAACTTTTTTTGGTGGTTCAGTCATTGAATGCAATGTCTTTTCTCGCGCGAAGAAATTCCGGCATTGCACGGCATGATGATGAAAATGGAATTCCGGGGATGTGCAGGCCGTGCAGCAAACGCCCGGAGGTGATCCATGCGCCGCCGTCTCAAGAAAACCCGACAAGCTTGCATTTGTTGCCGAATCAAGCTCGATCCCGAATTCGAAAAATCCCAACAGCACAGACGGTTCAGAGCCTTCTTTTTTGATTGAGGGGGTATTCCATATGACGAGCCGTGGGGCACCGACTTGCGAGCGGGTGCCGAGGAAGGCTGCATGGGCCTTGCGCGGCAAGCCTATCAACCCGCTAAAGCACACTGGCTATTCGGGGCGAGGATCGTCCGGTCGCCGGCAGTTTTGCCAGCGCACGGCTTGCTGTTGCGATTCGGGGCAAAAGCGGTTTTTGCGAGAGCCCATGGGTGCATTTTGCGCCAAAAATATCACCCTTATGCCGCTACAATGGCACCATGCAAAACTATGCGGATATTTTTCAGGTGCGTGGCCAGCAACACGCCGAGGCCTTTCGGCGTTTTCCTGAGTCAGTCCGTGAAGAGGTCAATGCGATATTGGCGCTCGCCGCTCCGCAGCCCAACGAAATTTGCCTTGATCTTCCTGCGGCAAGTGGTTTTCTTTCGAGATATCTGAGCGTTCCCGGCGTGCGCATGATGGCGGTCGAACCGAGCCGTCAGCTATACGATTTGTGCAAATTGGCGGTGGAACACAGTTTCATGGCGCCGCTCAATCGCCTGCCGTTTCAGGAGGAACACGTCGACGTCGCCATTTGCCTCGCGGGCCTTCATCACGAGCAGGCGCTTGATGAGATATTTGCCGAGGTATTCCGTATCTTGCGGAAAGGCGGTCGATTTGCGATAGCTGAAGTCAACCAGGGCAGTCGCCCCGCTGATTTCCTCAATGGTTTTGTCAATCAGCACTCATCGCTCGGACATGCCGGGACATTTGCGTCTGGCGCTTACGTCGAATTGCTGGAGGCTGCGGGATTCGACGTGACCGTCGATACGGTCGCGGAATACCACTGGCGATTTGCCTCCGAGGTCGACATGGCGGAATGCCTCAGGCTGATGTTCGGCATCGATCGCGCGGCGCCGGGCGAGATCGTTTCGGCAGTCTCTGAACAGCTCGGGATCGATCATTCGCCAGATGGCGCGGTTGGCATGCGTTGGTCGCTGCGGCATTTCCTTTGCACAAAGGCGACTTGAAGGTGGCTTGATTCGGCCAAGTTTTTTCTGCAGATTCATTTCGAGGGTACATACGTGCGAGGTTTTCATCCGGGAGTCGGGCAGCCGGCCGTGCAAATTGATTACCGGCTAAAGATTCCGGGGATGCCCGATTTTCAGCAGATCGATGCCTTCATGAGCCTGCTGCTGGGCGAAGATTATGTTGAGCCGATACGTCCGGGCGGAGCCGCCATTGCGACGCCTGAAATTCCGGTCCGCTATGCCCATCGGGTCTTGCATCTGACATCGGGGCTGCTGCGCCTTGGGCAGATTCCGGTTTTTGCAGATCCGCAGATCATTGCATTGCGTGCTGACCCTGAGCGTGAAGGCGGCTATCAGTTGACAGCCCTGCTTCCGCAACTGGACTTTTTCCCATTGGATTTCCTTGGGAATGCGCTGTCTGCGGCGTCCAGCCTGGTCAAACGGTCGGCCGACGGTATGCCAGGGCGGGAAGAGCTGGATTCGGCATACAAGCTGATTCTGCAGAAAATCATCCAGCCATTTCTGCTCTATGCGGATTCAGGCGTTTCAACCCTGCCTATTTTGCGGGCGGCGTATGGTCAGGGCATGCCGTTCTGGCATTTGGGTGGTGGTTCCTACCTGCTCGGCATGGGGGCAAACGGACGCGTGATTTCCAAGAGCGCTACCGACCTCGATTCGGCCATTGGTTCCAACATAGCGAACAGAAAGGACTCGACGGCCCGGCTTCTGAGGATCGCCGGCCTGCCGGCTCCCGCGCATGCACTGGTATCGACAGAGGCTGAGGCATGCAAGGCGGCTGAGGAGTTGGGGTGGCCTGTCGTCGTGAAACCCGCAGACCGGGAGCGCAGCGAAGGAGTGACCACCGGGCTGCGAGATCGCGGCGCTGTCGCAGCGGCCTTTGCGGTGGCGCGGAAGTTGTCGGCAAATGTTCTGGTGGAGCGCCATGTGCCCGGCGTCTGCTTCCGCCTGATGGTCGCGAACAAAAAATTTCTTTATGCGGTAGAGCGCCGTCCGCGTTCAATCGTGGGCAATGGCATTGATTCAATTCAGGAATTGCTGCGCGCGGAGCGAGAGGCAAACTTCCGTTTGCCGCCATGGTCTCGCAAGAAGCCCTTGTTGATCGACGAGGAAATGATCGGCGTCATTCGGACGCAGGGATTCGATCTGGAATCCGTCCCCGATGCCGGAGTTCGGGTTGGCCTGAAGGCGGTCGAATCCACCGAGTGGGGTGAGACGACGTTCGATGTCACCGCAGCAGTGGCTGCCGAGAACATCGAAATTGTCGAGCGTGCGGCGTCGGTGCTGGGATTGAATAATGCCGGCGTTGACATGATCACGACGGATATCTCGCGCCCCTGGTCAGAGGTGGGCGCAGTGATCAATGAAGTAAATTTCCGTCCGCATTTCGGAGGCACGGCAGCAGCGCGCGCGCGCATGGCGCTTTATGTTGCAAGCCTCGTCGAAAATTTCGGGCAGGTGCCTGTCGAGGCGTATGTGGGGGATGCGCAGGCGATGGACGCGGGGCGCGAGCGCCAGCGCCATCTGATCGGGCTGGGTGTGCGGGCATGCCTGACCAGTCATCAAGCCAGCTACGGGGTGAATGGCGAGTTGCGGCAGTTTGCGGGTGAAAATACCTTGTCTGCGCGATGCCGCGCGCTATTGATCGATAAAACTGTCGAGGCGATCATTCTCGTGGTCCAGACCGACGAACCGCTTCAGCTTGGTTTGCCAGTCAATCGGATTTCAGCGCTGAATGTCGTCAATCAGAATCTAACGGCCGGCGACAACCCGGCTCGGCAAGTCGCTCCTGCGGATGCCGAACGTATCCTTGGATTGATGGCCGCTTTCCAAGAGAAAAAAATGCCTTGAATGCACAGGGTTGGTTCAACGCAGGTGTCGGTGCGAACAGGCCATGTCGTAATTCGCCGATGACCTCCGTACGGAGCCAGTGCGTCGCTGACCGGGCTTCAAAGCCTGTCGCGTCAGGCCAATGGCTGCGTTGACAGCAACTTGCCGTGCGCCTGTACTGTCTGCGGCGCTGTCTCCTTGCCATCGACCTGACGAGAAAGGCTCTTGATGTGCGCCGCAAACATTCTTCGGAGTTGACGCATGGTCAATATGGTCTTTTCCCTTTTTGCTTATGCAGTATTCATCCTGACATCCATTTATGCGACGGGTTTTGCCGGCGGGTTCGGCGTGCCCCGATCGATTGATGGTCCGCAGATGTTTCCGTTCGCGGAGGCCGGGATCGTTGATGCCGGCTTGCTGTTGCTGTTCGGGTTGCAGCACAGTGTGATGGCGCGGCCGGGATTCAAGCGCGCATGGACCCGCTGGATTCCGGACGCGATCGAACGCAGCGCTTATGTGCTTTTCTCCAGCCTGGCGTTGATTGCACTTTTCGCGTTCTGGCGCCCGATCGAGGGTGTCGTGTGGGAGGTTACTTCGCCTGCGAGCTATCTGGTGTGGGGTGGGTATGCCGCGGGTTGGCTCGTGTTGCTGCTATCGTCCTTCATGATCAGCCATGCCGAATTGTTTGGCCTTAGCCAGGCCTGGCACGCGCTGCGCGGACGCCCTGTGCCCATTCAGCCTTTGTCGGTCAAGTGGCTGTACAAGCTGGTCCGTCATCCGATCATGCTTGGCTTCCTGATTGCCTTCTGGTCTGTGCCTCGAATGACCGTGGGCCATTTGGTCTTTTCGCTCGGGATGACGCTATATGTCCTGATTGGCTTGCACTTCGAGGAGCGCGACCTGGAGAGGGGCTTGGGCGATGACTACCGTGCGTACCAGTCGCGCGTACCGATGCTGCTGCCCTGGCCCAAAAAGCGCCGTCGTGACGGGTGAGGGTGACTGGCGACATTCCGGTGCAAGCACGCGCAAGGCGTGCGCCGTTCTTGAGTTCGACTGCGTCACGCTTTCCTGCGGCCCTATTTCGAATGCGGCTTGGGCAGGTCCATGCGCACCAGGAGGAACCGGAACGCGTATAACGCAAAGAGGATTCCCAGCAGGTCGTTGACGAAGGCAGTGCCGATCTTGCCGGCCAGTTCGCCTTCGCCCAGATGCAGGAACACGATGCCTTCCCGAGTGACTCCGTTCAGCGCGGCGAAAACGACACTGAGCTGAACCAGCAATTGCCAGGTCAGGCCAGACAGATTGGCTGATAGCTGGCGCCGGAACAACAGGCAGGCCAGCAGCGGCATCAGGCCGCCGGCTGCAGCAACTTGCGCCGCCAGCAGGTAGTTGTCCGGGAAAAGTACCAATGCGCTCCATGCGAAGCAGAACAAGGCAATTGCCGCCGACCCTATCCAGCCAGTCAACAAGACGAGCAGCAATTTCACGCCGGTTGACAGGCGAAGCAGCGTTGCCCCCGGCACATCCTGCAGAGATTCGATCAATGCATCATTGATCGAATAAACCACCGCATAAAACAGTATCGCAAACAGGAAAACGCCCAGCGAATAATTCGTTCTTGTCGTGTACACGGCGGTTGCCCATTCTTCCAATCACCGTGTCAGACTGCCTCATAACATCTGGCGTGTAAATAGCGCACGCGGGCAACGGGCGAGCCGGAAGTTTTGTCCGCAAATGCCACGGCGGTCCGGGGAAAATACGGCGACGGCCCGTGGACATATCCGGCAATGGCGCCGGGCAGGATGCGCTATCGGCTCAGACCTGCTCTTTCACGGCTTTCATCATGCAACGTGCCACCTTGTCGAAGTAAATCATTGCTGCAGGCGTCAGGTCGAGCTGCTTGCGGCGCGCATCTTCGGTGTCGGCCAGGTAAATCCAGCCCTTTTCCCGCATTGACTTCAGCCGGCCATGCAACATCGCGGGTGAGCCCAGCTCGGCCATGCCCATCAGGTCCTTGACCGACAAACGCTGCTGCGTGTGGTGAGCATTTGCCACGATCATCAGGATGCGCTCTTCAAGCGGCTCCAGTGGCGGAAGGGTCGGCAGGTTGCGCAGCGCCTCGGCGAGCTGGATGAAGCGCAGATAAAGGTCGGCGAATTTGGTTGACTTGCCCATGATGTCCAATCCTTGCGTGTAAGTTCCAGGCCATGAGTTGGGCGGAACCGGTGCACACGATACATCGGAAATCCGCATCGCGTTGACAATGTGCCAATCCTGCATCGTCTTGCAGGGTGCCGGTGCTTGCGGACAGACCGTTTGCATCTGGCAGCCTGCTCGTTGTGCGAGGATCGAAGCGATGTGCGCGGCTTATCTCATGGCTTGAGGTTACAGCTTATATACCAATGCGCTTTGCTGCCAAGTTGCAAACATTGATGCAATCGATCTTTAGCTGCTTTTTTTGGAATTGATTTGAAATTCGAACCGGTGTGCGCGAGATTCTGCATGGCAATACTGCGCTTGATGATGCAAAGGATGAGGGACTCCGGAAGGTGGCCGCAGGTTCGCCGCGGCACATCCTCTAACCGCCAATGCCGACCAGCGTGATGTCGAGCGCGTCCTGATGCACGGCATCGAGTGTCAGGTACTGCTTCATTGTCAGCGCGGCCTGTTGTGCGCCGTCCAGCGCATCGAGCTGCTCGACACTCAGCGCCTGCAGCTGCGTGGCCTTCATCAGCGAGAGGTCGCCGGGCTCGAGCGCCTGCATCTGCAACGTGCTCAGGGCCTGCAGTTGTACCGTCGACAGCATGGCAAGCTGCTTGCCGGTCAGCGCGGCAAGCTGTTCATTGTCGAGCGCAGCAATCTGTGACGCGGACAGTGACAATAGCTGTATCTTGACCAGCCTGCCGATGTCGGCGGCGTCGATCGCCGCCACCTGCGCGGTCGACAGCGCGATCACTTGCGACGACGTCAGCGCCGCCAGTTGCGCGCCATCGAGCGCGCGAATGCAGTCGGCCGACAGCGCCGCGACGTCCTCTGGCGCAAGTGACTTGAGCTGCGCCGTCGTCAGCCCTGCGACCTGGATGTCGCTGAGCGAGCCGAACTGGGCGCTCGTCATGGCCTGTAGCTGGACCTTGCCCAGCATGCGGATGTGCGTGCCGTCGAAAGCGGCCAGCTGTCCTGCGGTCAGTGTCGCTGTTTGCGCCGGGGTGAGCGCCGCAATTTGCTTGGCGCCAAGCGCGGCGATCCGCTGCGGTGCCAGCATCGCGAGGTCGGCTGCATCGATTGCGGCGATCTGGGCCGGCGTCAGCGCTGCTACCTGCGCGAGACTGAGCGAGCTGATCTGCGTACCGGAGAGCGCACTGATCTGCGCAGGCAAGAGGGCCGCAAGGTTCGCCGGCAGGATCGCATCGAGCTGCGCGGCGTCCAGATGGACAAGCTGGGCTCCGCTCAGGGCGCGCAACTGCTTGCCGGACAGTGCGGCAAATTGTGCTTCACTGAACTCGTCCAAATTGGACGGGCTCAGCTCTGCCAGCTGTACCGACGTCAGGCTGGCCATCTGGGCCGTCGTGATCGCCCCCATTTGCTGCGTCATGATCGCGATCACTTGCGCGGCCGACAGGCCGCTGACCTGCGCGGTATTGATTGCCGCCACCTGCTCCGCATTGAACCAGTCGAGCTGCTCGTGGGTAAACGCGGCCAGCTGAGGCGTGCGCAGCGCCGCGATCTGCTCCGTAGTCAGCGCTGCGATCTGGTCGCCGCGCAGCGCGAGCAGCTGATCGGTTGTCAGCGACGGTATGTCGATCGCGTCGATGGCGACCACCTGCGCGGTCGACATTGCGCCGATCGACACAGGTGACAGCGCACCCAGCTGCGAGCCGGAAAGCGACGTGATCTGCACGGGCGACCACATCGCCACGCCGCTGGCATCGAGCGCCTTCAGCTGGGACGTCGTCAGGCCCTGAACCTGTGCATCTGTCATTGCGCCCACTTGTGATGCCGACAGCCAGCGCAGCTGCGCGGCGGCCAGCACGCGCAGGTCTTCAGTCGCAATTGCCGTGACCTGTTCAGGATCGAGGGCGCGCAGCTGCGCGCTGCCGAGCGCCGGCATCTGTCGCAAGGTCAGCGCATTGATTTGCGCTGCGCTCAGCGCGGCGATGTCGTCCGGCGCAAGCGCCGCCAGCTGGGCCGGCGTCAGCGCGGCGATGGCGGCGCCCGGCAGCGCGCCGACCTGCGACGGCGACAAGGCGTCGATCTGCGTGGTCGTCAGGCCTTTGAGATCGGCCGGATCAAAGGCGGCGACCTGCACGTCCGACAGCGCTGCCAGCTGCGCCGGTGTCAGCGCCGCCAGCTGCAGCGAGGTGAGCGCGGCCACCTGGTCGGGGTCGAGGCCGGCCACCTGCTCCGTACTCAATTGCGTGATCGTCGCGGCGGACAGCTGGGCGATCTGGTCCGGCCGCAGCGCGCCGATCTGCGACGGATTCATCTGGCTCAGCTCGCCCGTGCTGACGGCCGTTAGTGCCTTCAGCTGATCCATTCGAAGTCCGGCGACGCTGGCCGTGGCAATCGACTGCACCTGCGTGCCAGTAAACGCGGCCAGCTGTTCGGTCGACATCGCGGCCAGTTGCGCGCTGCCGAGCGCCGCCACTTGTGCCGTGCCCAGCGTGGCCACTTGCGTGGTCGTGAGCGCCGCCACTTGCGTGCTGCCCATTGCGGCGATATCCGCGGTTTCGATGGCGCGCACCTGGTCAGCGCCAAGCACGCGCACCTGGTTCGACGACAGGGCCGAGATCTGCGTGGAGCCGAGCGCCGTGATTTGCGCGGGGGTCAGCGCGACGACCTGCGCCAGGCTGAGCGCGGCCAGTTGCGTGCTGCCCAGTCCGGCGATGTCGGCGGTATCGATGGCGGCGATTTGTGATGGGGCCAAGGCGGCGATCTGCGCGTTTTCCAGCACGGCCAGCTGCGCCGAGGTGAGCGCGGCAATCTGTCTTGCGCTCAGTTGCTGCAGGTCGGCCGCATCCAGTGACGGCAATTGCACGGTGGTCAGCGCCGCGATTTGCGCAATCGTCAGGCTGCCCATTTGCGCGGTCGTCAGCGCGGCGATCTGTGCGGGCGTCATTGCCGCGAGATCAGCCGATTCGATCGCCGCGACCTGCGCGCTGTTGAACGCGGCAACCTGTGCCGTGGTGAAGGCCGACAGTTGCACCGAGCTGAGCGCGGTCACTTGCTGCGAGCCGAGGGCCGCCAGCTGCGCGGCATCCATTGCGGCCAGCTGCCGTGGCGTCATTCCCGGCAGGTCGCCCGTCTCGATCGCCGCGATCTGCGCGGGCGTCAGCGCGATGAACTGCTCGGTATCGAGTGCCGCGATCTGCGCCGAGGTCAGCGCGGCGATCTGGCGATCGGCGAGCGCCTGCAGGTCGGCGGACTCGAGCGCCGGCATCTGCAGCGTGGTCAGCGCCGCCACCTGCGCGCTGCCAAGGCTGCGGATCTGACTCGCCGTGAGACTTTTGATCTGGCCAGTGGAAAGCCCCGCGATGTCCGCCGACTCGATCGCGTTGACCTGTTCGCCGGTCAGCAGCGGGATCTGTGCCGTGGTCAGCGAGCGCAGCTGCTCCGACGACAGTGCCGCGATCTGGCGCGTCGTGAAGGCGGCCAGCTGCGTGCCGCTCATCGCCATCAACTGGCTGCTGGTGAGGCCTGCAATGTCGGCCGTCTCGATTGACGAAACCTGCGTCGTGCCGAGCGCGGCGATCTGGCGCGTCGACAGCGCCGCGATCTGTGTCGAGGTGAAGGCGGCCACTTCCGTGGCTTCGAGCGCCGCCAGGTCGCGCGGTGCGATCGCCGCGATCTGCGCCGTGCTGAGCGCAGCAATCTGCGCCGACGACAGTCCACTCAATACGCTCATCTGTACACCCGCCTTTGTTCGGAAAATGAAAACATTGCCGGCCGCCGCGCCTGACGATATGCATGGCGAGACAATCCATCGTCTGAATCGGCGCGGACGAGCCGTTCTTTAGGCAGGCGGAGGTCGGGTTTGCTGGTGTGTATTGTGACGAGCGTCACATTTGTCGTCCGGGCGGAAAACTACGCTTTGCGCGTCGCCGGCGCGAATTAGGTGTTTTGTAACTATTCGTTTGGTTATAAGGGTATTGCTGGTAGGATACTAGTTTGCCGGATCGGCGGAGGCGACATCCGATGCCCGGCACGCAGGCTGCCCTCTCGTCCGGGAGGGCCCGGAGACGAATTTTGCAGAGCGCGACCGTACCGACACCACCGAAGCCAGAAACTGCACCCGCCGCAAGGCTGCGGGTCGCGCCTGCGCTGCTGGCCAGGATTCCATTGCTGGCCGGGCTGCCCGAGCAAATCCTGGTGCAGTTGTCGGCGGAAATCCGGCTGGTGAGCTTCGCCAAGCGCCAGTTCGTGATGCACAAGGGCGCACGCGACACTGATTTGCTGTTCCTGCTCGAAGGACGGCTGCTGGTCGTGGACATTTCCCCCGAGGGGCGCCAGACCGGCCTGAATTTCATTTCTCCCGGCGATTTCTTCGGCGAACTCGCGTCCATCGACGGTCTGCCGCGCTCGGCAACCGTGGTGGCTGCCGCGCCGTCGATGGTGGGTGTGTTGCCAAAAAACGCGGCGCGCAAGCTGATCTTCGGGATTCCCATGGTTGCCGAACGCATGCTCAAGCATGTGTCGCTGAAGCTGCGCGCATCCACCGAGTACCGTGTCCTGCTCGGCATCCCGAACGCGTTCTGCCGGGTCTACAGCCTGCTGCGCATGCTGGCGCGCCCCGACCCGGGAAAACTGATCACGATCGAAAACATGCCGACGCACGAACAGATCGGCCTGATGACCAATACCAGCAGGGAGACAGTCACCCGTGCATTGCAGGTGCTGTATGAACAAGGCATCATGGAAAAGGACGGGCGGCGCTCCATCCTGCGCAACCCACCGCGCCTGCTTGAACTGATTCGCGAGCACCAGTAAAGGCCCGGCATCCGCGGGTTCCACCACCGGCGCACAGACCGGCACGGCGATAACAAGACCGACAAACGAGTGCATGCGGTGATTCGAGAACCAGCATCCCTGCGCAGCCGCCTGGCCATTGCACTGTTGGCCGCCCTCCTCGCCTTGCTTTATATCGCCGCGCCCGGAACGATGCGCGACGGCGCCGAGCGCGCCGCTTATGACGCGCTGGTCAGCGCCTCCCCCCCCGTGGCGCAGGAAGAGCGCGTGGTAATCATCGACATTGACGAGCGCAGCCTTGCGCAGTTTGGTGCCTGGCCATGGCCGCGCAACACCGTCGCGCGGCTGGTTGATGAGCTGGTCGACCGGCGGCAGGTCGGGCTGCTGGGCCTCGACATCGTTTTCCCGTTACGCCGTGACGGCGACCTCGCATTGCGAACGGCGCTGGATCGTCCCGGTGTGGTGATGAGCCAGACGCTGGATTTTTCGGCCGTCTCCGACAATCAGGTTGGCAAGCTTGCCGGGCTGGTCGCCGTCGATGGCCGGCGCCTGGCGCCACAGGCCGGCGGCTATGTTGCCAATGACGCCGGCGTACTCCCGCCCGGCGTCGCCGTCGGGCATATCAGCCCCGTGATCGACGACGACGGACGCATCCGCCGGATCTATCCGGTCGCCTGCGTGGCGGGATCGTGCTCGATGACGCTTGCGCTGCGCATGTATGCGCAGCTGACCAACGCCGGGCAGGAAATGCTTCAGGTGGCCTATGCGCGCGACGGCAGTCAATTGCATGTCGACCTCCGCAACGACGCGCCGCTCGATTTGCCGCTCGACCCGCAGCGTGCGCTGCTGGTGCCTTACCGCGTTGCGCCGGGCGGATTCCCGGTATTGTCGGCCGCAGATGTGCTGGACAGGTCGCGCGCGTTGCCTTGGCTGGAAAACAGCATCGTGCTGGTTGGCAGCTCGGCCTTGGGCATAGGCGATCGTGTTGCCACACCGCTGGAGAAGCTGACTCCCGGCGTTGAGGTGCATGCGCAATTGCTGGCCGCGCTGCTCGACCGCAGCTTCATCCGTCCGCTGCCGGGTACGGCGCCGGTTTTCCTGGCACTGGCCGCAGTCATCCTGCTGTCCTATCTGGCATGGCCCGGGCGCGGGCGATCGCTGATGCTGGGCTGGCCGCCGCTGGCGCTCGCAGCAGCCACCCTGCCGCTGGCCTGGCTGCTGATCGGCCGCGGAATGTTGCTGCCGTTGACGCCGCTGCCTTTGATGGTGCTGGTGATCGCCGCCATGACCATGCTGCAGCAGAACCTGGCGCTGTCCGCGCGGGTGCGTCGCCTCGGTTCGCAGTTCAGCCAGTTCCTGCCGGCGAGCCTGGTCGGCCGGCTGCTGCGCGACGCGAGCATCGGTCCCGAAACTGAGCGGCATACGATGACGGTGCTGATTGTGGACGTGCGCGGCTTCACCGCCGCGTCAGAGGGCAAGACGCCGGAGCAGATCGCCGGCTTTGCACAGAAGTGCTTCGAGGTGCTGTCGGCCGAGGTGGCGCGCTATCAGGGAACGATAGAGAAGTACACCGGCGACGGCCTGATGGCGCTGTGGGGCGTGCCGACTGTGGACAGTGCCGCGGACGCGGACCGATCGGCTGCACCGATGCATGTGATGCCGGCGGCACGCAGGCAGCGAGCTGGCGCCGACCCCGGTCACGCACGGTATGCGGCGCAGGCAGTCAGCGCTGCGGTAGCGATGCAGCGCGCCGTTGATGGTTTGTCAGGCTGGTTTGCTGACCACGGCTACGGCCAACTGCAACTCAGCATCGGTCTGAACACCGGCCCGATGTCGGTGGGCGTGTTCGGTGGGCAGACCCACCTCGCATGGTCGGCGCAAGGGCAGGCATTCAATATCGCCAGTCGCATCGAAAGCCTGACGCGGGACGTCGGCGAATGCCTGCTGATGGGCGAGTCCACCGCCTTGCTGCTGACGCCCGATGCGGTGCGCAAGATCGGCGAATTCGCGGTCAAGGGCGTGTCAATGCCGGTGACCGTTTATGCATTGCAAAAATAACAAACGAATTTCATATCACGCAAAATGCCGGTATTTGCCGGTTTTCAATGTGAAACTTTGTTGATTCGTTGCTCTGAGTCAATGAATTGAATTGCCTCGGACGGGACAATTGTTAGCTGGATCACAGTTATGGAATATGTTCCGGGAGTACGCTGTGCGAATAAAGGTAAAAAGTTCAGTATTATTTGGCTTTTTGCAACGGTTCGTCCGGGGTTTCGGCAGGCATTCTGCTGTTTTGACGCAGAGTCTGTCCGGCTTTAGGTTGATATCGGTGTCGGCGCGCACTTGCGCCAGGCAACAGGGTGTTTCTCAGCGCAAGATGAAAAGCTCAGTCGTTCTCCGAAATTTCTTTGCCGCAGCGGTGCTGTTGCTGTCGCCATGGATGGTGGCAGCGGCGGAGCCTGTGGGCAAGGTGCTGTTTGCGATCGGTGACGCCCGTTTGGCGGCCGACGGTACCCGTGTAAAGAAAGACGACACGATCGCGGCCGGGCAGGTGGTCGTGACGGGAAGCAACGGCCATGTACACCTCCGCTTTGTCGATGACGCCTTCGTCAGCGTGCGGCCGAACTCCCGGCTGCAGATCGAGCAGTACGTGTATGACGAACGCGAGCCGAAAAACAATCGGGTTCGCTTCAGCCTGTCGCAGGGCGTCGCCCGCCTCATCACCGGCAAGGCCGGCCAGTCCGCCAAGGACAACTTCCGTTTGAATACGCCGGTCGCAGCCATCGGCATCCGAGGCACCGATTTCCTCGTGCAGGCGCGCGACACCGTCACACGAGTGGCCGTCCAGCAGGGCGCGATCGTTGCTTCGCCTTTCTCGGATCACTGTGCCCGAGACGCGTTCGGTCCGTGTGGTGGTGGCTTGGCAGCCCAGTTGGTAGGTTCGCTGAGCGGGAGCTATCTCGAGGTGACACCCGACAGCAAGCCGGTCCTGCAGACGCTGGCGCCGGGTCAGCATAAGGGCATTTTCGGATTCCCCCGGCCGGAAGAGCCGATGGTAAACACGCCGACGCTGCGCGCACCGAGTGCCGAGGTGTTCAGCAAGACGTTGTACTGGGGGCGGTGGTCCGACCAAGGTGTCATCCCTGCGGGGTTTGAGCTGCTAGGCAAGAACGATGCGCTGTTCCTGTATCGCGCCGAAGGTCCGCTCAGCCTTCCTCAGGGCGGTGAGTTCAGTTTTGCGCCCATCGAGGCGGTAGGCTATGCGCGTGCGACGAATGGTGATCTCAAGCCCGCCAGCATCGTGGCGCCAACGCTGACGCTGAACTTCAACAACCAAACCTACAATACGGCCTTCACCTGGGCCACCGACGAGCGCAACGTGAAGATGCGCGGCAGCGGCAGCATTTCCGATGCCGGGCAGTTCGTCCCGCGCGCGTCCAGCTCGAACATGACGATTTCCGGCGGGCTCAACAACACCGGCGACGAGGCGGCCTACGTATTCATGCGCCGCCTCTCCGGGGACGATGCGTATGGCATGATTCGTTTTCATAAATAGATCAAACTCCGCCAGAGCCGCCCCTGATCAGGAAAGACTGTCGAACCCGGATAGCAGTGCCGTGCCCGCTGTCGCGCATCGTCGCGCTGGTGGCGCTTTGCCTCGCCCCTCTGGCTGCGGGTCTCGCGCAGCCAGCGCCCCCGGGATCCATGCCGATGGGGGCTTCGCAGTCGGCCACTTATCAGGACGTGATGCGTGAGGCGGCTGCTCTGCAGCGAGCGCGCCGTACCCGCGACGCCCTTTCCCTGCTGACGGCGTATGAAAACGAATTCGCAGGTGACCCGAATTTCGACTATCAGCTGGGAATCGCCGCGCTCGATGCCGGCCAGCCCTCCGCTGCACAGCAGGCGCTCGAGCGTGCCGTGCTGGTGCGACCTGACTTTGCCGGCGCGTGGATCGACCTGGCGCTGGCGCATGCACGACTGGGTGAGGCCGAGACCGCGTTGCAGATCGTCGCGCACATTGAAAGCAGCTTCGAGGTTCCCTTGCCACTGCGCGAGCAGTTGCAGAATTTGCGTGCCGAGCTGGCGGCGCCGCGGTTGCGCGCCGAATGGGCGGCGAACTCGCTGCTTGGCTCGCGCAGCGGCTACCTGCAGCTGTCGGCAGGCCGCGATTCGAACGCCAATCTTGGGCTGGCTGCCAGCGTGTTCTCGCTGACGCCCATAGGTGCGCCACCATTGCAGGTGGAAATTCCACCGACGGCGCGGGCTTCCGCAGACGCCTATGTACAACTGCGCGGAGACCTGCAGCAGGCGTTACAGTTCGGGGACGTGCAAAAGGGAAGGCTCTACCTGACGGGCCAATACAAGGAATTCGGCGAGCTGAAGGAGTACAACCTTGCGGATGCCGCCTTCAATTACACGCACGAATACGCGTTGCCGAAATCGCCTGACTGGGCCGTTGAGGGCGTGGTCGGGGCTCGCACGATCATCACCGGAGGAAATCGGCTGGCCACGATATCGACAGCCGGCGTTGGTCTGGTCATGTATGACCGTCGCTGTCGATGGGGGGCGCGCTTCTCGAGCGAAGTCCGTAACTACGGCTTGAGCGGCTACGTGGACGCCGACGTGCCTACGGTTAGTCTATCGGCGACTTGTCGCCAGAGCCAGAGCCAGGTTGGTGTTGTGGCCAGCATGGCGCGCGACGAGCCGCGAGCAATCCGGGCTGGCGGGCGCACTGACCGCTACGAGCTTGGTGTGCATTACGTGCATCAGCTTGCCGCGCGCGTCATGGTCGCAGCGTCGGGTGCCGTCGGTTACTACCGTGATGCGCACGGCTACAGCCCCCTGCTGGAAAATGGAGCTGTCAGGCAGGTCACCCGATCCAGCCTGCGCCTGCAATTGTTCTGGGAATTCGATCCTTCCCATCCCGAATGGACGCTGCAGGCCGAACTTGAGCGGCTGCAGGATCGTTCCAACCTCGATATCTTCAACCTGAATAACACCCGTGCCGCAGTGGGGATTCGGTATCAATATTGAACCGCAACCGCAAAGTTTCAATCTTGGCAATGCCGGTGTCCGCCGCTCACCCCGGGGGTGGGGCGCAAATTTGTGACTCTGCCCACAAATCGTACTTAAAGTAAAACCTAAGATTCGGGGAGGCTACGAGAAATGCCGGTGATGCATGCCGCCTTTCGGAAATGAGGACGTTAGCCAAGTTGTAGGACAAAACGCAGTTCAACTCACAGGAGCAAACCAAATGGCGATCACGTCATCGTATGACATCGTTGATGGTAATCGTGTCGACAATCCGACCGACGACACCACCTACGTGTTCAACCCGAGCGCTACGCTCAAGACCTTCTCCCTGGCGGGCGGCACCGATGGCGACACCGTCGCAATCAATGCACTGAGCTCGGACTTCAAGGTCAAGTTCAAGAAAAACGAAATGACCCTGATCGGTCTGAAGAACACTCCGTCCTTCGGCACGATGGTCAAAGTCCAGTTCGACACCAGCAATGGCGGCGTCGACCATCTGGCATTCCTGGACGGCACGGTTGACGTGCAGTTCACCCCGAACGCACCGGGCGCGCTGAAGGGTTCGTGGATCTTCGGCGGCAACAGTGTGTCGAAGAAGATCAACCTCGGCGCCGAAGGCGCAAACTACACGATCGACGGTTCGAAGACCTTCGCGGACGCAGCCTATGATGCCAGCGGCGCGCTTGAGTCGCAGCGCTATGTGCTGACGACGGAAACCGACGATGTCGAGGTCGAGACCGACAACACGTACGATACCGTCCGCGGCATCATCGACTATCAGGGCGAAGACGGCGACGACTCGACCTACACGGCGCTGGACACCATCATCGGCAACGGCAAGACCCAGATGGAAATCGGCGTTGTCGACGTGAACGGCGGCTACCACGAGGCCGACTACGTCCGCCTGTCGGGTGTTGACAAACTCGCCGTCATCGACGCCGTTGGCTCGGGAGTGCTGGGTCTGGACGCCAGCTCCTATGGCAGCGACATCAGCTTCATCTCCCTCGAGGGCGAGGGCGGCCTGGACATGTGCGTCTGCGATCTGGATGCACATGGCCAGCTCAACATCGAGAATGCCAATGATGACTCGTTCGTTTGCGTCACTGGCACCCTCGACGACGACCTGAACTTCGAAGTTTGCATCACGAACTCCCAGTCCGATACCAGCGAAGTGACGTTCGGCACGGCGGGCATCTCCCTGGTGGCCGGCGAATGTGCCGATGCCTGCCTGTACCTGTCCCATTCGGATACCGCTTGCAGCGCAGATGCCACGGTCGGCAACATCACCATTGGCAACGTTGATGTAACTATCGGTGCGAATGCCGACGGAACGATTGACGTTTCGAACTATGCTTGCGTTTCCTACAGCGGCGATGCAACGGTCGGCAACCTCCGTGTCGGCACCGTTGATATCGAAATCGCACAAGGCGGCCAATTCTCGATGTTCCTGACGAACTGCGCATCGGCAGATACCGGCGATGCGACGGTCGGCGACATCACTGTGGGAGCCATGAACGTGATGGTTGCCGACAGCGGTTACTTTACCGAGTACTACGTCTGCAACATCGCATGCGCCACTGCAACCGGTGACGCCACGGTTGGCAATATCTCGATCGGCGACATCCATATCGAAGCCGGCGACGATGCTTGCGGTGTGTCCATGTCGGTCACGAATGATGCATACGCAGGCGCAGGTAATGCTGTTGCTGGCAAGCTGACCATCGGCAACGTCGACATCAGCGCAGGCGACGATTCTTGCTACTCCATCGAAGTGAACAACTGCGCCGAGGCAAATGGCGCCGATAACGGCGCAACCATCGGCGATCTCACGATCGGCAAGCTCGACATCGAACTTGGCAATGGCAGCAGCGTGTACATCTCGCTGTGCCAATACGGCGACGCATCGTGCGGTGCCGTCGTTGCAGGCAACCTGACCGTCGGCGACCTGAACCTCGTGATGGGTTCGAGCTCGACTGCAAGCTTCGACATCGACAGCGATCTCGACTCGGCCTATGGCTCCGTCACCGGCGGCAAGGTCACCATCGGCAACATCAATGTGACGATGGGCGGCATCGACAACTCGTTTGAGTTCGCCGTCTCCAATACCGCCAGTGCTTGCGGCGATACGCCGTCGGTGGTGGGTGACATGACTGTCGGTAACATCGACGTCTACGGTGGTGCAGATGCCTGCGTTGACCTGAATTTCTTCCAGTACGCGTACGAAGGTCATGCGGGCAACGTCACCATCGGCAACGTCGACATCCAGATTGAGAACGAAGGTTCCAATACTGATGGCACCGCATGCTTCTCGGTGACCGTTTCTGGTGCGTCCGTTGGCGACGTGAAGATCGGCGATGTGTCGATGTCGGGTGCTTCCAGTGCCTACATGTGTGAGTACCTCTACGTCTGCGCAAGCGACGGGAACATTGGCAACGTCACTGTTGGCGATGTTTCCATGACCGCTGGCGTGGATGCAACCGCTTATGTGTATAACTATGTTTGCGCCGAAGACGATCTGGGTAACGTCACCTACGGCGATATCAAGTTCGACGCGAGTGCAGACGAAGCCTACATCTACGGCTACATGTGGCATTCGGCCGATTACGGCTCGATCGGTGAGATCAAAACTGGCAACATCACGCTGAACGCCGGTGAGTGCGCCACCGCTTCGCTGTATGCATATTGGTCGGCATCGGACGAAATCGGTAATGTGTCGTTTGGCGATATCGCGCTGAGTGCTGTGGGAGATGCTGGCTGCGCTCTCATGACTCTTGAGGTCTACAACAGCGATGATATCGGTACTGTCCACTACGGCAATATCGCGCTGACCGCCGACGGTGAAGACGCCTGCGCATATGCATTTATCAGCGCAGAAAATGACGGCAACCACAGCATCGGTGCCATCACGGCAGGGAATATCGACTTGGACATCACGGGTGATGGTGCCTGCGCATGCCTGTCGATGTCGTTCGATTCTTCGGATGCGAACGGCCTGCTGACTGTTGGTAATATCGCCATCAACCTGGACATCGGCGTCACCGCGGATGCCAGCGTGACGGACGATGCAGTCGCTTGCATCGATATCGCCAATGAGGCGGGCAACCTTACTGTGGGCAACATCACGCTGATCGCGGCAGAAGTTACCGCATCGTACGATGCAACCGCAGATGTTTGCGCTTGTGTCACCCTCGAAGCCAGCACGACGGCAGGCGTCCTGACCGTGGGTAACATCACGGTGGTCGGCGGCTACCAGAACGTAGGCGGCGATGCGGACAACTTCGCGATGCTCTCGTGCGCTGGTACCAGCTGGCTGGATCTGGTCGGCGATTCCATCACCGTGGGCAACATCGATTACAGCGGCTACGAAGCCGCGGCCACGATCGACGTGTCCGCATGGGATGGCGCTGCGATCATCAAGGGCGCGCAGGACGACACCACGATCACCGTGAACGATGGCAAGAACACCATTTATCTGGGCGATGGCTCGGATACGGTGAATCTTGGCGCGAACGCGACCGGTGCAACCGCTGCGGCAACAATCGACGTGATTTACAACTTCGAAGCCGGCGACGACGTGCTTGATGGTAATGTCACTGGCACCGACTTCGCTTATAACAGCAATGCGTCCAGTTACGATTCGTTCATTGCTGCCGCGACCAACGGCATGACGAACCTTAACTACGACGTGTATGCTGCACGTGTAGGCGGAGATACCTACGTTGCGTTCAACACGGATGGCGATACCGATCTGGACTTCGTCGTCAAGCTGGTTGGCGTGACGGCTCAGATCAGCGCAGCTGACGTGAGCTTGTAATCAAGATTAGTCTCTGACTAACCTGAAAGAGGGCAGCAATGCCCTCTTTTTATTTGTGAAATTATCATGGCCGATATAAAAAAGACGATCGAGAAAATTGCCGAACTCCGCAAGCAGCGCAAGTTTCCGGAGGCGATGGAGTTGGTGAAGAGTGCGCAGCGTGAATTCAAGAGTGCGCGTCCAGTGCTGCTTCAGCTTGCCCAAATGCAGGAGGTGTACAAGCAATACGGGCCTGCGCTCGAGGTATATCGGTTAATGCATGACGATGCACAAAAGAATGGCAAGCCGACGGAGCTGGCCGTATATACGGGCATGGCGCGCTGCATGCTCCGCCAGTCGCAATACAAGCAGGCTGTCGAGGTGTTCGAGCAAATCAGGCAGAAGGCGCCAAATAATCCGGATGCACTTGCCGGGTTGGCTTCTTGCGCAAGGCATGGGGGGAATCTCGATCAGGCCGAAAAGCTTGCCGCAGCTGCGCTGACCGCGGACGGAAAGCACAATCTTGCACTGCACGAGATGGCTGAGATCAAGCTGGCCAAAAATCAGGCCGAGGAGGCGATCCCATACCTTGAAAAAAATCTCAGGCGTTCGGATCTCCATGGAGACTCGATTGACCTGTGGATAGCAACGCTCGGCAATCTCAACCGAAATCGCTATGCGCAGGATACCCTGGAAGAGTTGGCAAAGAAGTATCCGAACGTGATCGAGTTTGTCTACGGTTTCGCGTCACTGGCGAACCGCGCAGGAGAAACCTCGCTGGCGCGCCCCGCCTACGAGCGCGCATTGAAACTCAGCCCGAACAACGGGCGGATCTACTATGACCTCGGCGTCCTGGAGCGTGTTGCGGGCAATCTGGAAAAGTCGCACCAGCTGATCGGCAAGGCGCTGGAGCTCAACCCGGACAATCCTTCCGCGATCCGGACTTACGGCGCCGACGTGAAATACGAATATGGCGATGAGAACTACAAGCGACTGAACTATGTTGCGGCGAAATTCTCGGAATTCAGTCCTGTCGAGCAGATTCACCTGCATTATTCGTTCGCCAAGGCGCAGGAAGATGTCGGGGAGATGGATGCAGCGTTCCGCAATTATGAAATGGCCGGCAACAAGAAGCGCAAGATGGAGCCGTACAAGGAACGCGATGCCATCAAGATGATCCAGGTGATCCCTCAGGTGGTCACGCGCGAACGACTTGCTGCGACCGGACAGGCGGGTTGCGACAGCGACGTGCCCGTGTTCATTCTGGGCATGCCCCGCTCGGGTACATCGCTGATGGAGCAAATCTTGTCGGCTCATCCGGATATCTTTGGTGCAGGCGAGTTGAAGATCTTGCCGGGTGTGCTGGAAAACATTTCGGTAGGCCAGAATCGCCTTCGCCTCGGCGACAAGGATCCGGTATTCACTTACGAGCAGAACGCCAACTGGCAAGCGCGCGGACAGGCCTATGTCGATCGCCTGAACAAACTGGCAGACAAGCCGGGCTACAAGCGCATCGTCGACAAGATGCCCGGCAACTTCAACTTCGTCGGCATGATCCACGCGATCCTGCCGAATGCGAAGATCATCCATAGTCGTCGCCACCCGGTGGAAACCTGCCTGTCCTGCTACCGCATCCATTTCGCCGAAGGCCACCAGTGGACCTATAACTTGCGTGAACTGGGTCGTTTCTACAAGCGCTACTGGAACCTGATGAAGTATTGGCGCGAGGAGTTCCCGGGCGTGATGTACGAGGCCGTTTACGAAGATAACGTTGCCGACGTCGAAGGTTCCGCCAAGCGCCTCATCGAATATCTCGGGCTTGAGTGGAATGATCGTTGCCTTGAGTTTTACAACGTGGATCGTCCGGTGAAGACGGCGAGCGTGACGCAGGTCCGCAAACCGATCTACAAGACATCGACTAACCGCTGGCGGAAGTACGAGAAATACCTCGGGCCGCTGCTTGAAGAATTGGGCGATATCGTCCCGCAATACGAAGCCGAGATCGCCCATCTGATTGAAAAGTAAGCGCGGCGATGAAGCTGAAGTATGACCCGAAGGCCGATCGCATCCGGCTTGTGCTGGATCGGGAGGGGCAGGACCGGCGCATTTACTGGTTGAGGCGCAATCAGTGTCTGGTCCTGCTGGTACGGCTGTCGGATGTCGCCGTGCAACTCGGGATTGAAACCCGAGCCGTCGAACCGTTGCGGCAGCCACCGCCATCGCCACGAGGCGACCCGTCGATTGACGCGGCTGAACCCGTGCACCTCGATGGCATACGTGTGCGCGTCGATGGCGAGAAAATGCGTCTCGTCTTCGTCGAGGGGGATGGCGGGATCGGGCTGTCGCTGAAAGCGCCCGGAATTCAGCGCTTGCAGGAAGTGCTGACGATGCAAGCCGAGCGTGCAGGCTGGGATCCTGTCGCAGGAATCACTCGCCTTCGGGCGATGGCGGATGCGCGTGCCGCCATTTCCAGAAGCCGGAATGGAAACGACTGAGTTTCCTGCGACCTACCCTGTCGGCGTGCTGTGCGAAGTTGCCCAATGTTGAACCCAAAAAAAACCATGAATAGCCAAAAACCCAATCTGTACCCGATCAAGGGCGGCATCGGAAAATGTGTCTTGTTCACCGCCCTGATCGAGAAGCTGGCGGACGCGACGGGCCGGAAAGTGGTCGTGGGCAGTGGCTTTCCCGGCGTGTTTGCCTCCCACCCGCAAGTCGCGGGCACGATGAAAAGCATTTCGGCAGAGGCTATCGAAAAGGTTGCTGACAGATTTGAAGATATCGTGATGCGCGAGCCCTACGTCAGCAATTACTGCAAAGGTGACCGACATATTCTGGACGAGTGGGCGCGGCTGTACGGCCTGGAACCGTTTTCGCGAGGGGGGTATTACGCGAAACCTGACCTGATATTGAACGAGGTTGTCGTCAAGCAGGCCAACCAAATCAGGACGCAATTAAAGAAACCCTTCTTCATGGTGCAATGGACCGGTGGCCAGCCTCCAGGCAATTTCAAGAACGACAAAAAATATCCGGATAATTACCTGACGCAGGCTCGGAATGTCCGGAATTACAAAGACATCATGTCCGCGCTCGCCGAGGCTTTCCCTGAGCACCTGTTCCTCGTGTATGCACTGCCGAACGAGCCGGTGCAAATGCCGGAGCATGTCCGGGCACGAGTTGCACGCGCGCGCGCGCCGGCGCTGGCGTATGCCGAGTTGCTGAAACATGCCGACGGTTTCGTCGCTCTCGACAGTAGCCTGCAACATTTTGGAGCCGCCCGCCAGATCGAGCGAAAGGGCGTCGTGCTGTGGGGACAAAAAACCACGCCAGACAAGATTGGCTACGCAACCCATACCAATCTGACGAGCAGCGTCAGTGGGGAGGTCGTCGTGCCGCCAGCGGATGTCGTCGATGCACTGGCAAAAATCGTCCGATCGAAATCCTGATCAGCAAACAAACGTATGTCGGGTGACCCTTTGAGAATCGCGATCAGCGGACCGAACGCCTCAGGAAAAACTACGCTGGCCGAGGCCATGGCAGAGCGATACGGGCTGCCGGTCATTGAAGAAAATGTCGCGGAGATTGACAAATCAAGGTCGCTTCTCGAGCGACTGTATGCGGAACAGGCGCCGGCCGAGAAAATCGTCGAGGCCAAAAGAAATTGGATCGGAACTTTCATTGCGTGGATAAAGAGCCGGGAAGCGGCTTATGCGGCCACTCCGGGATTTGTCGCCGATCGATGGGAAGCTGATTTGCTGGACTTATGGCTGGTGTTTTTCGGCAGGGAGCGCAATATCGACAACATCACGGCCGAGATGGTGAAGAACTTGTATGCAAAAGGGCGGATCATGGATATTGCGATCATTATGCCGCTCGCCAAGCCTTTTACTGAAGACAACAACGATGTCGATGTGCACCGATCAGGCACGTTCACGAACCGCTTGTTGAACAGCATGGTGACAAACGGCATCATCCAGACTGTGCCAAATCTTCGGGTTCTGAGAATCCCACTGGAGGCGCACTCGCTTGGCGATCGCATGGACCTGATCGACAAAGCCGTTCGTGGATTGCCATCCTGACCCTTCTTCGCAAGCGTCACAGCAAAATAAGAATGCACGCCATGTTGGAAAATATAAAGAGACTCTCTGACTCCCGCGTCCTTGTCGTCGGCGATGTCATGCTGGACAGCTACTGGCACGGCCCGGCAATGCGGATATCGCCGGAGGCGCCCGTGCCGGTGGTGAAAATCGACCTGCAGGAGGCGCGCGTCGGCGGTGCTGGAAACGTGGCGCTCAATGCGGCCGTGCTGGGTGCCGCCACCCACCTGCTCGGTCTCGCCGGCGCGGATCCCGCGGCCGACCAGATAGAAGCCCTGCTTGCCGCCAACGATGTGCGCAGCCGGCTGCAGCGCGTCCCGAACAGCAAGACCATCACCAAGCTGCGCATCTTGTCGCGCAACCAGCAACTGATTCGTCTTGATTTCGAGGATCACTTCCCGAGCTGGGATCCGCATGCGCTGCTGGAGGACTTCGCTCGCTGCCTTCCCGAAGTCGGTGTCGTCATCCTGTCCGACTACGCGAAAGGCGCGCTGCGCCGCTCACGCGACCTGATCGCGGCGGCGCGCACGGCGGGCAAGGTTGTCATCGTCGATCCGAAAGGCGAGGATTTCGAACGCTACCGCGGTGCGAGCTTGATCACGCCGAACCTGTCCGAGTTCGAGGCTGTCGTCGGTCCGTGCGACAACGACGCCGAGATAGAGCGGCGCGGGGTCGCATTACGCGATCGCCTTGAGCTCGATGCAGTGCTGGTGACGCGCAGTGAAAAGGGCATGACGTTATTGGAGCGAGGGCAGCCACCACTCCACCTGCCGACGCGCACACAGGATGTGTACGACGTCACGGGAGCCGGTGATACGGTGGTTGCCACGCTTGGCGCTGCGCTCGGCGCCGGCATGTCATTGAAAGATGCTGTCGTACTGTCCAACATCGCCGCAGGCATCGTTGTCGCCAAGCTGGGCACCGCGACGGTCACGCCAGCCGAGTTGGAACAGGCGCTGCACGCGAGCACTGCGGGCAGCCAGCAGGGGCAGTGCACCGAAGACGAGGTAGCGATGCGCATGGCCGCCGCTCACGCCCGGGGCGAGCGCATCGTGATGACGAACGGCTGCTTCGACATTTTGCATCCGGGCCATATCGATTACCTGGGAAAAGCCCGTGCGCTGGGAGATCGCCTGGTCATCGCCGTCAATGACGATGATTCGGTGCGCCGCCTTAAGGGCGCCGCGAGGCCTGTGAATCCGCTGTCGAGCCGGTTGCGCATGCTGGCCGCCCTCGCCTGCGTCGACTGGGTGGTGCCTTTCAGCGAGGATACGCCGGAGCGCCTGATTTGTCGGCTCTTGCCCGACATCCTCGTCAAGGGAGGCGACTACGCCGAGGCGGAGGTTGCCGGCGGCGATTGCGTGAAAGCGGCGGGCGGGCAAGTGCGGATCATCGACTTCCTGGATGGTCATTCGACGAGCACGCTGATCCGCAAGATCCAGGACAGCCAAATCAGCAGGGAACAATCATGATCATCGTGACAGGCGGTGCCGGCCTCATCGGCAGCAATATCGTCGCTGCGCTGAACCGGCGCGGACGGCAGGACATCCTGGTGGTCGACCACCTGAAAAATGGCAGGAAGATGCACAACCTTGCCGACCTTGACATCTGCGATTACATGGACCGTGAAGATTTCCTCGCCCGTGTTCGCAACCGATCCGACTTCGGCACAGTCGAGGCGATATTCCACCTGGGTGCCTGTTCCGCCACGACGGAATGGGACGGGCAGTTCGTGATGCGGAACAACTTTGAATATTCAAAGGAGCTGCTGCACTGGTGCCAGGCAATCGGCGCACAGTATTCATATGCATCGTCGGCCTCGGTCTACGGACTTGCCGCGAACGGGTTCCGCGAAGTACGGGCGTGCGAGAAGCCGATCAACATGTATGCGTACTCGAAGTTCCAGTTCGACCAGTACGTACGCAGTATCCGTTCGCAGTTGCGCCACCAGGTCGTGGGTTTCCGTTATTTCAATGTATACGGGCCGCGTGAGGCGCACAAGGGGGCAATGTCATCGACCCCTTTCCACTTCAATAACCAGATACTGGCGAACGGCGGGTGCCGGCTGTTCGAGGGCACGGATGGCTATGTCGACGGCGGACAACTGCGCGATTTCGTCTTCGTCGAGGATTGCGCGGCAGTGAACCTGTGGTTCATGGATCATCCGGAGAAGTCCGGAATCTTCAATCTCGGTACCGGGCGGGCGCAGTCGTTCAACGATGTCGCGAATGCGGTCGTGGCCTGGCACAAGTTGCACCGCAATGTCGATGCGCGCATCGAATACGTTCCTTTCCCGGAGCACCTGAAAGGCGCTTACCAGAGCTATACGCAGGCCGACCTGAGCGCCTTGCGGGAGGCCGGCTATGAAGACAGCTTCCACACAGTCAGCACGGGCGTTGCGAAGTACCTGGACTGGTTGAACGCCGGCGACGCTCCGCGACGCATTGGCTCGTGAGCTTCATCTTGCCGAACACGGCTGCTGCCCCCAAAACGATCTTCCTCGATCGTGACGGCGTGATCAACCTGGACAAGGCTTATGTCCATCGCTGGGAGGATTTCGAATTCGTCCCGAACGCCATCAGCGCGATGCGGCAACTGGTCGATGCCGGCTACCGGATCGTCGTGATCACCAACCAGTCTGGCATCGCCCGGGGTATGTTTACCGAGGATCAGTATGCCGAGTTGACTGCAAGGATGCGGGAGGCTTTGCTGGCGGAAGGCATTCCACTGCTGGATGTGCTGCATTGCCCTCATCATCCGGAAGGCAAGGTGCACGGATATGCGGTGCAGTGCGACTGCAGGAAGCCGGCTCCGGGCTTGCTGCTGGAGGCGGTACGTCGCCACGGCATTGATCTGTCGGAGTCACTGCTGGTTGGAGACAAGCCATCCGACATTCTCGCCGGCAGGAACGCCGGTGTCCGCTTTACCTATCTGGTGAAGTCTGACAATGGTGAGAACGTCGCCGACATGAAGGAGGCTGACGCAGCTTTCGATGACCTTCACGCTTGTGCTCGCTGGTTGCTGCAAGTCGAGCCACTGCGCTCCGATCGCTGACGAGGTCGGGCCAGCAGCCGGCAATCAGGCCACAATCCGCGTCAATTGCAGCGTTGCCCGAGCGCTTTGAAAGAGGGCTGCAGCTCATCGGCAGGGGGCGTATTGTCAATGTTCTTCTGAAAGCCCTGCCTTGCTGAGTGCTGCCAGTCTTCGCTCCAGAAGAGGCGCTTCCTGCTTGTATTTGCGCCCTTCCGTATAGGCATTAATTGCTTCATGGCTTTTGCCCACGCTTTCGCAAGCCAATCCCAGATGCCAGTACAGGTTGAACTTCTTGAGTCCCAGTGCCTCGGCGCGCAGCAGGTGATCAATGGCCTCCGCATTCCTCCCGGTTTGCATGCAAAGCACGCCCAGGTGATACCACGCGAGTCTGTTTTTGCGATCGCGACTGACGCAACGCCGAAAACATTTTTCAGATGGCCCGAACTTCTGGCTCTTCATCAGCACAACCCCAAGCAGAAAAAACGCGTGGGTATCGCCCGGTGCATCTGCCCGGCGCACCATATCCTCCGAGCGCCGCCTTGCTTCATTTAGTTCGTTATTTTGAATCAGTTGCCAGATCTGCTTGTGCTCGTTGCTGGTCGGTGGAATCGGTATGTCAACAGTTCGGATGCGGCCATCGCGCAATGCGGATTCAAATCGATTGACGAAATTGTACGCTGGCGGCTTCAGCAATTGATCGATATGGTCAATGCAGAAATCCTGGAAATAACCCACGAACAGATCGCGGATAGTCTTGTGCATGCCGCGCAGGTAAATTTCATCCAGCGGAAGTGAATTGTCATGCAAGTAAAAACGTTCAAGGCCAATCACCATGAATTCTTCCTGAACCATCCGCAACTGGTCTTCGGCTGAAAGAGACTCGAACAGGTCAATATCTATTTTGGCGAGCGTGAGATCATGCTTGCAGCGCTTGTAAAGTGGCTGGTCGGGTTCGTGCGCGACAGCCTCATGAAGGTCGTCGTGGACATATGCCCTGACATGATCCGACAGGTCAAAAAAATCCTCATTGCGGACAGATAAAGAAAATCTCTGCCGCTGCAGCGCATAGCGCGACTGGCACTCCTGTTTTCGGAGCAGATAAAAAGCCTGCTCGTCATCACCGATGGTGCCGAGGTGTGGCTTGAGCCGTATGATGTCGCGGATGGTCTTGTCGTAATGTACCGGAACATTGGCGTGTGCCCGCTTGATGAGGTACAAGACCTCAAGCGGTGGTACTTGCACGGCGAGGCCGAGTACCTCACAAGTCTTGTCACACAAGGAAGGCAGCATCTTGTCGGATGCCGACTGCTCGTAGTCGATTTCCACACGCTCCCAAGGCAATCCGCTTTTCAATTGAAAAACCTGCCGGTGGCCGTGCTCTTCGCGTTCGCCTTCAATAATTCCCTGATGCCGCGCACGAAACTGTTGCATCTCTTCTCGAGTGCCAACGAGGTCAAGGTCCTTGACGTCGTTGGCTGCACGAAGTCCGAGCGTCGCCAGTGCATGCGATCCAATGACAATCATCGCGTTGCTATTCCGTGTGATGAAGGCTTTGCAAGGTAACTTGAGTTTGGCTGATCAGCGCCATCAGATTCCGGCAGTTTTTTTCAGCGCGTCTAATACGCGCTCGACCGGTACCTCGACGCCTTCGTCCACCACGCTGTTCAGATTGGTGTGGAAGGCATATCCGATCCGTTCCGGTGTCGTCTTGCGTCCCCAGAGCACGACGCCCTTTTTGCCGATTTGCCGCGCAGCGCCGAAATGCTGCAGGCTGCTGTCGAGCGCGACGAAGCCATCCGAATATTTCAACAGCTCGGCATAGGCCAGCGCATGCGCGGTGGCGCGGGCGACGCGGCCACGGATATGCTCGGGCATGTCCACGGGCTCGTTCGGCAGGGCGTACAGAAGGAACAGATGCTCCGGAAAGGCCTCTGCCAGTGCGGACATGATTGCCTGATAATTTTTGACGTTGCGCCCGCGCGTCAGAGAGTTGTCGGGATATTTGCCGGTGCGCTTGACGTTTTGCGGCGGCTGGCCGCCGGTCCATTGAACGATAAAAAATTTCCGTTTCAGCTGAGCGTTCAGCTTTTCGGCTTGCTGGATTATCTGCGAGGGCAGATACAGGTCGGGGCGCGCATGGAACCCACCCTTTTCCAGGGGCGGCAGATCATACAGTCTGGCCCATTCGTCAAGGATATGCCGGTCGCCCTTGCAATAATTGCTGACGTAGGGCTCGCGCATCACGATATCGTCGAATTTGTCGGCGACCGGTGTAATGGCTTCGGGTGTGATTGAACCCATCACGCCTGCCACTCTGGGGTGAGGTTTGAAAACGCCCGGGAAACCACTGCCGATGGCGATTTTCTTGCCGTCTCGCTGGGCCAGGGGTTCGATCAGCGCGGTGAAGGCGACATTTTTGCCGATGCCACCTTTAATCGGATACAGATTGGGTCTTGAATCGGTCATGGATTCGGATGCTTGCTTTTTTGGGTAGGGTTGCCGGATGTCTTTTTGCGTTCGTCCGGACAACGATTTTTTACTGCGGTCATCACATCTGGTTATCAGAAGTCCATCGCTCCGGAATGGATCAAGCGATATTGCGTATTGCAATGGATGTGTCCGTCCATATCGCGCCAGCGTCGGCAGAATGCGTAGTCTTCAGACAGATAGCGCCGCGTTTCCGGATCGATCATGCACTCGAATATGCCGACGCAATGTTCCGGCGGAGCATACTTGGCGTAGCCTGCCACGTCGTTCTTGTAGGTCAGTGACGTGCGATAGTGATCGCGCATCCGTTCCAGCACGCTGCGATCCATCATCAGGAATCCGGTGGCCAGCGCATCGACTTCAACCCAGCCGTCGTGTGGCGCCGGTGATCCCTTGCTGCGATTGATGGTGAAAATCAGCGAGCTGTTGCGGAGTTGGCCTGGTTTCAATTGTTCACCGTGCGCGCGGTTGACGAATCTGGCGACACGCTCCCAGTCGACTTTTTTCGTCGGATAAGGGATGCCGCAAACCGGTTTGCCGCTTTCCAGCAGCTTGAGAACGGCCGGCGCCTGCCAGGTGATGTCCGCATCGATGAACATCATTTTTTCGAAATCGGAAGCAAGGAAGTGCGCCACCATGTTGTTGCGCGCACGCGTGATGAGCGATTCATTCCCGACGGTCTCGACCTTGACGCGATGGCCATGCGATCGCAGCAGATCGACTGTCGCCATGACGGAGTGCAGATAGCCCTCACCGAGTACTTTCCCGTAGCACGGCGTGCAGATCATTAAAGAAGCCATATGTTTCTGTGTTTGTTCTTGCGAATTGAATGATTGCGTTTCTGGTCGCCTGAGTCATATGCACGACTGAGGCAAAAGCGCCGAATGCGTTTGGGCGGACAATATCAGTCCGGAGACTGATTCAGAGTTTACAATACTCGGTGTTTTGTATCACCTTTAATCGCCGCTGGCGCAATAAGATTATCGAATGCGCCGGACCGCAAACTGTGGCCCGGCGAGTTTTTTCGAGCGCAGGCGATTTTCTGTCCGCCGAGACGCTGCAAGCCAGCAAATGGCGTGGCGTCAGGACTATCTGGGAACGTAGAGAAATCATGGATGTAATGCTGATCGCCGCAGGCGCCCTGACCGGCCTGCTGGTGGGACTGACCGGCGTCGGCGGCGGCGCGCTGATGACGCCGCTGCTGTTGATTTTCTTCGGCGTCGCGCCGCTGTCCGCCGTAGGTACCGACCTGTGGTTTGCAGCCACGACCAAGCTGTTCGCCACGCGCGTGCATCATGGCCATGGCCTGATCGACTGGCAGGTCGTCAAACGCTTGTGGGCAGGCAGCCTGACGGCATCGGCACTGACGCTGGTGTGGATGAAGCTGCACCCGGTCGATGCGAGCGCCGTCATGCTGTTGAAGACTTCCATCGCGGTGGCCGTGATCATCACTGCGCTCGGCATGCTGTTCCAGCGGCCGCTGCATGCGTTGGGCCGGCGCTTGCGCACGACCGACGGCGAGCATTTCAAGGCGGCACAGGCGCCGCTCACCATGCTGGCCGGCGCTGTGCTCGGCGTGCTGGTAACGCTGACCTCTGTGGGCGCAGGCGCCCTCGGTGCGGTCTTCCTCGCCTACCTGTACCCGCTGCGTCTGACGCCGCCGCGCCTGATCGCCACTGACATCGTGCACGCGATTCCGCTGGCGATTTTTGCCGGACTCGGGCATCTTCTCATCGGCAACGTCAACTTCGGCCTGCTCGGCAATTTGCTGGTGGGCTCGATCCCGGCGGTGATCATCGGCGCGATGCTGTCGGCCCGCCTGCCCCATGCGTTCCTGCGCGGTGCACTGGCCGTGGTGCTGCTGTCGATCGGCTGGAAACTTTGGTGGACTGTAGGACGATGAGCATAACTAAGGAACAACTCGACACACTGTGCCGGATCGCCGAGGCGGCCGGACGCGAAATCATGGCTGTCTACGCGACGGGCGGCGAAACCTGGCTGAAGGACGATGCGTCACCGCTGACTGAAGCCGACCTGCGCGCGGATCGCGCAATCCGGGCTGGCCTGGAGGCGAACTTCCCCGGCGTATTCATCCTGTCGGAGGAGTCGGTTTCTTCCGGCCCGGCAGCGGGCGATCAATTCTTCCTGGTCGATCCGCTCGACGGCACCAAGGAATTCATCAAGCGCAATGGCGAGTTTACGGTCAACATCGCACTGGTCGAGCAAGGCGTGGCGGTTGCCAGCGTCGTGCTGGCGCCGGCCCTGGACGAACTCTATTTCGGCGCGCACGGACTCGGGGCCTGGAAGCGCGATGCGTCCGGCCTGAGGGAAATCCGCACGGCACGGCGCGAGCCAGGACGCCCGCTGCGCGTGATCGGCAGCCGCTCGCATGGCGGAGAGCGCCTTGAAGCCTGGCTGGCTACGCTGCAGCAGGAGCACAGCTTCGTCGCGGCCGGAAGTTCGCTGAAGTTCTGTCGGATCGCTGAAGGCAGCGCCGACATCTATCCCCGTTTCGGCCCGACCAGCCAGTGGGACACCGCGGCTGCGCAGTGCGTGCTCGAGGCGGCTGGCGGCGCAGTGACTGATCTCGAAGGGCAGCCGCTGCGCTATGGCCTTGACCGACCGGTGCTGAATCCGGAGTTCATCGCGGTCGCAGGCTAGGAGCTCGTCTGCTTCTGCAGCCGGTGCAGAAGCCGGGCGGCCACAAGGTGCCATGAATATCCTGTTCATCCACCAGAATTTCCCCGGCCAGTTCAAGTTCCTTGCGCCCGAACTGGCCAGGCAAGGCCATCAGGTCAGCGCACTTCTGATGCGCAAGGTGGACACGCCGCAATGGCAAGGCGTGCGCCTGTTTCCGTATGCCGCCGCACGCGGTTCGACACGGGGCGTGCATCCGTGGCTGTCGGATTTCGAGACCAAGACCATCCGCGGCGAGGCCTGCTATCGCGCGGCGCTGCAGCTGAAGGCGCAGGGTTATGCGCCCGACGTGATCATCGCGCATCCGGCATGGGGCGAGAGCCTGTTCGTCAAGGATGTGTGGCCGCAGGCCAGGCTCGGGATCTATTGTGAGTTCTTCTATCGCGCCGAGGGAGCAGACATCGGCTTCGATCCGGAATTCGGTGTGCCCGACGAGGGCACGCCGTGTCGATTGCGGCTGAAGAACCTGAACTATCAGCTGCACTTTGAAACGGCCGACGCCGGCCTCGCGCCGACTGAGTGGCAGGCAAGCGGCTTTCCGCAACCGTTCCGCAGCAGGGTCGCCGTCATACATGACGGCATCGACACGGCCGCCGTCGCGCCCAATCCAGAGGTGCGCCTGCAGCTGGCCGGCGGGCAGACGCTTACGCGGGCCGACGAAGTGGTGACTTTCGTGAACCGCAACCTCGAACCCTATCGCGGCTATCACGTTTTCATGCGGGCGCTGCCGCAGCTGCTGAAGGAGCGGCCGCACGCGCAGGTGCTGATTGTCGGCGGCGACGGCGTCAGCTATGGCGCGCAGGCACCGGACGGCAAAACGTGGAAGGACATCTTTGCGGCCGAAGTGCGTCCGCGCATTGCCGACGCAGACTGGTCGCGCGTGCATTTCCTCGGCAACCTGCCGTATGCACAATTCGTACACCTGTTGCAGCTTTCGACCGTGCATGTCTACCTGACCTATCCGTTCGTGCTGTCATGGAGCCTGCTGGAGGCAATGAGCGCGGGTTGCGCGATCGTGGCCAGCGACACGGCACCGCTGCGCGAAGCGATCCGGCCTGGCGATACCGGCAGTCTGGTCGATTTCTTTGATGCCAATGCGCTGGCCACGGAAGTGGCCGCGCTGCTGGCCGACCCCGAGGCGCGCCAACGGCTGGGACGCAACGCGAGGGAATTTGCATGTCGGCATTACGACCTGCAGGCTGTGTGCCTGCCGGCACAGTTGCGCTGGGTGCAGGCGCTGGCACGGGGCGACGCTACAGCTTAGCCTGCCGTTCAAGTCGGACGCCGTGCGGCCGATTATCCCGTCATCTGTTTCTCCGCTGATGATCCGCATGCCTTCGTTTTCTTATAACGGCCACACCTACGACATCGTCGAATCAGCCCTGACCTGGTCGCAGGCCGGCGCGGAAGCGCAGCGCCGCGGGGGCTATCTCGCGGTTGTCTCGACCGCAGAGGAAAACCTCGCGATCTATCAGCACGCCGCTCCCCTGCTCGGCCACACGCCTTCGGCGCCGGACGGCGGAGGCTCGCGTTATGTGTGGATCGGCGGATCGGACGCGCTGGCGGAGGGCGACTGGCGCTGGGGCGACGGCAGCGCGCTGGCGAGCGGTTATGTGAACTGGGGCGAAGGCTCATGGGGAGAAGAGCCGTACGATGAAGGAGGACAGGATGCGCTGGCGATGGGGCTGGAGCGCTGGCCGAACGGCACCGGCGGGCTGGGCAGCGGCGGGCAGTGGAATGATCTTGCGCCCGGCAACCTGCTGTACTTCGTGGTTGAACGCGGCCCGGTCGACGACCCCCGGGTCGATGGCGTCGCGCTGTATTCGTCGTCCGCCATACCGGCACTGCCGGCAGCGTTGTCTGACCTGATCCTGACCGGCGCGAATCCCGTAACCGCGTATGGCAACTCGCTGGCAAATCTTGTTGAAGGCAATGCGGGAGGCAACCGCCTGTACGGGCTGGCGGGCGCCGACACGATCAACGGAAACGCCGGTGCCGACCTGCTCGACGGCGGCGAAGATGACGACACCCTGCTGGGGAATGACGGCAGCGACAGGTTGCGCGGCGGCAGCGGCAACGACACGCTTGATGGCGGAGCGGGATATGACCGGCTTGCCGGCGGCGCCGGCGATGATTTCTACCGACTCTCCGATGGCAACCGCGGCGACCGCGTGTCCGAGAAGGCGGGCGAAGGGGACGACGAAATCCTTGCGGATACCAGCTGCAGGCTGCCCCGCGAAATCGAGCGTCTGTGGCTGACGGGCAGCAGCGACGTAGACGGCATTGGGAACGCAGGTGGCAACGCCTTGACCGGCAATGACGGCACCAACCGGCTGCTCGGCAAGGCGGGCAGCGACACGCTTGAGGGCGGTGCGGGCAGCGACAGCTTTTGTTTCGATACCCGCCTTGGCGAGGATGTCGATACGATCGTCGATTTCGTCAGCGGCGAAGACAGGCTGTACCTGAGCCGCAGGATTTTTGGTCCGGCGCACGCCGGTGCGCTAGCGGAAGAGGCACTGGCCATCGGATGGGAAGCCGAAGGCGCGGCGACGCGCATCGTGTTCGATGCCGACACGGCAAAGCTGTATTTCGATCGGGATGGCGCCGGCGGCGTGGCCGCCGTGCCGTTTGCGGTGCTGTCCGGCATCAGCACCGTGCTGGCGGACGATTTCCTGCTGTACTGACACAGTCCGGATCACCATCGATCCGGACTGCCGGGGAGGCGTTACTCTTCCTTCATTGCCGCTGCGATGCGCTTGGTCAGCGGATGCAGCAGGTAGGTCAGCAGCGAGCGTTCGCCGGTCTTGATCAGCACTTCGGCCGTCATGCCGGGCTGCAGGTGATGGTCGCCGAGTTTCTTCAGGCCTTCGGGCGTCAGGCTGACGCGCGCGAGGTAGTACGAGACCGTACCGCCCGGCGTCTGTTCGGACACGACATCGCTCGAGATGGAGTTGATCATGCCATCGACTACGAGCTGCGGCGTGCGGGCGAACGCAGAGAAGCGCACGGCCACCGGATCATTGGCGCTGACGCGGTCGATCACCTGGGTCGGTATCCGCGCTTCCAGCACCACGCCTTCGTCATTCGGAACGATGTCCATCAGTTTCTGGCCGGGGCTGGCGACGCCACCGATCGAGGCAACAGCGAGGCCGACGACCTGACCGTCGACCGGGGCCTTGATCTTCACGCGTCCGAGTTCGGCCGTGATCGCGTCAAGCTTCTCGCGGCCTGCCTGCACGTCGCGACGCACATCGGCCAGCTGCGACGCGACTTCTTTTGCACCATCGGTCAGTCGTTGTGCCTTGCGTAATTTGATTTCGGCGATTGTGCGCTCGGTGCGTGCTTTCGACGCATTCAATTCGGCTTGCACCGCGCTCAGTTCTGCCTGAGATTGCTCCAGCGTCAGCACCTGATTGCGCGGCACGTAGCCGTCAGCCGCGAGTTCTGCCATGTTCTTCAGCTGCTCGCCCTGCTTCTGCGCCTGCAGCTTACGGTTTTCCAGCTGCAGCCGGATGCCGGCCAGCGTCGCTTCCTGCCCGGCGATGGACTCGTCGAACGCGGCCAGTTCGCTGCGCAGCGACGCACGGCGCGAATGGAACAGGTCAATCTGCGTGATGATGTGCTGCTTGATCACCGGATCATCGCTGGCGGCCAGAAGGTCCTTGTGGAAGTTGATGCTGTCGCGGCGCTCGAGTTCGGCCAGCAGCCGGCTTTCGGCGGCGCGCTGCGCCATGTAGTTCTGGCGCACAGACTCGAAGGACGCGCGGGTCGCACCGTCGTCGAGTTCGACCAGCGTGTCGCCGGCCTTCACACGCTGGCCTTCGCGCACGGCCACCTGGCGGATGATGCCGCCGGATTGGTGCTGGATGGTCTTGCGCTTGGTGTCAATGGTGACCGACGCGGCAGCAGGTACGCCTTCGTCGAGCGGCGCATAAGCGGCCCACGCGAGGAAGCCGCCGAAGCCGATGACCAGTGCAATGAAACCAAGCCGTATCGTCGAGCGGGTGTCGGTGGGCATGTCCGGCGTCAGCTCGACCACGTTGGTGGCGTCGCTGACATCCTGCTTCGAGAGCCGGAGCGAGTTGTTGTTCATGTTGTTTTTCCTTGTCAGCTGGCGGCGGGTGCCTGGGCAATCTGCCCGGAGGTGCCGCCGATGTCGAATTTTCCAAATTGGGCAATGCGTCCGTCGGCCATCACGACGACGCGGTCGGCGAGCGTCAGCAGGTTGCGCTGGTGCAGGACCATGAAAACGGTCTTGCCTGCCGCCTTCAGGTCGCCGATCGCGCGGGCCAGTGCGGCTTCACCAATGTCGTCAAGGTTGGCATTGGGCTCGTCGAGCACGACGAGATCCGGTGCGCCATAAATGGCGCGCGCCAGAGCAAGCCGTTGCCGCTGGCCGCCGGACAGCAGCCGGCCGGCTTGTCCGACCGGGGTGTCATAGCCTTGCGGCAGGCGCAGGATCATGTCGTGGATGTCCGCGCGGCGTGCGGCATCAATCACGGCTTCGGAATCCACCTCGGCGAAGCGGCAGATGTTCTCGGCGACAGAGCCCTCGAACAGTTCGATGTCCTGCGGCAGGTAGCCGATGTGCGGGCCGAGTTCATCGCGCGACCAGTCGCGCAGGTCGACGCCGTCGAGCAGCACTTGTCCCGTAATGTGCGGCCAGATGCCGATCAGGCAGCGTGCAAACGTCGATTTGCCCGCCCCCGAGGGGCCGACGATGCCGATCACTTCGCCCGCTTCAAAGCGGATGTCGATCTTGTCGAGGATGGGCGCCTTGCGCTGCGGCGCGCTGGCCGACAGTTGGCGCACGGTGATCTGGCCGCGTACTTCGCCTGCGGTGTGGCGGGCCGGGCGCTCCGGGTACTTGTCGAGCAGGGTGCCGATTTCCCTGAAGGCCTGGCGCGCCTGGCCGAATTCTTTCCAGGTGCTGACCAGTACGCCGATCGGGCGCAGCGCGTTGCCCATCAGGACATTCGACGCAACCATGGCACCCATCGTCAGCTCGCCGCGGATCGCCAGCCATGCGCTGAGCGCGAGGATCAGCGACTGCTGGCTGTACTGGACGAATTTCGTGAGCGCGCTTGCCTTGCTGGCGCGAGATTGCGCCTGCCAGTGGGCGTTCGCATGCTCACGGTACAACATCAGCCAGCGGTGCTTCAGGTTGCCCAGCATGCCGAGCGCATCAACGACTTCAGCATTGCGCAGCTTGCCGGCGAGGTAGCTCGTGGTGTCGCCTTCGGCCGTGGTTGCACGCTCGAGCTTCTTCGTGGTCAGCTTGCTGTTGGCGAACGCGAACAACGCGAGCAGCAGTGTGAAGCCCAGTCCGAACAGCCCGAGCAGCGGATGCATTGCGTACAGCACCGCCAGGTAGATCGGCGTCCATGGGATGTCGAACATCGCGATGAGGCCGTTCCCGGTCAGGAACTGGCGCAGGCGCGTCAGCGACGCGAAGGTGTTCACGTTGTCGGCGCGTGACTGCTCGAGGTTGGCCTCGAAGTTGGCGCGGAAGATGCGCGTGTTGAGCTGCTCGTCAAAGCGGACGCCGGCGCGCACCAGCAGGCGCGACCGTATCCACTCGGCGAAGGCCATTACCGCGACGAACAGCGCAGTCAGCAGCGTCAGCGCGACCAGCGTTACTTCGCTCTGGCTGAGCATGATGCGGTCGAATACCTGCAGCATGTACAGCGTCGGCGCCAGCGTCAGCAGGTTGGCAACCAGGCTGAAGGCGCCAACCCAAATCAGTTCCTTGCGGTAGGACAGCAGCAGGCGCATCAGTGATGGCAGCGGCGCATGTGCCTTTCCGGAGTGGAGCGCGACCGGGCTCATGCGGCACCTCCGGCGACCGGAACCGGCGCAGTCGCCGCGGGCGCGGCGACTGCCTGCACCGCGCGTGGCGCGCTGGCTTTCCTCAATGCCGCCAGCACATCGTCGCGCGGGCCGAATGCGGCGATCTGGCCGTCGCGCAGCAGCAGGATCTTGTCAGCGGCCGGCAGTACGCTGGTCCGGTGCGTGATGACGATCGTGGTGCACTTGCGTGCCTTCAGGGACATCAGGGTATTCATCAGGGCTTGTTCGCCGGCCTCGTCGAGGCTGGAGTTGGGTTCATCGAGCAGTACGAAATTCGGGTCGCCATAGATGGCGCGCGCGAGGCCGACGCGCTGGCGCTGGCCGCCGGAGAGCACTGCACCTTCCTCGCCGATGCGGGTGTCCAGGCCATTGGGCAGTGCAGTCACCATCGCGCTCAGGCCAACCATCTCTATTGCGCGCTTGACCTTGTCGATATCGACATCGCCAAAGCGGGCAACGTTTTCCGCGAGCGTGCCGTCGAACAGTTCGACCGTCTGCGGCAGGTAACCCAGGTGCGGGCCGAGTTCTTCCTTGCTCCAGGCATGCAGGTCGGCGCCGTCCAGGCGCACCTTCCCTGAGACTGTGGGCCAGATGCCCATCAGCAAGCGGGCCAGCGTGGTCTTGCCTGCTGCGGACGGCCCGATCAGCATCAGCGTTTCACCGGGCTGCAGGCTGAAACTTACGCCTTTGATGATCGGCAGGTGCGTGCCCGGGGCCGGCGCGACCACGGCTTCGACGGACAGGCGCCCTTCCGGCGCGGGTAGCGGCATATGCTTGCGGTCGGCCGGGCCGGCGCCGAGGAATTCATCCAGCCGGCGGTAGGCGTCGCGCGCATTGACGACCGTGCGCCACTGTGCGACCAGTTGCACCAGCGGGGTCAGCACGCGGCCGCCGAGCGTGGATGCGACGATCATGACGCCGCCGCCGCCGAGCAGGTGGCCTTTGACGCTCAGCCAGCAGGACAGGCCGAGGATCAGCGAACTCTGCATGGTCTGGATGAATTTCGACACTGCCGAATTGGCGCCGGCAGTGTCCGACGCGGCCGCCTGCAATTTCAGGAAGCTGCGCTGGCGTGCAATCCAGCGTTGGTAAATGCTTTCGCGCATACCCATCGCCGAGATCACCTGCGCATTGCGGAGCACGCCGCTGGCGTATGACTGCGCGGAGATCGAAGCCTTGTTGGCCTCGGTCAGCACCGGCATCGTCTTGCTCTCGGTCCTGTAAGCGATCAGGAACTGGATCACGGCGCCGAACAGTGCGACTAGGCCCAGCCATGGATTGATCGTAGACACAATGAGCAGGAAGAGGATCGACGACGGCAGGTCCATCATCGACGTGATCGCAGGTGAACCGATGAAATCGCGAATGGTGCGCAGGTCGCTGAAAGGTTGCGTTGATCCGGCCCCCAAACGCAGGCTGGCCGTGAAGGCTGCATCGTGCAGGTATTCGCGCAGGGCGGTGTCGATGCGCCAGCCGGCCTGCTGCAGCAGGCGGTTGCGCAATACGTCCAGCACTTCCATGAGCACATAAACGCCGATCACGCATACGAGCAGCGACAGCAGTGTGGCGCCGCTGCGGCTGGTCACGACGCGGCCATAGACCTCGAGCATGAAGATCGTCGGTGCCAGCACCAGCAGGCTGTTTGCGAGGCCGAAGCCAAGCACCTTGCGAAAGATCGGCGCCTGCGCTCTGACGGTAGTGCGCAGCAAGGATTCCTGCTGCGAGTTTGCCGGATTCGGCGGCTTGGTGGTCATGTGACTTCTCCCAACTCTGTGACTTGATCGGCCGCGTCCTCGTCGGACAGGGCAACATATTCGGGCAATTCCGCGATGGCGGTCTGCTGTCGTGCTGTTGGCACGGGCGGCGCCTCTTCTTCATCGGCGGCGAATACAAAGCGCAGCACGAACTGGCCGCCGTGGCTAAGGAGAACGATCTCGCGCAGTCGCTCTTGCCGGAAGCGCTGCTCATCGGCTTCGCTGATGCTGAGGCGGAAGCGGATCCGGCCGTTGAGCGTCAGCATGGACACGATGCCGTCACGAATGCTGAGTGTGTGCTTGTCAAAATACACCGGTGCGATCGGCGCGAAGCGCATCAGCGGCAGCGGACGATCGCCGAGCCGGCTGATGTTGAACGGACTGGCCGGCGTCTGGAACACAGTGCGGCAGGTGCGCGAAACGGAGTAGATTGCGTTGCAGATCAATTGCGAGCCGAGCTGCGGAAAGCGCTCGCGCAGGCTGCGGTACAGCAGATGATGCAGCGTGACGCGGTTCCAGCAGCGCGTCTCGCGCACCACTGGCGCAATCGCGTTGCAGACATCGGCGAACGCTTGCTGCAGCAGCCTGAGCTGGGCTGCCACGGCTGGTGGCGTGTCCAGCGGTATCGACAGCGGTTTGGGCTTGCGCGCTGCCTTCATATAGGAGCGCCTTTGCGGGTCACGGGACGCGGCCGGTTTGGGTTGCATCGGTCGTTCGATCCTTTATATGGGAAGTGCAAGCCGCCGTCAGGGGCGCGCTTCGAAGCAGCCGGCGATCTTGCCGATGTCGTCGCCGTTCAGGGCGCCGGCGGCGGCGTGCAGCCTCAGAAAGGCCAGCAGGTAGCCATGGCGTGCGTCGGACAGGTCACGACGCGACGTGTACAGCTGCTGCAGCGCGGTCAACACGTCGAGGTTCACTCGCTGGCCACCCGCGACGCTCTTGTGCGTCGCCTCCACGGCCTCGGCAGCCGAGCGCACAGCCTGTTCCATAGCGGCCATGCGGATACGGCCGCTATGCACCAGCTGGAACTGCTTGCGCACTTCGACCAGCGCCTTGCGCAACGAGGCGTCGTATTCTGCCTGGCCTGAGCCGAGGCGTGCTGCCGCCTGTCGCGTCTGCGCGGTCACGCTGCCGCCGCTGTAAATCGGCAGCGAGAGTTGCACGCCGATCGTATTGACGTTCGATTCCTGATTGTAGGTAAACAGCGAGTCTGCGGTATTTCGGCTGTGCGAAGCGATCAGGTCGACGCGTGGGTAGTGGCCTGCGCGGTTGCGCTCGACTTCGGTCCTTGCGTATTCGACCGAATGGCGCAGCGCGCGCACATCAGGATTGTTCGCCGTCGCCATCGCCTCCCACTCAGGCAGCGTTTCCGGGGTCAGTGCCAGTTCAGGCATCGTTCCCGTGAGTGCGTCCAGCGAACCAGGATCGCCGCCGACGATCACCGCTAGTTCGTCGCGGCGATTTCTGACGACATCCTGGGCTTCCAGGACTTCGGCCTGCGCGACTTCGAAGCGTGCACGGGTCTCGAGCATGTCGGTACGTGTGCCAGCACCTTTTTCGAACATGTTCTGGTTCGCGACCTGGTTCTCGTGGTACGCATCACGCTGGGCAATTGCCAGCCGCAGCTGGTCTTCGGCCAGCAGCGCGGCGAGATAAGCGGTAGTCAGCCGGTTGATCAGGTCCTGCGAGTCGGCGGCGAACTTCGCTTCGCTGTAGCCGTACTGCTCCTTGCTGCCCTTGTAGCGCTGCCAGAGGTCGAGGTTGAACAGCGGCTGGCGCAGCTGGAGTGCCGCGACTTTGCTGGTGTATTGCGGATTGTCCGGCGGTTGGTTGCCGATAGTGCGTGTCGCGTCGTTCTTGCTGAAGTTGTATGTGGCCGAAACGTTGGGTAGCAGGTAGGAGCGACCGAGGGCTTCGTATTCTTCGCCAGCGGCACGGTTGTAGCGTGCACCCTGGTATGCCGGGTCTTTCTCCAGCGCCGACTGGTAAGCCTCCATCAGGCTGAGCGCATGGGCCGGCAGCGATGCAGCCACGGCGGCGACCAGCATGGCGGTAGTTTTCAGCCGCGGGAAACGGCGCTGAGTGGATCGGGGCGATTGCTTGGCGAAGTTGAATGGCATGGCTGTGGCTTGGGTTTTCGAGATTGTTTTACAGGCCGAATACTAGCGTATCACCTTGCTCCGGCACCCAAAGATGTCGTGCATATATGAAGTTCGCAACTCTAGGTTCGCCCGATGATCGGCATTGTGATGGTCGTCACA
>JACCDX010415985.1_pt1 | contig 61075 bp, 57 predicted proteins | sample 7449681 | NCBI WGS metagenome assembly JACCDX01 (sample SAMN15323450, study PRJNA562643) | freshwater metagenome | isolation source: river surface water | place: USA:Blue River Watershed | collected 2017-08-18
AAGTTCCCCGCTCGCACTGGGAAATGCTGCTAGAGCGCCGAAGCCGAGAAGAGTTGGAAGAAATTCTTCAGGAACGCCTTGACTACATTCGCGCCCGCCGCGCCGGTGGTCAGGCAGATCTCTAAAGGTTTATTAGCGAGCAGCCGTCAAACCGTTTGGTTTGGCGGCTTTTCTCGTTCTTGCCAAAGCCATGGCAAGAAGCGCCGCGGCAATCAAGTTCGCCAATAGGTCAAACAGTGGGCCGATTAGCATCGCCGGAGTAATAGCTGTTCTAAGCGGAAGAGTTTCAAGCATTACTCCCGGCTCAAAGGTTGGTATCTGATCAATCACCGAACCATCAGGCGAGTAAATGGCTGACACTCCCACGGTTGACACATTTACGACGACTCGACCGGTTTCAATGGCTCGCAATTTTGCAAAGGCAGCTTGTTGAAAAGTTTCATCGCTGCGGCCAAAGTCTGCGTTATTGGTTTGCGACAAAATAATTTGTGCGCCATCCGCTACCAGGTTTCGCCCAATATCATCGATAGCAATTTCAAAACAAATCAGCGCGCCAAGTTTAGAAATCTTGCTATCCGAAGTTTTTGAGTATTCAAAAATTCCATCCCGCTCACCAAAACTGTAACCCCTGCTAACCAAGCCAATTAAATCCGGAGCAAGTTGGTACCAAAAATCACGATTCGGTACGTATTCGGCAAATGGTACAGGCCGCTTTTTGTCGTACCAGTCCGTTGGTCCGATATCTGGTTTCCAGTAGATGGAACTATTGAATATTTCTTTACCGCGTTCGGTGATAGTTCCAAAAATAAGCGGCACTTTCAAATCTTGGTCAACTAGCTGATTGATCTTTTTGTTTGCAACTGAACTGGCAAACGGGCTGAGATCCGATGCGTTTTCAGGCCAAACCACTAGATCTAGCTTGTTGAAATTAGCTTTTTCTTTTAGTAACTCGGTTGCGTCTAAGTGGTTCTGCAGGATTGTGCCGGGTCGCTCGTTTGCGAAAAGGCCAGCGTTTGCATTTCCCTGCACCGCTCCAATTGTCATTTCGCCTGCCTCGGCATTGCTAGCTGGAGTGAAAACAGCTGGCACCAGCAAAAGAAAAGCAAGGGTTGCAAGTGCTGACCAGTGCGGAACACGAATATCTCTCTGCCAGCTCGTCAGTGACACTGTGGCAATGCTTGCGATTAGGGCGATTGCAAAGGTAAGCAGACCAAGACCGCCAAGGAATACCCAGTCGGCTAGATAACTCTCTGATTGAGTTTGCGCCAACCGTGACCAGGGAAAGCCTCCGTAGGGCAGCGAGATTGAGACCCACTCCCTGGCAGTCCAAATCAAAGCCAAGGAAATCGCAATCAGCAGTGGCTTGAACTTTTTTGCCCAGTTGATTGAATTATCGAGCCATGACCAAACTAAAGCCGTACCTGCCATTCCAAAGGCAAAAATTATTGCCTCAAGGCTAGAAAGCGCTAGCCATGGCACGGGGCCAAGGTAGAGACTCAGCCACTCAATCTGCGACAGATAGAAGGCAAGGCCACCAACTAGGCCGACCGTGAAAGCTTTGAAAAATTTTAGATTTCGAACTGAAAGCAACAACAGCGCCACCGAAACAAAAATTAGCGGGTAAATGTTTTCCCTAGGCATTGCCAGGCTAGAGAGGTATCCCCCAAAACCCGCAAGAAAAAGACGTAGTGCCAGTTGAATTACTGCGGCACGTTTGGTCTGATTCATCGATGTCATGTTTGGCAGCATTCCGTTTAAGTTGCTGAATTATCCGTAGTAAGAGTAAGCCACGATGCCACGCTTAACTTTGTCTACCGCGTTCTTTGCAGTCTCTGCTAGCTCTGGCCCAGCCGTTTGGGCAACTTGATCGAGCAAATCAATTATTTGTTTAGTCCATCTGATGAAGTCTCCGGCAAGCAGATCGGCACTGTCTAAAACACTGTCAAGCTTTGCGCCTGAAGCCCATCGGTGTATCGGAAGTGAGAGGCTTAGATCTAGCGGTGGGGTTTGTCCGAGTTTGTGTGAATGGGCCAGGTCTTCCAGATCCTCCCAAATCTCTGTGGTGGTCTGCATAATTTCCTGGAAGTTTCCCTTTGGAATGCGCGGTTCCCATTCTTCTTCACGCCGCGCTTCGTAAACCAAAGCCGCAGCCATAGCAGCCAGGCCGGCTGGGTCCAGTTTTGACCAAACGCCCTCACGAATACATTCGGAAATCAGCAGGTCTCTTTCGCCATAAATTCGTGCCAGGGTTTTGCCAGCTTCGAGCACTTCATAATCACCATCAACATCTTGGATGTAATTTAATCCTACCAACATTCCACAAATCTTGTCGAAAGTTTTTGCGACTTGATTTGTGCGTCCTTCTATTTGGGCGATGATTCCATCAAGCTCTCGGCTCAACTTGAACCAGCGCTCTCCCCACCGGGCGTGCGCCTCACGTTCATTACAAGAGTGGCAAGGGTGAGAACGCATGTCTCTTTTTAGTTGATTCAGGCGTTGTTCCTGAAGGTGTCTGCCCTTGGATTGACGAAGGTCCTTGCCGCGCTCGGCGCGAACTCTGCCCGCAGAAAGAGCTCGCTCGATGTCGGTCATTTCCCGGCGGATCTTTGCGTATTCAACGAAGTCACCCTGGTGACATTCCATTGCTTTTTCGTATCCGTCCAGCGAAACTTGCTTCTCTCGAATACCACGCGCTAGACCTACCACCGATCGGTCTGCTTGGAATTGCGCGAAGGATGTTTCAAGGACTTCACGGGCGCGCTCTCGACCAAAGGCCTCGAGCAGATTAACCGACATGTTGTAGGTGGGCTTAAAAGGACTGATCAACGGATAGGTCCGCTTGCTGGCCAGACCTGCCACGCTGTTTGGGTCCATGTTTGCACTCCATTGAATTACGGAGTGTCCCTGAGTGTCGATGCCTCGGCGTCCGGCACGCCCGGTGAGTTGGGTGTACTCGCCTGGGGTCAGGTTTACCCTGCCCTCGCCATTAAATTTGTCTAGTCTTTCAAGCACTACGGTTCTCGCTGGCATGTTTATGCCCAGGGCAAGGGTCTCGGTTGCAAAAACAACTTTCACCAATTTACGCAGAAATAGTTCTTCAACAACTTCTTTGAAAGCTGGAAGCATTCCTGCGTGGTGCGCGGCAACACCTCGTTCAAGTCCAGATAACCACTCAAAGTAACCAAGTGTGGAAAGGTCTTCGTCGGCAATGTTGTAGCATTTTTCTTCGACTAGGCGTCGTATTTCTTGCTTCTCTTCAGTTGTGGTGAGACGAATGTTGTGACTCTGACAGGCTTTGACGGCCGCTTCGCAGCCAGCCCTTGAAAATATAAAAAATATCGCTGGCAATAAATCTTCGTCTTCGAGGATGTCAATTATTTCGGGTTTTGGAATTCGCTGAATTTGTTTTAATTGCATTCGCTGATTGCCGAAATCACTGCGCCGTCCGCGATGTGGTTTGTTAATAGGACTCCGCAATTTCGTGGCGTGCATTTGAGCCAATTCCGGATTTACTCTTGGGTCCTTGGAAGTTTCATCGAATAGTTCAAGCAGCTCATCACCAAAAAGTACGTGCTGGTTCAGTGGTACTGGCCGAATTTCGGAAACGATAATTTCCGTGTCGCCTCGGACTTCGTCAAGCCAGGCGCCGAACTCCTCGGCATTGGAAACGGTTGCACTCAAAGAGACGATTTTTACGTCTTTTGGTAGGTGCAGAATTACTTCTTCCCAAACCGCTCCCCTAAATCGATCTGCGAGGTAATGAACCTCGTCCATCACTACGAAGCCCAAACTAATCAGCGAATTTGAATTCGCATAAATCATGTTGCGCAATACTTCTGTGGTCATCACCACAATTTGGGCGTCAGAATTCTGATTTGTGTCTCCGGTGAGCAAACCAACACGTTCGGCGCCGTAGCGTTTAGTAAGTTCGGCAAATTTCTGATTACTTAGGGCCTTGATTGGTGTGGTGTAAAAAACCTTTTGATTTTTTTCAATTGCTAGGTGAATGGCAAATTCACCAACGATGGTCTTTCCGGCACCGGTTGGCGCAGCAACCAAAACTCCTTTGCCGGCGGCTAAAGCACGGCACGATTGCTCCTGAAAAGGGTCCATCGGGAACTTCAGCAGGCTCGCAAAACTTTCAATCGATGGATTTCGTTTATTAGCCTTTGCTTGGGCAAATCGCTCAGCCGGACTGAGCTGATTCTCAGTCATTCTCGGCCGCTTCAGGGGTTCCCGTTACTGAGTTTTCAAAGCTGTCGTGAAGTTTTGCAAGTCTTCGATCTCTGCGTTTGTCGTTGAAATATGTAATGGCTGCGGCAATAAAATACAGCGCGATGAGCGGGACCATTACTAGAAACATTGACATTGGGTCTGCGGTGGGAGTTGCCAGGGCCGCAATTACAGCAATCACAAATACTGCGATGCGCCAAGACTTGAGAATGCTCTTGGCTGTAATCAAGTTTGCAAAATTCAGCATCACCAAAACTACTGGCAAGACAAAAGCCAGACCAAACACCAGCAAGATTCGAATGGTGAAAAGAATGTATTCGTTGGCATTTATGACGTTCGCCGTTCCCTGCGGGGTGAATCCAATAAGTGTTGACACAAATCCCGGTAGCGATATCCAAGCCAGCCAGCATCCGGTAAGGAAGAGCGGCACGGCGGTGAAAACGAAGCCAAGTGTGAACTTGCGTTCTCGCTTTTTTAAACCCGGCGTGATGAATGCCCACAGGTTGTATAGCCAAATTGGGCTGGTCATCATGACACCCAAGAAAATTGACACCTGCAATTGAAGGTCAAAAGCGCCGGCAACAGTACCTATATTCAGAGTGGCGTTGACCCCTTTTGTATTGGCAAGATCCACCACTGGTTTTTGAAGTATCTGAAAAACGGGTTGGAATAAAAACCAACCGGCAATCGTGCCGGCAAAAACAAAAATTGCAGACCAAAAGAGACGATTACGTAATTCTTTGAGATGCCCACCCAGGCTCATCTTGCCATCGGGGTTGCGTTTTCTAGCCATGGGATGTAGCTCTGGCAGCAACTACTAGTTGCTTGAGCTGCCTGCGTCCTTCTTTGGCTCGTCTTTCCCAGACTTGTCGTCTGATTTAATTTCAGACTTAAAGATTCGAAGCGACTGAGCCAAGCTCTTGGCAAGACCCGGGAGCTTTGGCCCACCCCAGAGGAGCAAGACGATAACAAGAATGATGATCCATTCCCAACCGTTTAGTCGCATTAGTGGAACCTGCTTTCATTAGGGTCAAAACGCTTCAGAGACGCTATAAGTCTACGCTTGCGCTGCTCCTGTTTCTTTATCTTAACCTTTTGTAACGCGCGACGCTTGGCTTGCACGGTCACCGGGTCTGCTAACACTGAGTTTTCAGGGTCTTGAACGGTTGCCTTCTGTTCAAGGGCGGCAGCCAGCTGAAGAGCCTGCTTGGCAACGCGCGAAACCTGATGTCCGGCAGCGCCGATTTTGTTGAATAAGGACTTGGCTATGAAGCCAAATACGACCAGCGAGCCAACAATCAAGCCGATCCAAATCCAGAACCATGCCCAAAAACCCATTTGCGAAGACAAAACTAATCCTCATTCTCAAGGGTCGGGGCTGAACTCTCACCAAGAGCAGCAAGAGCATAATTTTTGACAGTCAACTTTGCCTCTGGTGGGGCTATAACCCTGGCCGCCCCGCCAAATCTAGCCACGAGTTTACCCAGATTGGGCAAGTGGCCAACTTTTATCTCCGCGCGAACAACTCCCGCTTCGGCACTCAGTGGCTCAGAAACTGATTTCGCCTCGGTAATCAGTCGGTATCCCTCGGGTTGCACTTCAACCATGACCGATGTGTCGGTAGCTTCAGATACGTAAAGCGCTTCTTCGATGGTTTCTATCCGTTGAGCCTCTTCACTCAGATCCTGATTGGTAATCACGATTGCCCGCATGCGATCGAGCTTAAAATTACGCACCTCTAGATGAATTGGACAGTAGCCGCGAAGATACCAACCGTCTGCCCTTGGGTCTAGGCGCAGCGGTTCAATACTTCGACTGGATCGCTCACCCTTTTGATTGATGTATTCGCAGGTAATAATTTTTCGACTCAGAATAGCTTTTCGAAGAGTTTCGGCCCCGGCTTCGGCACTACCTGGGCGAGACTCGATAATTGGATTAATTCCCCGACTCGAGCCCGAGGCAAGCATTTTCTGAAGTTCTTTTAGGTCTGGATCATCTTTGAAGCCAGGAATTGTTGCAAGGTAATTTAGCCCTGCCGCAATGGCTGACGCCTGGCGGTTTGAGAGCCTAGGAACTTGATCAAGGACAGCGTTGTCTAGCAAGGTGAGGATTCCCTCGTCCTCCAGTGCTTCAACGTCAATCAAGAAGAACCACTCTTCAAAACCCTTCACCGTGGCCCTTGCCTCATTGATTGATGTGACGGCTTTTCTTAGGTACTTAGGTTCCAGCGAAAAATGCTGTGCGGCTTCTTCTAATGTCACCGAACCCCGGTTTTGCAAAAAGGCAACCAAGGCCAACATAAAGTTGTAGCGGTCCTCGCTGTTGAATGAATTCAATCTAGGCATGATCCGAGGCAACTTTCTCAAAACCAGATTTGATCAGCTCGGCCAGCTCCTTAGGTCTCAGAACTTTTATGTCCAAGGCATAGTCTCGCAGTTCTTCGGCCAACAAGTGCATGTCCATGTAATTGAACGTCACGGTGTTGTCGTTGGGCTTTCCAGTGCCATCTAAGTGGAAATGAAACCAGGCTTGAGAGTCGCGCTTAACTCTTAGTTCACAGACTTGATTCTTGATATGTTCCTGAAGATCTGAAATTGCTGCGGCAACTTGGGTATCACTTGGCTTCTCAAAGAATTTGTCTGCTTCACCATTTTTTACATTTTGAACTTTGGAAACTATTCGCTTTAGCAAAAAGTTTCTTACCTCAGAGTGATCGAGGTCAAAAGATTGGAGCAGCCACTGGCCGTCAACGTTGTGAAGTGACCAAGGTTGAACGTGGCGCTTAGAGACTTCACCATTGGCCTTGCGATAGCTAAAAGTGATTTCAATTGACTCGTCGATTGCATTGCTAATGGGCGTAAAGCTGGGTTCACGGGTTTCGATTCGCGGCGCAAACCCAATCAAGTCAGTGGCGGCTGGTTCAACACCAAGTGCTTTGAGTCTTACGAGAGCCTGGTTGGCATCAGCTTCTAGTGACGCTTGCGACCAGACCTGGGCCGCTAATTCAAGCAACTGCAATTGCTTGGCAGAAAGTTTTGCGTGCTGGGGCCAAACGAATGTGTCCCCTGCGATCACATAGGAGATTTCATCGGGGTCTGCATTTGGGTTTACCGTTTGCAATTGAATGCCGGTGTTCTTAAGGTCCACTTTGTCGCGCTCAAACATGCGGTTCAGAGATTCCTCGGAGGTTCCAGATGCGGTTGCTTCAAGATAGGCCGGAATTGACCTAAATAATTCGGCCTTGGTCAAACCGCGTTCTGCGAACAAAAGGGCGCAGGTGAGCTGGAGCAGTCGTTCTGACTTGTCGGACTTGGCTGGTTGCCAAGTGTCTGCAGACTTCTTGTTCACCATTCCCCCAGCTTCGCCCCGGTTCTACTGGGCAGGTTCTGCGGCAAGAATGTCTACTACAAATATGAGCGTTGCATTTGGAGGAATGCTGCCCGCACCGCTAGCACCGTAACCGTCTTCAGGTGGTAACACTGCAATTACCTGTGAGCCAATGGTCTGTCCTGCAATTGCTTTGGTGAAACCTGGCACAACCTGTTCCAATGAAAACTGAGCGGGTTCACCACGGCTCCAGGATGAATCAAACGGTGTGCCATCCCATAGGTATCCTGCGTACTGCACTGTCACGATGTCTGTTGCGCCAACAACGCTACCTGCACCCTTGATCAGAGTGGCCACGCCAAATTCTCTTGGCGCTGCCGATGTTAGGGGCGTAATTGATGGTGCTCCAGCATCGTCAAGGGTGACGGTTGGATAGCCATCGGTTGCTGGCAGTGCTTCTCCGGTTGCGCGAGTCATGTAAGAAAGCGTATCGCTGCCGGTAGAGGTTTCTTCGCCGGTTGGCGAACTGGGTGCACAAGCTGAAACTAAAAATACAAAAGTTACCGCGGTTAGGAGTGTGGCTAATTTACGCAATTGTTTGGCTTTCCTTACTGGTTGATTACTGCTCAAGGCGCGCTTCCGCCGCGGCTTCTGCGCTTCTAATAGTTTTGCGAAGTTTCTTGTCTGATACCTTGCGCTCACCTAGGTGATCCGGGTTCCAGGCTGATAGATCTTCGTCAGAAAACTCTGGTTTGTTCTTGGTCTTAAAGTTTGGTGCGGTGCTTCCAGGAGCCATGCGCCTGGCGGTAATCAGGAATCCGGTGTGACCAATCATTCGGTGCTCCGGCCTCACCGCCAGTCCTTGTAAATGCCAACCTCGGGTCATGGATTCAAAGGCTTCTGGTTCGTTGAAGTGACCGCTCTCCTTTAGGGCTTCTGCAAAGCGCGAAAGTTGAGTGACTGTGGCAACGTATCCAATAATCAATCCGCCGGGAACCAATGCGTTCGCACACTCTTCAACGCATTCCCACGGGGCCAGCATGTCTAGAACAATTCGATCAACGCTGCCCGCCTGCTTCTTAATTGGCAGCTGCTGTTGCAAATCACCGATGTGAATGTTCCAACTTGAGGGTACGATTCCAAGATTTGTAGCGACATTGGCCTTGGCTATCTCTGCGAATTCTTCTCTACGCTCAAAGGAGTCCAAGGTGCCCATGTCGCCAATGGCACGCAATAGATACATGCTCAGTCCGCCGGATCCAACACCAGCCTCTACCACCCGGGCGCCTGGAAAAATATCTCCCATGACAATTATTTGAGCCGAATCCTTTGGGTAAATGATGGCTGCTCCACGCGGCATTGACAGAACGAAATCACTCAGCAGGGGTCGAAAGGCAAGATACTCAATCCCGGTCTGATTCAAAATGACCGAGCCTTCGGGTTTGCCGATGATGTCGTCGTGCAGCAGGTCGCCACGGTGGGTGCCAAACTTCTCACCGGCTCGCAGGGTGATGGTGTTTAGTCTTCCCTTGGGCCCAGTGAGTTGAACTCGGTCACCTTCACGAAATGGCCCGGTAGGCAATTTTGCCTTTGAGATTGGCTGACTCATTCGTTCCTAACTGAAAAGTTTCTGAAGGTCTTTGACGCGAACGCCATCGAGTGTTGGCCAGAGAATTCGCCCTGGAATCATTGGAATTTCGATGAAGTTTGGAATGCCCACTGCTTTGGTGCCGGCTGCCTCTGCCGATCGGAGTCCGGTATTGGAGTCTTCAAAAGCAACGCAGTCTTGGGGCCTTACCCCCAGCATTTCGGCAGCCTTTAGATACGGGTCGGGAAACGGTTTACCCCTTGAGACATCATCACCGCCGATGATCACATCAAAGGCTTGAAAGGGAATGCGGTTGACAACCTCCAAGGCCATCCGATGCATCGACATTGTGACCAAGGCAGTCTTGATCTTTTTGCGCTTTAGTTCACGCAAGAGTTCTTGGGCGCCAGGACGCCAGGGAATTTCAACTGCCAACTTTGCCACCACCGAATCGGTCAGATGTTGAACGATGGCCTCGGTGTCCATGCTGCTACCGATTTTGGCCTTGATGATTCTGGAAGATTCGTACAGGCTATTGCCAATTAATTCGTGGCCGTCCTGCTCGGTCCAGGTGGCATCATGCTGTTCGGCCAGGGACTTTTCGCTGGCTAACCAGTAATGTTCTGAGTCGACTAGCGTGCCATCCATGTCCCACAAGACAGCGGCGGGCAGCTTTTTTCCAAACATAATGAGTCGATTTTACCTTGGCTGCTTTGCCTTAGGGTTTTAAGTACCAAGAATGCCTAAAACCTAGGAAAACGTGAACTTATTTGCCGGCCGAACCCTGATTGTGGCCTTTGAGGGTTGGAACGACGCTGCCGAATCGGCTAGCGCGGCGGCCAAATTCATTTGTGAGCGTCTGAACGTAGACGTGATTGGCACGGTTGACCCTGAAGATTACTATGATTTCCAGTTCACCAGGCCGTCTGTTTCCTATGACACCGATGGAAATCGCCAAATCAATTGGCCAAGCACCGATCTGTGTGCCCCCTCCGTTGAGCTAGTTGCCCAGAATCCTTCGCTCGGTCGCATTCATGTGCTGCTGGGTGTAGAGCCTTCTCGCCGCTGGCAATCGTTCACAGCCGAGGTCATGGAAATGATCGAGGATCGTGAGATTGATGCGGTTTTGTTCCTTGGTGCCATGTTGGCCGATGTGCCGCACACTCGCCCTATCGGTGTAATGGCAACCAGCCAAAACGAACGCGCTAGGGCGGAATTAAACCTTGAGCGCAGCCACTACGAAGGTCCGGTTGGCATTCTTAGCGTGTTAGGGATTGCGCTTGAAAAAGCTGGAATTCCTAGCGTTGCACTGTGGGCATCTGTTCCCCACTACGTTCATAACACTCCATCGCCAAAGGCAACGCTGGCTCTGTTGGTTGAAGTTGAACGATACCTTGGGGTTCAGTTTGATCACGGAACTTTGGCTGATGAAGCTTTCAATTGGGAGCGCGGCATAGACGAGGTAGCCGAGGGTGATGACGACATGGCTGGCTACATTGAGCAACTTGAAAAAACTAGAGATGAAGTGGAGTCTGCGGCAGCCAGTGGCGACGCTATTGCCATGGAATTCGAGAAGTTTTTGCGAGCCAGTGACGAAAAATCAGTCGACGGTGCCGATGATAGACCCACCACTGGAGAGCAGCCAGATCAAAAAAGCGACTAGGTCTGCAGCTGATTGGTTGAAAGTAGCACCAGCAGAATCACGCCCACTGAGACTCGCCAGATTACAAATGGCATGAAAGAGCCGCGGCTTAGATAGCGAAGCAGGCCAACAATCACAGAGAAGCCAACCACAAACGAGACCACGGTTGCCACAGCGGTGGCTACTAACTCGCTGCTGTTTAGGTCTTGGTAAGTTGATGCAAATTCATAAAACCCGCTGGCAATGACCGCTGGAATGGCCAACAGAAAACTGTATCTGGCTGCGGCTTGTCGACTGTAGCCAAGCAGCAAGCCAACAGAAATAGTTCCTCCTGATCGAGAAACCCCAGGAATCACAGCTAACGCCTGGCCAAGCCCAAACAAAATTCCGTGCTTGGTGGTCAGCTGCTCAATTGACCTCTGTCTTTTGCCAATTCGGTCTGCAATCCCAAGAATCACGCCAAAAATAATGAGCGTGAAGGCAATCACCCAAAGGCTTCGAAGTTGGTTTTCAATTGCGTCTTGAAAAATCAAACCAATGGCCACTACCGGTATCGAGCCAATGATGATTAGCCAACCAAGTTTTGCGTCGCGCAGCGCATCGGTGCTTTGTTTTGATTTAGCAAAGAGTGCCCCAAAGAAGGCCTGTACTATGCGAACGATGTCTCTCCAAAAATAAATCAAAACGGCCGCCTCGGTGCCGAGTTGAATCGTGGCGATAAAAGCGGTCAGCTGTGGTTTGGGAATGGAAGATAGCCCAAGTAGTTGCTGCGCGATTTGGACGTGTGCGCTTGAGGAAATTGGCAAAAACTCGGTAAGGCCTTGAACGATTCCCAGAATTACCGCGTCAAATGGGGTCAATCGTTGTCATCCTCTGCCAGAGAGATTGGCAGGTATTCCTCGTATTTTTCGTTGAGAGCTTCCTCGTAGTTGAGGAAAGCATCCTCTAATTGAAAATAAGCTTGCTCGACTGCGGGATCCTCGGCACCGCGCCTAGATGCGATTGCTTCAAAGTGTCGCTCCAGCGAGGCGATGAACTGTTGCAATGCTATGCGTGCGTCTTGAGCCATAGCCCTAAACTACCCCGAAAGGTCTCGTCAGGCTAGTACCTCGGCGGCTTTAGAAGATTTGAGGTAACATCAAAACTGTTACCTGTCCGGGTGGCGGAATGGCAGACGCGCTAGCTTGAGGTGTTAGTCCTCTTACGAGGGTAGGGGTTCAAGTCCCCTTTCGGACACTAAACCCTGGTCCTCCACGACCAGGGTTTTTCACTTAAGAAGGGTAAACGTCAATGTCTCACTCAGGTTCGAAAAACTAGACTGATAACAATGTCGGAGAGAGAGACGCTTAGTGCAGCCGCCCAATATGGCGTGGATTTCGCGCGCGAAAAACTCATCGGCAAAAAAGTACTGGTGCTAAGCGGTGCGGGACTAAGCACAGATTCCGGTATCCCCGACTATCGCGGCGCTGGACGGGTCGCCCGCCATCCAATGACCTACGACACCTTTATGGGCTCTAAAGAAGCGCAAATTAGGTACTGGGCTAGAAGTTTCATCGGCTGGAACCGCATCGCCGAAGCCCTGCCAAACGCTGGCCACTTGGCGATCGCACGGGCAGAGGTAAATCAAAAAGTCTTCCAAATCATTACCCAGAATGTTGATCAACTCCATCAAAAGGCAGGTTCCAGGCAGGTGATTGACTTGCACGGCCGCTTGGACAGTGTGCGCTGCATGAAGTGCGGCGACAATTTCTCGCGCACAATAATGGATGAGCTGCTTTCCGATTTGAACCCGGGTGTTGATCGGTCGGCTGATTTTGAATTTACGCCAGACGGGGACGCTGAAATAGAAGCTGCTGCGGACTTCAAGATTCCAGTCTGCTTGAAGTGTGGTGGCGTTCTCAAGCCTGACGTAGTTTTCTTTGGTGAATCTGTTCCACCCCAAGTTGTTGAACTTGCCATGAAAAATCTTGACGATGCAGAGGCACTGCTGGTTGCCGGAACTTCACTTTCGGTGAATTCCGGTTTACGATTTGCGCGCCGCGCCGCCCGCGCCAATAAGCCAATCGTGATTGTAAACATTGGTGCCACCAGGGCTGACGAGCTAGCTACAGCAAAAATTGAAGCAAATACATCTTTGGTACTTGAGAGGCTATTCCTTGACTGAAACAATTTTGGGTCTGTTGCGACACGGGCAAACAGATTGGAACATTGATTTTCGATTGCAGGGAATCACTGACATTCCTCTCAATGAGACCGGAATCGCTCAGGCTCGTGATGCCGCAGCTGTTATCGACCCTAATGATTGGGATCTAATCCTTACCTCGCCGCTTTCCAGAGCTCGCGCAACCGCTGAGATAGTTGCTGAAGTGAACGGTTTTGCTGATGCTGAGGTAGAGCCACTGCTTTTGGAGAGATCCTTTGGCGAGGCAGAAGGAATGAGTCACCAAGAATGGCTGGCAAAATATGCAGACACAAATAGTGTGCCTGGCGGTGAGAGCCTTAGGGATCTAGAGGCGCGAGCCAACCTTTTGCTTGATCAATTGGCCATGAAATTTAGAGGTCGGAGAATTTTGGCAGTCTCACATGGCGCTTTGATTCGCATCCTGCTAAGAATCGTAAGCAATGGCGAATTCCCGCGTGAAGGTGAGCGATTAGGTAATGCCTCAATGAGTGTTTTCGCGCACGATGGTTCGATCTGGCGCATTCGGAGCTATGAGCCTAGAACCTTACATTCAGACTTGCTCTAGAAGTTCAAGCAAGGCTGTGGCTGACGTATCCCAACTGAATTTCTTTGCCTGAATCTGACTTGCTCTGGATGCTTTCATCCACTCATCATTATCGGAAATTGACTCAATGGCTCTGGCAAAGGCAGTCGGATCCTCTTGATCAAAGTAGATGGCGGCGGAACCGCCAATCTCACGAAAGATTGGAATGTCTGAAATTACGATCGGCACTCCCCGATTCATGGATTCGACCAAAGGTATGCCAAATCCTTCATCTCGTGAACCGGAAACAAGTGCCACGGCAGAACTGAGTAACTCGTGGTACTGCTCGTCTGACACCCCATTATGAAAAACGACTTTGGCACCAGAGTGAATCAATGCTTCAAGCTCTTGCCTGCGCGCATTTGAAATGCGACTCAGCAAGTGAAGTTCGTGATTAGGTAGGTATCGCATTCCCCGGATCAAGACCTCAACGTTTTTGTAGTCCATAAAACTGCCCATGTAAATTAGGTTTTGATTTTGGGTTGGGCGCCGTTCGGGAATCGAGCTTGTTTGTTGACTTTCAGCTGCGTTATAGACCACCTTGACCGGGCGTCGAGTTAGCTTATTTTGCTGGATGAGTTGTTTGGTTGTCTGCGATACTGTCACGACTGCATCGGAACTATTTAGCAGAATTCTTTGTGGCAAGTAAACAAGGTGATACAGGCGCCAAAGCGCTCTAACTGGCCAAGAGAAGTTCGGTGGCGGCGCGGGATGGCGGTAGTAAATCAAATCATGAACGGTGAGCACCAGCTTAAATTTTCTTCCAAAGGAGCCAATTGTCTGCATGGGTGAGAAGACGATGTCGGCTTCTGTTTTGTTTAGTTGCAGTGACACCAGGGGCTCAAGAGCAGATGTTGGTGAAGAAATTTTTACAAACTTTGTTCCCTGGGGAAGCTTTTGCAGCTGCCTAACGTCGCAGATTATTGCGGTTACTTGGATTTTTTTACTTAGTGCTGCAAATAGTCCAGCTGAGAATCGACTTATGCCGTCGTGGTGGTCTATTCGAATGTAGCGACAGTCAAAGAAAATGTTCTTCACTAGCCGTTATCCATCCCATGCTGCGCAACGAATTGTCGGATGTCCTCGGCAACCTCGGCAGGAATTTCATAGTGGGTCAAATGCCCAACTCCCATGTGTTCACTAATCGCGTGAGGAACTCTGATGTTCCTAGCCATCGCGAACTGTTGTTTCGGAGAGGTGATATCGTCACGACTGCCAATGATTAACAGTGTTGGCACCTTGAATTGGTCCGCGTAGTCACCAACGTTGTGCGAGATTGACGCGGTGTAACCCTCTATCGCTACCCGGCGATTTGCAAAGTCGTTAAAGTTTGCGTCATGTTGCGCATGCACCCAGCTGCGCAATTGACGATTCCAACTCTTTGTCATAAGTATGCTCATGCCACGCACCATAGGCCATGACTTTAGAAGCCACTCCCCGCGCTTCAGCGGAAGTTTTCCGGCAAGTGCAAAAAAGGCCTGGGCGATTTTAGTAATTGGGGCGTTAGGTCCCTTTAGCGCCGGAGCCGATACCGGGTTCTCGAGAATTAGTAGTTCAATTGCGTCTGTTTGGCTGGCGAAGGCCGCACAGATGATACTTCCGAAACTGTGTCCCAGCAGAATTGGCTTTTGCTTGGGTGCGAGCTTTGCGATGAATTCTGCTAACCAAGCTGCATAACGTTCGATGGTGTGGGTTTCTGCAAACGGAGTTGACTCGCCGAATCCTGGCAGGTCTGGAATGATTACGTGGAAATCCTCAAGGGCTCCGGCAATTGCTTCTAGCCCGTGATGGTTGCCACGGTAGCCGTGAATGAAAATGATTACCTTGGCGTTTGCATTACTGCTTGGATAAGACCAGTATCGGGTTGCCGTATCAAGCACCTGAATGCTGTGTGCTTTTGAACGGTCTAAGGCCCGCTTTGCAAGAAGTTCAGACTGGATTGTCATGATGCTGACCTAGACAGAGAAGTATTTGGCTTCTGGATGGTGAAGAACCATGGCATCCGTTGACTGTTCTGGGTGAAGTTGAAGTTCTTCTGACAGCGTGACTCCAATCAGCTCCGGCTTCAGTAAGTCAACCAATTTCACTCGGTCTTCAAGTTCAGGGCAAGCCGGATAACCAAATGAGTATCGGGCACCGCGGTAATCCAATTTGAATAGGCCCTCGACCTCTGCAGGATCCTCAGCGGAAAAGCCTAGGTCCTCACGGATGCGCGCGTGCCAGAACTCGGCAAGAGCCTCAGTTAATTGAACTGACAAGCCGTGCAACTCCAAATACTCACGGTATTCGTTGGCTGCGTAGAGTTCATTCGCAGCCTCGGAAACTTTATTGCCCATGGTCACCAGTTGGAACGGCACCACATCTACTTTGCCTGAATCTTTGGCGGCGACGAAGTCGCTCAGGCAGAGGTGTCGATCACGCGCTTGGCGAGGGAACTTAAATCTCATCCGCTCGGTGCCCGGCACTCCACCGGAGCCACCATCGGTGGCCCCTTCTGGACCGTGGTGAAGAATGACAAGGTCATCGCCATCTGACACCGCTGGGAAATAACCGTAGACAACTGCGGCTTCGAGCAAACCATCCGTCTGAACCTTGTCCAGCCAGGCACGAAGCCTTGGCCTACCCTCGGTCTCTACGAGCTCTTCGTAACTTGCACCGTCTTCCGCACGCGAAGGCTTTAGTCCCCACTGACCCATAAAAGTTGCTCGTTCATCAAGATAAGAAGCGTAATCGCGAAGTGGAATACCTTTTACAACGCGCATTCCCCAGAATGGAGGATTCGGAATTTCGTTGTCACTTCTAACGTCGGAGCGATCTGGCATCAGGTCCGGTTCGGTGCGTACCAAAAGATTTTTTTGCGGCACGAGTCGTTTCTTTAGCGCCGGAAGTTTTACCGTGGTGTCCCCGCGCTTAATTTTGACCAGAGCATCCATGAGCTTTAGGCCCTCGAAGGCATCTTTGGCGTAGCGAACCTCGCCGTTAAACATTTCGGCGAGATCCTGTTCAACGAAACTTCTGGTCAGCGCCGCGCCACCAAGAATTACCGGCCACCTTTCAGCCACACCGCGCTGGTTCATCTCTTCAAGATTTTCACGCATGATTTGCGTGGACTTAACCAATAAGCCACTCATGCCAATTACGTCCACGTCGTGTTCCTCGGCTGCGCGCAGGATCTCGTTTATTGGCTGTTTGATGCCAATATTCACGGTTTCGAATCCATTGTTGCTGAGGATAATGTCGACCAAGTTCTTACCGATGTCGTGCACGTCGCCACGAACAGTCGCCAGCAAGATTCTGCCCTTACCGCTGTCATCGGTTTTTTCAATGTGAGGTTCAAGATGGGCAACTGCGGTTTTCATTACTTCAGCGGACTGAAGCACGAATGGTAATTGCATCTCACCCTTGCCGAAGAGTTCCCCAACAACCTGCATGCCTTTTAACAGGAAGTCATTGATGATTGCCAGAGCCTTGTAGCCTGCGGCCATAGCTTCATCTAGGTCGGCCTCGAGGCCTTTCTTTTCACCGTCAATGATGCGGCGTTCAAGACGCTGTTCAATTGGCATTAGGGCCAATTCATCGGCGCGAGACTGACGCGAGGCGGCCGAGTCTACGCCGCTGAAAACATCAAGGAATCGGGTTAGCGGGTCAAATGTGATGTTTCCGTCAGCGTCATAGGTTCTGCGGTCGTAGATCAGATCCAATGCGGCCTGCAATTGCTCTGCCGGAATTTGATTCAGTGGCATGATTCTGGCCGCGTGAACAATTGCCGAAGTTAGCCCAACTTGAACACACTCGTGCAGGAACACGGAGTTCAATACGTGACGCGCGGCGGGGCTCAAGCCAAATGAAATGTTTGAGATTCCCAGAGTGGTCTGGACTCCAGGGAAAGCTTCATTGAGCCTGCGAATTGCCTCAATGGTTTCTATGCCATCGCGACGAGTTTCGTCTTGGCCGGTGGCAATCGGGAAAGTGAGGGTGTCAACTGTGATGTCAACGAGCCTCATGCCCCAGTTTCCGGTCAAATCCTTAATTAGACGTTCAGCGATCGCAAATTTCGTATCCGCTGTTCGGGCTTGACCCTCTTCGTCGATAGTTAGTGCGACTACAGCAGCGCCGTGTTCTCTGACAATCGGCATGATCTTGGCGAAGCGGGATTTTGGCCCGTCACCGTCTTCGTAGTTCACCGAGTTGATCATGGCACGGCCGCCCATGCACTCAAGTCCCGCCTCCAAAACTGCAGGCTCGGTTGAGTCCAGGACCAGCGGCAAGGTGGTTGCTGTGGCCAAGCGGCTGACTAGTTCACGAGCGTCTTTGGCTCCATCTCGACCAACGTAATCAACACAGACATCAAGAAGGTGTGCTCCCTCGCGAGTTTGGCTTCGGGCGATTTCAATGCACTCTTCCCAATTTTCTGCGAGCATCGCATCGCGGAATGCTTTTGAACCATTGGCATTAGTTCTTTCACCAATCGATAGATAAGTCATGGTCTGATCGAATGGTTGGTGCTGGTACAAACTTGCTAATCCCGGCTCATCGATTAGGGAGGGTCGCTTAGGGATTGAGTTTGAAACAGCTTTGGCTAGTTCTGCAATGTGGGCGGGTGTAGTTCCACAGCAACCTCCAACTAAGCCGGCGCCGTATTCGTTTACAAACTGCAATTGAGCCGTCGCTAGTTCACTGGCGGTGAGCGGATAGTGCGCACCGTGAGCACCAAGAATTGGAAGTCCGGCGTTTGGCATTACCACTAAGGGCAATTCTGAAAATTTAGAAAGGTAGCGAAGGTGCTCGCTCATTTCCATTGGGCCGGTTGCACAGTTCAGACCAATTGCGTCAATTCCCAGAGCGCTAAGCGCGGTAAGTGCCGCGCCAATTTCAGAACCCAACAACATGGTTCCGGTGGTTTCAATGGTTACAGAGACCAAGATTGGAACATATGTTTCAAGTTCGGCCATCGCACGCTTGGAACCGATAACCGCAGCTTTAGCTTGCAAAAGGTCCTGAGCGGTTTCCACCAGAATCGCATCGGCACCGCCGCGAATCAATCCCCTTGCGCTTAGTTGGTAAGCATCGCGCAGGACAGAAAATTTTTCGTGCCCAAGGCTCGGAAGCTTTGTCCCCGGACCCATTGAGCCAAGCACCCAGCGCGGTTTTTCATCGGTGTAAAAATCGTCAGCAACATCGCGGGCAACTTTGGCGCCCGCATAGGCGAGTTCCTCAATCCGGTCTTCGATTCCATATTCGGCTAGGTTTGCGAAGTTGGCGCCGAAAGTGTTTGTTTCAATGGCCTCGGCACCACTTTTTAGATACTGGGCGTGGATGCCAGCGATAATGTCTGGCCGAGTGATGTTAAGGATTTCGTTGCAGCCCTCGTGGCCTTGGAACTCCTCAAGGGTTGGGCTTGCCTCTTGAATCATGGTGCCCATCGCACCATCCGCTACGACCACGCGCGAGCGAACGGCGTTGATAAGGGCTTCTGAGCGGGAGGTAAACATAGACTTCAAGTCTAACCGAGCGCCCGTGGCGGAATTCGAGGCAAATCCCCGTCGCCGGTCGAATATACTTGGGGAATGGCCGAAACCTCACCACTGCGAAAATCCGATTTGAACAGCTTGAGCTTCGGCAACATTTCTGAGATTTCAGCCGCTAGACGCAATGGTGCAGAGCCCACTCTCTCATTTGAATTCTTTCCACCCAAGGATGAGGTTGGCGAGGCCAATCTTTGGAATGCCTTCGAAAAGCTACTTGAGGTATCCCCCGATTATGTGTCGGTGACCTACGGAGCCGGCGGTTCAAATCGCGAGCGTTCGCTTGCCGTTGTAGAACGAATGTCAAAACAGGTGCTAACGATTGGCCACCTAACCTGCGTCGGCGCAACCAAATCCAGCACTTTGGAAATTGTGAAATTTTTTGAACAGGTTGGGGTTGGCGCGATTTTAGCTTTACGAGGTGACTCGCCAAAAGATGACCCGGATGCACTGAGTAAGGGTGAATTAAAGACCGCGCTTGAGTTGGTAGATCTCGTTCGTGAAGCGACCGACTTGGAAGTGGGCGTTGCCGCTTTCCCAGAAGTGCACCCCGAGTCCCCAAATATGGAGCACGACTCCAGAGTGTTGGCGCTAAAACAGGCCTCGGGTGCCAAATTCGCAGTGACCCAATTATTTTTCAGTGTGCAGGCTTACACCGATTTGGTGGCTTCAGCCCAGGCAGCTGGGGCAAGTTTGCCAATCGTCCCGGGTGTAATGCCAATTAGCAATGCAAAGCAGATTGTGCGAATGGCAGAGCTAAGTGGTGCCGCAATCCCTGATGAATTGCTTGCCAAATTTGACCAAGCGGATGATGAAGATCAGGCTCGTGAAATCGGAATGGCGTATTCGACCCAACTCGCCAAAGATCTAGTTGCTGCTGGAGCACCAGGCATACATATCTTTACCTTGAATCATCACGCCGCTGCTCTTGAATTGGCGCGTGGCGCCGGTCTTTGTCGTTAGTAAGACCTAGCCTGAATCTATGAATGACCAGCTTAGTTTTGATTTCAACACCACTATGCCTGAGTGGGCAAAGCAAATTGCAGTTTTTGACCTTGAAACGACCGGCCTAGACCTAACCGATGCTCGAATCGTCACCGCCTGCGCGGTTGAACTGGATGCATCGGGAAATGTAGTTGGCACAAATTCAGAGTGGCTAGCAAACCCTGGTATTGAGATTCCAACTCAGGCAAGTGATGTTCACGGAGTAACCACCGAAATTGCGGTTCGTGAAGGTCGCCCGGCCGACGTAGTAATCGCGGAATTGCTCGCGACCCTTAGAGATTTTTTTGCGCGTGGACTGCCAGTTGTTGCTTATAACGCTCCTTATGATTTCACGATTTTACATTATGAGGCCTTGCGTCACGGTTTAGAGCCCCTAAAACTTGGCTCAGTCATCGATCCACTTGTTATCGACAAGTTCAAAGACAAGTACCGCAAAGGAAAGCGCAGACTAGAAAACGCGGCAGAGTTTTATCAGGTGCCGCTGGAAGATGCTCACAACGCAACTGCAGACGCGGTTGCCGCTGGTCGCGTTGCTCAGGCAATTGCTAAACGTTGGGCTGACGAATTGCCTGCCACTGCCGGTGAATTGCATGATGCGCAGATTGGTTGGAGTGAAGCAATTGATGCAGACTTTGAGTCATACATGCGTCGAAGTGTAAACCCAGATTTCACAGCCACCAGAGGCTGGCCACTCAAGCTCGCCTGACTGTAAGCAACCTGATTCCAACTTAAAACAAAAAGCCCCGCCGAAGCGGAGCTCTTTGGTCTCAACCTACAAGCCGTGTGGACAACTTGCGGTTCTCGCGGAGCTTGCGCTCCGAAGTTTGTTTATGGCTAATCGCCATAGCCAATGTTCAGTCGTTTACGACTAAGCGCCAAAGCCCTTGTATCGAGCGTTGAAGCGCTCAACACGACCAGCAGCATCCATGATGCGCTGCTTACCAGTGTAGAAAGGGTGTGACTCTGACGAGATTTCAACGTCGAAAACTGGGTAGGTGTTACCGTCTTCCCACTCGATGGTCTTGCTGCTTGAAACAGTAGAACGAGTAAGGAACGCTACACCCGATGCCAAGTCGCGGAATACGACTGCTTCGTAAGTTGGGTGAATGTCTGCCTTCATGGGAAAACTCCGTAATAATCAAAAATTGGGGCTTGTGCCTAAAGGGCACAGTGTTCAAGCATAACAGAGGGATTCCGGTCGGCATAGCCCTTTTAGCCGGATTTAGCGGGCGCGGACCCGGAATCTTCCCTCGGTAAAGTCCACATTTAGCCCAAAACCAAAGGACTCCGAGATCTTGTCTGAGGTTAGGGTGTGGTGGATGTCCCCCGCCGCAAAAACTTGGCCATCGCGGATCAGCAGCGCGTGGGTAAATCCGGCTGGAATTTCTTCAAGGTGGTGCGTCACCATGGCCATCGCTGGGGCAGCTGGGGCTGAAGCGTAGGCACCGATTATTGAAATAGTTTGCTCTCGAGCAGCAAGGTCAAGGCTGGCGACCGGCTCATCAAGCAGCAGCAGCTCAGGATCTGGCATAACCGCCCTGGCAATTTGGGTGCGTTTTTTCTCTCCATCGCTGAGGGTTCCAAAGGCACGGTCCGCGTAGTTTTCAAGATGCCACTCGGCTAAAACTCGACGAGCACGGCGCTCATCGATGTCGTCGTACTTCTCATTCCATCTTCCGGTAACTGCGTAACTGGCAGTCATGACAGCGTTTAATACTGTTTCGGAATTTGGAATGTGAGCAGCAAGCGCTGAGGAAGCAAATCCGATTCGAGTTCGGAGTTCAAAGACGTTAATCTCACCAAGTCGCAGACCAAGAATTGTTGCACTTCCACTCGATGGGTGAATTTGTGCAGCTGCAACTCTGAGCAGAGTTGTTTTTCCAGCCCCGTTTGGCCCAACAATCACCCAGCGCTGATCTGATTCGACCTGCCAATCCACATTGTTCAAAATTGGTCGACCGTCACGAATTACTGTGACGTTATTCAGATCGATGACGCGAGACATTCCTTAAGCCTATGCTGTTGCCTCGATGGCGCGCTTATAGACGCGAATTGTTTCGGCCGCGATGCTGTCCCAGCTGAAATGTTGCTCGACGCGTGCTCTGCCGGCCTTGCCAAATTCTGACAATTTTGGACTCTCTAGCATCTGGTTCAGTGCCGCGGCAAAATCTGCAACAAATTTGGACTCGTTAAGCGGTTTGCCGCTGCCGTCTTGCAGTTGATCAATTTCAACCAACAGGCCGGTTTCGTTGTGGGCAACAACCTCTGGAATTCCTCCGGTTGCTGTGGCGACTACCGGGGTTCCGCAGGCCATGGCTTCAAGATTTACGATGCCGAGTGGTTCGTATATGGATGGGCACGCAAATACGGTAGCCGCGGAAAGCATTGCGATAAGTTCTGCCCGGCTCAGGTGCTTCTCTACCCAGACAACGTTGTCTCGAGTTTTTCGAAGCTCTGTCACTAGGTCGGTAACTTCCTGCAAAATCTGAGGTGTATCGGGTGCGCCAGCGCAAAGCACCAATTGAACATCGCTTGGCAACTCCTTTGCTGCCTTCAAGAGGTAAGGAAGTCCCTTTTGCATTGTGATGCGACCCACAAAAACAACCGATCGTTTTTCGGGGTCCACTCCGTTGGCGCGCACTAGGTCCGGGTTGTTTGCCGCTTGAAAAGCGTCCAGGTCAATTCCGTTGTGTACCACCGATACTTTTGCCGGATCAATTTGCGGGTAGGCGCGCAAGATGTCTTTCCTCATGCCATCAGAAACGGCGATAATGCCCGCAGCCTGTTCGTAGGCGTTGCGCTCAATCATTGATGAGAGTCGGTATCCCCCGCCTAATTGCTGTTCTTTCCATGGGCGCAGCGGTTCAAGGCTGTGCGCGGTTATGAGATGTGGGATGCCATGCAAAGCACCTGCAACTTGTCCTGTGAAATTCGCATACCAAGTGTGAGAGTGCACCAGGTCCGCCCCTGCGATGTCTGAGACCATGCTTAGGTCAGTTGCCATCGTTTGAAGTGCTCCGTTGGCTTGGTCGAATTCGGGGCCGTGCGCATAAGAATATGTATCGGTTTCATTACGGTCTTCGCCGAAGCAACGAACCCTAACTTCAATGTGTTGACGCAAAACTTTCACTAATTCAGCGACATGTACGCCAGCTCCACCGTAAATGAACGGTGGATATTCCTTGGTCACCAAATCGATTCTCATGACGCAATGTTATCCGGCTGGAACATTTTGCGAATAACATTCTCGATATGAGCACTCCAAGAGTTTTCGGAATGGTACTGGCCGGTGGTGAAGGCAAGCGACTGATGCCATTGACGGCCGACCGAGCTAAGCCCGCGGTGCCTTTTGGTGGCAGTTATCGCTTGATTGATTTTGCTCTGTCGAATCTAATCAACTCTGGGTTGCGCCGTATCGTGGTCTTGACTCAGTACAAGTCGCACAGTCTTGACCGTCACATCTCACAGACCTGGCGAATGTCACCGCTGCTTGGCTCTTACGTTGCCTCGGTTCCTGCTCAACAGCGGCTTGGCAAACGATGGTTTTCCGGAAGCGCAGACGCGATTTTGCAGAGTATGAATCTGCTCAGTGACGAGCGCCCAGACATTGTTGTCGTAGTGGGTGCCGATCACGTCTATCGCATGGATTTTGATCAGATGATTCAGGCTCACATCGAGTCCGGCAGAGGCGTTACCGTTGCTGCTATTCGTCAGCCGCTTCATTTGGCAAATCAGTTTGGTGTCATCGAAGTAGATGACAACGACGCAACTAAAATCGCAGCTTTCCGTGAAAAGCCGAGCGACCCAAAACCACTCGCCGACAACCCGAACGAAGTTTTGGCATCAATGGGCAACTACGTTTTTAGCGCTCAGGCACTGATTGATGCAATTGAGCACGATGGAACTCTTGAGGACTCCACCCACGACATGGGTGGCGACATCGTTCCTTACTTCGTTGGGCGCGATGACGCCGGTGTGTATGACTTCACCTATAACCAAATCCCGGGTTCAACCGAGCGCGATCACTCCTACTGGCGCGACGTAGGAACCATGGAGTCCTATTACGAGGCACACATGGACCTGATTTCGGTGATGCCGGTCTTCAATCTTTACAACCACGAGTGGCCAGTGCACACGCAGCAAGTAAACTTGCCGCCGGCTAAGTTCGTACACGATGGTGAAGGCAATCAGGGTCGAACAACAGACTCAATAGTTTCTCTTGGCACCGTGGTATCTGGTGGCATTGTGGAGCGAAGCGTGCTTTCGCCAAATGTGCGCGTTCACTCAAGGGCCTTGGTGACAGACTCAGTTCTTTTGGATGGTGTGCAAGTCGGCCGCGATTGCACGGTGAGACGAGCTATTCTCGACAAGAGCGTTGTCGTTGCCGACGGCGCATCGATTGGTGTCGACAAGCAGCGCGATCTCGATCGCGGCTTCTTTGTTAGCGATTCAGGTATCACGGTTGTTGGAAAGGGCGTTCTGGTTACACCGTGACCAAGTATCTAGTTGTATTCGATGTAGATTCAACCCTCATCGAAGATGAAGTAATTGAACTTTTGGCCGAGGTCGCTGGTAAGCGTGAAGAAGTCGCTGCCGTAACTGAACGCGCCATGGCCGGCGAACTTGATTTCGCCCAGAGCCTCATTGAGCGCGTTGCAACTCTTGCCGGACTTCCAGAATCCGTTTTTGCCGACGTTCAAAGCCGCATTCGAATCACCACCGGTGCCAAAGAAAGCATTGCTGCCATTCAAGCCGCCGGCGGAAAAGTTGGAGCGGTTTCTGGTGGTTTCATTCAGCTGCTTACTCCCCTGGCTGCTGAGCTTAACCTGGACTTTGCTCGCGCGAACGAACTTGAAGTGGTTGATGGAAAACTCACAGGCAAAGTGATCGGAATGATTATTGACCGAAGTGCAAAAGCTGAAGCGCTTAGGGAATGGTCTATAGCCTCTGGTCTAACCAATACCGTTGCCGTTGGCGATGGAGCAAACGACTTAGAGATGATGGCTCTGGCCGACCTTGGAGTGGCCTTCAACGCAAAGCCAATCGTGCGTGAAAAAGCGGATGTTGTTATCGAGGGCAAAGACCTTCGCAAACTCCTTGAACTACTGACTTTTTAAATCGCAAATCGATTGCTTGCGATCTATTTAAAATCGCAAGTCGATCGCTTGCGATCTATTTAAAATCAGATGTGTCGCCAACCAAACGGGTGTTATCCGCAGGCACTGGCTCAACGGCAGCAAGAGCAACCTCTGCCGCAAATTCTTGAACATTGTAAAGTTTTCCGGCTCCCTCACGTCTGGCTTCAATCGCTCCAGGGTTGGCACGTTCAAGAAGGGTTGCTGTAATTGTTCCTTCAATCATGTCTCCAGAAACTACGGTGAAGCCTATGTTTCGTTCTGCGAGGGTTGGAATCATTTCGCGAAGAGCATCTTCACCGGCACGCTTTGACAGAGCAACCGGAAGGTATTCCGGCATTGTCGGAGTTGTGTTAATAAAGTGAGCTTGGTGGCTGGTCACAAAAACAACTCGGGCACCATCGTTTAGATAAGGAAGCGCGGTTTTCAGCAGGTTTACCTGCGAATCGCGATTCAGGCGCATGGCGTAGTCCTCACCAAGCCCTGCCTCCATTCCTCCCGAGGCGTTCATGACCAAGATGTCTAGCTGACCAAATTCGTTTTTTGCCGCTTCAAACATTGCCTTGACGGAATCGGCATCGGTTAGGTCGGCACCAACTGCAATTGCGTTGCCGCCTGCAGCTTTGATGCCATCTACAATCTTTAGCGCCCGAGCCTCTTTGTTGCGGTAGTTCACAATCACCGATGCGCCAGCTTCGGCAAAATAGCCAAGAGTGTCCGCACCAATTCCTCTTGACGAGCCAGTGACTAGAGCAACTTTCCCTTTAAGTGATCCTGCTGCAAGTGGGTTAGACATTATTTCTCCAGATAGTTAAGGGTGAAAAGTTTCTTAGTGACCCATACCAAGGCCACCGTCAACCGGAATTACTGCCCCGGATATGTAGCTTGCTTCGTCGCTTGCCAACCAGGCAACAACCTTGGCTACCTCTTCAGGTTGCGCGAAGCGACCGGCAGGAATCTTCTTCTTGTATTCGTCTTGTTGTGCTTCGGGAAGAGCCGCGGTCATATCGGTGTCAATGAATCCTGGTGCAACAACGTTTGCAGTGATGCCACGAGCGCCAAGCTCCCGGGTGATCGAACGCGCCATGCCCACCAGAGCAGACTTTGCCGCCGAGTAGTTAACTTGACCAGCCGAGCCAAGCAGACCCACTACCGAACCAATCAGAATGACTCGACCATATTTGGCCTTGATCATGCCTTTGGTGGCGCGACGCAAAACTCGGAAAACACCGTTCAAGTTTGTGTTGATAACATCTTCGAATTCTTCGTCGGTCATGCGCATCAGAAGGGTGTCACGGGTAATCCCGGCGTTGGCAACTAGAACTTCAACAGCACCAAGTTTTTCCTCTACCTCGGCGAAAGCCTTATCCAGCGAAGCTGGGTCAGTGACGTCGGCCACAACGCTAAGCGCCCCAGCCGGCCCTTGGCCGCTTCGAACGGTAACGGCAACCCTGTGCCCCTGGGCAATGAATTCCTCGGCGATTGAACGGCCAATGCCGCGGTTACCACCGGTAATCAGAACAGTTCTTGGGGCGTTCATGTCGCAATCTCTTTCTGGGAGCTTCTTGGAATAGAAACCATCTTTTTAGGCTTGGAACAAATGAAGTCTAGTCTTTGACTATCTCAATTCGACGGGAGAACACCTCAGTGGCAAAAGCCCAAAGCCTCACCTCGATCGAGCAGTCGCCTGAGGATGAGCGCAAATCGCGCATGTTCAAGTACCTAATTGCCATGACGATTCGAGTAATTTGCATAGTCCTGGCAATGGTGGTTCAGGGCTGGTTTATGTGGGTTTGCTTTGCCGGGGCTATTTTCTTGCCCTATTTTGCCGTGGTGATTGCCAATGGCGTTGGATCGGGTTCATCGAAGGATTCGGCACCAAAGGCCGTGGCGCCTACTCTGGTTATTGATGCCAGCTCATTCACCTCTTCTACCTCGCCAAGCGATGGACCGCGAGCAAATTAAGTGCTCTCGAGCCGGATGCTCTCACCCGGCTTACTTCAAGCTTGAATGGCGTAATCCTAAAATTCACACCGATGGAAGAACCAAGCATTGGCTTGCCTGCCCAGATCACCAAAGCTATCTGATTGAATATTTGGATAGCCGCGGGTTTTTCCTTGGCGAAGAAAAGTTGAAATGAAGACACTGCAAACTTGGAAGCGTTGGATCGTTTGGCTCCTGCTGGTTTCGGTGTTTGCGGTTGCCTGCTTTTTTCTTTCGCAATGGCAATTTAGCCGACGAGCTGAGGCCGTAGCCAAGATAAATTCAGTAGCAGCAAATTTTGACCAGTCCCCTGTGCCGCTGAGCGACCTATCCGCTTTGAATTCCTTTGATGCAAAGTTTGAGTGGAGACCGGTCAAACTTGAAGGTCAGTTTCTCGCAGATAAGGCTGTATTGGTAAGGAACCGTCCTTACAACGGCTCTCCAGGTTTCTTGCAAGTCATTCCGTTTCAACTGAAAAGCGGTGAACTAGTTGCAATCGAGACCGGCTGGTTGCCAACCCGAAGTGATAACCAGGCTCCAAAAATTGTGCCTCGTCCAGATCAGAGTTTTAGAGAGATCATTGGACGAGTTCGACCAGCAGAACCAACCCTAAATCGACAGGCTCCACCGGGACAGATTGCAACAATAAACGTTGACGCTTTGATCGAAACGGAAAACCTATCTGGCGAGATTTATCGCAAGGTTTACATTCGTCTTGCCGATTCTTACAACGATCAGGCACTGCCAAAAATTCTGCCAAGACCCGAATTAACCGAAGGCAATCATCTGAGCTACGCGCTGCAGTGGATCCTATTTGCGCTGATGGCTTTCGGTGCTCTGTGGTGGGCAATTAGACAAGAATTTGAAGCCAGAAAAATAGCCAGCGATCCAAACTATCGGCCAAAGGTTCGCCGAAAATTTGGCGATGCTGACAAGGCTGCTGAAGATGCGGTTAGCTAAGTTCAATCAATTCGGCGTAGCCATCGTTCCAGTGGTCTTCATCGCCATCCGGCAGAATCAACACTCGCTCCGGATTTAAGGCCAACACCGCACCCACGTCGTGGGAAACAAGCACCACTGCTCCGGTGAAAGTACTTAGGGCGCGAAGGATCTCTTCACGGCTGGCTGGGTCCAGGTTGTTAGTTGGTTCGTCGAGCAGCAGTACGTTCGCCGATGAAACAACTAGGGATGCCAAGGCAAGACGAGTTTTCTCGCCTCCAGATAAAACACCAGCAGGCTTGTTCACATCATCTCCGGTGAAGAGAAATGAACCAAGAACCTTGCGGGCATCGGTGTCGGCGAGTTGAGGCGCCGAGCGCTGCATGTTTTCTAGTACCGATTTTGAAACATCCAAAGTTTCGTGCTCCTGGGCGAAATAACCAACTTTGAGCCCATGCCCCTCGATGATTCTTCCGGTGTCTGGTTTGTCGATACCGGCCAACATGCGCAGCAATGTTGTTTTTCCAGCACCATTTAATCCGATGATGACTACCTTGGAGCCTTTGTCGATAGCTAGGTCTACCGCGGTAAAAATCTCTAGCGATCCATAACTCTTGCTCAGGTTTTCGCCCATCAAGGGTGTTCGACCACACGGAGCTGGATCGGGGAACTTTATTTTTGCCACGCGCTCAACTTCACGAACATCGTCAAGTGAATTCAGGAGCGACTCGGCACGTCGAACCATCTGCTTTGCAGCAACTGCCTTGCTGGCCTTGGCCCCAAATTTTGCCGCTTGAAGTTGCAGTGTGCTTGCCTTCTTTTCGGCAATGGCGCGATCACGCTTGCGTCGCTCTTCGTCTGTCTCGCGCGCTTTTTTGTAGGCATTCCAGCCCATGTTGTAGATGTCAATTACGGTTCGATTGCCATCCAGGTAAAAAACTCGATTGACTGTCTCTTCAACAAGATCAACGTCGTGACTAATCACAATCAGACCACCCTGATAGGACTTTAGAAAATCCCTCAACCAGACTACGGAATCTGCATCTAGGTGGTTTGTTGGCTCATCAAGAATCATCGTTTCTGCCGCGCTAAAAAGAATTCGAGCCAATTCGATACGACGACGCTGGCCACCGGAGAGGGTCTTTAGCGGTTGATCAAGAATGTGATCTTTAAGGCCAAGGTTGCTGGCAATCGCTGCCGCCTCTGCCTCAGCCGCATAGCCCCCACCGGCTTGAAACCGTTCTTCTAACTTTCCATATTTGACCATTGCGGCATCAAAGATTTTTTCATCGATGCTTCCCATATCCTCTGTGGCTTGCGACATCTGCGCCATGAGATCGCCTAGTCCGCGCGCGTTTAGAATCCTTGTTCTAGCGAGTTCTTCAGGGTCTCCGGTTCTTGGGTCTTGCGGAAGGTACCCAATTTCACCGCCTCGTTCAACTGTGCCTTGATCGGGCTGACCATCGCCAGCCAAGATCTTGGTCAACGTGGTCTTGCCGGCACCGTTTCGGCCAACCAAACCAACCTTGTCACCCTTATCCACTCGAAAATTAACGCCAGTCATTAGCGTGCGAGCACCTATGCGGATCTCAAGGTCGCGCACGCTAATCATGGGAATCTCCAAAAATAGGGGTTGAAAACTGTCGCGGATTATTGGCGACCAACAAAAGTCCTAGTCTACAATCGACTCAAGTCAATAAGACGCTTCCTAACGAGAGATGCTGAATGTCTGTTCTTACTATTAACCGCAACACGATTGTTGATCTTGTTGTGCCAAGAAGTGCCGCTGCCGATGTTGCTCTGATTACCGCTGGTGCAGCGCTCACCGCGGTGGCCGCTCAAATTTCAATTCCCGCATCTCCGGTGCCATTTACCCTGCAGACCCTGGTAGTGCTTCTTGTTGGTGCCTCACTGGGTTCTGTCCGAGGCGCCCTTTCAATGGCCCTGTACGCAGTTCTAGGCGTAGTTGGTTTGCCAGTTTTTGCTCCACTCAAGGACGGCTCACACGCGGTTGGGCTACAGGCAGTGATGGGGGCAACCTTTGGTTTCGTAATTGGATTTATCGCGGCTGCGTTCGTAGTTGGCCGATTGGCTGAACGCAATTGGAGCTCACACGCAGTGAAGATGTTTGTGAGCTATGCAGTTGGTTCAATTGTCATTTATGCCTTTGGAATCCCAGTGCTTGCAGCTGTTGCAACCGGTGGAGACATTGCGATTGCCGCTGGCATTATGACCCCGTTCTTGGTTTGGGACGCGGTCAAAGCCATCATCGCCGCCGCCTTGCTGCCACTAGCGTGGGCAGGCATCAAAAAACTGCAGGGCTAAAACTTTAGAAACAAAAAATCCCCAGCCAAGAGCTGGGGATTTTTTTGATCCTTAAATCGAGAAACCGATTGCTCTCATTTGTTCGCGGCCGTCCTCAGTGATTTTTTCTGGACCCCACGGTGGCATCCAAACCCAGTTGATTCTGAAGGCGTCGACGACTCCGTCCAGGCATTCAGCGGTCTGCTCTTCGAGAACATCGGTAAGTGGGCACCCGGCTGAAGTCAGGGTCATGTTGATTAGTAGATTGCCATCCTCTGACTTTTGAAGTCCATAGATTAAGCCAAGGTCAACAATGTTGACTCCGATTTCAGGGTCAATTACGTCTTTTAGCGCCTCGATAACTTTGTCGTAGAGTGCTGGGTCAAGTTCGGTTACTGTCATGACTATGCCAATACGTAGCGGTCGTAGCCCTCGGCCTCGAGTCGGTCGGCAAGCTCTGCGCCACCCTGCTCTGCAATCTTGCCAGCAACAAAAACGTGCACGAAGTCTGGCTTGATGTACTTCAAGATTCGGGTGTAGTGGGTGATTAGAAGCAAACCAAATTCGTTTGATTCCTTGGCACGATTAACACCTTCGGAAACAATCTTCAGTGCATCAACGTCAAGACCTGAGTCAGTCTCATCAAGTACGGCAAATTTCGGCTTAAGTAGTTCCATCTGCAGAATCTCGTGACGCTTCTTTTCACCGCCAGAGAAACCTTCGTTTACGTTTCGCTCGGTGAAGGTGGAGTCCATCTTTAGGTTATCCATTGCGCCCTTTACGTCCTTGATCCAGGTACGCAGTGCAGGGGCTTCGCCATCAATTGCTGTCTTGGCGGTGCGTAGGAAATTTGAAACCGAAACGCCAGGAATTTCTACCGGATACTGCATGGCCAGGAACAAACCTGCGCGAGCTCGCTCATCAACGCTCATCTCAAGAACGTCCTCGCCGTCTAGAAGAATCTCCCCCTGGGTGACGGTGTATTTTGGGTGCCCGGCGATTGTGTAGGCCAAGGTTGACTTACCAGAACCGTTTGGGCCCATGATGGCGTGGCTCTCACCGCTGTTGATTACCAGGTCAACTCCCTTGAGAATTTCCTTGGTTCCTTGCTCTGTGTCTACGGTCACGTGCAGGTTCTTGATTTCTAACTTTGCCATTCTGATCTCTTCTCTAAAGTCTTTGTTTGTAAGTTTTGGGCGAATTACTCTGCGTCGATTTCCAAGAAAATGTCACCGTTGTCGATGATCACCTCGTAAACCGCAACTGGCTCAAAGGCTGGCAGGGTCAGGGCTTCCCCGGTGGTCAGCGAAAACTTTGCCCCGTGCGCCCAGCATTCGATAGTCTCGTTGTCTACGAAACCCTCGCTCAATGAGATTTCTCCGTGAGAGCACTTGTCGTCAAGCGCCTTGACGTCTCCGGCTTTGGTTCTAACAATTGCAATTGCAGTTTCGCCAATTTTCACGCGAATGGCTTTGCCAGGCTTGATGTCTTCAACGGCACAAATGCGAACGGCCATTATGAACCGCTCCTTTCTAGCTCTGCTTCGATTGACTTGGTGAGTCGCTCACGAATTTGCTCGTTGTCGATCTGCTGAATGATTTCGTTAAGGAAGCCGCGCACCACGAGGCGTCGTGCTTCGATTTCGGTTATGCCGCGAGCCTGAAGATAGAACAGTTGCTCGTCATCGAAGCGACCTGAAGCAGACGCGTGCCCTGCTCCCTCAATTTTTCCAGTTTCAATTTCCAGGTTCGGCACAGAGTCTGCACGAGCACCATCGGTAAGTAGCAGGTTTCGGTTCAGCTCGTAAGTATCGGTGCCCTCAGCGGCCATGCGAATGAGCACGTCGCCGACCCAAACGGTGTGCGCCTTCTCACCCTGCAGTGCTCCCTTGTAGGTCACTCGAGACTTGCAGTTTGGCACTGCGTGATCAACGTACAGGCGGTTTTCTAAGTACTGGCCAGCATCCGCGAAATACATTCCCAACATTTCAGTGTCGCCACCAGGCTGAGTAAATTCTGTTGAGCTTGCAACACGAACTGTTTTTCCGCCGAGGCTAACCACTACGTGCTTCAATCTGGAATTTCTGCCAAGTCGCGCCATCTGAGTTGATGCGTGAATGCTGTGGTCATCCCAATCTTGAATCGAAACAACGGTTAGCTGAGCTTCGTCACCCACGATGATTTCAACGTTCTCGCCGAGAATCGCGTGGCCCTTGTGATCAAGAATCACGGTAGCTTCAGCAAATGGTTTTGCATCGATGATCAAGTGCAGTGCGCTTGGCTCGGCCGAATCGGATGAAAGAGCAATCTGGACATCCGACTTTTGATTTGCCGGAACTGTAACTAGGTATGCCTGCTTTGCAGACCCCCAGGCGGCAGCGCTTGGGCGCTCCTCTGGAATGCCGGCACCACCAAAGGCTGGATTCTCTTCGCCAACCCAGGCGGTGGTTACTCCATCGGAGTGTGTGATGGCAAGATCGCCAGTAAATTCGGAAAGTGTGTCGGCGTCAAGTCCCCCAAGGCGATCAGCGCTCAGATAACGCCATTGCTCTTCGCGCGCAGAGATTGCAGGAAAATCTTGAACGTTAGTTGAACGCTTCCGTTCGTATCGAGTCTGAATCGGAACGCCCGCCCCATGGCTGTGCTCCGACAGACCGTGTTGGGCTGTCTGTGTTGCTGCGCTCATTAACCAACAGCCCCTTCCATCTGCATCTCAATGAGTTTGTTCAACTCGAGCGCATACTCCATTGGTAATTCTTTAGCGATTGGCTCGATAAATCCGCGCACAATCATGGCCATGGCTTCGTCCTCTGGAAGGCCACGAGACTGAAGGTAGAACAATTGCTCCTCGCTAACGCGCGAGACAGTTGCCTCATGCCCCATTGACACATCGTCTTCGCGAACGTCTACCGCAGGGTAGGTGTCAGAGCGTGAAATGGTGTCAACCAAAAGCGCGTCACAGCGCACGGTGTTGGCAGAGTGGTGAGCACCGGGCATGACCTTAATCTCACCGCGGTAAGAGGTTCTGCCGCCGCCTCGAGCGATTGACTTAGAAACGATCGACGAGCTTGTGTAAGGAGCCAGGTGAATCATCTTTGCACCGGCATCCTGATGCTGACCTTCACCGGCGAAGGCCACCGATAAAGTCTCGCCGCGAGCGTGCTCGCCAGCCAGAATCACCGCTGGGTACTTCATTGTGACCTTGGAGCCGATGTTGCCATCGATCCACTCCATGGTTGCTCCCTCGTGCGCAATCGCGCGCTTGGTAACCAGGTTGTAAACGTTATTTGACCAGTTCTGAATGGTTGTGTAGCGAACGCGGGCGTTTTTCTTAACGATAATTTCAACCACGGCAGAGTGCAGTGAGTCGGAGTTGTAAATCGGCGCGGTGCAACCCTCAATGTAGTGAACGTAAGAGCCCTCGTCGGCGATGATCAAGGTGCGTTCGAACTGCCCCATGTTCTCTGTGTTGATTCGGAAGTATGCCTGCAGAGGAATCTCAACGTGCACTCCCTTTGGCACGTAAACAAATGATCCGCCAGACCAAACCGCGGTGTTTAGTGCGGCGAACTTGTTGTCGCCAGCTGGAATAACAGTTCCGAAATACTCTTGGAAAATTTCAGGGTGCTCTTTTAGCGCTGTATCCGTGTCGAGGAAGATGACACCCTGGCGCTCGAGCTCTTCATTGATTTGGTGGTAAACCACCTCAGATTCGTACTGGGCTGCCACGCCGGCAACCAATCGGTTGCGCTCGGCCTCTGGAATGCCTAGCTTCTCGTAGGTGTTCTTGATCTCGTCAGGAAGTTCTTCCCAGCTGGTGGCTTGGCGCTCAGTTGAGCGCACGAAGTACTTGATGTTATCGAAATCAATACCGGAGAGGTCCGATCCCCAGCTAGGCATTGGCTTTTTGCCAAAGTAATCAAAACCTTTCAGACGACGCTCCAGCATCCATTCTGGCTCAGACTTCAAGGCCGAAATGTTTCGGACAACTGCGTCGTTGATGCCGCGCTTGGCTGTTTCGCCAGCGGCGTCTTTGTCGTGCCAACCAAATTCGTAGACGCCTAGGCTGTCTAGTTCTGGACGTTCAATGATGATGTCGGACAAAGCCGGCCTCCTGTATTCGGTTTCAGATGCGAGTGGTTATCTCGGTCTGCCTGGATCTCTATTAGCAACTGCCTCAGGGCTTTCAGCATTCCCGCACGCCTGACCTCAGGCCACAGAGCCTGTGTAAAGATTGCCTAGAGGATGCTGATTGAGTTGAAATAACTCGAGACTTCCTAGAGTTTACTTCTGCGAGGCATAATTTGTCAGCCTTGCCATGAGAAAGGTCCATTCGATTGTTTGCAAAGGTCCGAAATTGGCCGATTATCTCTAGCGCCCGAATTCCGCTTTACGTCTGGGCATCGCTGGTGAGTCAGATTCTGATTGTGGTCACCGGCGGAATTGTGCGCCTGACCGGATCTGGACTAGGTTGCCCAACCTGGCCAAAGTGCACCGAGGACTCTTTGATTACCGTGCCTGAAATGGGTCTCCACGGGGTAATCGAGTTTGCAAACCGTCTCTTGACATTTGTGTTGGCGCTGATTGCGCTACTTACTTTTCTTACCGTTCTGGCCTTAGGTAAAAAATTGCGCAAAGGCCTGGTCATTCCGGCGTTTATTTTGGGCCTGGGCATTCCCGCACAAGCAGTTCTTGGTGGCTTTACCGTATTGACCCAGCTGAACCCTTGGTTTGTAGGTGCTCACTTCGTGCTCAGCGGCATCATGATTGCTATCGCTGCCCTGCTGGTTTTCCGCGCCCTACCGCCAAAGCATGTGCCAGTTTCGCCAGCAATTTGGCGCACAGCCAACCCAATTGCCATCGTCGGTGCGATCACCGTGTTGGTTGGAGTGTTGGTAACCGGGGCTGGTCCTCACTCCGGAGACGCCTACAGCGAGCGAAACGGCCTAGACCTTGAACTTTTGCAACACCTGCACAGCTACCCGGGCTACTTGCTGCTGATTCTGGCCCTGATTCAACTTGGGCTACTGTCCCGGCGAGACAAGGAAGGTCTTGAGAGAAGCTACCAGCTAAAAGTTGCGGCTTGGTTGGTGGTGACCACCATCGCGCAGGCGATTATCGGTGTGCTTCAGGCCAGATTGGGAGTGCCTGCCGTTCTGGTGGCACTGCACATGCTTGGCGCCGCGGTTATCTGTGCCCTGCTTGCCTTCCAGTGGTTGGCCATACGCGGTAAGACCAAATAGAACATGGCTAGAGTCTTTTGGTTCAGGCGAGATCTTCGGCTGCAAGACAACATCGCACTGAACGCCGCGATCCATGGAGCCAAGCAAGATGGAGATGCCCAGGTTTGCGGGCTTTACGTTGTCAACACCGATGACTTTCACGCCCTGAGCGGGATTCGACAGTGGTCGCTATACGAGTCTTTGGACTCTCTGGGGGCAAGCATGGATCGCAAGCTCACCATCCAGCACTACGACAAAACTTTAGGTATTGGTGAGGCGGTCACCAAAGTGGCCAGCGCTGCCGGGGCTAAAACCGTGCACGCGACTAGGGCCTTTGACCCCGCCGGCATCGCTGAGCAGAATGCAGTTGGCCTGGCGCTCAAGGAAATTGGTGTGTTCCTGCAGTTGGACGACAGCTATTACGCGGTTGCGCCTGGAACAGTGCAAAAGCCAGACGGTACTCCTTACCGGGTCTACACGCCATTTTTCAACAACTGGTTCAAAGCGGGTTGGGCTGCGCCGGTTGCGCTCGCCGAAGGCTTTGAGTGGTTTGAACCAATTCAATGCCATGGAAAACCGGATCCAAGCAAAGCCGCACCCTTTAAGGTCAAAGCAGGCGAGGCTTTTGCGCTTAGAACCTGGAAAAGATTTCAGGATCGGGCGCTGTTCAACTACGACGAGCTGCGCAACAGGGCCGATCTGAGCGGCACTTCGCACCTGAGCCACGCCTTGGCCTTTGGAGAGATTCACCCCAGGACGATTCTGGCTGAGCTTGCCGATTCTGCTGGTCACAACGTTTATCGCAAAGAAATAGCCTGGCGTGAGTTCTACGCAGATGTCTTGTGGCACAACCAGCACACGGCTCACGATTACTACGAGCCTAGATTCAAGAAGATGCGATACGACACCGGCTCCGAAGCGGAAGCCAAACTAAGCGCCTGGCAACAGGGAAAGACCGGGTTTCCAATGGTTGACGCTGGCATGCGCCAATTGCTAACTACCGGCTGGATGCACAATCGCGTCCGTATGATTGTGGCGTCGTTTTTGGTGAAGGACCTGCACCTGGAGTGGCAGCAGGGCGCAGCTTGGTTTGAAGCCAACCTGAGCGACTTTGATCCGGCTTCCAATGCGCACGGTTGGCAATGGACTGCCGGTTGTGGCACGGATGCCAGCCCCTACTATCGGGTCTTTAATCCAGTAATGCAGGGCTACAAATTTGACCCCGACGGTAATTACGTCCGCAAGTACATTCCAGAGCTTTCCCACATCGAAGGTAAAGCCGTGCACGAGCCTTGGCTATTGGTTGATGGATTGGCCAAGGGTTATCCGGCACCAATAGTTGATCACTCCAAGGAACGTGAAGAGTCACTGCGCAGACTAGAGGAAATAAAGGTTCACAAGGCCTAGAGCTGGATGTTTACCAAAACATCGATGGCGACCGCGACAAACAGGGCTGTCAAATACAGGTTTGACAGGTGAAAAAGGTTCATCGGCTTTGCCAGTTCGCCGTTTTGCCCCTCTTTGTAAAGACGGTAGGCGGCAACAATAAACCAGGCGCTTCCCGCTAAAGCGGTGACGGAGTAAATCAGGCCCATTTGAGCCACCGGAATCAGCAGCAGAGTGCTGAAGCCCACAGCCCAGGCGTAGATCAAGATCTGTTGAACCACGGTTTTGGTATTCCTCACCACCGGCAACATTGGCACCTTGGCCATGGCATAGTCGTTTTTGTATTTCACCGACAGTGGCCAGTAGTGTGGCGGCGTCCAGAGGAAAATCACCAAAAACAGCACCCAAGCCGCGGATGAAACTTCACCGGTAACCGCTGCCCAGCCAATCAGAACCGGCGCTGCCCCGGCCGCGCCACCCCAGACGATGTTCTGTGGTGTGCGACGCTTTAGAACCAGGGTGTAAATCAAAACGTAGAACAGCAGCGCGGCCAGCGAAATCAGTGAAGCCAGCCAGTTGACCAGCAAACCCAGCCAGATAACTGAGGCGATGCCCAAGGTCCATGAAAAAACCAGAGCCTCGCGAGGTGACAGTTGGCCGGTGACCAGAGGGCGATTCTTGGTTCGACCCATGATTTTGTCGATATCGGTGTCGATGAAGCAGTTAAATGAATTGGCAGATCCGGCACTGAAGGCGCCACCAATCAGCGTGGCTAGAACTAGCCACAGGTCTGGGATTCCCCGCTGGGCCAAAATCATGGTTGGCAAAGTCGTGATCAGCAGCAGCTCAATCACTCGGGGTTTGGTGAGGGCGAGGTAAGCCTTGGCTTTTGCGCCAAACGAAACCCCAGCGCCAATGGGGTTTGACTGGGTTGGGGTTTTGGTTTGATTTGCCATCACCGACAAGTCTAAATGCTTCGGCAGGATGAGGTTCGCTGCCCTTATAAAAACAAGTGCCGTGTAGACTCTTATCCAGACGGAATGTGGCCCACAGGGATGACTAAGCCTCAAATTTCACCGTTTTCGGCAACGTAGCCAAATAAATCGTTTGTTAGAACTCTCAAAATTTAAGAGGAGAATCCCTTGTCAGCATTCCAGTGGACCGATCTTGATTCAAAGGCAGTAGACACCGCGCGCGTTCTTGCCGCAGATGCCGTAGAAAAGGTTGGTAACGGTCACCCAGGCACTGCAATTAGTTTGGCTCCAGTCGCCTACCTGCTTTTTAACAAAATCATGCGTCATGATCCAAAAGACGACCGTTGGTTGGGTCGCGACCGTTTTATTCTTTCCGTTGGTCACAGCTCGTTGACCATCTACAACCAATTGTTCTTGCACGGCTATGGTTTGGAACTTGACGATCTAAAAGCACTGCGCACTTGGGGCTCGGCCACTCCTGGTCACCCAGAGTATGGTCACACCAAGGGTGTTGAAATTACCACCGGACCATTGGGACAAGGTTTGGCTTCAGCCACCGGCTTTGCCTACGCGGCTCGTTTTGAGCGCGGTTTGTATGATCCGGAAGCAGCAGAGGGCCAATCCCCTTTTGATCACTTCGTTTATGTAATTGCTGGTGATGGCGATATGCAGGAGGGTGTTACCGCCGAGGCCGCCTCGCTAGCCGGACACCAAAAACTGGGCAACCTGGTTGTTATTTACGACTCAAACCAGATTTCTATTGAAGACGACACCAACATCGCATTCACCGAAGACCTTTCCAAGCGCTACGAATCATACGGTTGGCACACTCAGGTTGTTGACTGGAAGAAGACTGGAAACTACGTCGAGGACATCGCAGAGCTTCACGCCGCGATCGAAAAGGCAAAGGCAGTAACCGATAAGCCTTCGCTGATTACCTTGCGCACCATCATCGGTTGGCCTTCACCTAAGAAGCAGAACACCGGAAAAATTCACGGATCAGCGCTAGGTGCCGAAGAACTCGCGGGTTTGAAAACTGCATTGGGTTTTGATGCCGAGAAAACTTTTGAAGTTTCGCCAGAAGTTTTGGCCCACACTCGCGGTTATCAGGCACACGCTGATCAGGTGCGCTCAGCCTGGGAAGCATCCTTTGATGCTTGGGCTGCAGCAAACCCTGACAAAAAGAAATTGCTGGATCGAGTCGTTTCTGGTGCGGCACCGTCGGACTTGCAGGCTGCGCTGCCAACTTTTGAAAGTGGAACATCGGTTTCAACACGAGTTGCCTCTGGAAAAGTTATTAATGCAATTGCGCAGGTAATGCCCGAACTTTGGGGTGGTTCAGCGGATCTAGCCGATTCGAACATGACCACCATCACTGGCGCAAAGTCCTTCGTTCCGAATGAGTGGTCAACTCACGAGTGGACCGGCGACAAGTTCGGACGAGTTTTGCACTTTGGTATCCGTGAACACGCAATGGGTTCGATTCTGAATGGAATCGTTCTGCACGGAAACACTCGCGCATTCGGTGGAACCTTCTTGATTTTCAGCGACTACATGCGTCCTGCAGTGCGCCTAGCAGCGCTGATGGGAATCCCTTCAATTTTTGTTTGGACACACGACTCGGTTGCGCTTGGTGAAGACGGCCCAACCCACCAGCCGATTGAGCAATTGTCGACCCTGCGTGCGATTCCAAATCTTGACATCGTTCGCCCAGCCGACGGTAACGAAACCGCCTACGCCTGGAAGACAGTTCTAGAGCGTCGACAGGGGCCATCGGGCCTCGCGCTCAGCCGTCAAAACCTTCCGGTCTTTGCACGTGGTGAAGCTGATGAAACCGGTGTTGTTTACGCTGGCGCTGAAAACACCGCCAGGGGCGCTTACACACTTCTTGAGGCGGCAAATGGTAAGCCTGAAGTCATTTTGATTGCTACTGGCTCAGAGGTTGAGATTGCAGTTGCTGCCCGACTTCAACTTGAGGCAGCTGGAGTTGCAACTCGCGTGGTATCGGCACCTTGCCTTGAATGGTTTGATGAGCAGCCTGCTGACTATCGCGAACAGGTTCTGCCTGCGTCTGTCAAGGCCAAGGTTTCAGTAGAAGCTGGCCTGGCTCTGGGTTGGAATAAGTACGTTGGCCCGTTTGGTCAGAGCGTTTCAATCGAACACTTCGGCGCTTCTGCTGATGCTAAGACCCTTTATCGCGAGTTTGGCATGACTGCTGAGGCAGTGGTTTCAGCCGCAAAATCAACCATCGCCGCACTTTAATTCAGAGCCTTAAGAAAAGAGAAATTTAAATGTCAACTAATCCACTAGCTCAACTATCCGCCAACGGCGTAAGCATTTGGCTTGACGATCTCTCTCGTTCACGAATTGTCTCAGGTAACTTGAAAGACCTGATTGCTAACCGTTCCGTCTGTGGAGTAACCACTAACCCAACAATTTTTGCTGGCGCATTGGCCAAGGGCGAAGGCTACCAAGCTCAGGTGGCAGAGCTTGCCGCGGCGGGTGCCGATGCAACATCAGCAATTTTTGCAATCACCACCAAGGATGTTGCAGATGCCTGTGACATCTTCGCTGGTGTTTACGCTTCGTCAAATGGTTTCGATGGTCGCGTTTCAATTGAGGTTGAGCCGGGACTTGCCAACGATGCCGCTGGCACCATCAAGCAGGCAAAAGAACTTTTTGCCGCGGTAAACCGCGAAAACGTAATGATCAAGATTCCGGCGACCAAGCCAGGTCTTGCGGCTATCACCGCAGTTATTGCTGAGGGCATCAGCGTAAACGTAACTTTGATTTTCTCGCTTGCTCGTTACCGCGAAGTTATTGCTGCCTACATTGAAGGTGTGAAGTTGGCAAAGGCCAATGGCCACGACATTTCAAAGATTCATTCAGTTGCGTCGTTCTTTGTTTCACGCGTTGACACAGAAATCGACAAGAGACTCGAAGCGGCCGGAAAACCTGAGCTAAAGAGCAAAGCAGCTTTGGCAAATGCACGTTTGGCATACGAGGTGTTTGAACAAGAATTTGCAACCGCTGAGTGGGCTGAATTGGCAACTGCTGGTGCGAACGTGCAACGCCCACTGATGGCTTCAACCGGAGTAAAAGACCCTAACCTTCTGGACACTCTCTACGTGACTGAGTTGGTGGCTCCCGAGCTAGTAAACACCATGCCTGAAAAAACCATGGAGGCTGTTTACGACCACGGAGTTATTCCCGCCGCATCAATTACCAACAACTATGAGAATGCTCGTGAAGTTCTTGCCGCCGTTGCAGCCGCTGGTGTTTCACTCGATGAAGCAACTCAATTGCTTGAGGAAGAAGGCGTTGAGAAGTTTATTGTTTCTTGGGGCGAACTTGTGGACACCGTTGACGCAGCCTTGAAGGCAGCCAAGTAATGCCACTGAAAGTAGTTGTAGCCGGTACCGCGGCAGCTGCCGTTTCAAACACAATTGGACAGCTGGTCGCCGACAAGGTCGCCAGCAGAATTGCGGCTAAGGACTTCACCCTCTGGGGTAAAGAAGCCGAAGCCGAGTCTTCAATTCGATTGGGTTGGGTAAGTTCAGCATTTGACTCCGCTCCCCTGGTTGACTCAATCCTTGCTTTGAAAAAGGAATTCAACGACAAGGGAGTTAACCGATTTGTGTTGTGTGGAATGGGCGGATCTTCACTGGCGCCAGAGGTAATCACTCGCACCGCTGGTGTAGATCTAGTCGTGCTGGATTCAACCGATGCCGACCAAGTTGGTGCGGCACTGGCTGGCGATCTAGCAAAGACCGCGGTAATTGTTTCCTCTAAGTCTGGTTCTACAGTTGAGACCGATTCGCAAAAAAGAATTTTTGAAAAAGCATTCACCGATGCCGGGATCGATAAGACAGATCGCATTGTGGTGGTTACCGATCCTGGTTCACCAATGGAGGCCGCGGCAAAGGCTGATGGTTACAGAGTCTTCAACGCCGATCCAACTGTTGGTGGGCGTTATTCAGCGCTTACCGCATTTGGAATTGTGCCCTCGGGATTGGCCGGGGCGGACATCGCGGAACTTCTTAAGCAAGCTCAGGAAGTCGCAGAAGTTCTTGCCAGTGACAGTGAAGAGAATCCTGGTTTAATTCTTGGAGCCGCTCTTGCTCGTACTCCGGGTGAAATGGGAAACCGAGACAAGATTGGCATTGTGGCCGATGGTACGCACATCGTTGGTTTCGGCGACTGGGCTGAACAGTTGATTGCTGAATCAACCGGAAAACTATCTAAGGGTGTTCTTCCAGTCGTGCTTGACCCAAGCAGCGCGGAATTACACTCCGGTCTTGCCGACCTTTTGGCCGTGCACGTTCAAGCTGATGCAAAACCGATAAGCGGCGACGCGGTATCGGTGTCTGGTTCGCTAGGCGCACAGTTCATGCTTTGGGAATACGCAACAGTGGTGGCGAGTCGACTGATAGGTATTAACCCTTTCGACCAGCCGGATGTTGAATCAGCAAAGATTGCTGCGCGCGGAATGCTTGAACAGCGTGACGCGGTAATTGCGCCGATGTTCACTGACAATCAAATTGAGGTTCGTGCAACAGAGTTGCAGATTTCAGGGACCAGCGTTGTTGATGCAGTTCAGGCTTTGCTGTCAAATCTTGACGATGACGAAGGCTATGTTTCAATTCACGCGTATCTTGATCGCACATCCGTGCCCGAGGCCGCCGAGTTGCGTGACCTGTTAGCAAACAAGACTCGTCGTCCGGTTACTTTTGGTTGGGCGCCGCGGTTTTTGCACTCAACCGGTCAGTACCACAAGGGTGGACCGCGCCAGGGAGTTTATTTGCAGATAATTTCGCAGGCTAAGCAGGACATTGCCGTGCCGGGTCGCGATTTTAGTTTTGGCGAATTGATAGCTTCACAGGCCGCTGGTGATGCAAAAGTATTGGGAGCGCTGGGAAGACCTGTGCTGACTCTTACATTGGCAGATGCCAAGGCCGGTATCCAAGCTATAAAGAACGCTATCTAGAAAGCAGCAATCTTCATGAGCAAAATTTCTGCGGGAAATAATCCGCTTCGCGACCCAGACGATCGCCGGCTCAATCGAATTGCGGGTCCTAGCAGTCTGGTAATTTTTGGTGTAACCGGAGACTTGTCTCGCAAAAAGCTGATGCCTGCGGTCTATGATCTTGCCAACCGTGGACTGTTGCCGGCAGGTTTTTCTCTCGTTGGTTTCGCGAGGCGTGAGTGGAAGAATCAGGATTTTGGCAAAGTCGTCAAAGAGGCCGTGAAGCAATATGCGCGAACTCCTTGGAACGAATCGGTCTGGAAGCAACTCTCTGAGAACATTCGATTCGTCTCGGGTGAATTCGATGATGATGCATCATTCGATCGTCTGAAAGCTACTATCGATGAGCTCGACGCCAAGGTAGGGACAAATGGCAATCACGCTTTTTACCTGTCAATCCCGCCAAAGGCTTTCGCTCAGGTGTGTCAGCAACTTAAGCGCTCAGGCCTGGCCGATGCCGGTCCCGATGAATTCCGACGCGTTGTAATTGAGAAGCCATTCGGTCACGACCTGGAATCATCTCGCCGCCTAAATGACGTGGTTGAATCTGTCTTCCCGCCGGACTCAGTGTTCCGAATCGACCACTATCTGGGCAAGGAAACTGTTCAGAACATCTTGGCCCTGCGCTTTGCAAATATGCTCTTTGAGCCACTTTGGAACTCCAACTACATTGACCACGTGCAGATCACCATGGCTGAGGACATTGGTGTTGGTGGTCGCGCGGGTTACTACGACGGAATTGGTGCCGCACGTGACGTAATTCAAAATCACTTGCTGCAGTTGCTGGCGCTAACAGCCATGGAAGAGCCAGTATCGTTCGACGCCGCCGACTTGCGAGCCGAAAAAGAAAAAGTCCTCTCTGCGGTTCGTGTTCCAAAAGACATCGCTAAGCACACCGCTCGCGGGCAGTACGCCGGCGGTTGGCAAGGTGGCGAACAGGTCACCGGTTTCCTTGATGAAGACGGAATGAACCCTAAGTCTGTTTCCGAGACTTACGCAGCTATGCGCCTAGACATCAACACTCGTCGTTGGGCAGGCGTTCCGTTCTACCTTCGCGCCGGAAAGCGTCTTGGTCGTCGTGTTACTGAAATTGCCGTGGTCTTTAAGCGCGCTCCGCAGCAACTATTTGCCGAAAGTCAAACCAGTGCTCTAGGTCAGAATGCGCTGGTGATTCGTGTGCAGCCTGACGAAGGCATCACCATACGTTTTGGTTCAAAAGTTCCTGGCGTGGGTATGCAGGTACGCGACGTGACAATGGACTTTGGCTACGGACACGCCTTTACCGAGGCCAGCCCAGAAGCCTACGAACGCCTAATTCTTGATGTGCTTTTGGGCGATCCTCCCCTGTTCCCAAGGCATGAAGAAGTTGAGCTGTCATGGAAGATTCTTGACCCAATCGTCAGTTTCTGGGAGAAAAAGGGCAAGCCCGAGCAGTATCGCCCGGGAACTTGGGGTCCTAGCTCAGCAGACGAAATGATGGCCCGCGATGGCCGTGAATGGAGAATTCCGTGATCATCGACCTTGAAAACACCACGATCAGCAAAGTCTCAAAGCGTATTGTTCAGATTCGTGAACAAGGCGGCGTAGTTGCGCTTGGTCGCGTACTTACCTTGGTAATTGAAACGGATTTCAAGGGCATTGAGCCGGCGATCAAGGCCGCTAATGATGCGTCCAGAGAACACCCTTGCCGCATCATCGTTTTGGCTGACGACAACAGCAAAAGTAAAAAGAACGCAAAGCTTGACGCTCAGATTCGCGTTGGTGGCGACGCCGGTGCCTCCGAGGTAATTGTGCTCAGGGCCTATGGTGAGGCCGCCAGTGATCCGGAGAGCTTGGTCACCGGGCTTCTGCTTCCCGATGCCCCGGTGGTTGCTTGGTGGCCGGGTGAGGCTCCTAAAAATGCAGCTGAGTCGGCTATCGGTCGCATCGCTACACGCCGCATTACCGATGCACTTAGTCAGAAGGACGCTCGCGCACACTTCAAGAATTTGGCGAGGACTTATGCTCCGGGTGACAGTGATTTTGCCTGGACTCGATTGACCGTGCTACGCACTCAGTTGGCTACCATGCTGGATCAGCCACCATACGACAAGGTTCTGGGCGCAGAGATCGTTGGTGCGCAAAATTCACCAAGTATTGATCTTCTTGCTGCTTGGCTTGAACTGAAGCTGAAGATTAAGGTGAAGATCGTACGTACTACCCCTGCGAAGTCTGTAAACGTAATCAAGAGCATCAAATTGATTCGCAAGTCGGGGACGATAGAAATCAATCGCGATGTCTTAGATAAGGCCATTTTGGTTCAGCCGTCACAGCCGACTCGCGAAATATCTTTGCCTCGAAGAAGTTTGCGTGATTGCCTAAGCGAAGACCTTCGCCGACTTGATCCAGATGATTTGTTTGGCGAAGTTATCACCAAGAGTTTTGGTGTGAAAGCAAAGAAGAAGTAATTGTCCAAGACGGTTGTCAATCGCTTCAAGGATGCTGCCTCAGTTGCAGAAAACACTGCTTCGGCACTTATCAAGAAGCTTCATGATCTCCTGGAGATAAAACCTGAGATTCACCTGATGCTAACCGGAGGCACAGTTGGTATTGCCTCACTGGCTGCGCTAAACGCAAATTCGGATCGCTCCGGGATTGATTTCGGCAGGGTGAATCTTTGGTGGGGTGATGAGCGCTATGTTGAATCGTCAAGTGCGGATCGCAACGCCCTGCAGGCTAAAAATGCTCTGCTGAAGAATTTGCAACTAGACGCTACAAAGGTGCACGAATTCCCTTCTACCGATTCCGGTTTGACGCTAGAGCAGGCCGCTACTGAGTTTGCCGAGCATGTGAATTCTGTTAAGCCGCATTTTGACATTATTTTGCTGGGCATGGGTCCAGACGGTCACATCGCAAGCTTGTTCCCTGGAAAGCCAGAGCCAACCGCTGGCGTGTGGGTGATCGCCGAATCAGATTCGCCGAAACCGCCAGCCCAAAGACTTTCGTTCACTTATGAGGCGCTCAATTCAGCAGATGAAGTTTGGTTTGTAGTGTCTGGCGCTGACAAGCAGGACGCCGTTGCTGTTGCCATGGGCGATAATCCAACTGAATTGCCGGTTGGACGAGTTCACGGAATTACTTTGACTCAGTGGTTTATTGATTCAACCGCCGGCACGAAAGTATTTGGTTGCTAGCTACTTCTTTTTAGCTGGCTTGGCGGCAACCTTGCTGGTGGTCTTAGCCGATGACTTGGTAGCTGGTTTAGCGCTTGATTTGGCCACTGGCTTTACATCACTCTTGCTGCTCTTGGCAACTGGCTTAGCCGGTGCGTTTTTAACATCCTTAACAACTGCGACTTTTTCAACAGGCTTGGCTACTGCTTTGGCAGCTGCGCTTGCCTTTTTAGTTGCGGCTTTTGCTGCTTCTTTTGCGGCAACCTTAGCTTCTTCGGCTAGGCGGATTCGGCGTTCGCGTACTGCCGCTACCGCTTCTTCCAAGAGTTCTTTGGCTTCGGCAGCGGTGCGACGCTCTTTTACGTAAGCCAAGTGGGTCTTGTATGGCTCGTGTTTGGCAATGACCGGCGGATTAGCCTTGTCTTGGCCAGCCGGTAGGCCACAACTTGGGCAATCTAGCAGTTCGGGAATTTCAGCCGCTTCAACATTTGCTGCGTATTGAGGGCTGTATTCGTGACCCGCAGAACAGTAGTAACTTACCGTGATGCGTTCAGCTTTGAAACCGCGGTCTTGCTCACCCATCGGTCCAGCGCCAACGCGCGAACCGCGAATTGCTGATCCCCCGGTGCTCATGATCTATTAGCCTCTTAAAGTTTCTTACTTAACCTACGAGGTTAAAACGGTTGAAGAGTCCCAGGGTGATGATTACTACCACCCAGACGATGCCAAGAATGATTGTGATGCGATTTAGGTTTCGCTCTGCAACCCCAGATGAAGCCATGGTGCTGCTAACACCGCCACCAAACATGTCAGAAAGACCGCCGCCGCGCCCCTTGTGTAGCAAGATCATGAGGGTCAGCAAAAGGCTGGTGATTGCTAGTAGCACGTGAAGTGCGATCTGTAGCGCTGCCATGGTAATAGGTCCTTTAAATTAGGGTTCTAGAAAATTATAGAGCGATGTGCTTTTGGAAACGAGCAATCCCGCTGAACTCCTCAGCGTCCAGGCTGGCTCCACCGACCAAAACACCATCAACTTCGCTGCTGCGAAGGAATCCTGCCACGTTGTTGGCCTTGACCGAGCCGCCGTAAAGGATTCTGGTGGCATCGGCAATTTCTGGCCCGTGTTCGGCCGAAATAGCCTCACGAATCTTGCCACAAACCGCTGCCGCCTCCTCTGGGGTGGCCACCTTTCCGGTGCCAATTGCCCAAACCGGCTCGTAGGCAATTACAAAGTCGCCGATTTTGTCATGGCCGGCCAGTGCCGCCAGGGTCTGACGAACCGGGACCGCGCTTTGACCTTCATTTTCGAGTTCTTCAAGTGTCTCTCCAACGCAGATGACTGGCACGATTCCATGGCGGAATGCGGCTGCTGTCTTGGCCTGGACAGTTTCGTCACCCTCGTTGTGGTACTGGCGACGTTCGCTGTGGCCAATAAGAACGTACTTGACCTCAAGCTTCTTTAGAAACGCACCCGATACTTCGCCGGTGTACGCCCCAGAATCAAACTTTGAAAGGTCCTGGGCGCCAAGGCCAAGTTCCAGCTTGTCGGCATCCATCAAGGTTTGCACGCTGCGAATATCGGTGAAAGGTGGAAACACCACAACTTCACAGGACTTGTAGTCGTGAGCCGCGTCTCGGAGAGTCCAAGAAAGCTTCTGCACCAGTGCGATTGCCTGCTGGTGATCTAGATTCATCTTCCAGTTACCGGCGATTAGTGGGATGCGTGCCATCTTGTTGTCCTCTAGTTTGAATTGCTAAGAATTAGTTCAGAATTTCTAGGCCAGAATTTCAAGGCCAGGTAATGTCTTGCCTTCTAGGAATTCAAGGCTTGCGCCACCACCGGTTGAGATGTGGCCGAACTGGTTGTCTTGGAACCCCAGAATGCGGACTGCCGCGGCTGAATCGCCGCCACCCACGACGCTAAGTCCCTCGACCTCGGTCAACGCCTTAGCTACCGCACGAGTTCCGTTTGAAAACTTTTCAATTTCGAATACGCCCATTGGGCCATTCCAGAAAACTGTCTTGGCCGAGGCAATCTCCGCCGCGAAGCGTGCGGCCGATTCAGGACCGATGTCCAAACCAAGACCGGTTGCACCAAATGGCGATGACTCAATCGAATCAGCGGCGGTTACCGAAACTTCTGCATCTGCGCCGAATTTTGATGCCACCACGATGTCAGTTGGCAATATCACCTCTACGCCCAGTTCGGCTGCGCGCTTTAAATATTCCTTGCAGGTGTCGATCTGGTCAACCTCAAGAAGCGAGGCGCCAACTTTGTGGCCAAGGGCGGCTAGGAAGGTGAATACCATTCCGCCGCCAACCAAAAGTTTGTTCACGGTAGGTAACAGGTGATCGATCACGCCAAGTTTGTCGGACACCTTTGAACCGCCGAGTACGACCGCGTATGGACGATCGGGTGTGCTGGTCAAGCGAGTAAGAACTTCAAGTTCCTTCTCAATCAACAGACCGCAAGCAGACGGTAAGGCTTTTGCCAATTCATACACCGATGCCTGCTTACGGTGCACAACACCAAAGCCATCGCTGATGAAGAAGTCACCAAACTCGGCAAGCTTGGCGGCAAATGCCTCGCGCTCCGCCGCATCCTTGCTGGTCTCACCAGGATTGAAGCGTAGGTTCTCAAGTACCGCTACCCCGCCGTTGTCCAGGGCACGAACCGCACCTTTGGCTTCGCTGCCGACGGTATCGGCGGCAAAGAAGACCGGCTGGCCAAGAAGTTCACCAAGGCGAATTGCAACTGGCTCGAGCGAATACTTTGAGTCAGGCGCACCCTCCGGGCGGCCAAGGTGTGAAATTACTACAACCTTGGCGCCCTGATCTACCAGGTACTTGATGGTTGGAACGGATGCAACGATGCGGCCATCATCGGTGATGCGAGTTCCATCTAGTGGAACGTTGAGGTCGCAGCGGATTACTACCCGCTTTCCGTCAAGACTCGGCAGGTCGGAGAGTTTACGCATTTTTATCTAACGGTTAGAAAGTGGATTACTTAAGCTTGCTTGCTACAAGCTCGGTTAGCTCAACTAGACGGTTTGAGTAACCCCACTCGTTGTCGTACCAAGAGCTGATCTTTACTGTGCGACCGATTACCTTGATCAAACCAGCATCAACGATTGATGAGTGCGGGTCGGTCACGATGTCGCTTGAGACGATTTCGTCTTCGGTGTACTTCAGGATGCCGACCATTGGTCCAGATTCAGAAGCTGCTTTGTAAGCAGCCTTGATTTCCTCAACGGTTACATCGGTCTTAGAAACCAAAGTTAGGTCTGTGATTGAACCGGTTGGTACTGGTACTCGAAGCGCGTAACCGTCTAGTTTGCCTTTGAGTTCAGGAAGAACTAGTCCAATTGCCTTTGCTGCACCAGTTGATGAAGGAACGATGTTGATGGCAGCTGCACGTGCACGACGAAGGTCTCCGTGTGGGCCGTCCTGAAGGTTCTGGTCAGCGGTGTAAGCGTGAACCGTGGTCATGAGCCCGTTTTCGATTCCGAACTTGTCGTTGAAAACCTTTGCGAACGGAGCCAAGCAGTTTGTGGTGCAAGATGCGTTCGAGATGATGTGGTGCTTTTCGTTGTCGTATAGGTGCTCGTTCACACCGATAACAAATGTCTCTGCGTCGCCGGTTGCAGGTGCTGAGATTAGAACCTTCTTTGCGCCAGCCTTAATGTGTGCGCTTGCTGCCTCTGCATCTGTGAAGCGACCGGTTGACTCGATAACGATGTCAACGCCTAGGTCACCCCAGCCTAGGTTTGCTGGATCGCGCTCTGCAAGAACCTTAATTACCTGTCCGCCAACGATGATGTTCTGACCATCAACTGACACTTCCTGAGGTAGACGACCAGTTACTGAGTCGTACTTAAGCAGGTGAGCAAGTGACTTTGGGTCACTTAGGTCGTTTACTGCAACGATCTCTAGTTCGGTGCCTTTTGCAAGTGCCGCACGAAGGTAGTTACGACCGATACGGCCGAAGCCGTTAATTCCAACACGAGTTGCCACTTAATTCTCCAACGAGGTAGGGCGCCACAAATCGACGCATTTTTTGGGGTGTTTTTAGTGCTATTTGCCACGCGTCGTTGGGTGGAAAAACCTGTATCAGACTAGCAGTAGCCCACCTGTTTTGCTTTGAGCAGCCTCAAAACGGGCCTGCACGTCGGCCCAGTTAATGATGTTCCAGAAGGCCTTGACGTAGTCACCCTTCACGTTCTGGTAATCCAGGTAGAAGGCGTGCTCCCACATATCCAGCATTAGCAATGGGATGCTGGCTGGAACCACATTGCCCTGCTGGTCGTATAGCTGCTCGATGATAAGGCGCTTTCCCAGGGTGTCCCAGGCCAAAAATGCCCAGCCAGAGCCCTGGATGCCCATCGCCGCGGCGTTGAAGTGGGCCTGGAAGGCCTCAAATGTGCCAAAGTACTCGTTGATTGCCGATGCCAGCTCTCCCTGTGGGCGGTCGCTGTTAGCCGGAGCAAGGTTATTCCAGAAAATTGAGTGGTTTACGTGTCCACCCAGGTGGAAGGCAAGGTCCTTCTGAAGCTTGTTTACCCAGGTGAAGTCATTCTTGGCACGCGCTTCTTCAAGCAAGTCCAGAGTGGCATTCGCGCCAGCTACGTATGCGGCGTGGTGCTTTGAGTGGTGCAGCTCCATGATTCGGGCCGAGATGCTTGGCTCTAGGGCGGAATAGTCGTATGAAAGCTCAGGAAGTGTGTATTTGCTCATGATTTGCTCCTTTTTGGGGTGTGTAAAGACTAACTCTGAAAAACAAGGATTTATTGCCGAATTTGCGGGTTACTCGTCCAAATCTTCGGGCAGGAAGGCGTCGGTTGCTGGAATGCCCAGCTCCTCTGCTCTTTTATCAGCCATAGCCAGCAGGCGACGGATTCGACCCGCAATTGCGTCCTTGGTCATGGCTGGTTCGGCCAGGTGCCCCAGTTCGTCGAGACTGGCCTGCTTGTGTTTGAGTCGCAATTGACCGGCATAAAGCAGGTGCTCCGGAATCTCTGGGCCCAAGATCTCAAGGGCGCGTTCAACTCGGGCCCCGGCAGCCACGGCCGCCTGCGCAGAACGGCGCAGATTGGCGTCGTCAAAGTTGGCCAGACGGTTGGCAGTCGCACGCACCTCACGACGAAGACGCATTTCCTCCCAGCGCAGCACTTGGGTGTGGGCACCCATTTGGGTCAACATGGTTGCAATGGCTTCGCCCTCGCGTACCACAACTCGATATACCCCGCGCACTTCCCTAGCCTTCGCGGTAACACCAAGTCTGCGGGCGACACCAACCAAGGCCATCGCCGCTTCATTGCCGGGTGCGGTTATTTCTAATGCCGCTGAACGACCCGGGTCGGTCAGTGAACCGTGCGCTAGAAAGGCACCGCGCCAAACAGCCTGCGCTTCTGGGATAGAGCCCGAGACTAAGTTCGCCGGCAGTCCACGCACCGGTCGACCCCGTGAGTCAAGCAAACCCGTTTGTCTGGCAAGTACATCGCCTTGCTTGATGACTCTTACTTGGTAGCGACTACTTTTTCTTATTCCACTTGCAGAAATCACGGCCAGCTCGCTGTCAATGCCAAATAGCTCTGCCAAATCTTTTCTAACCCTGCGGGCAAGCTGTGCGGTATCAAGCTCGACCTCAACAGCAACCTTTCCCGAGATTAGGTGCAGGCCGCCCGAAAAGCGCAGGATTGTCGAAAGTTCCGCGACGCGAACCGCGTTCTTACTTACATCGATGCGCGCTAACTCATCCTTGAGATCTGCCGTGAGTGCCATTTATTCCTCTATTCCTTGCCCAAGTCGCGGTGCTTGATACTGATTGCCACATCGTCCAACTTGGCTAGTTCCGCTGCGATTAACCGCGATACCGCGACTGATCGATGCTTTCCCCCTGTGCAACCAATAGCGATGGTTGCGTAGCGTTTGTTTTCATTTAGATATCCATTTAGAACCGGTTTGAGTGCCGCAAGATAGTTACTTACAAACTCCTGTGCCCCGGTTTGGCTCAATACAAAATCACTAACCGGCTGATCTTCCCCGGTGAAAGGTCTGAGCGATTCTTGCCAAAAAGGATTCGGCAGAAAACGCATGTCGGCCACCATGTCGGCATCACTAGGCAGCCCGTACTTAAAGCCAAAAGACATTACCGTAATTTGCAGTTTTCGAGTCTGGTCAAGAGAAAAACCATCGGCAATTTTGTTTGATAACTGGTGAACGTTTAGATCGCTTGTATCGATAATCACATCAGCAGATTCGCGCAAATTCAAAAGCCTGGATCTCTCGGCAGCAATTCCATCCAATATCGTTCCATTGCCCTGAAGCGGATGCGGTCTGCGAACTGATTCAAATCGCTTTACGAGTGCGTTATCAGTGGCTTCGAGAAAAAGAACTCTGAGGTTGATGTTCCTAGATCTAAGCGAGTTCAGGTGATCATTCAGCTCTCCGAAGAACTCACCACCTCGCACGTCGATAACGACGGCCAGTCGCGGCAGTGGAGTCTTTGCCAAACTAAAAAGATCCGCGATTGGTTCGAGCATTTGTGGCGGAAGATTGTCCACCACATACCAGCCCAAATCCTCAAGCGCATTGCCCACGGTTGACCTTCCGGCACCAGACATACCCGTGACAATAAGCAACTCGTGCTTCCTGTCTAGGTTTTGTTCTGTGCTCATAGGGTCCCCAACCGTATCGGCGTGTTGCCCGCTGTGACGCGGATTACCAGAAGTCTAGCCCCTCGCGACACGCCGAAGAGACGGTTTTAGGAATCCAGTGCCTGAACAATCTGTTCGGCTAGAACTGGGCCGATTCCGGCAACCTCGGAAATTTCTGCTGCAGATGCGAGTTTGAGTCTTTTGGCTGAACCAAAGTGTTTGAGCAGCGCAGATACGCGCTTCTCGCCTAGTCCAGAAATTTCGCTTAGCGCGCTAGCAATGCTTGAGGATCGCTTTTGACGCTGATAGGTAATAGCAAATCGGTGCGCCTCATCGCGAATTCTCTGAAGCAGAAAAAGTTCATCGGTAGCTCTTGGAAAAATTACCGGAAAATCGCTGCCTGGTCGCCATACCTCTTCTAATCGCTTGGCTAATCCAATTACCGTCAGATCGGCAACGCCGCTCTCATTCACCGCGCGTTGAGCGGCATTTACCTGTGGCAGACCACCGTCTACGATCAGCAACGAAGGTCGATATGCAAACCGATTGCTGGTTGCCGAATCGTTTTCGTTCTCCATGGGTTCGCGCAAATACTTTAATCTGCGGCTGAGCACCTGGTAAATGGAATCAGTATCATCTTGCGTTTGATCAATTGAGAATCGACGATAGTGGTCTTTCTTTGGCAAGCCATCTTCGAAGACCACCATGGAAGCAACTACATTTGTGCCGCTCAGGTGTGAAACGTCAAAGCATTCAATTCGAAGTGGTGCCGAATCAAGACCAAGCACGCGCTGAATACCAGCAAGTGCATCCGCCCTGGCGGTGAAGTCCGCACTTCGTCTTGTCTTGTAGAGCATCAGAGCATGCTTGGCATTTGTCAGTGCAGTCCCAGCCAGCGCGGCTTTGTCACCGCGCTGGGCGATGTGCAGATCAACCTTGCTGCCTCTGATCTCGGAGAGCCACTTTGCTACTTCGGTTTTGTCAGCCGGATCTACCGGAACTATTACTTCACGCGGTACCTCTTGCGGCTCTGCTCCGTCAATTGGTGCGTAAACGTTTTGCAAAACATACTCAACAAGTTCAGCTGGGTCGCGTTCTAATTCTTTGTCAATTACCCAACCCCGAACACCACGAATTCTGCCGCCGCGTACCACGAACATAGAAACAGCGGCCGCCAGTTCATCGTCGGCAATACCAAATAGGTCGGCATCGGTTTGATCGCTGAAGACTACGGCACTTTTCTCTAGTACGGTTTCAAGAGCTTCAACGTCATCGCGATATTGAGCGGCAAGCTCATATTGCTGGTCTTGTGATGCCTGTTGCATTTTTGCGCGCAATAATTCAACATGTTTTAAATCTCCGCCGGCCATGAAGTCAATAAATTGCTTGGCTATTTGCTTATGCTCGGCTGGCGTGACTCGCTGAACGCACGGAGCGGCACACTTACCGATGTCACCGAGCAAACAAGCACGCTTACTTGATTGCGCACGTTGATAAACACCCTTGGTACAGGAGCGAACCGGATAAACCTTTAGCAGGGTGTCAAGGGTTTCTCGGACCGCCCAGGCTTGAGTGTAGGGCCCAAAATACTTGACTCCCTTAAGCTCACGATTTCGGGTTATGAATGCCCTTGGAACCGCTTCTGCAATCGAAACGGCTAGGTAGGGGTACGACTTGTCGTCTTTGAAGCGCACATTAAACGGCGGATCAAATTCTTTAATCCAGGTGAACTCAAGCTGCAGCGCCTCGTATTCGGTGTTGACAATCGTCCACTGCACGTCAGCAGCCGAGGTGACCATTCGTCTGGTTCGCTCGTGCAAAGAATCTAGTGGTCCAAAATAGTTGCTTAGCCTTGCGCGCAGGTTCTTTGCTTTACCAACGTACAGAACGCGTCCGTTGGCATCGAGCCAGCGATAGACCCCGGGTTGGGTTGGAATCTCCCCCGTTTTTGGGCGAAAAGGGAGTTCGTTGGCCATTAGCCCAGAATTTCCTTTAGGAACCCGCCGGTGAAGCTCTTTGAGTTCTTAGCCACCTGCTCAGGAGTTCCGATCGCGACAACCTCGCCTCCACGTGAACCACCCTCAGGGCCCATGTCTACGATCCAGTCGGCACACTTGATTACATCAAGGTTGTGTTCAATCACCAGAACGGTGTTACCTTTTTCAACAAGGCTGTTTAGGACAAGCAGAAGTTTGCGAACATCCTCAAAATGCAGGCCGGTGGTTGGTTCGTCAAGAACGTAAATGGTTCGGCCATTCGAGCGGCGCTGAAGCTCCGTTGCTAACTTCACACGCTGAGCCTCACCACCAGACAAGGTTGTTGCGCTTTGACCAAGTCGAACATAACCAAGGCCTACTTCTACCAAGGTCTCAAGGTAGCGTGCAATTGAAGTGATTGCTGCAAAAAATTCCGCGGCTTCAGCAATCGGCATTTCAAGTACTTCGGCAATGTTTTTGCCCTTGTATTTGACCTGCAGAGTCTCGCGGTTGTAGCGCTCTCCATGGCAAACTTCGCAAGCCACGTAAACGTCTGGCAGAAAGTTCATTTCAATCTTTAGGGTTCCATCGCCCGAGCAAGCCTCGCAGCGACCTCCCTTTACATTGAACGAGAATCTGCCCTGTTGGTATCCCCGTGCCTTGGATTCTTGTGTCTCGGCAAACAGCTTTCGAATGTGATCAAAAACACCCGTGTAGGTTGCTGGGTTGGAACGTGGTGTGCGACCAATTGGATTTTGATCCACGTGCACGACTTTGTCTAGTAAATCCAAGCCTTCAATGCGGGTGTGCTTACCGGCCACACCTTTGGCGCCATTCAACTTATTGGCCAACACTTCGTAGAGCACATCGTTGACTAGTGAAGACTTGCCTGAACCGCTGACTCCGGTGACAGCAGTGAATGTGCCCAGCGGAAATTCAACGTCAACGGTTTTTAGGTTGTTCTCTCTAGCACCGACAACCTTAATCTTCCTAGTTGGGTCTATCTTGCGACGCTTGGTTGGGGTCGCAATTTTTTCTCTACCAGACATGAAAGCCCCGGTGATTGACTTTTGATTCTTCAGAAGCTCTTTGTAGGTTCCGCTGTGAACCACTTCACCACCGTGTACGCCAGCACCCGGTCCGATGTCTACCACCCAGTCCGACGCCTTGATCGTGTCTTCATCGTGTTCAACAACTATCAGAGTGTTTCCCAAGTCGCGAAGCTTAATCAGGGTTTCAATCAGCTTTCGATTGTCGCGTTGGTGCAGGCCAATGCTTGGTTCATCCAGCACGTAAAGTACCCCGGTAAGTCCGCTACCAATTTGAGTGGCAAGTCGAATTCGTTGCGCCTCACCACCAGAAAGGCTGCCAGCAGATCTTTCAAGGCTTAGATAATCAAGCCCAACCGCCATTAGAAACTCAAGACGACCCCTGATTTCGCGCAACACCTGTGCAGCGATCTTGACATCTCGTTTGTCTAGGGTGATGTCTTTGAAGAATTTAACGGTTTCGCCGAGGCTCATGGCCGCCACTTCTGCAATGGATTTATCAGCAACTTTCACAGCGAGTACCTCGGGTTTGAGTCGCTGGCCGTTGCAAGCCGGGCAAGGAATCTCGCGCAGAAAGTCAGACCACTTGGCTCTTGCGTAATCATTTTCTGACTCTAGGTACTTACGCTCGATGTAGTTAAGCACACCTTCGAAACCAGTGGTGTATTTCATTTCGCGCCCGTAGCGGTTTTTCCATTTCACCTGAATGTCAAAATTATTTCCGTAAAGGACAGCCTCTTGAACCTCTGGTGAGAGCTTGTTCCACGGTTTATCCAGTGAAAACTTTAGATCGGTGGCAAGCCCCTCAAGCATGCGAGAAAAATAGTGGAACAATCCCTTGCCTTGGGTTGACCAGGGCAAAATTACACCACCGTTGATGCTTTCGTCAGGATCACCGATAACCAAATCAGCGTCAACTGCTTGCTTAACCCCCAAGCCGGAGCAGGTTGGGCAGGCGCCAAAAGGGGCATTGAAAGAAAATGTGCGAGGTTCAATTTCGGTAAGGCTCAATGGGTGCTCATTTGGGCATGACATTTTTTCGCTGAACACACGTGTCTTACCCGGCCCCTCCTTAGCATCCACGATGTCAATCACAATTCGGCCGCCAGCCAGCTTCAGCGCTGTTTCAACTGAGTCGGTTAGTCGCCCAATAATGTCTGGCTTGCTGACCAGTCGATCTACCACGACGGAAATGTCGTGCTTGAAGGTTTTCTTCAATGGTTTTGCCTCGGCCAGCTGAATCAATTCACCATCGACTACCGCTCGAGCGAAACCCTGGGAGTTCAGATCACGGAATAATTCTTCAAAGGCGCCCTTTTTTTGGTCGACCACCTGGGCAAGAATCAAGAATTTGGTTCCCTCTGGGAACTCAAGAATTTGATCAACTATCTGCTGCGGAGTTTGTTTGACAATTTTTTCACCACATTCGGCACAGTAAGGAACTCCAATTCGAGCCCAAAGCAGACGCAGGTAGTCGTGTATTTCCGTAATCGTTCCCACGGTAGAACGAGGATTGCGATTGGTCGATTTCTGATCAATTGAAACCGCTGGGCTGAGACCCTCAATGAAATCAACATCCGGTCGATCAACCTGACCTAAAAATTGACGAGCGTAGGCCGAAAGCGACTCAACGTATCGGCGTTGACCCTCAGCAAAAATTGTGTCAAAAGCAAGAGATGATTTACCTGAACCACTGAGTCCGGTGAAGACAACCATTGAGTTTCTAGGGATCTCAAGGTTGAGATTTTTTAGATTGTGGACGCGAGCACCCTTAACAATTAGCTTGTCATCGGTGTGGTTTAGAGGTTTAGGCACCCTAAAAGTCTAAGCGTGGCCGGCCTTCTCCATTTGCCGCAGTTCGTGCTTTAGTTCTGAGATTTCGTCACGCAGACGCCCAGCCAGCTCGAATTTCAGCTCTTCTGCGGCAGCCTTCATTTGCTGGTCCAGGTCAACGATGATGGCAAGTATCTCGTTGTAAGCCATGCCAGCAATACCTTTTCGGGCTCGCATTGGAATCACAGACTTTCCATCGCGAAGTTTTTTGTTCTTCGCCGCCTTCTCAAGCAGTTCGGCAGTATCTTCCTCTTCACGAAGGATTTGATCGGTGATGTCGGCAATCTTTTTGCGCAACGGTTGCGGATCTACTCCGCGCTCCTTGTTGTAGGCAATCTGCTTGTCTCGGCGTCTGGTCGTTTCATCGATCGCTCGCTTCATAGAGTCAGTGAGATTATCGGCGTACATGTGGACCTGGCCGTTGATGTTTCGAGCTGCGCGACCAATGGTCTGAATCAATGAGGTGGTGGATCTCAAAAAGCCTTCTTTGTCGGCATCCAAAATGGAAACCAAAGAGACCTCTGGTAGATCTAGCCCCTCACGAAGCAGATTGATACCAACCAGCACGTCATAGACCCCGCTTCGCAATTCGCGAAGTAGCTCAACCCGTCTTAGAGTGTCAACGTCAGAATGCAGGTAACGCACTCGCACGCCTGCTTCAGTGAGGAATTCCGTTAGTTCTTCAGCCATTTTCTTGGTCAGTGTGGTGACCAGGACGCGTTCATCCTTCGCGGCCCTAACTCTAATTTCTTCTAATAGGTCGTCAATTTGACCAGCGCTTGGCTTGATTACAATCTCAGGATCAACCAGACCGGTAGGCCTAATAATTTGCTCCACTATTCCAGCGCCAAGACCCATTTCATACTTGCCGGGTGTTGCCGAGAGATAAACAGTTTGCCCTACTCGTTCTTTGAACTCAGCCCACTTTAGGGGGCGGTTATCAAGGGCAGAAGGAAGACGAAAACCGTGCTCTACCAAAGTGCGCTTACGGCTTGAGTCTCCTTCGTACATGGCGCCGATTTGTGGGACGGTTACGTGTGACTCATCAATAACGGTAAGAAAGTCATCGGGAAAATAATCGAGTAAGCAACTTGGAGCAGAACCTGGCTCTCGACCATCAATGTGACGTGAATAATTTTCGATTCCAGAGCAGAAACCAATCTCTTTGATCATTTCCAGGTCGAATGTGGTGCGCATCTTTAGTCTTTGAGCCTCTAAAAGTTTTCCTTGCTGCTCCAGTTCCTTGACGCGCCAGACTAGCTCCTCCTCAATGCCTTCAATGGCTTTGCCCATTCGTTCTGGGCCAGCCATATAAAGCGAGGCTGGAAAAATCGAAACAGCATTGATTGTTTGAGCAATTTCACCGGTTAGTGGAAAAAGGGTGTGTAGTGCCTCTATTTCGTCACCAAAGAATTCAATTCGAATCGCCATTTCCTCATTTACTGGAATGATTTCGATGGTGTCGCCCTTGACCCGGAAATTTCCACGGATAAATTCGTAATCATTTCGGCTGTATTGCATTGCTACCAATTGTCGAATCAAGTCATCGCGATCCAGGTGCTGGCCCACCTGTAGCGCTACTCGACTATTCAGGTATTCCTCTGGGGCGCCAAGACCATAGATGCACGAGACGGTGCTGACTACTACCACGTCACGTCGGCTAAGCAGGCTAGTGGTGGCAGAGTATCTAAGCCGCTCAACCTCTTCGTTGATAGATGAATCCTTCTCGATGAAGGTATCGGTTTGTGCTACGTAAGCCTCTGGTTGGTAATAGTCGTAGTAACTCACGAAGTATTCAACTGCGTTATTCGGCAAAAGCTCTCTGAATTCGTTAACTAACTGAGCGGCCAAGGTCTTATTGTGCGCCAACACCAGGGTTGGCCGCTGCACCGCCTCGATGAGCCATGCTGTAGTTGCTGATTTTCCGGTACCGGTAGCACCCAATAAAACCACATCAGTCTCACCCGCATTTATTCTTTGTGCAAGATCTGCGATTGCGGTTGGTTGATCACCCGAGGGTTGAAATTCAGAGACAACCTTAAAAGGCGCGAAGGATCTAGTTGCTTCCACGCTGTGCTGCCTCATGTTCGATCTGTTGCCAGAGCCTGCGGGCGTCTTTCAACAACAGATGAAGTTCTTGATTGGAGTTCAAAATAACGTCCGCTGCATTTGCGCGCTGTGCCGGCGAGGCCTGAGCTGCTACCCGCCTTTCGGCGTCCTCACGATTCATCTTGCGGATTGAAACCAACCTCTCAACCTGCTTTTCTGAAGGAGCTTCAACGGTAACCACCTTGTCGAAGTCAAGGTCAACCGCTGCTTCGACCAATAGCGGAACGTTGTAAATCACTATTGAGTCGTCTGGTAACTCTGCAATTTTCTTGGCAGCAAGTTCCCTAACTAGCGGGTGCACTATTGCTTCCAATTGCTTGCGCTTTTCGGTGTTTGCAAATACAAGTTGACCCAATGCATTCCGATCTAACGCTCCGTTGGAAATCACCGAGTCACCGAACGCTGCTTTAACGGCGGCAAGACCGGGCGTTCCCGGCTCCACAACCTCGCGAGCTAACTGATCCGCGTCAATCTCGATGCCACCCAACTCAACCCAGGCAGACGCAACCGTTGACTTGCCTGAGGCAATTCCACCAGTAAGCCCAACTAGATACATACCTTTAGCCTAAACAAAAAAGGAGGCCAACCTTTCGGCTGACCTCCTTTTGAACTTGATTATTACTCTGCGCTCTTTAGCTTGTCGCGAAGTGCTGCAAGTGACTCGTCAGCTGCAAGAGTTCCCGCGTCTGCCGACTCGCTTGAGTAGCTTGAGCTTGAAGCAGCTGGTGCCTCTGCTGGAGTTGCAGGAGCGTCAGGAAGCTTGGCTGCAGCCTCGTTAGCTGCCTTAACTTGCTTCTTGTGCTCTTCCCAACGAGCGTGAGCCTCGGCGTATTCCTTTTCCCACTTGGCGCGAGCTTCTTCGAAGCCTGCCTTCCATTCGTTGGTCTTAGGGTCGAAGCCTTCTGGGTACTTGTAGGTACCGGTCTCGTCGTAGTCAGCAGCCATACCGTAAAGGGCCGGGTTGAATTCGGTGCCCTCTGGGTCAACCTCTTCATTAGCCTGCTTTAGCGATAGTGAAATGCGGCGACGGTCTAGATCGATGTCAATCACCTTAACGAATACGTCCTGGTTAACCGATACAACCTGCTCAGCCAACTCAATGTGCTTTGAAGAAAGCTCTGAGATGTGAACAAGTCCTTCGATGCCGTCTGCTACGCGAACGAATGCACCGAATGGAACCAGCTTGGTGACCTTACCTGGCGCGTACTGACCAATTGCGTGAGTACGTGCGAATACCTGCCATGGGT
>JACCDX010418455.1_pt1 | contig 61015 bp, 62 predicted proteins | sample 7449681 | NCBI WGS metagenome assembly JACCDX01 (sample SAMN15323450, study PRJNA562643) | freshwater metagenome | isolation source: river surface water | place: USA:Blue River Watershed | collected 2017-08-18
ACAGAACCTGCGTTTTCTCACCCCTACGACAAGGAAACCGCTCCGGGGATTTACGTGGACGTCACATCAGGAGAACCACTCTTTTTGTCGACGGATAAGTATGATTCCAAAACAGGATGGCCCTCATTTGTGCGCCCTATCTCGAGTGATGCCGTGACACTGCATTCGGAGTGGAGCATCCTAGGGAAGCGCACTGAAGTGCGATCGCGTCATGCAGATTCACACCTTGGTCACGTATTTTCTGACGGTCCCACCGAGCGGGGCGGGCAGAGATATTGTATCAATGGTGTGGCACTGCGCTTTGTTCCTCGTGCCCAGATGGAAGCAGAAGGGTACGCGGAGTATATGTCTCGTCTTCCTTAATATATTTTTTTATGTCTAAACTCAAAGATGCTTTTCGTTTATCCGCTATCCCGGTCTTGTTCGCTTCTTTGTGCTGTTTGTCACCAGTAATTCTTGTGCTCTTGGGGGTATCGACAGTCACGTTTGCCTCTTCGTTGGCAGACACACTTTATGGCGAATACAAATGGGTATTTCGTGGGGTGGGACTCATTGCGCTTGTCGCGTCCATAGTCTTGTATGTGCGACGCACAAAGGGAATTTGCACGTTTGATGAGGCAGTGCGACGTCGCAACGAAATCATCAATATGGTGGCTATGGCACTCATTGTGTCTGTCCTGGGGTACCTCTTCTTTCTTTACGTCGTGGTGCACTATGTGGGTGTATGGCTCCGACTTTGGGTGTAGTTATCCAAGCATAAGTGCATTGCCGATAATCCAGAGTGCATAAAGAACAATCAGCCCGCTTCCCACCAGGAGCGGGTGGTGTCTCCTTGCAAGGATGCCCAATAAGGTGCTCAGCACAGCAAATCCAACGGGGAGAGCCAAGTGAAGCGGATGTACGGTGATGGGGTGAATAATCAAAACAATTCCCAAAATCCCAAGAGAGTTAAAAATGTTGCTTCCAAGCAGGTTTCCCACCGCAACTCCGTCCCGATGCTGGCGCACTGCGACGATGGTGGTGGCGAGTTCGGGCATGCTGGTGCCTAGTGCTACCACAATTGCGGATAATAGAAAGAGATTGACGCCAAAATGAGTAGCGAGCGTGTGAGCGCTTTCGGTGAACGCGTATCCAGCAACCACGAGCATGGACAATCCTATTGCAAAGTGAAACATGTTTCCATTCTGCATAGATTCTTCTGTTGGTGGTGCAGGACGAGTCAGTAGCCAGCGCACCCACAATGCAAATCCACCCAATAACACTGCTCCATCGTATTGCGACAGGTGGCTATCTAAGCCCAAGACCAGAATCATGAGTGGCGCACCTGCAGCGAGGAGGATGTCTGTAAGACGAATACTCGTAGTGGTTTTATGCCCTGATAGCACGAGAAAAATTCCAAAAATAAGGGCAATGTTCACAATATTACTGCCGAGCACATCGCCCAATGAGACCGCTGGCATACCCCGGAGCGCCGAGCTGACGCCCACAAAGAGTTCCGGTGAAGAAGTGGAGATAGAGGCAATCAAGAGACCTGCGATTGCTCCAGAAAGTCGAATAGTCCGACCTACTGCGTCGACCCCTCGAATAAAGAGATTTCCGCCTGCCCATGCCACAAAAATTGAGAGTAAGAGCAGGAAGAATGCAAAGATGAGCGACATACGCTATAAGTGTGCCACGTCATGGCCATATGAGCAACGCGCTTGAGATAGTCAGGGATCAATTCCTTGTGTATACTCTGTGGCACGAGCGTATGCAAAATGATAGACATGAACAATTAGTGACCGCACTGTGTGATCATGACACGTTGTGTGCATATAAGTTGACCTGCGATAACGTGACGATTGGACTCGTTCCTCGCGTGCTGGGGCGCATATTAGTGGGGATGGGCAATATGGTGTACGGCGACGCCCCTTCCTACGGAAAATTCAAATCGATTGAAGTGATTGCACGCATACCCTACCAATCATGGGAAGTCGCGAGCTATATGCTACTGACAACGTTTTACAGCAATGAGAAGAAGGCGATAGAACTTTCAAAGACTTCTTTATTTGGTCGAGAATCACAGGATAATGAGACGATGCATGTCGTGGTGCTCGCGCAGTTAGCCAGGAAGTATGGGGAGGATAGCCTCATTCAGCACACGATATTGCCGTTATGCTTTGCTTTTTTCTATTTCTTTGCATCATTTATGCTCTATGCAGTCTCTCCGCGAAGCGCACTGGAACTCAACTATCTCTTTGAGGATCATGCATTTGAACAATATGATCTATTTTTGCGTACCCATGCTGAAGAGCTGAAGAAGCGCGCTGTCGATATAGAGTATCTGGTGTTTTATGGGCGCAATGTCCGCAGTGAGTATGAATTATTTCAGACGATTCGTAATGATGAGTTGGCGCATCGCAACCGCTCAGCTGAGCGCGCCTGCGAGTACGCGTAGGCGTGATATACTACTTTGTATATGAAAGAATCATATTCAGCGAGTGAAGCCGAGCGCATGTTTTTGCATGAGGTAGATATCGATGCTACGCGTGCGGTACCGGTGCAAGATGGAGAAGAAGTACCCGCTATGATAGCCGCTACTTATGTGGATGAAGCACGAAGATTTTTAGCAGGAAGAGAACTGGAGTCGACCGAACGGATCACCGAGCTCCTTGAAGGGCTCGACACTGCAGTGGCGATCAACAATGATCCCGAGGCGCGTGCGCTACGCAGAGAGTTCCTCCATCGTTTTCGCCCAGACATGGTGGAATAATGTAACCTTTCACCCACGGTGCCCCATATAGAGGTGTGAGTCAGCATATGGCTTGATTATTCATTTTTATCGTACATTCATGAAAAAATTTATTGTTACAGGGACAGCACTTTCGCTCGCGCTTATCGCGTCGTCCGCTTTTGCTGCGACCTATACCACACAGGATGTGGCAAGTCATGCCACAGAAGCAGACTGCTGGGCCATTGTGTCGGGGAAGGTTTATAATGTTACTCCACTCATGAATGCGCACCCTGGAGGAAAGGCAGCTATTTTGGCAGCTTGCGGAAAGGATGCAACAACGGCGTTTACTACCATGGGGGGAAGTGGTCATCCCACAAGTGCGATCACTCAGCTGGAGAATTATTTTCTCGGCACTCTTGTGGCAACGCCTGCCACGACGACAGCAACTTCAACCACCGGCACCGTTGCGACATCGACTGCCACCACGACGACTCCTACTCCACCAGTGATTCCTCAGCCACTGAGAATGAAGGAATGGAAGCTTAACGTAGAAGACAATGGGAAGGTGTTGCTCCGCGGAGTTGTGGAGTCTGTGGCCTCCGGCACTATCAAGGTGAAGTCTTGGGGTGGGGTATGGACAATCATCACTCCTTCAGGCGCAGAGCTTCTGCCCTGGCAGATGTCCAAGGGCAAAGTCCGTGTCGACCACTTTCGTGTAGGTGACTTGGTAGGAGTACAGGGATGGATGTCTTCTGCAGAACCCCTCACTATTACCGCATCCACTGTGCGCAATCGCACCGACCACAATGACGATCGCCGAGGTAGCCGTTCGGACGACAGTATCAAAAAGAACATGGAAAAGGAAAAGGAAAAGCTAGAAAAAGAGATTGAAAAGCGCAAAAAAGAGCTTGAAAAGAAGCAGAAAGAGCGCGATCGGGATGATGACTAGTCATGTGCATAACACCCCCCATTTCGGGGGGTGTTTGCTATAATGGCAGTATTACCAACAAATATTGATGATATGAAACTTCCACTACTCAACATTGCAGGAACCGCTCGTGTCGACGTCGCACTCCTTTTGATGCGTCTCATGCTCGGTGTAGTCTTTATTATGCACGGTTTTCCCAAGATTATGGCATCCGGCATGTTTGTCGGATTCTTTGGTTCTATTGGAATCCCTATGCCAGAGCTTATGGTGCCCTTTGTTGGCGTCGTCGAACTCTTGGGCGGACTCTTGCTTATTGGCGGGGTGATGACCAACCTTACTGGATGGATCTTGGCATTCACGATGCTTGTTGCTGCAGTCATGGCACACGGGAAGGCAGGATTCAACATCATGAATGGGGGATATGAGTACGCTCTCACTCTCGCTGTGATGTGTGTTGCCGTGGCTCATCTTGGTGCTGGAAAGTTCTCGCTTGCGCGCAAGTGTGGGAATGTGGATGCTGAAGCATAGTCCGAAGATAGGGGAGAAAGAGATAAGGCGCCCGCATCGTGCGGGCGCCTTGCTTTATGTGGTTGAGCCACTAAATCACCTTTTTATGTCAAGGCCTCGCCTTGACAAGATAAGTTATCCACAGAAGAAGAGGATATGGGGTTGCACAACACGACGGATGGCGTATACTTCAGATATCGGAAGCAATGCTTCTGATATTTCAAAAGCCCCTCACTATGTGTGGGGCCTTTGTTTTTATTTTACTGCTTTTGCCTCAGTGCTAGAACACCGGTGTGCACACGTAAATAAGTTGGTTTTGATAGTCTCCCGACTCTTGTGTGCCCGAGACCTCTATTTTATATGCAACGCGAGCGGTTCCGATGTCCTGTGTTGAACCATCTGACGGTCCATTGTGTGAGAATATGGCTCTTGGGGCAGTGAGAAAGTTCCCAGCGTATTTTTCGCCAACAAATTCCCCTGCATTAAGGTTGGAATCGTTTGAAGTGAGACCAATATGGCCGTAGGTGTCTTCGTTGCCGAGGCTCACAGAAGGCGATGCCCATACGACCGGCACTGCTGTCTCTGCTCCATCAATAAAGGTATCAATGTCGCTTGCCCCCGAGGTGAGATTTTGATTTTCGCGTACTGTGACGGTAAATCCATTGCGTGCATTCGTTGAGACATTTAGTTGTTGAGCAAAAATGACTGGGGTATTGGGTGCGAGAGTGCCAATCCCGATGGTGCTTGCATCTGTCGTGGTGGAGGTGACAGCGCCATTTACGTTGACTCCGGTCCCCAGACCGGAAACAGTAAAGGTGAGGGCTGTTTCCACTTTGGCCGACATCACCACCTGAGAGATGATGGCGACGCGCGTCTCACTTTGATCAGGTTGTGTGCCACTAATGCGAATAGGGTATGACCCCGTGACCGCAGGATTGAGAATATGAGCATTTCCAACGGTGACAGTTTTTGCACCAGAGGTGACGGTGTCGCCAGGGCACACGGTGAGCGTTACATGTTCATCTGGGGCGGTGGCATCGATAGTGGGGTACACTTCGTCACCACCAGCACCACAGGCACCAACGTTGGCTACGAGCGTCATTCCGGAGACAGAGAGGTCGCCCGCAACCACCGCTCCAAGGTCAAAGGCATCAGACACCGGATCAAACCCAATCTTGATGGTGAGCCCAGATGTGACTGCCGTGGCTGATGTCCAGGCGATAACATGATTGGCACCCAATGAAGGTGCGGACTGCGAAATCGTGTCACTGACGAGCGTAAAGTATCCAGCTTGAAGGGGAGAAAAGAGTCCTGAAATAAGAAAAACCACCACTGAGCTTGTAAGTGCTCGTGTGAAAACATTGGGTCGAAAAATATGACAATAGCTACGTGGGATGAATCGCATGTGTGTGGGACACCTGCGTTTACGCCACCATACCCCCACCACATAGTGGGGGAGGTGGTGCATCGTGCTGTGGGGGCACAATGCTTTGGTTTGTGGGCCAAAGAAACTGGAAAATGGACAAAACCTGCTTTCTACAGGGATGGGATATCATATTCCTCCAAACACGGTCGCCTGGGGCGAGAACATGATGCTCACATTATACCCCAAAGTGTGGAAAACTATCTGATAACTTGTGTATCTGATGTGGATAAGCAATGAGCTGCTCCGTCTCATGTCCACATGCGAGCACGATGCATCTCTGTGCATGCACCTTGTTTTCAAAGTGATGTGTGAGTGGTATAGTGTGACCTTCCCATTTCTTTGCAATTCGGGAAGTCCTTACTCTATAAATACAATATCTATGGTGTCGGTCATGCTCGCGCTCATGAGTATCTTGTTTCTGTCTTTGTTGGTGTATCTCGTGTCAAAGTGGTCCAAGTTTCCTTATACAATTTTGCTCGTACTCGCTGGGCTGTTGTTGATTCCACTTTCTCGTACTGAGACGTTCGGATTTCTCTCAAGCTTTGAGCTCACTCCCGAATTGCTTTTCTTCGTGTTCTTGCCGACGCTCGTGTTTGAGTCCGCCTACAATATCAATGCACGCAAGATGATGGAGAGTATACGCTCCATTAGCTTGCTTGCGGTGCCTTCTTTGCTTATTTCGACAGTCCTCATCACGTTTGGTCTCCATTATGCAATGGCATTTTTTGGTTTTGATATCCCGCTCTCGGTCACCCTGTTGTTTGGTGCGTTGATTTCGGCAACCGATCCAGTCGCAGTGCTCGCTCTTTTCAAAGAGTACGGCGCCCCCAAGCGTCTATCGTTGGTGTTTGAGGGTGAGTCGTTATTTAACGATGGTACCTCGCTCGCTTTGTTTCTCGTCATTTTGGAAATACTCACTAAGGGGTGGAATGGCATTTCTTCTATATCAGAGGGTATGTTTATGTTTACCTCGATGGTGCTCGTAGGAGTACTTTTTGGTGGATTCATGGGTGCACTCTTCTCAAAGATGATTGAATGGGTGCGAGGGAATGAATATGTGGAGCTCACCCTCACCATGGTGGTGGCACATCTGACATTTATCTTGTCTGAGCAAATCACCCATCACGTCTCACTGTTCGGGCATCACATCTATTCGTCTTCCATCATCGCTACCGTCATTGCGGCTATGATGGTGGGAAATTATGGGCGTTACAAGATTTCTCCGAAGGTCTCCGAGTATATGGAGCTCTTCTGGGGATATTTTGCATTCTTGGCAAATTCGATCATCTTTGTGTTGATTGGTCTTTTGTTTGCTTCCCTTGATATTCCGTTCTCCGAACTTGCTATCCCTGTGGCCCTCGCGATTGTGGTGGTCATGATTGCCCGTGCGATATCCGTGTATCCGGTGATTGGGTTTCTCAATCTCACCAAGACCGAGGAACATATCCCGATGTCTTGGCAACATTTGATGGCATGGGGCTCGTTGCGCGGCGCACTTGCCGTGACCATGGTTTTGCTTATCCCTGAAGACATGACTGTTTCTGGCTGGCCATACGCGGATATTTCGGTCCGGGACTACATCACGGCATTTACCATCGCATGTATTTACTTTACCCTCTTTATCAAGGGGTTGACTATCGGTCCCATGATTAAGGCGCTCAAGCTCGACGCATTGTCGCGAGTGGAAGAAGCTGAAGCGGAAGAAGGGCGCGCACTTGTCTATGCCAAGGTGCTCGTGGAGGTGGATCGATTTCTCAAGAAGGGCTATATCACTGAGGTGTTGCATCAGTCGCTCAAGACAAAGTATGAAGCATACTATCGCACCGCATGTCAGCAGTTCCGTGCTTGTCTCGATGCCACATCTGGGGTGCACGAAAATGTGCTTCATGTGTATGCCACTGGAGTGGAGAAGTCTTCTTTGAAGTCACTGTTTACCTACAACGAAGTCAGTGAAACGGTGTACAAGCGTATCTTGCGAGAACTGCATGAGCGCACCGAAACAGCGGAGCTCTATAATGGAGCAGTCACATTAACTGAGAATGATTTTGAAAAAGACTGGCTAGACATGGTATATGACGTGGTGACCCGAGCGTTTGGGGGAGTGGTGACCAAGGTGCCTGATGAGGTGACCCACTTCATGTATTATCGCGCTCGCGCAGTCATTGCGCAGAAGGTGGCCGACGAACTGACTGCGCTCGCTGAAGGGAATCAAGATCTCTTCCCTGGCAGTAAGGATGTCTTTACGCCACTCATTCAGCAGTATCGTGATATGAATCAATGGGCAAAGACTAAAACAGAGGAGGTCGCTCGACTTCATCCCGCAGTGATTGACCCCATCAAGGCGCAGTTTGCTGAGGCGGGATTATGGAAGGCCGAAGCGCGAATATTGCATGACTTGCTCGAGAAGGAAGCGATTTCTGGCAAGGTACATCTCCTGCTTTCGGAAGAGTTGACTCAGCGCACCGAGCGCGTTGCTCAGGGGCGAGCATAGTGGGTAAAGCAAAGAGCACCAGAAGGTGCTCTTTGCGCTTTTGGGCGCTATTCATTATCATGAGCACTTATGGTGCACATGCTTGAATGGAAAACTCTGTGGGAGCGGTATGCACATTTTGCCTTTAGTGCCCTGTTTGTACTCGGAGTGCTGGGAGATATATTTTTTCTCCCGGCTCTGAATGCGGGGACCGCACTGGGGTATCTCATGATAGTGGGATCGTTTCTCACGGTGTCGTACACCATCCTTGTGGTCGATACTGCTTCGGTCTGGCCTATAGTGGTGCGCATTGCGACTCACCTTTTTCCTGTATTACTCGGTTCTTTGTTTTCTGCGGTGTTTGTGTACTATTCTCGATCGGCGCATGTGTCGGTAGATCTTCCATTTCTCCTATTTTTGGCAATCGTGACTTTAGGAAGTGAGATATGCTCTCGTCGAATGGAGCTTTTTCTTTTTCGTAGCATGCTTTGGTATCTTGCGCTGGTGATGGTGCTCACGTTGGCAATTCCGGTATGGCAAAATAGTCTCTCATGGGAGAACACCGCACTCTCGCTCCTGACTGCGCTCTTGTTGTCATGGTGTTTGTTTCTTGCCCTTCGCAAGGGGGGAGTAGGGTGGAGCATGATTCGAGCGGCGAGTGTGGGGGCGCTCCTGGTCACCCTCACGGTGTGTCTTTGTTTGGCGCTTCGCGTGCTTCCTCCTATTCCACTTGCACTCAAACATGCAGAGATTGTCTATCACGTGACCCCTGTGTCTTCGGGGGTGTACCACTTGATGCGGGGAAATACAGTGGAACGATTTACATGGCAAGCCCCAGTGCTCTCAAGCGCGCGTGGAACCCTTTCGTTTTATTCTGCAGTGTATGCTCCTGCGCAACTCTCCACTACGATTATTCATGAATGGCAGTACATTGATCTCAATCGTGGGGTGTGGATCACCAAGGCGCGGGTTGGATTTCCTATTTCCGGAGGGAGAGACATGGGGTACCGCGGATACACAACGGTCAGCGTGCATCCGGGGTATTGGCGCGTACGGGTGATGACAGCTTCAGGGGCGGTGCTAGGCATGGAGCACTTCCGTGTGGCAGATATTCCTATGCCTCCTTTGAGTGTGCAGTCAGGGACCTAAGTACGCACAAGAATCAACGCCCCGTACGGGGCGTTGATGTTAGTCTATCTGAAATGATGAGGTACTACTGGTGGCAGTGTTGCCAGACCCATCTTTTACGACAATCACAAACGTATAGGTCGAGCTCGCTAAGAGAGAAGAGAGGACGGCACTGCCCGAAAGGGTGGGTGTCTCTATCGCAAGAGGAGTAAAGGATGTCGGTGTGCTCCCAATTCCCGCATAGAGGAGTGCTGTGGCAAGTTCATTTGTGCTCCACGTAATCGTCGCACTTTGTGTTGTGGTAGAGACTTGAATATGACTTACAGTGGGCGCAGTCGTGTCAGTGGGTGAGCTCGCGGTCGTGAAGTGGAGAATACTAGATGTTGCAGTATTTCCTGCACTATCTTCAACGCTGACCCGCATCACATACGAGGTGGCACTCTCAAGTCCGGTATATGTCGTCTGGTGCGCTAGGGCAAAAGTCGAAAGTGAGATGGTGGGAGCGGTGTCGAGGAGTGCTGTGCTTGTCGCGACGCGCACTCTCGCCTTTGTGGGTTCATTGGTCGACCACGAGAACGTTGCGCGAGTCTCGGTAATACCACTCACATTGGGCATACTCACGACCGGAGGAGTGAGATCGAGAGTGGAAGGTACTGCGGGGGTGGTAAAGGTAAGGACACTCGATGTGCTCACGAGACCAGCTTTATCCTTTGCAGAAAGGCGTGCGGAATACGTGGTCGAACTCGTGAGTCCAGTAATGGTGATGGTGTGGTTCGTGCTCCATGTGCCACCAACCGTCGTTGGAGTCCTGTTTGTCTCTACGGTGTCACCTTGATTGACCCAGACCTGTGTGGTGGTTTCTTCGCTTGCGGTGATACGGAGCGTGACTCCGGTCGCAAAGGGAATGCCTGTCAGGGCGGTAAGGGTGGGTACCGTGGTGTCAGTCGGGTTGGGTTGAGCGCACTTGCCTAGGGTGTCCCCGTGCGCTACATGTGCGCGTGCAGCGCGAGAAGATACGGTGATGGTGCGCGACTGCGCATCGGATTTGTGACACAAGGAAACTCGCCGATCATCATCATCTTCTTCATCATCATCCTCCTCATCTTCATCTTCATCATCATCACGCCCGCGCCCTCGGTGATCTTCATCATCGTCTTTTGCCTCGTCATTGGTGACGCGATCTTCCTCATCAATTTTAATGCGCACTCCGTTTTTCTTCTCCTCAATTTTGACCTTCCCAGACCAGATGGTGTCTCCCGTTGTGGTGCTGGTCACTATTGCTCGTACTTCCGTTTTGCGCTTGTCGTCATCGTCATCTGACTTGAGTCGCACGATAGTCACCCGACCATCCCCCACTCCGCGCATTTCTTTGATAATATCATCCATGATAAATCGGGCCTCATCGCTCCCATTTTCGGCAAGCGTGGTTCGCGCCTTTTCTAGCTCACTGAGTGCCACCGCAAGTGCGCGCTCCGTGCGTGCAATTTTCTTTTGTTCGCTCGCAGGAAGGGTTGTAGTGGCGATGCTCGTCGTCCCAGTGCCACCTTGCGCTCCAGTAGTGGGTGTGGTCATGGTACTTGCCAACTCTCGGACTTGTGCGAGTCGTTTCTCGGCAAATTTGATGCGCAACACCTCCTTTTTCTTGTTGTCACTTGCGAGAAAAATCTGTGCTTCTTCCGTCGCAATCGTGAGTGGAAAGAGGATGTCCCCAGGCATTGCATTGTGCGCAAAAGCAGTGGTCGCACCGCCCAGAAGAAGCGAGCACCCTAATATCACTGCGACACTCCGCCTCCGCATTCGCATCATGACCGCACGATAAGAAAAGGGGACCGGCGTGGTGAGTTGCGACTCTATCTTGCTCCAGGTGTGGAGTTTCTCGATATCGGTCATGCCTTCTGGGCGATGCATAGTCATGTGTTCTTCCAATCTTGTGGGGTCATGGTGTGACATAGGTGGGTGGTAAGTGGGCTTGTAATTCTTTGAGCGCACGGTGGTGACGCACTTTGGCTGCATTCTCCGTGGTGCCAAGCACGAGGGCGATCTCCTTAAATGAGAGTTCAGACCAGTATCGTAAATTGAGCACTTCTTGCGAAATCTGTGAAATAGAGGAAAGAGACAGATGGAGCACCCGAGCATCGTCTCGACGTTCTGGACTTTGGGTCTCTCCTTCGTGGAGGAAGTCAAATGTCTCGGTATCAACGAGGACATCTGCGCGTAGGCGTTTATCTCGAGCGGCATATACTTTGCGTCGCGCGACAATAAAGAGGAATCCCCAGCACTCCCCGTCGCTTTTGATTTGCAACTTGGGCAATGCTTTCCAAACATCAATATAGACGTCTTGAAGTGTGTCGAGCGCGAGCTCGCGGTCTCCGAGTTGTCCGAGCAAAAACCGAAAGACTTTATCGTTTGAATGTTCGTAGGCGCGCCGAAAAGCCCCGCGGTCGCCCGCTTTTGCTGCTTCGAGTGCCGCACTGAATTCATCCGTGTGGGTCATAACGTCTTGCATCTCTATAATGTGAGCCTAGAGGAAAAAGGTTACTAGCGCAATCTCGCCCATGATATACTCGATGAATGGGACTGTTGCGACAACTCTTTGTGCGATTTTTACCTGGGGCAGGACTCAACCAGAGTTTGCGTATTTTGATTGCACTCAATGTTATTTTTACGTTTATCATCGGAGTCTTTGCTCCGTTTTATGCCATTTTTGTGCAACAAATCGGTGGTACAGTCGCCTTTGCTGGGATATCTTGGGGCATATTTACGATAGTGTCGGGTGTCCTGATGTTGCTTTTTGTTCGCTGGGAATTGCGTGTGCGTGAGCAAGAATTACTGTTGGCCCTCGGGTATCTTCTGCGCGCGATTGTATTTGTGAGCTATGCCTACATGTCCAGCATTCCACAACTGCTTCTGACTCAAGTGCTCTGGGGAGTAGCGGCAGCAATCGGAGTGCCGGCCTTTGCTGCGCTCTACAGTGCACACACATCCAAGGAGCGCTCCATAGGGGAGTGGGGAGGACTTGAGGGGCTGTCTTCTATTGCATCGGGATTCGCGGCACTTTCTGGCGGATTTATTATTCAGATATTTGGGTTTCAGGTGATGTTCTTTGGGATGGCGTTCGTATCTTTCGCACTGGCCCTCTATATATGGGTACTCCCGCGCCAAGTCTTGTAGTCTGATTTCTGCACCATGCTATACTCAACATATTATTCTTCATTATTCATTCGTATGCGCCGATCCATCCTCTCCCTATGTTGTGCAATATTGTGGATGACCACACCTCTTTTTGTGAGTGCAGAGGAAACTCCGAGCCCGGTGAGTTCCACGAGTGATATCGCGCGACTCGAAGCCGAGATTGCAAAGCTCCAAGCACATATTGTGGCACTGACTCAAGGAGCAAAGGCGACAACCACGCCGCCATCTCGAAGCGTGCGGAAGTTGGAGCGACAGATACGATCGGGGGATACGGGCCTTGATGTTACACTGCTTCAAGAGGTCCTGGCGACTGATCCCGAGGTATACCCCGAGGGTCGCATAAGTGGCACGTATGGACCACTCACCGAGCGCGCAGTGCGTCGCTTTCAAGAGAAGCAAGGCATTGCGGTGGTGGGAATCGTTGGCCCACGGACGAAGGAGTTACTCAATCGCTACCTCCAAGAGGCCAAGGTGACAGACACGGGAGTGGTGCCCAAGGATTTGCTTCAAAAGTCTCGCCCCTTTGTGGTGCTCCCGCTGTACCCTCAGCATCATTCGGGTATGAAAGGGTGGGCTCGGCTCACAGAGCGTGAGAATGGGAGTGCCATGATTGAACTAGAAATCGTGGTGGCAGGAAAATCCTCCACATCGACTCACCCCGCTTTCTTGCGCCTTGGTTCTTGTCCAGCCCCCAACTTTGCTGTTGCAGAACTGGTGCCGGTCGTAGAGGGGCGCTCGGTCACGATGCTTCATATGCCATATCGCGAACTCATGGGTCGCTCTGCCTTGGCTATCAATATTCACCGTTCTCGAGATCTCGATTCTATCGATCTCGCATGTGGGGATGTGGTAGTTCCACCAGGCATGATGCGCTGGGATGGTAAGGAGTCCTGAGCACTATCGCATGATGGACCACTGGGAGAGCAGTGCGGTTTCACATGCCATGCGAAAGTGTGAAGGGATGCTTGCGCAGAGATTGCGCGCTTCGAGGTCAGAGTGATGGTAGGAAACAAAATCCTTTACTGCGCCAATATAGCAGTCTGTTGCTTGTTCATCCGACAACGCCAGACTGCACGACTCGATAGTGCGTGCGGTATTGCTGACGGATTGCCCAGATGCGTCACGCCCAATGGATTGGGCGCACGTCCGGCGGTAGGCAGGTTCTGCTGTGGCACACATCTCGAAGAGTTTACTAAAACTCATACCATTTTTTGAAAGTGCATAGGATGTCTGCATTTTATAGCACTCTTCCTTGAATGGCTCACTCACCACGTTGCAGGGATAGAGGAGATCATCCGATTTGAGAAAAGGAGTGCCATGACCTCGATTGTCGACCATGACATTTTCCATAAAGACGCCCCCATAGCACGAACGCCGTTCCCAGTCCCCAGATAGTGATTGGCATAAATCGAGTGCTTCAAAAAGTTGGTTACGGGTGATGGCCATGACGCCATGTCCAAGGCCGTGTACACAATTGTAGTAGTCAAATCCATATCGACTTTTGTCAGGGATTTTTGAGCAGAAATTGTCTGCTCCTTCGGTGAAAATGTCTCGTCCTTTGATTTGAGCAAACCGCTCCACAATTCCATGATAATACCCACTCCAGCAAAAGGCGTCTCCATCAACAAAGGCATCAGCGATGTCTTTGGACTGTTCCGCGACGACATTCCCAATCACATGACCGAGTTGGTGACACTGCGAATACACAAAAGGATCGGTCGCATATCTGGCGCGTAAATCGGCGAGTGCCACTTTTGGTCCAAGCGCACCGGTCACCGTTTCAAAGTGTTCTTTGTAGCAGGAAAAATCATTCACATGAGTGATTTTACATTTGGCCACTTGTTTGGCGTTCCCGGTATCATACTCGAGAGCGCGCACTTCCATCACAATCACCAGAGATAGCAGTGTGCACAATGCAACGGTGGACCATGCAATGATGCGGGGGAGGTAGGTAGGAATAGACATGAGTGTATTGTAACCTTGGTCATATCGAGAAACAAGAACACCACAGCATCATAGTGCTGTGGTGGAGATTTAGGGGCGTATGAGGCGGTTGTTGTTTTCGTCCCACAGGATGCGCGACGGTGTGCGCATGCTCGCGCCTAGTGACAATCGTGGAATGTGGGGCAACAGCATGGCGGTAGAATGCCATGCCTCTTCCAAGCGATAGCTGGGAATCTGCGGATCGATGTGATGCAGCGTGTGATGCCCAATCCAGAGGGTTAGCACATTGATCCACCGTGGGAGCTCATAATGTGAAGCACCGAGTGCAACCTCCAGTCCTCCTGGTTGGGGGTGATGGAGGTACTTCGCATCATGATGGCAATGTTGGACAAAGAAGAGCCACACCCCAATGATTGAACCTCCAGTGGTCGCAGGAAGGATGACATACCAGAGTATTTGAGGGGAAGTCAGTCCGCATAGCGCACCAGAGCACAGGAGGAGTGCAAGGTTTGTGGCAAGAATACTTCGCTGTTCTTCGCGACTACCCAAGGGGATTCGATAAAACACATGAAAGAGGAGTGGAGCAAGTATGCCAAACAGCACTATCGGGTGGTAGAGCATTCGATACCCCCACCGCACTTTCATGGACGCATTGTGATATTCCTCATATGTCATGATGTGCATTGCACCGCGTCCACGCTCTGCACCAAGGTCACCTGTGTGCGCATGGTGATATAAATGCGAAAGTCTCCATGCAGTAAACGGGGTGAGTGCGATAGTCGCCAGCATGCGTCCGACGATGCGATTTGCACGAGGGGAGGGGAAGAGCGTCCCGTGGGTGGCATCATGAGCCAAGACAAAGGTGCGCACGAAGAAGGGGCTGGCAAGGACTCCACAGAGGATCCCAGCTCCAACGTGAAGTGGAATGAGGAGTGCCCCAATCCACAATAGCCCAAAGAGGGGGACGATGGTGCGTCCAATCTCGTAGAGTGCAAGTCGGGTGTCGGGTGTGCGATGTCGTGCGGTGTGGGAGCGAAACTGCGATATGGTGAGCATAAAAGAACTCGAAACATCCTCGGACCATTCTCTCGTGCACATGGACGTTCGTCAATTTGTGCTACAATAGAGGGAACAGCCATGTACTTGCATAATTTATAATTACGTGGTATAATATTTATATTAATCTTTAGCTTACACTCTATGGAACGAATGGAACATCATGCTGGTGATTTGGAATACGGTCACGGTTTCTCGAAAGACCAACTGGCGCAGGCAGATGAGATGCTTGCAGGGAGTGCCCTAGAGGGTGTGGGCCTGGCCGATCCTGCTCCTGTGATGTCAACTTCAGCCATAAAGGGTGAATTTGCTCAGCACACCCCCGAACAGTATGCCAAGGCTGCATCTATTGTGCAGAACCTCCCACTCCGCCATCAATTCTTAGAAGGAGAATTCAAGAATGATTATTTGGATGCCCTCGAAGAAAGCATGCGACTGAAGGGGACCTTGCTCAAGTTACGCGAACTCCTGCTTGCCCCGGGACGCAACGCAGAGGAGCGAGAGCGTATCTTGGCTCGTATCGAGACATTGAATGGTGAGCTCGATCAGCTGGAGCGGGAGATGCGAGTCTTTTCCAAGTAATCTTCCCTGTGCAAAACAAACACACACCCTGTTGGGTGTGTGTTTGTTTGACAAAGTATGTATCGTGTGTACTGTTATGGAAGAGGTACGAATAAGAGAAAAGAGGCAGGGTATGAGCGAACTGACTCCGGAAGCCATCCGTGCATATCAACGCCAGGAACACAAGCGCATCCGTGCACGCGTGTATCGCACTTTTCATGACCAGCCAGAGCATTTAGCAATCGGCAACGTGGTGATTGTGCATGGATATCGTGGCAACACGCGGGCAGAGCACTTCAAGCAGTTGGCGAATTCCTTTGATTCCGCCGGCTTCAATACCGCGTCTTTTGATCTGCCAAACTTTGGCAAGTCGCAAGCACTGCGACCTGAACTCGAAGGGCAGGTGGTGTCGTTTGCGGAATTGGTGCGCACCTATAAGTCGATGCTTTTTGCGATGCTCGACTCCAAGTCGAAGAGCAAGGTTCCCACGATACTCGTCGGATACAGCATTGGCGCTCTCGTCATCTTGCGTTTGCTTCAAATATACCCCTATTTGCAAAAGCATGTGGCAGGCATCATTTTGATTGCGACACCGCTTCGGGTTGATCACAATGCGCGCGCTGAAATTCTCAAGTGGAAGAAAGTCCTACGACCACTTTTTGGCGTGATTGCTCGTGCGCACCCTGGTATGCCCGTGGCTACCTATGAGCCTGATGAGTTCTCGCAGAATGACCCCCATCACTACAAAGGTGCGATGAACTCATGGACAGCATATCAAATTCTCGTTGCCTCAGAGCGTGCACGAGTAGATATGGAAAAAATCGTGGTCCCTACACTCTTTCTGCACGGAAGCGACGACGCGACTGCACCGCTTGTTGATATGGAGCGTGCCTACGGCGAGTTGGGCACACAGAGTTTCGACAAGGACAAGATTGTGTATCCGCAAATTGACCACCTCTTGCTTCAGCGCCATCGTCATGCTATCGAAGACGCAGTGAAGTGGGGCGTGATTCGCGCCCGGCTGGGAAAGGAGCATCTCATCCCCATTCATGCCGAGGTAGGCAAAGTGGAAGAGCGTGTGGATGAGCTCTTGCATATCTTTTTTGACACCGGGCGACGACTCTTGCGCTGGTGTTGGCATGTCAGTGGCGACTTGGTGCGCTCGGCACTGCGCACCAAGCGTGTATCGTAAGCACTCGACTTCGGTCGGGTGCTTTTGTGTTATCATTGAGCATTATTGGTCACACACATGTTATGTTGCAGGAATTCAAAGCATTTGCGATGCGCGGAAATATTATCGACTTGGCCGTTGGTATGGCAATCGGAACGGCATTTGGAACCATCGTAACCTCCCTTGTGGGGGACGTGGTCATGCCGATTATTGGCGTCCTTTCTGGCGGTCTTGATTTCTCTGGTATGAAATATACGATGGGGAGCGCCACCATTGCATATGGCAAATTTATCCAGGCCATGTTTATCTTTACCGTGGTCGCCGCGGTCTTGTTTGTCGTGGTGAAGCTGGTGAATGCACTCAAAAAAGAAGAGGCTTCTACGCCCGCGCCCGCACCCGCACCATCCCCAGATACGGCACTGCTCGCAGAAATTAGAGACTTGCTCAAGAAAGAGCCCTTGACCAAGTAGTTGGTGCGTGCTAAAAACAACATAGATATTCCACCTTTGTCGTTCTCATGCTCTCCACGCGTGCACTTGATACCGCGTTTGTGCTCCTGATTTTCACTCTCGGCGCCGCACTAGATGCCAATCATGGTCTGGCCACTTGGACCATCCTGGGCATCATTGGGGTCATTCTCCTCACGCGCTTTGCGCTTGGGGTGCCCAAGCGCTTTCCCTCCCCACTTACCCACAAGGAAGTCTTCCATGAGCCAACCGAGTAAGCGCGCCACGGCAGTGGTGCTCGCCATCATCGTGATCGTGTTTGGTGCCGCAGGGCTTTTGGTGGTGTATCATCCACCCGGTGCGTCCATCCACGCCAATTGAACACCGCTCGCATTGCGAGCGGTTTTTCTTTTGGACATCTGATATACTCGTCGCATGGACACACTCATGGGACTCATTCATGACTACGGCTACTACATGGTCTTTTTGGGAACACTTCTGGAAGGGGAGACCATCGTCGCCCTTGCGGGTTTTGCGGCGCATCAATCGTATCTCGACCTCGAGACGGTTATCATTGTTGCCATCATCGGTGCGACTCTAGGGGATCATTTCTTTTTCTTTGTCGGGCGTAAAAAGGGGAGAGCAATGATTCAGGCGCGCCCAGAGTGGCAACCACGAGTGCATCGTATCCATGCCTGGCTCAATCGCTATCAGAATTGGCTCATTTTTGGTTCTCGATTTTTATATGGATTTCGGGCAATCACGCCCATTGTCTTGGGGACGAGCAATGTTTCTGTCACGCGATATTTTTTGCTGAATGTGGCTGGGGCAATTGTGTGGGCGTGTTTGTTTGCACTAGGCGGATATTGGTTTGGTGACGCAATTGAGCGCTTTCTTGGAAATGTGAAGGCGATTGAGGGCGTCGTCATCGCGGTGGTGCTCATAATTGGAATCGGGGTGCACGTGCTCGGGCGCCGTATGTCGGAGCAGAAATCGGATACCCATCACTCATAACGTTCTCCACTTCGGGGACGGACGACTTCTTGCTATACTGAGGGGAATGTTTCGCTTGTCTCTCGACCATATCCCCCATGTGCTCCTTGGTGCATATCTCCTCCTGTGCGGGGTCTTGGCAGTGCATCCGTACGACCGCATGACATGGTTTGTGGAGAATCTCACTATGTGGATTTTGGTCGGGGGATTGGTCTGGTTGTATGTAGGACAGGTGCGCTTTTCTCTGACTGCGTATCTACTTATGTCGATCCTGATTTTTTTGCACACCATCGGAGGACACTACAGTTTTGAGCGCGTTCCGTTTGGCATCGTGACGGAATTCTTCGGGTTTGAGCGTAATCATTTTGACCGTATTGCACATTTTTCGGTCGGGTTTTATGCGTATGCACTCGCAGAGTGGTTGACTTCCGTGCGGCGCGTGACCGACCGCTTGATTGTACTGGTATTTCCGGTGTGTATTATTGCGACGGTGGCGATGAGTTACGAGTTGGTGGAATGGATATATGCTGCGCAGTCGAGCCCCGAACTTGGCGCACTGTATTTGGGGAGTCAGGGTGATATCTGGGATGCCCAAAAGGATATGCTTGCAGACACTCTGGGTGCGATAGTTGCGATGGTCTTTTTTGCATGGAGAACACGAACTCCTCACTTGTCATCATGAAACGCCATCCGATGTTATTTTTGGTGTCTGGATTGTGGCTCTCCTTTTTGGCCATCATAGTGGGAGGGAGTTTACTCTTGCCTCCAGAGGAATCGGCTCATGAGAGCTCGCTTGCCCTCTTGTACAAATTTGCAGCACGAGATCGCATTCTCCCCGTGTCGACTCTTCCCGAGGAAATCGGTCGCTCTGCGGTGGCAGACCTCGATACCATGAATCTCGTGGTGTATGAGGGGGGCAAGCTCGTGAAGTCCTATCCCATTCTCTCAAAAGGGAAGCCCGGCACTCCTTGGGAGACCCCAACGGGAAGGTATCGCATACAACAAAAGGAAGTCGAGCATTTTTCCACTATAGGTGGAACATGGATGCCCTATAGTATGCAGTTTTATGGAAACTATTTTATTCATGGATGGCCTACCTATGCGAGCGGGGATCCGGTGCCGGTCGGGTATTCTGGTGGGTGCATACGATTGTCGACTGCTGACGCCAAAGAGGTCTATGAATTTCTCCCTCGCCATGCCACTTTGGCAATACTTGGAGGGAAAGAGTCGTCACTTTTTGCAACGTCCTCGCGATACTTTTTGCGCGGAGTTTCTCATCCTCCTGCTATTTCTGCAGAAGCATTTTTGGTGGCCGACCTCGAGACGGGGCAGGTGCTGTGGGAATACGGGCGAGAGAAAAAATTTAATCCTGAAGGGTTGTCCGTGCTGGTGGCAGGGCTCTCTGCGCTCGAGACGGTGAATCAGTACCAGACTGTGCGCATGGGCGAAGTGCTTTTGGGGGAAGCTGTTGTGCGCAAACACAAGATTGGCGCTGCGGATGAAGTGCCACTAGGGACACTCATGTACCCACTCCTCTTTGATACCAATGATACAGCAGCCGCGGTATTTGCGAGCGTGCACGGGGAGCGTCAGTTTGTCTCCTATATGAACGAAAAGGCGCATGCAATCGGCATGCTCGATACATCTTTTTCGGGGGCGACTTCGGTGGACCCTGCGACGACGACTGTCCGTGATTTATTTCTCTTGGCAAGCTATATCAAGCAAGCAAAGCGGTTCATGCTCGATGTGACTTTGGCACCCGAAAAGGAGCTCATCCAGGAAGGCGAACGATTTCACTGGGAAAACCGGAATCCTTGGGTGAAGCGTCAGGATGGAGAATTTCGAGGTGGTATCGTGCGTGCTGATGTGCGTGGCGGAGGCAGTGCGCTGGTGCTGTTTGCCCTCCCGCTTTCTGAGTTTGGTGCTCGTACTCTTGCTTTTATTGCGGTGGACTCTACGCGTATCGTCGAAGATATCGACCAGCTTCGCACCTTTGTGTCGCAAAGTTTTGTCTATGGGCAAGAGCACACTGAAGGAGATTTTATTCGAGAGGAGCGAGAGCCCGCTATTGATTTATTCTATAAGGTAGAACGCCTCCTTGAGATAGAAGAACATCTCGAGGATGCCTCATCCGCCACTGCGGTATGATAAATATATCTGCATACTGGATCACTGTTGCGATTATCCTCTTTCTGCTTTTTGTGTTGTTTGCGCGTGAAGTGTACCACCTTTCCTGCCTTCCGCGTGCGCATCGGGAGCGTCCGTTATTGATGTTTAATGCAGGATGCCTCATGGTGTTTTTAATTGCATTTGTGGTCGTAGCGGGGATGGTGGACGGACGGCGTGTTCTCCTTGAGGCAGAGTTGCCCCCGTACCCATTTGCAAGATATGCCCACGAATACAGTGGTCTGAGTGATGCGGGCACACAAGTGTATGTGACGCGACATCACCCCACTTGGGTGTGGGCGCACTATCAGACTATCTCACGCGAGGAACAGTATGCATTCGAGATGGATGATGCGAGTCAGGTCATGCGCATCACGACGAGGCAGGGGGTGCGATTCATCGCGGTCACGCCCATGGCGGATCATGTGCGCATTCATATCACCAAAGAGGGCATTAGGGCGACGTCATCGCCATCGGTGCCATAATCATGAGTAGTGCGGGAGCAATCCGGTCCGCCATCTTGAGATAGCCTGCGTCGTTTGGATGCACTGGATCTGACATCAGTGCGGGGACCCCAAAAATTTCATCAAGGACATCGGGCACATACGCCGTGCCGAATTCTTTACTGAGTGAAGCATAGAGGTCTTCGCGATGATCCAGGAGTAACCCCCCGCGGACTCCGAGCAAGAGCACCACAGCACCTTGGTTCTGTGCAGCGCGGATGATGGCACTGAGATGAGCCCGTGTTTCTTCCTGGGGGACACGATGAAGTGCATCGTTTCCGCCAAGTAAGATAATAAAGATGTCAGGATCTTCGCTGAGCGCGAGATCGAGTCGCTTCCGGGCAAGAGCAGTCGTGTCGCCCGAGACGGCGTGCCGAATGATGTGCACCCCCAGTCGAGCCTCTATGTGGCCTACCCAGTCTGATTCATGCTGAGATGCTCCAACCCCCACGGTGAGACTATCTCCAAAAGCGACGATGCGGTTCCCATTGGGTGGGTAGTTGGTGATGTGGGGGCGTGACCACACCATGGACACGATTTGCCACATTGCTCCAATGAGCATGAGGGTGCCGAGTATGGCAATAGGGTGTGGACGCTTCATGATTGCATCGTAACATATCTTTTGCTTTGACTTGCATAGAAGAGTCGCATTGACTAGAGTGGGACCAGGAGTGCTAAACGGATGTGTTATGTCATCTATTCCAGAGATTGAGGGTTATCTCCCCATCGCATTTACTCCCTTCGGTGCCCCAATGAAGGGACAAGGCTACCCTCTCGCCCAGGTGGTACAGGAAATTTTACGGCGACATCATGGAGAATATGTGCTCTCTCAAAAAGAAGCAGACAAGCGAAAAGCCCACGCACTGAAGTGCTTGGCGTTTCAATTTGCGCTCTCTTCTGCCGTGCATGACGTCATGCGAGCATTTGGACAGAGCGAAAAGACACTGCTTCCCGTCTTGGGTCTTGGAGTGAACGACGATGCCAGTACCATGCTCGAAGTAATCCTTTGTCCGTTTGATATGGGAGAGCCCTTACGATTCCATGGTGAAGTCGCGCGACTGTATCCTGGTATGATGGATAAATAAAAACACCCGACCATGGTCGGGTGTGTTGCTATTTCTTCATACCGATATCTCGCACGATTTGCGCACTTTCGGGGTGAACGCCTCCAGTGGGGGGAGGGCTCTTCGGAGGCGCTGTGCCTGAAATGAGGGGCGCAGGAGGTCGCGGAGTGCGTCCCTGCATGATGTCTTCTATTTGATCCGCATCAATCGTTTCCCACAGGAGGAGTGCTTCAGCCATGGCGTGCATCTTGTCTGCATGTGCTTCAATGAGTTGCCGTGCAATGGCGTATTGCTCGTCGATGATGCGACGGACTTCGGCATCCACTTTTTTCATCGTTTCTTCAGACATGGATGCTGTCTTGTTGAACGAGCGACCCAAGAAGACTTCGCCTTCGCTTTCGGCGTAGACCATGGGGCCCATTGCTTTGGTCATGCCATAGCGAGTGACCATGTCGCGGGCAATGCCTGTGGCACGCTCAAAGTCATTCGATGCTCCGGTCGTCATTTGGTTCATGAAGACTTCTTCTGCGATACGTCCGCCAAACAGCATGCTGATTTGAGCCAGCATGTAGCCGGAGTCGTACCCATAGCGATCACGTTCCGGGAGACTCATCGTGACCCCGAGTGCACGTCCGCGGGGGATGATGGTCACTTTGTGTACGGGGTCGCACTTGGGAAGGAGTTTGCCGACGAGCGCATGTCCAGCTTCGTGATATGCCGTATTGCGACGGTCATCCTCCGACATGATCATGGTCTTACGCTCAGGACCCATCATGATTTTGTCCTTTGCGCGCTCAAAGTCAGACATCTCGACGATGTTCGCCCTCCGACGTGCCGCAAAGAGTGCCGCTTCGTTGACCAAATTGGCCAAGTCTGCACCAGAAAACCCTGGGGTTCCTCGCGCGAGAATGGGGATTTGGATATCTGAGCTATGTGGCACCTTGCGCATGTGCACGGCAAGAATCTGCTCACGACCGCGGACATCAGGAAGGGTCACGTAGACCTGTCGATCAAAGCGCCCCGGACGGAGCAGAGCTGGGTCCAAAATATCGGGACGGTTGGTCGCAGCAATCATGATGACGCCCAGACTCGTTTCGAAGCCATCCATTTCGACGAGCATCTGATTGAGTGTCTGTTCGCGCTCGTCGTTGCCTCCTCCAAGACCTGCGCCACGATGGCGTCCCACGGCATCAATTTCATCGATAAAGATGATGCACGGAGCATTTTTCTTGGCGTTCTCAAACATGTCGCGCACGCGCGCTGCACCGACACCGACGAACATTTCCACGAAGTCTGATCCAGAAATCGTGAAGAATGGCACCTGCGCTTCTCCAGCAACTGCTTTGGCGAGCAAAGTCTTGCCGGTTCCCGGAGGGCCAACAAGGAGTACTCCGCGAGGAATGCGACCACCAAGAGATTGAAATTGTTTGGGATTCTTGAGGAAGTCCACCAACTCTTTCACTTCTTCTTTGGCTTCATCACACCCTGCCACATCTGCAAAGGTTGTGGTGTTGTTGGATTCATCGAGCATGTGTGCTTTGGATTTCCCGAAGCTCCCAATCCCGTTCTTTCCACCACCCTGCATTTGTCGCATGAAGTACACCCACACCCCAATCAAGAGGAGCATGGGTCCCCAAGAAAACAAGAGTTGCAGGAACACACTCGGTTCGTCAGGTACGCGCACCTCGAAAGGCACCTTGTTTTCCACCAGGTCGCCCACTAATCCGCGGTCCAATTCGGTCGCATTCGTAGTCTTTCGTCCTTCGGTGGTGTCAGCTTCAATCAGAGTGCCTTTGCCGGGTTTCTCATGAATAATCACTTTGGACACTTGTCCCGTGTGGACCATGTCGAGGAATTCGGAATAGCCGATGTATGTCCCGCTTACTCCGCCTCCATTTCCCCCAGTGCGAAAGACCGTGAAGATCACGAGTGCGATGATGAACCATAGCACCACGCGTTGTAGCAATTTCTGGTCCATGAAGACCTCCAATGGTGTTGCCCTTATAAAAAGAGCAGTAGTACTAGTACTCACTCAATCACATATACCACAACTGTCAAGGTTATGCGCTTATGCTAGAATGGGTACATGGATACAGGAACGTCATATGCAGGGAAAAAGGTGCTCGTGATGGGGGTCGGACTTCATGGGGGTGGGGTTGCGACGATTGAGTGGTTGGTCTCACAGGGGGCGAAGGTGACGGCAACAGATTTACGCTCCAAAGAGGTACTCGCTTCTTCGCTTGAAAGACTACGCGGACTCCCGGTCACCTTGGTGCTGGGGGAACATCGCATGGCAGATTTTCAACACGCGGATATCGTCGTCGTGAATCCTGGAGTACCTAGAGAAAGCCCATATCTTGCAGAAGCAAAAAAACACGGTGCAATTCTCGAAAACGATGCAAGTATCTTTTTTCGACAGAACACTCGTCCGACGATTGCGGTGACCGGGACGCGAGGCAAAACGACGACCACCACATGGATTGCCGCATTGCTCCATGCGCGTTACGCGGACGTAGAAATCAGTGGCAATACTCCCGAACGCGCATTTTTGAGTGAACTCAAGCGTGTGGTGTCGCCACATACGCCTGTCGTTGCAGAGATGTCGTCGTGGCAACTCGAATTTTTGCCTGTACCACGTCGCGCCCCTGATGTTGCGGTCATCACCAATCTCTACCCAGATCATCTCAATCGGTATAAGGATATTTTCGCTTATGCGCGGGCCAAGGCCAACATCTTTCGCGGACAAACCAAGCGTCAGTCTCTGGTGCTCGATCACGACGATGCTTGGACTCCTTTTTTCTTGAGCCTTCGCCCGAAAGCGCAATTATACTTTGTGTCCCATCGCCCCCTTCCCGAACATCTGAGTGGTATTTTTGTGCGTCGAGGCACAGTGGTCTTACGCCGTGCGGGTCAGGAGCGTGCACTCTTTCCCTCGTCTCGTTTTATCGCTGAGCACGGAAAACACAATCTCAAAAATCTGATGCAAGCAGTGATGGCCATAAGTCTCTTCGATGAATCCGCATTGCCCACTCTCGCACAAGTACTTGAATTGCGTGCTCCTCGCATGCGTCAAGAGGTGATACAAAAGAAAGGACGCATCACCGTGGTAAACGATAGTTGTGCCACATCTCCTGATGGCGTCCTCGCTGCGCTCAAGCGATTTACGCGAGAGGGGAGCGTGGTGTTGGTCACGGGGGGGACGGACAAAATGCTCGATTATCGCATGCTCGCGCGGACCCTTGACCGCACAATGCCCAAATCTCAAGTGGTCTTGCTTGGTGGGTCGGGAACGCAACAACTGATGGCGCTGTCGCGAACACTTGCGACGGTGACCCCCGAAGAGACACTTCACGATTGCGCTGTGCGAGCATTGCGCGTTGCCCGAAAGCTCTCGGGACCTGTGATTATTCTCTTTTCACCCGGAGCTGCAAGTTTTGAGAAATTCTTGCATGAATTCGATCGAGGGGAGAAGTGGAATGCCATGATGCATGAACTGCTGTCCCCGCGTGCGACATTGTCTCAGAGATAGAGTTATCACTCATATATGTGTGGTATTTATGGATACATCGGAAGAGAAGAACGAGATCTCGCACGCATGACACATCGTGCACTTTGCGAACTCGAATATCGTGGATACGATTCATGGGGTATTGCCGTGGAACAGCCTAAGGGTATTTTTGTGACCAAGGCGGTAGGCAAAATTTCTGATACCCCCACCTCAACCTTGGGTTCCGTGCGTGGCAAGATAGCCATCGGACATTCTCGCTGGGCGACGCACGGCGGGGTCACCGAGCACAACGCGCACCCGCAGTGGAATGCGGATAAGACCATCATGGTCATTCACAACGGGATTATTGAGAACCATGAAGAGTTGCGGGCATTTTTGCGCGCACAGAAAGGTGCCCCGCAAGTGAGCTATGTATCAGAAACAGATACCGAAGTGGTGGCCCACCTGATTGAGTATTTTATGTGGACGGGCAAGACCTTCGAGGAGGCATTTGTTGCAACTGGGCAGATGCTCGAAGGGCGATATGCCATTGTCGTCATGAAGCACGGGGAGTCGTGCTTGCTTGCAATGCGCGATGGTTCTCCGTTGGTGGTAGGTGTTGGGGATGGAGAGTATATTGTCGCATCAGATGTCCCAGCATTTATTGAAGACACGCGCACGGTCGTCTACTTGGATGACCGCAAGTATGCACGACTCACGTCCGATACGATGATGGTGCGAGATTTGGAAACAGGGAAGAAGGTCGATGCGGTCTCTGTTGAGGTGACGTGGGACAAAGTGAGTGCAAGCAAGGAAGGTTATGCGCATTTCATGTTAAAGGAAATCATGGAACAGCCTGATGCGATAGACCAAGCAATTCGACAAGACGAGGCGCTTCTGGGGGCACTCGCCACATCAATGAAAAACGCAGAGCACCTCTTTTTTATTGGATGCGGGACAGCAGGCAAGGTGGCCAAACTCGGAGAGCTGTATGCGGCCAAACTCGGAGGTAAGCTGGTCAATACCTATGTGGGTTCGGAGTTTGGTGCATATGGAAAATTTTTGACGAAGAAGAGTATGATTTTTGCTGTTTCTCAGAGCGGAGAAACTGCCGATATTCTAGAAGGATTGCGTGTCGCCCAGAAGCATGGTGCCACTATTGCCTCCCTGGTGAATGTCCTCGGTTCTTCGATTGCGCGGATGTCCAAGCTGTCTCTCCCGCTTTTGGCTGGACCGGAGGTGGCGGTGGCATCGACCAAAGCGGCAACTGCGCAAATTGCCGTGCTCTTGCTTCTCGCCCATGCACTGGGAGGGAAACTCGCCGAAGGAAAACATCTGCTTCGCACAGCAGTAAAGGAACTGCGGGCATGGATTACTCCGGATTTATCCCGAGAAATGTTGGGTATTGCGCGGACTCTTGTACACGCTCCCGACCTCTATATTATCGGTCGAGGATTTCACGCCCCCATGGCTCACGAAGCTGCAATCAAGATTCAAGAGGTGTCGTACCTGCATGCGGAAGGATTCCCTGGTGGGGAGCTGAAACATGGCCCGATCGCACTGATTGCTCCCGGGACTCCGGTGATCGCCTTTTTGCCTGCGGATGAGACGTGGCGAGACATGGAAGGGAGCACCATGGAGCTTCGTGCACGTGGCGCTCGCATTATCGGTATTTCTCCCAAGGCGAGTCCGCTCTTTGACACATGGATTCAGGTGCCAGACTTGGGACTTGCGTCTCCTATCGCCTCTCTCATCCCGATTCAACTCCTAGCCTATCATCTCGCCGTATTGCGAGGGAATAATCCTGATAAGCCAAGAAATCTCGCCAAGTCCGTGACCGTTAAATAGTGTCACAAAGCGTCACTATGCGTGTTATGATGAATATATCAGTTGATTAATCATTATTCTATTTCGTATGTCTACAGAAACTACTCACACATGCACTGCATGTGGCGGACCATGCACCGGTATGTGCTGGAAGAAGAAAGTAGCGGGCGGGTTCGGACTCCTCGCTATCGCAGGGTCACTCTTCCTCTTGGCGCTCTTTGCGTCTACCCTCAAGGAATATCAATTTATTGGACGCAATATGCCCGGTGAGCTCACGACCATTAGCGTAGACGGAGAAGGGGAGGCAGTGGCGGTACCTGATATGGCCGAGGTCTCATTTTCGATTATCGGTGATGCCAAGGATGCTGCATCAGCGCGGACATCTGTCGATGATAAAATGAAGGCAATTCATGCATTCTTGAAGGAGCAAGGCATCGCCGAGGCTGACATCAAAACGACATCCTACTCCCTCAATCCCAAGTATGAGTGGAAGCAGACATCCAAAATGATGATTTGCCCGATGGGATACGGATGCCCTCCAGTGGAAGGACAGAATGTCCTCGTGGGGTACGAAGTGTCGCAGTCTGTCGATGTGCGCATCAAGAAGATTGATACCGCTGGGACTATTTTGGGTGGACTCACCGACAAGGGTGCGACCAATGTGAGCGGACTCACCTTCAAGGTGGCTGATGAAGATGGACTCAAGGATGAGGCGCGCAAAGAAGCCATTGCTGAAGCAAAAGCGAAGGCAGAGAAACTCGCATCAGAGCTTGGAGTGGAGTTGGTCCGCATCACTTCCTACAATGAGGGCGGAAGCTATCCGTACTACAACTATGCCCGAGGAGGCATGATGGAGGCAAAGACGATGGCGTTCGACGTTGCATCAGCTCCAGCAAATATCCCTGTGGGAGAGAACAAGATTATCTCGAACGTGACTATCGTCTACGAAGTACGATAAGCATGTGTCTATCAAACACCCCCACTACGGGGGTGTTTGACTTTTAGGTATCGCGTGGTAGGGTGTGGGCAGATGTTCCCGATTGGAGAGAGTAATGAATCGCATCCTGCGTTTCTTGGTGATGGGGCTCCTGTCCCTTCTGTTTTGGTCTTCTGCATATGCTGCGGAGGAAACACCAACACTCACTACTCCCTCCGCGGCAACCACAAATTACACGCAGTTCACGTTTGAGTCTGGCGACACGCTTTGGTCGCATGCCATGCGCGAAGGCGTCAAAGTGCGTGACTGGCCGGAATTCTGGCAATCCACCTGCACGCGCTCCAACCTGCCGTGTACCGAGGATGCGTGGCGCGCCATACAGCCTGGCACCACCGTGCTGGTACCGCTGACTCCCAATGCCATTCTACACATGGAGGCCGCACACGAGCTGAGCGTGCTCAATCAAGAGCTTGCCAGTACGAAGCAGGCGCTGGAAGACACGGCACAGTCACTTGCGCTAGCCCGGGCAGAAATTGCCGACCTCAAGGCGCAGTCGAGTCGAATCTCGCTCGGCGCACTGGTCCTGTTGTGTGTGGTTCTAGCTTGGGGTGTGTGGTATTTTACCCGCCCTCGCACCATACAGCCCGCGGTCTCTCATCGTGATGCATCAGTGCCCCGTGCGATTCCTGATGTCACCTCATTTCCAGACACTATTGCCGACGACAGCGATGCGCATGCAAAGGAGGAGGCATCATCACCCCCTTCCCTCCAAGGGACGGGCTGGTATGAAGTCACTCCCGACGATCCGGCACCTGCTCTTCCTCCCGGACCGCAAGGCTACAAACTGAGCGACCTCCCCGAAAGACCACCTGTTTTTGGTCAGGATGAACAACCCTCGTCTCGCACTGCCACGAGACACTGACCGCGACACCCCCGAAAGGGGGTTTTTGATTGACAAAAATCATATATAATGCTATAATCTATTTCGGAACTGTCGCCCTTGGACGGTATCCGTTGTTCTTCTCAACCTGGAGTCTGTCATGACTGCTACCGTTTCCACGCTTCACAACCGCCCCTTCGAGGAAGTCCTCCGTGACGTCTTCCGTGTGCCCCAGGAGGAGTCCGGGGCAACCACATCGTCGACCGCGGAAGCACCAGTCGTCACCGAGGCAGATTCTGCCCCCGAGACGACGTCTCCGCCTCTGTCCGAGCGTCGCGCTGGCCCCCGTCGCTCCCCGCGTCGCCAGGTCGCCGACACGCTCTTGCAACACCCCGAACGTCGCGAGCGCCCCCAGTCGGACTACCATTTCATCGACCCCACCATGGTCTTTGGACTGGAGGCGCACCTGCACACGGCCCTCGTCGAAATGGTGCGTGCCCTGCGTGGTGCCGGGATCACCCCCTTGGTGCGCGTGGTGATCGAGGCGGGAAGCCATGGCACCACTGCGGTCTTCTCCATGGTGACGGTCAAGGGTCCCGATGACTCCCAGCGCATCAAGCTCACGGGCGTCGGTGGTGAGGGGGTGTTCGGACTCCTCTTCGACCAGCAGGAAGTGTTTCGCGATGAGCTCCTCGGAGATGCCCCCGTCAAAGAGGCGCGTATCCGTGTCACGGAGGGCCTGCAGGGACTCCTCCTCGTGTGGCGCTCTCTCCTCTGACGCACTCTTTCCTTTTCACACCCCCCTTCGGGGGGTGTTTTTCTTGACTTTGCGCACCTATTTGCTATCCTAGGAAGACGAGACCGATCGCCCCCAGGGGGATTTTTTTTAGGGCGACCGATCCCACTTACTCACTTCACTTTGCACTATGATCCTCATTGATTATGTTCGCGATGCCAAGGCAGAACTGCGTCACGTGACGTGGCCTACTCGACGTCAGGCAGTGAGCTACACCATCGTGGTACTCCTGATTTCCATTGGCACAGGACTCTTTCTTGGTTTACTCGACTTCGGCTTTGGAAAAGCCCTGGGCAACTTACTCGGTCGCTAGTTTTTTCTTATGAATGATGAACAGACACAAGAGGGGTCGCTTCTCGCGCCCGTTTCCAAGCGCCAGTGGTACGCGATTCATACTTATTCTGGGTATGAGAATGCCGTCGTGCGTAACTTAAAACAACGCATCGAGTCGCTTGGCATGGAGGACAAGATTTTTGAAGTTGTCGTTCCCAAGGAAACCAAGACCAAGATGAAGGGGGGAAAGCGGGTGAATGTCGAAGAAGAAATTTATCCTGGATATGTGCTCGTGAATATGGTGTATGATCCAGACTCCTGGTACGTCGTACGCAACACTCCTCGCGTGACGGGGTTTGTGGGAGCAGGGGTCGTGCCTGTCCCACTCTCTCAGCACGAGATTGATGCACTGTTTGGTCGCATGAGTTCTCATGTGATTAAGCATGCGATTGACCTCGCTGTCGGAGAGTCTGTCATTATCACCGACGGCCCATTCAAGGACCTCGAGGGTCGTGTGGGGGAAGTGGACACCGAGCGTGGGCGCATCAAGGTGATGGTACCGATGTTCGGACGCGAAACACCCGTCGAGCTCGACTTTCTCCAGATTCGCAAAATCTAGTGTGCAAGAAATGGCCCCAGTGCGGGGCTTTTTCGTACATGCTTGCGTAAAGTGAATAAATTCAGTAGTATCACGGCATCTGAAAGTGCCCGCAAGAACGGGGCTTCTCACTCTCAGGGTATCTCACTTTCACACACCTATGGCAAAAAAAATCACTAAAAAGCTGAAGCTCCAAATTGTTGGAGGCAAGGCGACTCCGGCACCTCCCGTAGGTCCGGCGCTTGGACAGGCAGGTATCAATATTGGAGATTTCGTCACAAAGTTTAATGCAGCAACTGCACAAATGATGGGCGACGTGATTCCTGTGGAGATTTCTGTCTACGAAGATCGCTCATTTACGTTTATTCTCAAGGTTTCTCCGGTATCACGGCTCATCTTGAAGGCCCTGGGCAAGGACAAAGCTTCAACTAAGCCAGGTATTCAAAAGGCTGGAGCACTCACCAAGGCGCAAGTCGAGGAGATTGCCAAGAAGAAGATGCCCGACTTGAATGCTGCATCTCTTGAAGCCGCAATGAAGACTGTTGCAGGAACTGCCCGCTCAATGGGCATTACCGTAGCAGACTAGCTCAAAGCCCCCCATGTGGGGGTTTTTGCTTTTGAGGGGAGAGTACCGCTATACTAGAGGTATGACACCTTCATCAATCGGACACGTGCGCCCTTCTTGGGATGAATATTTTATGAGTATTGCCGAGCTCGTGGGGTCACGCGCGACTTGCGACCGAGGGAGGACTGGTTCAGTGATTGTGCGAGATAAGCGTATTTTAACGACCGGGTATGTGGGCGCACCATCAGGTGTGCAGTCTTGTGACGAGCTCGGACACGAAATGCACACAGTGGTTCATGCGGATGGCTCGAAGACTGATCATTGTATTCGCGGGACTCATGCTGAGCAAAATGCCATCATTCAGGGAGCGCGCAGTGGGGTCGTGCTCTCTGGGGGGACACTGTATCTTCATATGACACCCTGTTATGCCTGCGCCAAAATGATTATTAATGCGGGGATTGTACGCGTTGTTGCCAAGAAGGACTATCATGCGGGGGCACGGAGCAAGGAAGTATTTCAAGAAGCAGGGATTCACTTTGAATTACTCTCGGAGGAGGTGGAGACTTATGACAATATGTAATATATGAAAAAACTCATACTCGGATTTGCTGGAGAAATGGTGAGCGGGAAGGGGACGTCTGCAAAGTATTATCTTGCGCATCACGGCGCAGTCACGTATCGCTTTTCTACTATTTTACGAGATATTTTGCGTCGAGTTCATATTCCCGAGGAGCGCACTACTATGCAACGTTTGTCTGGTTTTTTGCGTAAGGAGTTTGGCGAAGATGTACTCGCAAAGGTGCTGTTTGAAGATGCAAAAAACGACACCCACGAGTTGATCATCGTGGACGGAATTCGCCGTCTTGAAGATGTGAAATATTTGCGAGAGTTGCCAGAGTTTAAGTTGTGCTACATTACGGCTCCTATGAAAATTCGTCATGCCCGATTACTTTTGCGTGGAGAAAATGCGGATGATGCCACAAAGTCGTTCGAGGATTTTCAAGACGAGCACGAGGCCGAAGCAGAGCGTGAGATTACCAAGCTCGAGGCGTTTGCTGACGAAGTGATCGATAATGCCGGAACCATGGAGGAGTTGCATGTCACGCTGGAACATATTTTAAAGAAATATCGTCTGAGCGCAGAGAAGTAGGATTCCTCCGTATATGCACACTGGTAGACTTATCGTGATAGATGGGACAGATGGATCGGGCAAGGGAACCCAAGCCACGCTCTTGGTCGATCGGTTGCGTCGCGAGGGACATCAGGTGGAGTTGTGTGATTTTCCTCAATATGGCACACCCTCTGCGTATTTTGTGGAAAAATATTTGCGTGGCGAATATGGAGCGGGGAGTACGGTCTCTGCCAAGCAGGCATCGCTCTTTTATGCGCTCGACCGGTATGATGCCTCATTTCGTATGCGCACGATGTTAAACAATGGGGTGACGATTGTGTCGAATCGATATGTGTCATCGAATATGGGTCATCAAGCCGGGAAGATTGCAGATCCAGTGGAGCGCCGTCTTTGTGTGCAGTGGTTGCGTGAACTTGAGTACGGCATACTGGAGTTGCCTCGCCCTGATGTGAATATTTTGCTCTATGTGCCTCCTGAAGTAGGTCAGGAGTTAGTTGGAGCGAAGGGGGAGCGGGAGTATACACAGGGCAAAGTGCGCGATATTCTCGAAGCGGACCTTACCCACCTCAGACAGGCCTCACAGTCGTATAAAGAGGTGGCAAGTATGGAGGGGTGGAATATTATCGACTGTATGCAAAACGGAAGCATGCGCACACGCGAGGATATTCATGAAGAGCTTTACACACTCCTCTCGCACTAGATCTCGTTCTCACCCCTTTTCTTTTTTGTGTGATGGCGTAGGATACATCTAGAATCTTTTTGGAGAGTAGGATGACTACGATAAACCCCCCTGTAATTTTGGTGACCGATGCGGCAAAGTCGCGTATCTCCGAGCTCATCATGGCAGAGCCAACACGTGGAATCATGCTCCGCATGTTTATCGAAGGTGGTGGTTGTGCGGGCTTCTTCTATCGCTTTCGTTTCGAGACGAGCGCAGAGCCGGATGACCACCAAATCGACACAGGAGCCTTTGTGCTTTTGGTGGATGCACAAAGCATGCAGTATCTCCAGGGTGCTACGCTGGATTATTCAGAGGATCTCATGACCGCTGGACTTACGGTACATAATCCGAACGCCTCATCGAGCTGTGGATGCGGTTCAAGCTTCTCGCTCTGATTTTGCGACCCTGATTTGGGGTCGTTTTGCTTCGGGAGACAAAACGCGTTAGGATAAGCGATATATGGAAGACGACACAACAGCGAAGACTAATCAAGAAAGTGGACTCTCCGCACGCGAAGTGCGTATTGGTGAAACATGGAAGCGTGAAGATACTTTTGGCGCATCGTTTCGGGCGCGTGAGGGTAAAGATGCGTATGTGTTTTATGATGGTCCTCCTTTTGCGACGGGGCTTCCCCATTATGGGCACCTTTTGCAGGGTGCAATCAAAGATGCAATTCCCCGATATCAGACGATGCGCGGACGATATGTGCGTCGAGAGTGGGGGTGGGATTGCCATGGATTACCCATAGAAAACTTGATTGAAAAAGATCTCGGGTTTACCCAAAAGAGCGACATCGAGGCGTATGGCATTGGAGCCTTCAATGAGAAAGCACGAGAAAGTGTCTTGCGATATGACGAAGAGTGGAAAGCCATCGTGCCTCGTATGGGTCGTTGGGTCGATATGGAGCATGCCTATAAGACCATGGATGCATCCTATACCGAGAGTGTCTGGTGGGCATTTGCGACCCTCTATAGCAAGAAGCTCATTTACGAAGGATTTAAGTCGATGCACATTTGTCCTCGATGTGAAACGACACTCGCAGCATCTGAGGTGACGCTTGCATACAAAGACGTCAAAGATATTTCGGTTTATGTGGCATTTGCGCGCGCAGATGATTCTCATACAAGTTTGGTGGCATGGACCACGACTCCGTGGACACTTCCAGGAAATGTGGCGCTCGCGGTTCACCCGGAGATGACATATGTGACGATAGAGGTGGAGGGGAAGAAGTATCAGATGAGCAAAGACGCACTCCCTCGTGTCATGAAGGATCGTCCGTATACGCTCGTTGAGGAATTTCTCGGAAGTGCACTCGTGGGTGTCGCGTATCGCCCGGTATTTGATACCTATCGCGATGATGTCACTCTCAAAGGCAGGGAGGTGGCGTGGCATGTGGTCGCAGGAGAATTCGTGACCAATGAAACAGGTACGGGAATTGTGCATATTGCTCCAGCGTTTGGTGAAGATGACATGAATCTTGCAACTCGCTTAGGGCTCCCGATGATTCAGCATGTGGGCATGAACGGAAAGATAAAGCCCGAGGTGAAGGAGTTTGCCGGCATGGCGGTCAAGCCAAAATCTGATGATGATAAAGTACGACTTGCGACAGATATTGCCGTACTGCGCTATCTCCAAGAGCAAGGGAGTTTTTTTGCCAAAGAAAATATTGTTCATGCCTATCCTCATTGTTGGCGGTGTGACACCCCTCTGATTAACTATGCCGCAGGGAGCTGGTTTGTGAATGTGACAGCGCTCAAGCCTCGACTGATTTCAGCAAATCAAGATATTAACTGGGTGCCTGATCATGTGAAAAGTGGACGTTTTGGAAAATGGCTAGAGGGTGCGCGCGATTGGGCGATTTCTCGAAGTCGATATTGGGGTGCCCCCCTTCCCGTCTGGAAATGCGATGCATGCCAAGATGCAGTCATTGTGGGGAGTGTTGCAGATTTGCGGGCACGGATGGGTGCACGCAATACCTATACGATGATGCGACACGGCGAAGCAGATTCCAACGTGCGTGGTATCGTGAGCTATAAACCCGAAGACGATGTGCATCTCACCGAGCGCGGTCGTGCACAGGTCAAAAAGTATGCCGAAGGACTGAAAGGGAAGGGGATTGAGGTGATTATTGCCTCTCCAGTGCTCCGCACCAAAGAGACTGCCCAGATAGTGGCACACACACTCGGGATACCTGAGGAGGCCATTATCTACGATGCTCGTATTGCAGAAGTAAACACCGGTGATTTTAATGGGTGTTCAATTGAGACGTACCGCACGTATTTTACTTCCACTCTCGAAAAGTTCTCCAAGCCAAGCCCCGGAGGAGAAAATCTCACTCAGATGAAGCAACGTATTGCAGAGTGTTTGTATGACACGGATCGCACCTACCAAGGTAAGCACATCTTGTTTGTCACTCATGAATACGGCACCTGGATGATGGATGCGATCACCGTGGGGGCAACCAACGAAGAGGCGGCCATGATGCGCGCAGAGGGTGGAGATGATTATGTGAATTACGGGGAGACGAAAGCCCTTCCCTTTGTTGCACTTCCGCACAATACTGCCTACGAACTCGATTTGCATCGCCCATACATCGACGCGGTGACCTTCCCCTGCACGGCGTGTGGCGAGGGAGTCAAGCGTCGCATCCCCGAAGTGTTTGATTGCTGGTTTGAATCCGGTTCTATGCCTTTTGCGCAGTTTCACTATATGGGTGACGAAACCACGACTGCGGGGCGTCAATTTGTCCGCAACTTTCCTGCTGACTTTATTTCCGAAGGGGCAGATCAAACCCGCGGGTGGTTTTATTCCATGCTCGTCTTGTCGATGGGGCTCTTTGATAAGGCGCCATTTAGGAGTGTGGTCATGACGGGCCTCATTTTGGCGGAAGATGGGCAAAAGATGTCTAAGAAACTGAAAAATTATCCAGACCCTCTCGAACTTGCTTCGAAGTATGGCGCAGATGCGGTGCGCTTTTATATGTTAGGGAGTCCAGTGGTGCGGGGAGAAGAGTTACTCTTTTCTGCCTCGGGAGTAGAAGAAGTAGTCAAGAAAGTCACCCTGCGACTCGACAATGTGCGTAGTTTCTATGATTTATTTGCAGGTACCCACGTGGTGCCTCGCAAACTCAAAGAGCGCACCCATGTCCTCGACAAGTGGATAATCGCGCGATTCCAAGAAATGCACGCCGAAGTGACACACCATTTAGATACGCACGAGCTCGATCGTGCCGTGCGCCCTATCGCGCCATTTATTGATGACCTCTCGACGTGGTATGTGAGGCGCTCTCGGGATCGCATGAAGACGGGTGAGGGGCAAGACTATCAGGATGCCGTGGAAACGCTCGGATTCGTGTTGGTGGAGACCGCAAAAGTCCTTGCTCCGTTTATGCCGTTTTTGGCAGAAGATCTCTATCAGCACATGTCGATTGAAGAACAGCGTGCGAGTGTGCATCTCGAAGATTGGCCTCCCATGGGTATTTCTCCCCATTCGGTACTCGAAGACATGGAGCGTGCTCGTGCTGTAGTGACGATGGCGCTCGAATTGCGTGCCAAAGCCGGTATTAAAATTCGCCAACCCCTTGCTTCGCTGACTGCTCCTTCACTTCCTTCTGCACTAGCGATGATTGTGGCTGACGAGGTCAATGTGAAAGAGGTGCGAGTAGGGGAATCCGTTTCACTCGATACGACTATCACGCCTCTGCTCAAGCGCGAGGGGGACTTGCGAGACATTGTCCGTGCAGTCCAAGATTTGCGAAAGAAAGCAGGGCTGTCCCCCAAAGACGAAATCACGCTTATGGTCCCACCTCCTCAGATGGAGCTTGTTCGTAGTGGGAGTGAAACGCTCCGTGATATTGCTGGGGTTGTGCGCATGGTGGAAGGTGAGACATTGAGCATTGTGCCGTAGTGCTTCATGGTATACTCCAGGTATGGCACATCACGTGTACCACACCGAAGCAATCGTGGTGGGGGTGCAACCCAAAGGTGAGGGAGATCGCTTGCTTCTCCTGTTGACGCCTCACCATGGACTCATTTATGCGCATGCCAAGAGTATTCGCGAGGCGCGCTCACGATTGCGATACGGACTTCAACTTTTTTCTCATGCACGAGCAGATTTGGTGCGCGGGCGTAGTGGGTGGAAGCTCATTTCAGCTTCGCCCGTACACTCGTTTTATGATGCATGGAAGTCTCCACTCAAGCGACGGATATTGGCAGGCCATGCCCAGCTCCTTCGTCGCTTGGTGCAAGGGGAAGAAGGTCATGAAGCATTGTTTGTCCATGTGCGGGATGGATATCATTTCATCAGCACGATGCATGATGAGGAGTCCCTTCGTGATGCTGAAATACTCCTGACCGTGCGCCTCTTGGCGCGCTTGGGGTATTGGTCAGAGAGCGATGTGTTGACTCCCTATGCGGTGGCACCAACTCATGTGGCGGATGATCTCGCATTTGTCCGACCTCATCGCACGGTGCTCCTTGCCCGTATCAATAGCGCACTTCATTCTTCACAGCTTTAATCGCGGAGCCACTTCCGCCCCGTGTACCCATGCTATACTAGAGCAATATGGACACGGAATATGAACGCAGTCGTTTGGAGTTTGCAAAACGTGGACTCTACAAACCAGGAGACACGAGCCCTGAACCACGTGGACTCCCTGAACTGTCACCTTCCAAAGTGGAGGTCAATCAAGATTGGGGGGATACAGAAATTTCTCCAGCACGACATCGCGTAGCGTATCAAATGGGAGCGGCATTTGCGCGAAAGTTGCTCCTCGCTGCAGTGCTGGCAGTTTTTGGTTCTGGAAGCTACCTCTTGTGGCAGTTTTTTGATCCGATGGAAAAACCATCAGACAAAAATATTATTATCACCCTTGATACTCCCGTGGCTATCACCCCGGGGGTGTCCGCTGATATAGTGATACGGGTCGCTAATCAAAACCGCGTTGCTCTCGAAGCATCCACACTATCTGTGGTGTTCCCAGGAGGGACTCGTGTGGCGCTTGATACCGGGACCGATTTGCGGGAAGAGGCCAAAACACTGGGCGCCATTATGCCCGGAGAAGCGGTGGAGTACCGCACGCAAGCTGTTTTTTTGGGCGAAGAGAATGAAGAAAAGCATGTGATTGCACGGCTGGATTTTCGATTTGAAAACATGAATTCGTCGTTTTCAAAAGAGGAGTCTCGTCCGGTGCGCATGCTGGCTTCGCCCGTGAACCTGACGATGAATATGTTAAAAGAGGTCAATGCGGGGCAGATGATGGATATTGGCGTGACTGCGGTATCCAATACGGCTATTCCACTCCGCGATGTGCTCCTCAAGATTGATTATCCACAAGGATTTACTTTTGAAAGTGCAGAGCCAAAGCCTTCATTTGGGAACAATATCTGGCGTGTGGGTAACCTCAACCCTTCTTCGAAGTTTGCCCTAAAAATCAAAGGCGTGCTCGAAGGTACGGACACTGATAAACGCTTATTTCGTGGCTCGGTGGGGGTAGGGGGCGACAAGACCGAGCGTGATATTTCTACCGTGTATGGCAAGGTGGCAGCAGAGACGAGTGTCGAGCGCCCATTCATCGGGATTGCGTTATCTATCAATGGAAAGCCCGCTGGAGATGCTTTGGCAAACTATGGGCGCAAGGTGGAGGGGGTCATAGATTGGAAGAATAATATTTCTTCTCGTATCACGAATGCGCAAATTGATGTGCGATTGAGTGGCGTGGCACTCAATCGTGGCTCAGTCCGTCCAGACAATGGCGGATTCTATCGTTCTATCGACAACACGATTGTATGGGATTATCGTGGCAACCCTGCGCTCTCTACGCTCGAATCAGGAGAGCGGGGGAGTGTGAAGTTTTCGTTCGAGCCCCTTCCTCCTGTCTCTGGGAATGAATTGCTCACTAATCCCGTCATTACAGCCGAGGTGACCGTGCGCGGTGAGCGTATTTCAGACGCCAATGTGCCAGAAGAGGTTCGGACAGTGATGGCACAGAATGTGCGCGTGGTCTCCGATGTGCAGTTTGTCACCCGGGCGCTCTATTATGCAGGACCTTTTGCTAATGTGGGACCACTTCCTCCGCGCCCAGAGCAAGAGACCTCTTATACGATTGTGTGGACCATTGTGAATACCTCGAGTGCCTTAAACACTGCACGTGTTCGCGCAATCTTGCCTCCATATATGGCATGGTACGGTTCCGTATCGCCAGGAAAAGAGAAGGTGTCTTATAATAAACTGACCAACGAAATAGTCTGGGAAGCTGGAGATATTCCCGCAGGCACAGGCATCAGTACTCCACCCAAAGAAGTGGCGTTTCAGGTGGTGCTCACCCCGAGTGTGACTCAAGTAAAAACGGAGCCCACCATGTTGCTCAATCAGCTCTTCACTGCAGTGGATTCATTTACCAAGACTGAATTGTCGATAAAGGGGAAACCCGTCACGACCTATTTGTCCACTGATCCTTCGGCGGGACTGGATACGCGCGAAGTTGCTCCATAATGTTTCTTTGTGTAGCATAGGAAGACTATGGCACACACATCTGATCGATCGCGCGACATGGAAGAGCTGATTGCGCTTCTCAAGCGTCGCGGATTCATTTACCAAGGCTCCGAAATCTATGGTGGACTCGCCGGCACCTGGGATTACGGACCACTCGGCGTTACGCTCAAGAAGCGTGTCGAAGGTATATGGTGGAAGATGTTTGTGGATGACCGCGAGGATATGTATGGCATGGATGCTGCCATCATTATGAATCCTCGTGCATGGGAGGCTTCTGGACATGTGGGTGGATTCTCTGATCCACTCGTGGAGTGCACAAAGTGTAAACGCCGATTTCGCGCAGACCACCTGGCAGATAAAACTAAATGCCCTGAGTGTGGTGGTGCATTGGGGAGCGAGCGTCAGTTTAACATGATGTTTAAAACCCAAATCGGTGCCATGGAGGATGCCGGAAGCGTTGCGTATTTACGCCCCGAAACAGCCGGTGGCATGTTTGTGAACTTCAAGAATGTCGTGGATTCATTTCACCCAAAGATTCCCTTTGGATTGGGGCAAATAGGGAAGGCCTTCCGCAACGAGATTGCACCCCGTGATTTTATTTTCCGTGTGCGTGAGTTAGAACAAATGGAGATTGAGTATTTCGTGCATCCCTCGCGTTGGGAGGAGAGCTTTGAGGCATGGCGCAAAGCCATGTGGGAGTTTATGCGCGCAATAGGCCTTGATGAAGCGCGGGTCCACGAACTCGAAGTGGGGGATCAAGATCGCGCGCACTATTCTCAGCGTACCATTGATTTTGAGTTTGATTATCCGTTTGGACGCAAAGAACTCTATGGCTTGGCCTATCGCACTGATTTTGATTTGTCCGCACATAGCAAGGGGTCAGGGGTCGAGTTGTCGTATTTTGATGAAGCCACAAAAGAGCGATATGTTCCACATGTGATTGAGCCGTCATTTGGGGTCGGGCGTACCTTGCTCGCACTGCTGACTCAGGCATACACCAAAGACCAGCTTGGAGGAGAAGAGCGTATCTATTTGCGCCTGTCGAGCGCCATTGCGCCCATACGTGTCGCGGTATTTCCACTGCTCAAAAATAAGCCCGAATTAGTTGCCAAGGCAAGAGAAGTCTATATGGCACTCCGCACCCACTTTGGCAATGTGGCCTTTGACGATAATGGGAATATAGGCAAGCGCTATCGCAGACAAGATGAGATCGGCACTCCTTGGTGTGTCACGATTGACTTCGACACCCTCGGAGAGAACCCAAAAGAGAAAGACACCGTGACAGTCCGACATCGCGACACAGGTGCACAGGAGCGTGTGGCTATTGTTGACCTTGTGCGCTACGTGGGGGAGACGCCTCGTGCATAATCCCTCTCGAAGCATCAAACGAGAGTATGATATACTCTCCTCATGAAGACACCAACTGAACACACCCTCGACAACGGGCTTACGGTGGTTTTGGCCCCCATGTCCGACCAGCGCACCGCTACTGCGCTGATCTTAGTAGAGACTGGATCGAAATATGAAACCAAGGAAAAAAATGGAATTTCTCATTTTTTGGAACATATGTGCTTTAAGGGCACAAGTGAGCGACCAGACCAGCTCGTGATCTCCCGTGAGCTCGATGGGATGGGGGCAGAATACAACGCCTTTACGGGCCACGAATACACGGGCTACTATGCCAAAGTTGCCGCCCAACATTTACCTCAGGCACTCGATCTTCTGTCGGATATTTATTGCCACTCCTTATTCAAAGAAGAGGATATTGAAAAGGAGAAGCACGCTATTGTGGGGGAGATTGATATGTATGAGGATATGCCCATGCGGAAGGTTCATGACTTATTTATGACGTTGCTCTATGGGGATCAGCCTGCAGGATGGGAGATTGCTGGTCCCAAAGACCTGGTCACCACATTTACCCGAGCAGATTTCTTGTCGTATCGGGCCATGCACTATGTTCCGAGCGCGACGACAGTGATTGTGGCGGGAAAGTTTGATGCACGCAAAATCCTCTCACTCCTCAAGAAGCAATTCTCAGGATTGGAATCTGGAAAGAAATTTGGAAAACAAAAAACCCAAGACACTCAGGGATCCCCTGCGGTCGCCATACAGGAGAAAGACTCTGATCAAACCCATCTCGTGGTGGGGGTGCGATCCTACCCGCTTAAGCACAAAGACTACGCTGTACTAGGCGTTATGGCCGCCGTGCTCGGAGGTGGGATGAGCTCGCGCTTGTTTCAGAAGGTCCGCACAGAAATGGGGTTGGGGTATTATGTGCGCGCGGGAAATGATTCATTTACCGACCATGGAATTTTTGCCGCATCGGCGGGGGTGGTTAATGCTCGTGCCACCGAAGCAGTGACCGCGATTTTGGCTGAATTTAAACGGCTCAAAACGGACCTCGTTCCGAGCGTAGAACTCAAGAAAGCAAAAGATATGATGGCTGGGCGCCTTTTTCTCGGCCTCGAGTCTTCAGATGAAATAGCCGAATTCTATGGCGCACAACGGGTACTCAAAAAGACGCTCAAGACCCCCGAAGAAGTGTTGGCGCGCATCGAAAAGGTCACAGCCCAAGATATCCGTCGCGTTGCGCGGGATATTTTTGTCACCGAACATCTCAACTGCGCGCTCATTGGACCATGGAAAGACGAGCAGGTGTTCCAGTCTATTTTGCGCATCTAGACGAGGTATGCACTGGCGCAAAGTGATGCTATGATGAGCTGATGAAGCGCCTCGAAGGAGAAACAACGATTCGGATTACCAACGGCACGGTGGTGCGGGCGCTTTTGATTGTAGGAGGGGCGCTCTTGCTTTGGTATCTGCGTGATATCATTTTAATCGTACTGACCGCCATCGTCCTCGCATCATCGGTGGAACCGGCGGTGCGTTTTGTGACCCGGCATCGGTTTCCGCTCATCGACCATGCCATCCCGCGACTATTGGCTCTGGTACTCGTGTACGGTGTTGGTGCATTTTCTTTGATTGGAGTCTTTTACTTCTTCTTGCCGGCGATGATTGCCGATGTCACGCAAGTGATTCGCATGTTGCCTGGTGCACTCGCACCCGTCACAACTCCAGATGCCAGCACGGTCGCCACCCAAGCTTTTGCACTCCCGAGTGCGAGCGTCTTGACTCAGGGTATGACAGAAAGTGCTTACGTGCTCGATCTTCTTGGTGGGGGATTTGAGAAGGGGAGCGCACTGCAATCTGCTGCGTCGTTCTTTGGAGGAGTGCTCTCGTTTGTGCTGATTGTAGTCTTGTCCTTCTACTTATCTTCCCAAGAGCGGGGAATTGAAAACTTTTTGCGTCTCATTACGCCTGTAAAATCCCGTGGATATGTCGTAGATCTCTGGAAGCGCTCACAACAGAAAATCGGATTGTGGGCACAGGGACAACTGATGCTCGGTATTGTCGTCGGAGTGCTCGTCTTTCTGATTATGAGCATGCTCGGTATTCCTTCCGCTCTCTTTTTGGCGGTGATAGCGATGATGTTTGAGCTCATTCCCGTGTTCGGACCCATCCTCGCCGCAGTCCCCGCAGTGGCATTGGCATTTTTGAATGGGATAAATCCTCTCGCCTCTGCGCTCGCGGTAGCACCAGGACTCAATGCCGCACTTATTGTGGTCGTCATTTACTTTCTCATCCAGCAAATTGAGAGTCATGTGATTTACCCCGAGGTGGTACGCAAGATAGTGGGAATCCCGCCGGTGCTGGTGATCTTGGCACTGGTCATAGGTGCAAAAACAGCTGGGTTTTTGGGTGTCGTACTATCGGTGCCGATAACTGCGGTATTGATGGAATTTTTGAATGATGTCGCTCGGGAGCGCAAGATTTTTGATGATGCATAGCGATACGCGTGGGGTGGAGTAGAGCGCATGGTCGTGCTATGATCAGGTCATACTATCCTCTTGTGACTCCCATGAACGCCAAAACTCCCATCTATATCACGACGACATTGCCATACGTTAATGCAGATCCCCACGTGGGATTCGCAATGGAAATTATTCGTGCAGACACTCTTGCGCGGTATTATCGCGCATCGGGATATGAGGTGTTTTTTAATACCGGAACGGACGAGCATGGCGCCAAGATTCATGAAGCTGCCAGCAAAGAAGGGGAGGATACGCAAGAGTATGTCGATCGACTCGCTCGTCGCTTTCGGGATTTGGCCCCACTCTTGTCTTTGTCTGTCGATAATTTTATTCGCACGACTGACCCACACCATATTCATGCTGCTCAAGAATTCTGGCGTCGCTGTCACAAGGCGGGTGACATTTACAAGAAACTCTATCGGGTAAAGTACTGCATCGGGTGTGAACTAGAGAAGACGGACTCGGAACTCGAAGACGGGAAGTGTCCGCTCCACCCCAATCGTGAGTTAGAGATCCGTGAAGAGGAAAATTATTTTTTTCGATGGTCCAAGTATCAAGACCAGCTTCTTGCGCTCTACCGTGATCATCCCGACTTTGTGGTGCCGCATTTTCGTGGAAATGAGGTAAAAAGTTTTGTCGAACGGGGATTGGAAGATTTTTCTATCTCTCGACTCGCTTCCAAGATGCCTTGGGGAGTCCCCGTGCCGGACGATGAAGAACATGTGATGTATGTGTGGTTTGATGCGCTCGTGAATTATATTTCTGCAGTGGGATGGCCCAATGATATGGAGCGTTTCAAGAAGTGGTGGCCGGTCATTCAGTATTGCGGTAAAGACAATAACCGTCAGCAGTCTGCGATGTGGCAAGCGATGCTCATGTCAGCCGGCATCCCTTCGTCGCGCCATATTGTGATAGATGGCTTTATTACCTCTGGAGGACAAAAGATGTCGAAGTCACTCGGGAATGTGATTTCACCTGCAGATATTGTGGCTCGCTACAGTGCCCATACCGCGTTTCCAGAAGATGTGCTCCGCTTTGTCCTCCTGCACGACATTCCATCATTTGAGGATGGAGATCTCACTCACGAGCACATCGATCGTTCATATAGTGCGCATTTGCAAAATGGCATCGGAAATCTCACTAGTCGTATCATGAAGATGGCAACGACCCACTTGCCGCACCCTGTTCCCACGCACTCCTGCGTTCCAGCTGTGGCCATAGATGAGGCGATGACCCAGTTTGATATCAAAAAAGCACTGGAGCATGTCATGGAGATGGTGCGCGAGCTCGATCAGCATATTCAGGCGACTGCTCCATTTCGCGTCATCAAAGAAGATGAGACACGAGGGCGAGCACTCATCACGGACTTAGTGGTGCGACTCCATCGCGTCGCTTGCCTCTTGGCGCCATTTCTTCCTCGGACAAGCGAAGAAATCGTTCGTTTGATTCGGGCACATGAGAACCCCGCGCGCCCATTATTTGCTCGAATGACCCCACATGACTCCATTCATTGATGTGCATACTCACGTGAATGATGCGCGGTTTGATACCGATCTTGATGAGGTGCTCAGTCGCATGCGCCACGCAGGAGTTTCGGGTATTGTGGTGGGCACTGATCGCCACATGAGTGCTCGCGCACTCGAGCTTGCCACACAGCACGAAGACCTCAGTGCGACAGTCGGACAACATCCCACAGATGTGCATGATGAAGTGTTTGATCCGACGTGGTACAAAGAAGCCCTCCTTCATCCCAAAGTGGTGGGTATAGGGGAGTGCGGTTTAGATTATCATTGGCCAGCCCAGGATGGATGGCCCAATGGGGAAGACGGCGAAAAACGTCGACAGATGGAACTCTTTGAGCAGCACCTCATTCTCGCAGAGGAGTGCAAGAAACCACTCATGATACACGGACGCCCCACCAAGGGGAGCATGGATGCCTACGAAGATATTTTGACGCAACTCAAGAAGTACCCCACGGTGGTCGGCAATGTGCACTTTTTTGTTGGAGATCCGCATATCGCCACGCGATTTTTAGATCGAGGATTTGCCATGTCATTTACTGGGGTGCTTACGTTTACCACCGCATACCACGATACCTTGCGGCATCTTCCGCTTTCTGCCATTCACGCTGAGACCGATGCTCCGTATGTCGCGCCCGTCCCACATCGGGGCACCCGCAATGAGCCCGCATATGTTGTAGAGGTCCTTCGCCATATCGCCGAGGCGCGCGGGGAGTCCGTTTCTGTGGTGTCCCAGGTTCTGCGAGAAAATGCCACTCGGGTGTTTGGGGTGTAACCCCATGGTTGACACCAACCCGCTCCTTTGCTAGTATGCCAAAATCTATGGAAAACAAGGAAATCTCAGTCGAATCTATCGGCAAAGACCGCGGTGTCTACGAGGTCGGGTATCATATTGTCCCAATTGTGGCAGAGCAGGATTTGGGTATCCGCGTGACCGCTATTCGAGACATTATTGAGGCTGAGGGTGGAAGCATGATTGCGGATGAGTTTCCCAAGCATATGGAGCTCGCATTCCCTATGACCAAGATTGCCTCCAACAAGCGCGCACTTCATCATTCTGCCTACTTCGGGTGGATGAAGTTCGAAGTCGAACCAAAGGGTGCCAAGGCTATCGACGAAAAGCTTCGCGCTGATGACACCATCCTGCGCTATATCGTCGTCAAGACTGTGCGCGAGAACACGATGGTTCCCAAGAAAGTCTTTCAGAAGCGCCCCGAGGACGGTCGCACCGAAGAGAAGGCAGAAGAAAAGCCCGCACTCTCTGAAGCTGAAATTGACAAGACCATCGAAGATCTCGTCATCTCCTAAATCGAATCCGCCCCGCTTGTCGGGGCTTTCGTTTTGTGAGATATTTCAGGTATGTATATCAATAAAGCATTCATTTTTGGAAACTTGACCCGAGATCCCGAAACGCGCGCCCTCCCTAATGGCACCCCCGTTTCGTCGTTTTCTGTTGCGACCAATCGCGTGTACAAGGACAAAAATGGCGTAAAGCAAGAATCAGTCGATTATCATAATGTCGTCGTGTTTGGACGTCAGGCAGAAATTACCCAGCAATATTTGCGCAAAGGTTCATCGGTCTTTGTCGAAGGGCGAATTCAGACCCGGAGTTGGGACGACAAAGAGGGGAAGAAGCAGTATCGCACCGAAATCAACGCGGAAAGCATCCAATTTGGCCCTAAGACGGGCGGATATGGTGAAGGTGCACCAAGTGGCATTACCGGCTCCCAAAGCCCCACCTCGGCGCCCCAGGGCAAGCCCAAGGCCACTTCTCCTAAGGCGGAGCAACCTGCGGACTTGGACACCATTGAGTACCCAGACGAGGACATTAATCCTGACGATATCCCATTCTAGTTTGAGGATTTTGACCCCAGACCTCCAAGGAGTTGCATTATTTTGGGGAATGGTATAGATTAGAGCACACATGAAAAAGAAACAGCAGGACTACTTGTCCGCCAACAACATCAAGTACATTGACTACAAGGACGTTGAGCTTTTGCGCATGTTCATCACCCCTCATGGTCAGATGGTGAGCCACAAGCGCTCCGGCTTTGGGCAGAAGGACCAGCGTGCACTCGCCACCGCGATCAAGCGCTCCCGCTTCATGGGACTCCTCCCGTATATTGCGTCCTAAGGTCATACAAAAACACCCCCATTCGGGGGTGTTTTTGTATGACATACTATGCCTTTTCGACGCGTTCGGTGTATTCGCCCGTGTCCGTGTTGATGCGCAAGATATCGCCTTCGTTGATAAACATCGGGACATAAATGGTCGCTCCTGTCTCAAGGACGACGGCCTTGGTGGCGTTCCCAGAGGTATTGCCACGTACCGCAGGCGCCGACTCTGTAACCTTGAGTTCTACCTTGATGGGGTACTTCAGTCCAATAATCTCATCATTGAAGGTGGTCGCATCAATAATGGTATTGGCCTTGATGAACTTAATATTCTCCCCGAGCTGATCGTGAGTCAGCTGAAAGCGGTCCTTTGGGTCATTGGCCGCACAAAACCAATATTCACCACGATTCAGATAGAGATATTTCACTTCACGGGTACCCATATCCGCTTCTTCTGCTTTTTCAAACTGATGAAATACCACTTCCTTGACGCTTCCCGATATGAGATTGCGGACCTTGGTGTGATTGACGGGGCGGGATTTCTGCTTTTGAAATACGTGTGCGTCGAGCACTTCGTATGGCTGGTCATCGATGAGGATGATCTTGCGAGGCAGGATCTCGTTGTAGTTCAGTATAGACATAATGTGGCCATTCTAGGGGATTTTTATATCGTTGTCGAGTCACGGCTCCGTGCACGTCACAAGTATACGTGGGGGCCCTCTGTATATGCAATATGAGCTGTGTGTCACATTTGGGCGGTGGCGGATGTTGTCGTGAGTATGAACACCACAAAGAGGCGCGCAGTCGTGACTGGCGGTGCAGGGTTTATTGGCTCACATCTGGTCCCATTGTTACTCGATGAGGGGTATGAGGTCACCGTGCTCGATACCCTAGTGGGTGGAGGAAAGTCCCCTCGTGACCCTCGCGCAACGTATGAGGTTGTCGATGTCAGAGCGTACGATCTTTTGGCACCGCACATAGCTGGGGCGGAGGTCATCTTTCATCTTGCCGCCTTGCCCCGAGTCGAAGACTCCATTGCGCAACCACTTCTGACGCACGACACCAACGTGACCGGAGCACTCACGGTGCTAGAGGCTGCTCGTATTCATGGGGTCAAGCGCATAGTATTTTCATCATCAAGTGCGGTTTATGGCGATACCACACTGTTGCCCACTCCAGAATCCGCGCCACTCGCGCCAATTACCCCGTATGCGTTCCATAAGCACACCGTGGAAGGGTACATGCGACTGTATGCATCGCTCTACGGACTTTCGACGGTGTCATTGCGGTATTTTAATGTGTATGGTCCACATATGGACCCAGAAGGCCCGTATGCGCTGGTAGTCGGACGATTTCTTGAGTTACGTCGGAAAGGACGCCCACTGACTATCACCGGTGACGGGGAGCAGACCCGAGATTTTGTCCATGTGGACGATGTGGCGCGCGCAAACCTGCTTGCCTCCCAATCCGCTGTGCCATTCCAAGGAGAAGTCATCAATATTGGTACTGGAACACGAATTTCTGTTCGTGCGCTTGCATCATCTATTGGGGGACCTATAGAATACAAGGACGCGCGCAAAGAAACTCGCCACACCCAAGCAGACATCACTTTGGCGAAAGAGCTCCTTGGGTGGACACCCACCCGATCCATGGATGACGGTATCGCGGAACTCAAGGCAGAGTGGGGGATACCTTCTTGATGCGTGCGCACCTTATGATAGAGGCCCAAAAAACGAAGCGTAAAAAATCAAAAAATCTTCTCGAGGATGTTCCCGCACTCATTCCAGAGACGGCGACAGACGAGGAACTCTTGTTGCGTGCAATTGAGCAACCGGGACTTTTTGCGTATCTGGTGGAACGATATCAAGATGCATTTATGCGCAAAGCCGAAAGCATCATTCATAGCAAAGAAGAAGCTGAGGATATTGTGCAGGAGACTTTCACCAAGATTTACGTGAATGCACGCAGATTTAAGCCGGTGGATGGTGCGACCTTCAAGTCTTGGGGATACAAAATTTTGGTCAATACAACCTTTACGCACTATCAGAAGTTAAAGAAAAAGGGAGCTTCCCACATCGAACTCGACCCCGAGTTTTATGAGACCCTCCCAGATGCGGTGTCTCGTCACGATGAAGAAGTGATGCGCGACTATGTGGCGTCGTTTCTCTCGAGATTGCCATCGCAATTAGCTCGACCGCTTGAACTCCACTTTCTCTTCGATTATTCCCAAAAGGAAATTGCCGATATGGAAGGAAGCACCGTTTCAGCTGTTAAAACTAAGATTTACCGCGCAAAGCGCGAATTCGAACGATTACTCACAAGTGACCAACAGGGAAACGGCTGACCGTTTCCGCACCTTGTATGTCTTATACCCCCAAAACCGAGAACCCAGATTTGTCTCGACGCATCATGCGCCGTGTGCATTTGGTGTATGGATTGCGTATGCTTCTCCATCCTCGGTTTCTTAAGGTAGCTATTGCGATCGTGTTTTTTGCTCGCTCTACTGCCTACATTTCCTATACGAGCGTCATTGCCAACGCACCATCCCTCTTTGAACTCGAACGCAATCTCGCCTTTGCTCGTGATGCGGTGCGACACACCGAATTCACTGCGCTGGCTTTGCTTTTAGGAGTCCTCGCGGTGACGCTATGGTTAGTGGTGGACATCTCTCGTCGTGCTCACGCGGCAGATTCCTATCTCTAGTCCTTCGTACAATCAAAACGCCACCCGATGGGTGGCGTTTTGATTCACAGGGGAGAGGATTATTCCGGTGCCCCTTCGTCCTTTTCCTCTGCTGAGCCAGAAACACTAAACGATTCATCGGACTTCATGGCCTTTGCTATTTCCTTGATCAGTTCCTTGCTGGTGGACTTATTTTCCTTCAAAAACAGTCTTGCAGAATCATAACCACGACCAATCTTGAGATCGCCGTAGGAATAAGAAGACCCAGATTTCTTGATGAGTCCGTATTTTTCCCCAAACATGAGAATCTCGCTCTCTCGCGAGATGCCTTCGTTATACACGAGATCAAACTCCGCTTGCTTGAAGGGTGCTGCCACTTTGTTCTTGACGACCTTGGCGCGCGTACGACTCCCAATGACATCTTCTCCCTTCTTAATTTGTGCAATCTTGCGAATGTCGATGCGCACCGAGGTGTAAAACTTGAGCGCCTTTCCTCCAGGAGTTGTTTCGGGGTTGCCAAACATCACCCCAATTTGCATGCGAATCTGATTGATAAAGATGACGGTGGTATGTGTTTTGGAGACAATAGCAGTGAGTTTGCGCAGTGCTTGAGACATAAGGCGAGCTTGCTTGCCCACATGTTGAGCACCCATATCACCTTCAATCTCATCCTTTGGAGTGAGTGCTGCCACTGAGTCCACGACGATAATAGAGACAGTCCCAGAGCGCACCAGCGACTCGACAATCTCGAGCGCCTGCTCTCCGGTGTCGGGCTGAGCAAGTAAAAGCTCGTCGATTTTGACCCCGAGCTTCTTGGCATAGTCAGGGTCAAGCGCATGTTCTGCATCAATGAATGCTGCCACCCCTCCTTTCTTTTGGGCTTCGGCAACCACGTGGAGTGCGAGCGTAGTCTTTCCTGAAGATTCTGGTCCAAATATTTCGACGATGCGCCCCAAGGGGAGACCTCCGACACCTAGTGCGTGGTCGAGCCCAATCGAGCCAGTCGAAATAGCATCGACCGCTACCTTCGGGGCGTCACCGAGCTTGATGATGGCACCTTCGCCGAATTTAGTTTGAATAGACTTGATGGTCGCGTCGATCCCCATCGTGCCCGTGCGCTCTGCATCTGATTTTTCTTTCTTTACTTTCTTGACGAATCCAGCCATACAAATATGTATTAAGGGGTAATCTCCGTTTCGGTCGGGGCAGAGTAGATGATTTCGAGTGTTTCCCGAATACTCCGACCCTGCGCATCTCGCGCCGTGAGTTCTATTATATTATAGCCAGGATGGAGCAACAACGACTCCGCAAAGCGCCCCTCCAGGTCCACAAATATTGGCCTTCCATCAAGGGTGAGCTCTTTGGCGTGGGTCGCAACTCCCGCAACAGAGATGAGGGCTTCCGTGACGGTCGAGCCTGGCTGTGGGTAGGAGAGTGCGATTTGCGGGCCCGCAAGGACTGCGCGGGATTGATAGTATGCATATGCAATAATCACGCAGACCAGTCCCCATAGAGCGATACGCTTGAGGAGCGATTTCATGTCTCTTGGCATGGGCTTATTATATACCTCGCGTAGGGGAGTGCGCATATGTTCCTCACGCTTGACCACATATCCAGGCTCGGGCATAGTGCAGAGAGAAGCACAGTGTTTATTGTATGCATCCCATTCGTTCTACTATCGCGCGCCTGACCGCTCTGCTGTGGTCTCAAGCCCCAGTTTTGCACCACCCAGTGCTCCCATCGATATGGGGAGCGCCCAATCCGGTGAATCATCCCTATGGCACCAAGAGAACATCGTGTCGCGGGGCACATATGCGCGCGGTGCGCGCCGCCAAAAAGCGCCGAAACAAAGCCCGTCGATAGCCAGCGCCACCCAAGGTGGTGCTTTTTCATTTATCCCGACAAAGCACATCCCCCACGCTTGTGGGGGATGGTGTTATTCTGGCTCTCTTCCAAAATCACTGTCCGAGTCCTGGCGTATGAGGACGGTGCGTGGTTTGGCTCCTTCACCTGGGCTTATCACGCCGTTCTTTTCGAGCATGTCCATGATTTTCGCCGCACGCGCATAACCTAACCCAAGACGGCGCTGGAGATACGAGGTAGAAGCTTTCCCATCAGCGATGACGACCGCGCGGGCCTCGTCGTACTTGTCGTCATCTTCTGCCTCGCCACTGAGGCTCCCAGATAATGCTTCGTCGGGGATACCTCCAAAGTATGCATTTCTGTTTTCGCCTCCTGCGACATTGATCTCATCTCCGAGTGTTCCATCGTAGTGGTCTTTGAGGTATTTGACGACATTCTTCACTTCTTGTTCGGAGATATATGCTGATTGCAGTCGCACGGGTTTCGGCATCTCAGAAGACAAATAGAGCATGTCTCCCGCACCCAAGAGATTCTCAGCACCTGATGTGTCGAGAATGGTGCGTGAATCAATCTGGGACGCCACTTGAAGGGCGATACGTGCAGGGATGTTGGCTTTGATGAGTCCGGTGATGACGTTGACGCGAGGGGACTGGGTCGCAATCATGACGTGAATACCCACCGCGCGAGCCATTTGTGCCAAGCGGACGATTTCCGCTTCCAGCTCACGAGGGTACGCACTCATGAGGTCTGCGAGCTCGTCGACGATGACTACGATATACGGCATAAGCTCGGGTAATTCCGGCTCACTGCCTTCTTCGAGCTTGCCTGCCGCCTTTTGCTTTTCAAACTTCTCGAGGGCAGGTTCGAGGATATTTTTGTGATATGAAGCAATATCTTTCGTCTTCATTTCCTGAAGCACATCGTACCGACGATCCATTTCCTTGGTCGCCCACTTGAGGGTCAAAATAGCCTTCTTCGCATCGGTCACTACGGGGGTCAGGAGGTGGGGGATACCATTATAGAGAGTGAGCTCGACGCGCTTGGGGTCCACCATCAGAAATCTGAGACGTTCGGGGGAGTTGCGATACAACAGTGAGGTGATAATGGTGTGCATCGTGACAGACTTTCCTGAGCCTGTTGTTCCTGCCACCAAGACGTGGGGCATCTTGGCGATATTCATGAACTGTGGCAACCCGGATATGCCTTTGCCAAGTGGCACAAAGAGCGGGTTCGGATTCGATGCCCACGCAGTGTCAGACAAGAGCGTGCCAAGCCCCACCATCGACTTGGTGGTATTTGGCATCTCGATGCCCACGAGCGACTTACCTGGAATCGGTGCTTCGATACGCACTGGTGCAGCCGCAAGCGCAAGCTCGAGATCACGTTGCAAGGTGACAATCTTGGATAGACGCACACCCTCTGCAGGCTTGAGTGCATATCGGGTAATAGATGGTCCGACAGACACTTCGTCCATCTCCACATGAATCCCAAAGTTTTGCAGTGTCCGTTTGATGACATTGGCATTGGCTTTGATGTCCCCAAATCCAGGCTTTCCCTTGTCATGAGCGAGGAGCGAAATGGGCGGGGGAGTGTATTCCTGATGCAGTGCAGAATCATAGCGAAATGGATCCTCCGGCATCTCATCCGTTTTCTTCTTGCCCGTCAGCTTGCTCATGAGTGAAGGCTTCGGTGCTTCATCTTGTGGCACATCCTGAGGCAGAGGAGCCTCGACCTTGGTTTCTTCACGAAGAGAGATGACCTCGGTTTCTTCTTCTGCGGGGAGGGGTGGCACAGACTCTTCTCCCTCATCAGCGAGCTCCTCTCTTTTGAGTGGTCGGAGCGCAGCTAGTGCTGAGAAGATAAACCCAAGTCTGAGAGGAGTATCAAAGAGAATCAAAATGGCAATCACAAAAACACCAAAGAGGAGTATTGCGGTGAGCGCAGGAGCAAACAGCGCTACGAGAGGAGACATAATATAGAATCCTATCCACCCCCCAAGCCCGAGTGTGCCGTCTCCTCGCGTCATGAGGGCCAAGAGCCCCAGTGCCGACATCAAGAAGAATGGCCCTGCGACAAGTGCAGGAGTGGCAATATTGTGACCGCCCGCCCGAAAGAAATTGACCGCCAAAATAGTACACAAGAGTGGAACAACATAGTACCCAATCCCAAAGAGAAAATGGATTCCTTGGTAGACCTTGCCCCCCAGATACCCCCCGTGTCCAGTCGCGGCAATCACTAAGATGACTGACACAATAAAGAAGAGGATTCCCACAATAGAGTTCCGTGTTTCTTCTTGGAGTCCACTCCAGAATCCTCCCCCCTCACCGTCTTCTCGTCCTCGCCCTGAGGTATCCCCCTTATCAATTTTTGTTTTCCGTTTCTTTGCCATGATGATCTTGATGAATTGCTCTGATTTTATCACACCACGCACAATTGCTCGCATGAGGAGATTGCGTACACGGCGAGATGACTTATCCACAGGCCGTGTTTTTCCCCCTGTTACCTGTCAAAAAGACATATTGTGATGGGGGTATACCATGTTGTCCTTTTAAGTAGGAGAGACGCGGGTAAACGCCTCAAAGACAGACCCAGAGGGTATAGTTGACGAAACACTAACCATGTGATACCATTCTAGGACAACTTAAAGACACATTATGGAAGACCAAAAGGACACAAAAGGGAACCACCATGCATCTCAAGGACAAGGACAGTCCACCCAGCGGGGTGACGGATTTGCTTTTCTCTCTCGTAAGGCAGAAAAGCTCACCACGGCACTCTATATGGTGACCGATATCCTCTCGGACAAGGAGCCCATGAAGTGGTCCGCTCGCGAGGCTGGTGTCAGTGTGCTGTCCGATATCACCTTTGCATCAGGAGCGAACCCGAGTGAGCGCATGAGCACATTGCGCGCCGTCACCAAGAAAGTCGAACGCGTGGTGTCCTTTCTTGATATCGCCTCAGGGACACGGATGATTTCAGAGATGAACGCGAGTGTCCTCAAGAAAGAATATCTTGCCCTCAAGGACGCCATCGAGGCTGAGTGGGCGCACATTCATGATCGTGCTCGACCAATGTTCTCGGAGCGTTTCTTTGATGTGGTGCGTGAACTTCCTTCGCGTGACACGACAGACGATGGGTCGAGTTCAAGAGTGGACACTCCACGACCCCAAGCGCAACCACCTCGCCCCACCCCGACCGCCACCCCGCGCATGCCCATGTCTTCTCCACGCCAAGCCAACCCCACTCCTCCCTATCTTGCTCCTGCGCCGGTAGTCACCCCCGTGCCTACCATCTCTTCACCTCTACCCGCCCCAGTGGTGCGACCCAAAGACACTAGCACAGAGCCACATCAGAGCGAGGGGGTCGGAATGCGTCCACGCCCCGAACCACGCCAGCTTGCCGAGCGTGATTTGAGCGGAAGTGCCCGCACGGACTTTGGGCGTGATGATCGACGCAAGATTATCTTTGCGCTTCTCAATCAAAAACCTGCGGTTACCGTCGGAGATATCGGCAAGAGTATTCCCGGGGTGTCAGAGAAAACCATTCAGCGTGAGCTTTTGGCCATGGTAGGGGAAGGCATTCTCACCAAACATGGGGAACGCCGATGGAGTACCTATGCATTACGCACCGGCACCTAGTCTATAAAGTTTTCCACTGATTGTCCTTGATATGGCTATAGAGTATCAAGGACAATTATCAAAGACACTCACATGAATATGTGAGTGTCTTTGATAATAACCCATACAAATAAACAGTATTTACGCTTACAGAGGCATGGCGGGGAATGCGTGTGGTGTGAATGTCTCATAGGCTGTGTCGTAGCAGGGGAGAGCGTCACAAAATGGCTCTACCACTGTTTGACTCAGGGGGGAGGTGCCTGTACTATTCCCCCTACGCCACCAGGGATGGTGCGCGAGGGTATTTCTAGCGAAACGACCGTCATGTATTTGGCGATACGCCAATGGAATACTATAATTAGAATACGCTTTCGAGAGCAGAAGGGACTCCATCTTTGTATGTTTGGATGAACCTGGATGCGATGCGTCTCGCACTCGTGTGAGAATCCCGCATGGAGGAAGGCCGAATGGATAGCTCATTGAAAACAAAATAGCGGATCAAACTGGGACATACTTCGCAAGGAGTGTGTCACACGGATTCTGTTATGCGTTCTTCAATGAACCATGCTTCGGTAATGAATCCTACGGGTGCGCATGTAGACTCGAGCGCAAGCAAGAGGGTGCATATGAATCAGTAGCGAAACGTGCCCGACGTATCACGCGCATCACCCTGCTTCCACCTTGCGGTAAGAAGTCTGTGTGACGTCCGTGTATACGGAAAATTTACCGTGATTATCAGAAAGTTATTAGTAAGTTCCGTGTGTCGCAATGTGCCCATGAATAATGGAATACCTGCGATACACGCTTAAAAGCAGACAATCATATATGATGAAGTTCAAGAATACGAAAATGGCCAAGGCCATTTCTGGATTCGTTGGCCTCTCGACTGCAGTCATGATGATGGGACCAGCGGTCGCATCAGCTGCTACAGTAGAGGAGCTTACAGCTCAGATCAATGCCCTGCTCGCACAGGTGTCAGCCCTTCAGGCAACACAGTCGGGTAGCGGAAGTTCGTCAACCATGACGAGCGGCCACATGTTCAATGTGGATCTTACGATTGGATCCAAGGGTGCTGACGTTGTCGCACTTCAGGAAATCCTCACATCGAAGGGATACCTCACAATGCCTGCTGGTGTTGCGATGGGATACTTCGGTAACCTCACCAAGTCTGCGGTTGCCGCATGGCAGGCTGCTTCGGGAATCACTCCTGCAGCAGGCTACGTCGGTCCTAAGTCTCGCGCTGCGCTCAACGCAATGGGAGGCACAACCACCACGACAACCACCACGACAACAACCTCAGGTCTTCCTGCAGGCTGCACATCGACGGTTGGTTTCAGTGTGACGACTGGTCAGTCATGCGCATCGGTGACAGCTGGCACTCCTTCGGGAACTGGCGTCTCGGTAATGCTTGATACGACTTCGCCTTCATCACGCACACTCATCTCTCCTTCTGGAGTTGCAACTCTCGCGGTCTTCAAGATCTCGAATGGTGGCTCTTCTGCAGCAAAGGTGACGATGCTCAAGATGAAGCGCACTGGCATCTCGTCTGATGTGACGCTCAACAATGTCTATCTTTACGATGGCATGGGCAACCGCATCTCTGACGCTGCTTCCGTTTCGACTGGCAACATCAGCTTCTCTGATTCAGCTGGCGTCGTGACCGTCCCTGCGATGGGTACGATGGTGGTGTCTGTTCGCGCAGACATTGCAACTGGCATGAATGGTCAGACGATTGGGGTGATGCTCACTGAAATGACTGCAGATGCAGGCACAGTTTCTGGTCTTCCAGTTTCTGGCGCAGAGCACACACTTGCTACTGCTCCTTCCGGCATCGCATCAGCTGACTTCACTGGATCATTCACTCCTAACGGAGGCTCGATTGATCCTCAGACTGACTATGTCGTTTGGCAGAAGAACCTTTCAATCGGCAACCGCGATGCGCTCATCTCGACGCTCCGCCTTCAGCAGATTGGATCGGTCTACCAGAGTGATGTGAAGAACCTCCGCCTCATGATTGACGGCGTACAGGTCGGAACAGCTGTGGATATGCCTGACACTAACCGCTTCGTCACGTTTAACTTCGCAACACCTGTCACCGTTAAGGCTGGCTCGCACGTAGTGAAGGTTCTCGCTGATGTAGTCGGTGGTTCAAACCGCAACTTCCAGTTCTCTCTCCGCCGCGTGGTGGATGTCGAGATTTGGGACAGTCAGCTCAACGTGGTGGTCACTCCTACCGTTGGTGGGATTGCATTCACTGCTGTTGAAGGAACTGGATCGGTTTCGATCAATGCAGGAACACTTACAGTTTCCAAGGACACTTCGTCGCCTTCTGGCAACCTCGTGAAGAATGGTTCAGCTGTGACACTTGCAAAGTTCAAGTTCAAGGCTCAGGGCGAAAAGCTCAAGGTTGAGAACCTCCGCTTCAGCTTCACTGCATCCAATGGTGCTGTTGGGTCACTCCGCAATGGTGCTGTCTATCTTGACGGCGTCCAGGTTGGATCGACTGCAACACTCAATGAGGACTCTCAGGGTACTCCTTACACCCAGTTCAACCTTGGTTCATCCATGGTGCTCGAGGGCGGAAAGGACTACATTGTTGAAGTTCGCTCGGATGTCTATGACAATGACGGAACCGACAGCTTGGTTTCTGGCGACACTATCGTCGTGAACCTCGTTTCTGGCTCTTCAAACGTCTACCGCATGAGCTCGCTTTCGTACCTCGGCAATGCCGCTGTGAACGCAAGTACTCTCACGGTCGCAACTGGCGCGCTTACGCTCGCAAAGTACACCGCATATGCAAACCAGACAATCACTGTGCCTCAGACGGCATACAAGATTGGTGAGTTCCGCGTTTCGACCGGAAACACAGAGGGTGTGAGCGTCGACACGTTCACTCTTGCCTTCTCTGGCTCTGACGTCACGAAGCTTCAGACGGTGTACATCGTCTACGGCACCAAGACTACTCAGACCAAGTCGACTGTTGCATCTTCTTCGAACACCTTCTCGGTGAGCGAAGTGATCGCAGCAAACGCGACAATGGACGTGAAGGTCTACGCTACGCTTCCTGCAACACAGAACAACGCAGATACGATTGTTTCTTCTTTGACCGTTTCTGGTACTTCCCAGAACTCTGGCCAGGCAGTCACATCGTCGACCGTTACTGGACAGACCGTTACAGTCGGAACTGGTACAATCACTTCCGCAGTTGACGCTTCGACTCCTGTTTCGGCAAACGTTGTAGCAAACTCGATGCCTAAGGTTGCTTCGTTCAAGTTCACTGGAACTAACGACTCCTTCACGGTGACCGAGCTCACTGCTCTCGTCGGTGCTTCAGGTGCAGCAGCAGTTGCAAACATCGTCTGGAAGGATGGTGCTACGACTGTCGCAACACAGCCTCTCGTGTTGAACAACGGTGTCTACACCGCAACATCGTCGGGTATCTCCATCGCAGTTCCTTACAACTCGACCAAGGTCATTGACGCATACGTCGAAGTTGGAGGTATCGGCACTGGATTCTCGACAACCTCTGCAAACGTGGCAGTTACTCTTGATGGCTTTGAGTACATGAACTCAAACGGAGTCAAGAATCGTGACTTCACTGACCGCGCAGGTAATGCATTCTATGCATTCAAGACCAAGCCAACCATCACCAACGTTGCACTCCCAACGACGGTCCTCTCGAACGGTACTCTTACTGTTGGAAAGATCACCATCACATCGGATGCAGCAGGTACAGTGTCGTGGCGCAAGCTTTCGTTCACTGTTGGTACAACTTCGGTTGTCGCAACAAACTTCCGCATCTACGATGCCGCTAACGAATCGACCATCCTTTCTGGATCGTCAGCCGTTGCTGGTGTTGATGGAAACGGTCGTGTGACCTTCACCACTTCTGTGGATCAGGCAATCTCTGGCTCGAAGACCTACGTCGTCAAGGCAGACATCACTGGCGCAGATGCAACAGGTGACAGCCTCACAATGAGCATCCCTGCTCTTGGTTCGTACGCAGCTCCAAACACCTACGCGGTGGCAGCAGCTGCAGCAGGATCCTTCATTTGGTCAGACGAGTCGATCATCGGTCACGATGCAACGACTGCAGACTGGATGAACGACTTCCTCGTCAAGAACCTCCCAACTGACTCTCAGACCCTCACGAAGTAATTCGTAGACTGAGTATCACTAAGAGTTCTCGACATCAGGAATCTCCTGTATGCGAATCTCCCGAGGACCTACCTCGGAACACAAAAGCCCCCCAACGGGGGCTTTTGTGCTTCTCCCGCCACTCCTTCACTCCTTTTGTTACTCACACACAAATACATAGGGGTACCCTATGTACATAGGGTACCCCTATGTATTATGATGTACTCATGCAGCGGTACATTGATTTTGCGCCGGGGGAGTATTACCACGTCTACAATCGAGGTGTGGACAAGCGACTTATCTATTTGGATGAGAGTGATCGAGAGCGCATGATAAAACTGCTGTATGTGTCGAACAGCACGAAGCCGTTCGTGTTTCGTAATATTCAGCAGAAGCCATTACATGACATAGATCGCGAGCCCCTGGTGGCAATCGGAGCATACTGTTTGATGCCTAATCATTTTCATATTTTGGTAAAGGAATTAGCTGATGGGGGTGTGACATCTTTTATGGAAAAGCTCAGTACGGCTTACTCTATGTATTTTAATGTGCGAAATCAAAGAAAGGGATTTCTCTTTGAAAGCAATTTCAAGGCAACACACGTGAACGACGATGAGTATTTGAAATATCTATACGCTTATATTCATTTGAATCCGGTCAAATTGATAGATAAGGACTGGAAGGAGCACGGAATTCAGGATATGAAGGCAACTCGTCGGTATCTTGATTCTTATCGACATTCGAGCTATTTAGACTATACAGGCGTAGAGCGCGAGGAAGGGGCCATATTGACTCCTCAAGAATTCCCTGACTATTTTGCCGAGGCTGGTGAATTTGATACCTATGTGCAAGATTGGCTGGCGTATCGCGAGGTGTACAACAGTCATGCTAGTCCAGTTTCTGCGAATGCCTCCTGACTTGCATAGGGGTACCCTATGTACATAGGGTACCCCTATGCAAGTTCCATGTTTCTGGCTTTTGGCTTCCTTTTCCGTACAATGAGATAAAATAACTCAATCATATTTCACAACATGTCTACCATGACCAGGAAAAGAAAAATTCTCATCACAGGAATCCTCGCGCTATGTATGACTGCCCCACTCTCATACTACGCCTACAGTTGGGTGTACTACTACCACTATGCCACCGATCGCAAAAGCACAGACATTGTATTTCTCTGGCAATGGAAACTTCATGCTGAAGGACTCCGCAGTGCCTACCAACACGACACCT